>Ga0335082_10003191_pt1 | contig 17788 bp, 11 predicted proteins | sample Lox_Sample_41_FD_206718 | JGI IMG/M metagenome (GOLD analysis project Ga0335082, IMG submission 206718) | Soil microbial communities from Loxahatchee National Wildlife Refuge, Florida, United States - Lox_Sample_4.1 | ecosystem: Environmental > Terrestrial > Soil > Wetlands | place: USA... | reverse complement strand
GGGACGACGCACGTCATCACCACGATCGCCGGGACGGGACAGCCTGGCTACTCCGGCGACAACTTCTCCGCCATCAACGCGCAGCTGAATACACCGAGCGACGTCGCCGTGGGACCGGACGGCTCGATCTACGTGGCCGATACGATGAACCACGTCATCCGCAAGATCGCGACGGATGGCAACATCTTCACCGTCGTCGGCACCGGCCAACCGGGCTTCGACGGCGACGGCGGACCACCCGAGCAGGCGAAGCTCAACCAACCCTACGGCCTGACCGTTACAGCCAGCGGCGACCTGTACATCGCCGACACACAGAATCAACGTATCCGCGAGGTCTCCACCCACTTCACCGGCACGTTCCCGACACCCAAGCCGCTGCCGACGCCGGAGATCATCCAGTGCTCCAAGGACCCCGGCAGCATCTGCACGTACGCTGGTACCGGGGTCACCGGCTTCAACGGCGACGGCCTCGACCGCTTGCAAACGGACCTCTACTGGCCGTTCGACATCGAGTTCACGCCCAGCGGTCGCCGCATCGTCCTCGACTGGAACAACCACAAGGTGCGCGAGATCCGACCGGAGGACGACACCATCAAGACGATCTTGGGTACCAATTTCGTCGGCGATGGGCCGCCGGACCAGAGTGACTACACGCTCGTGGGGGCGGACCCGCTGGAGGTGAACCTCAATCATCCGACCGACGTCCAGGAGCTTCCGGGCGGCGACCTCGTGGTGATGTGCTGGCACAATCACAAGATCCGCATCCTCGACACGGCGGATCCCGTGCGCGCGCATGTGGCGGTGGGCTCCGGCCCGGGCTTCGGCGGCGACGGCGCTGTGGCCACCACCAACGATGGTACGAAGATCACCCCGGTGGCCCTGCTCAATCAACCGCCACATGGCGTGCTTGATCCGAACGGGAACTTCTTCATCATCGATCAGCGTAACCAACGCATCCGCGTCCTCTACAATTTCGCGCGGGACCGTGAGAATGCCAGGATCGCTACCGTGGTCGGTCGCGGAACGGTCAGCGGCGTGCCCAACAGCCCCGGCGGATACAATGGTGAGGGGAACCTGCCACTGCAGACGCAGCTCAACTTCCCCACCGGGCCGAATCCCGAACCATCGGGCGGCCTCGCTTTCGACGGCTCAGGACCTCTGCCGATCCTGTATTTCTCCGACACGCTCAACAACCGCATCCGCAAGGTTACGTTCACCAGCCCTGACTTCACGACCGGCGCCGTGCAAACCATCGCCGGCACCGGCGATGCGGCCTTCGGGGGCGACGGCGACTTCGCCATGAACGCACAGATCAACTATCCGGAGGACATGGAGCTCGGACCTGACGGCAACTTGTATTTTGCGGACACCAACAACAACCGCGTGCGCATGATCAACCTGACGACGGGCATTATCACCACCATCGCCGGGACGGGTGAGAAGGGGTACGCCGGCGACGGCGGCCCGGCGGTGCTGTCGCAGCTGAATCGCCCGTTCGGCATCAGCTTCGACCCGAGCGGCGACCTGTACATCTCCGACACGTTCAACGCGCGCATCCGCAAGGTGAAGCGGTGAGCCGGCACAGCAAACGACCGGGGGGTGAAGGAACGGGGATGGGATGATCCCCATGGGTTCTGCGCCACGCGACGGCGGGGTGTGGAGGTACCGGCTGCGGCGCTGGGCATGGTGCTGCGTCATGGTGCTCGGATGCCTCCTGCTTGCGCGTGTCGATGCGGTCGCGGCGTGCGTCGGTGATTGCGACAGCAACGGCGTTGTCAGCAATGCTGAGATCCTCCAGGGCGTCACGATCGCCCTCGGCGCGGTTCCGGTCGGTATGTGCCCGAACTGTGACCGCGACCACAGCGGTTCGATTACCGTCGATGAGATCCTCGCGGCGGTCAACAATGCCGTGAACCCGTGCCCGGCGTCGCCGACACCGACGGCAACGGTGATCCCGACGGCGTCGGCAATCCACACGGCCACTGCAACGGTGTCGCCAACGCCGCCGCCAACCCCAACACCCACCGCGACCGCGGTGATCACCCCGATCTTTCCTGCCACCTATCTCAATACCTACACCGTGGTGCGCGACTGCCGCTTCAGTAGCGAGCACGGTTTGGTCTACATTCGCGTGCTGGCCAACTCGCTCGGCGCGCAACCATATCTGAACAACGCGAATCCGCTGCCGGTCGGCAGCACCATCGTGAAGGAAGAGTTCAGCAGCTCGGATTGTAACCCCAACTCACTGGTCCGCTGGCGGGCCATGCGCAAGGAAGCCCCCGGGTTCGATCTGCTCGACGGCGACTGGCATTGGCAGTGGGTGGAGCCCGACCGCACCGTGACGCTCAATGACAAGAGCACCTGCATCGGCTGTCACAGCGTGCGGGCCTGCCTGCTGCGCGATCACATGTGCACCGTCGGCAGCGCCCCGCGCGGCACGTTGCAGACGATCCTCAGCCGCCAACCGGCGGCGCTGTTGTCAATCACTGGCACGTCGGCGAACGACGTGTACACGGTGGGCGCGGACCCCGGCGACGGCTTCGGCCCTTACGTGCTGCACTACAACGGCACGGCGTGGCAGCGGCTCAACAGCGGCGCCAGCGGCGATCTGTGGTGGATCGGCGTCACGCCCATCGACGGCGCATTCTACATGGCCGGCGTCAACGGCTTGGTGCTGCGCTACGATCCCGCCGCGAACACGTTCACCCAGATGTCCACCCCCGGCTCGGAGACGCTCTTCGGGATCTGGGGCATGACAACGTCCGACCTCTGGGCGGTCGGCGGCAATCCAACCGACGAGTCGGGCGGCGGTGTCGTGTGGCACTTCGACGGCAGCACGTGGAACGTCGTCGATCTGTCCAGTCTCCTCCCCGATGGCGTGCCGACGCTGTACAAGATCTGGGGCCGCAGCGCGACCGACATCTATGTCGTGGGTCGCAACGGTGTCATCCTGCACTATGGTGGCAACAGTTGGACGCAGATCGCCAGCGGCACGACCGAGACCCTGTTCACCGTGCACGGCAACGACTCGCTGGTCGTCGCGACCGGCGGGGTGTCGAGCGGCAAGATCTTCGAAGTCCAGGCGGGACAAGCCGCCGAAGTGGAGCCGGCCGGCACGCCGCCGATGAATGGCGTGTTCGTACCCCCGGACAACTTGGCGGTCACCGCCGGCATCACCGGCTCGCTGATGCTACGCGGCGACAGCGGCTGGAGCTTTGCCAACACCGGTCTGACCACGGCCCTCGACTTCCATGGCACGTGGATCGATCCGGACGGCGGCATCTGGGCGGTGGGCGGCGATCTGAGCAGCAACCTCGACAGCGGAATGCTCGCGTACGGCGGCACGCAGACGATCGGTACGCAGGTGAAGCCGATCGTGTTGTGCCCGCCGCCGCCGCCGAACCCGAATGCGGTGACCACGGTCAGCTATTCGCGCGACATCGTGCCGCTCTTCCATGCGGCCACTTGCGCCTCGATCAGCTGTCACGGTGGAGTGTTCGCGTCGAACTCGTACAGTCTGGTGACCTACGAAGGCACCTTCGGACCGGGGCTGTTCGCCAAGGCCCTCAAGTTGTGTGAAATCGTGCCGGGCAACCCCGACGCGAGCTTCTTGCTCGAGAAGCTCGAACCGAGTCCGCGCATCGGCGTGCGCATGCCGAACACCCAACCGCCGCTGAGCGATGCGCAGATCAACCTGGTCCGCACCTGGATTCTGGAAGGCGCGTACGACGACTCGCCGCCAACCCCTACACCGACGCCCACGCTGCCGGGATTGACGGTGACGTCGCCGCCAAGTCCGCGGCCGACCGCGACCGCTGCGATCACGCCGGGCGCCACCTTCACGCCGGATGCCGCCTGCGCGCAACCGGGTACCATCTGCACGATGGCCGGCACCGGACAACAAGCCTTCGACGGCGACGGCAAGCCGGCGCTGGAGACAGCGCTCTACTATCCGCTCGGTGTCAAGTTCGACGGCGAGGGGCGACCACTGATCATCGATTGGAACAATCTGCGGATCCGCCGCATCGACAATGACGGCACGGTCGAAACCATCATGGGCAAGGACTTCGAGGGTGCACCGGTCGACGGCGCGCTAGCGATCGACACCCCGCTGCATCACGCCAGCGATCTGGCCTTCGACCCGGACGGGCAGATGTACGTTGCCGGCGACCACGTGCCCCTGGTCTTCCGCGTTGGTCTCGACAGTCGGGTATTCACCACCGCCGGCACAAGCAACACCGGCTATAGCGGCGACGGCGGTCCGGCGGTGCGTGCCGACCTCAACACCCCGTTCGGTGTTCTCCCGGACGCAGGGGGCGGCTTCTACATTGCGGACATCCAGGCGAACGTCGTGCGTTACGTGGACGTGCACGGCATCATCAGCACCGTCGCGGGCACCGGCACCGCGGGGTACACGGGCGACGGCGGACTGGCGACGGCGGCGCAATTGTCGGCGCCGGCGCGGCTGCGGCTCGACGGCAACGGGAACCTGTACATCTGCGAGACCAAGAATCACGTCATTCGGCGCGTCGCCACCGACGGGATGATTTCGACTTACGCCGGCACCGGTCGGCGGGGGTATGACGGCGACGGCGGCGCGGCGACGGCGGCGCTGTTCGATACGCCGTACGATCTGCAGTTCGCGCCGAACGGTGATCTCTACGTTGCCGACACCGGCAACAGCGTCATCCGGCGCGTCGACCGGAACGGTATCGCGTCCACCGTCGTCGGCATCGGCATCCCCGGGTTCGGTGGCGACCGCGGCGCGGCCGTCACCTGCACCCTCAATCAGCCCTCGGGCGTGAGCTTCGCGAGCGACGGCGCGATGTGGATCTCGGACACCTTCAACAACCGCGTGCGCCGCGTCGCCGGGTTCCTCGGCACCATTCACTGAGAGACAGTTGGCGTTGGCGTCGGCGACGTGCAGGCCACGGCGTCTTGGACGTAGACCAACCCGGCCAGGCAACTGGGCTGGTTGGCGATCGGGCTGAGGAACGACGCGCTGCTCTGTTGATACGCGGCGAAGAAGTCGGTAGGCGCACAACGACGCGCGATCGACGCTCGCGCGCGCGTCGCGAAGCGCCCGATCTGCGCGCTCGCCCGATCAACCAGCGCCTGCTTGGTGGACAACGGCAGCGCTTGGAGAGCGATCCGGTCGAGGGCGCGGCGCCATGCTTCGAAGCCGAACTGCAGCACCTTGGCGCTGGCGTTGGCGCTGGCTTCGATGCAGGCGCGAGTCACGGCGTCGACCGGCTCGATCGTGCCGGTCGGCATGGCGGGCGCGTAGCTGGCGTTGATGGCGCCCTGGCTCAGACTGCGGCAGCCGGTGTTCAAATCGCTGAGTAGCTCCAGCGACCCGAGGAATCCCATGGCGCGCGCTTGGGTGTCGGAGCAGCTCTGGTCGACCACGTTCTTGGCCTGTCTGATCACCGCACTGACCGCGAGCAGCGTGGCTCCCTGGTCGCAACTGCGCCCCTCGAGCTGACTCTGGGCGCACGCGGCCAGGATCTGCAGTGATCCGGCCGTACAGAGGCTCGCGGCGTGCGAGGTCGCCCGCTGACAGGCGACGACGTCAGGGGGAAAGTTGCCCCACTGCGCCAGCGGAACGGGGCCGCCGTGTCCGTGGACGACGACGGGCAGCGTCAGGAGAACGACCAGACAGGCGAGACGCACCCATCGAGACTCCGTGGGATGTACGACCACGATGATCCTTGCGACTTCCTCGAACGCTCAAGGCTACCTACGCCCCCAGAGAGGTGCAAGCCGGTATAGATAGCAGAACACCGAGCGCAGAGCAGCGACGCGAGGTCCTCAGTCGGCCACGCGCGGTCTGAGCTCGGAGATCGGTGCTCTGGGTGCTGCGACGCCACGGTTGCGGTTGAACCGATGGCAATGTCCGGGATACAGAGTGCGGGTGAGCACGCACGCACAACGTCCCGCCATCGAAGGGGGTGCTCCGGTTCGTTCGGCCTTCCTGCAGTTCGCGCGGCCACAGCTGGGACCTGAGGAGGAGGGCGCGGTGATCGAGGTGTTGCGCTCGGGCTGGTTGGGTACCGGGCCGCGGGTGGCGCGCTTCGAGCAGGCCTTTGCCGCGTACGTTGGCACCAGCGCTGCCATCGGGATGTCGTCGTGTACCGCCGGTTTGTACCTGGCGTTGCGCGCCCTCGGCATCGTGGCAGGCGATGAGATCATCACCTCGCCGGTGACGTTCCCCTCGACGGTCAACGCGATCGTGCAACTTGGGGCACGGCCCGTGTTCGCAGACGTCCTTCCCGGGTGGCTGACGCTCGATGCAGAAGCGGTGCATGGCGCCGTGACGCCGCGCACGCGGGCCATCGTCGCGGTGCATTTTGCCGGATGGCCATGCGACATGGAGGCGCTGGCTGCGGTGCGGCGCTCTGGCATTGCCGTGGTCGAAGACGCGGCGCACGCGCTGGGGGCCACGTATCGCGGCCGTCACGCCGGGGCCTTGGGGGATGCGGCGTCGTTCAGCTTCTACGCCACCAAGAACATCACGACCGGCGAGGGGGGGATGGTGACGACCAACCGCGCCGACCTTGTCCCACGGCTGCGCCGCGAGCGGCTGCATGGCATCGACATCGACGCCAGCGAACGCGCCGGTGCCACGTATGCGCACTGGGAGGCGGTGTCCGAAGGTTGGAAGTTCAACCTCACCGACATCGCCGCCGCGCTGGGTCTGGAGCAGTTGGCCAAGTTGCCGGCGTTTCTGGCGCGCCGCCGCGCCCTCGATGCCTCCTATCGCGCCCGGCTCCGTGAGTTGCCGGCGTTCGAACCGATCGGCGGTCCACCCGAATCCGAAAGCGCGGCGCATCTGTTCCCGGTGCTGATGCGTCCCGGGGCGCTGCGCATCGACCGCGACACCATGTTGAAGGCGTTGCTGGCTGAGAACATCGGCGTCGGCGTGCACTTCCGCGCCTTGCCGTTGCACCGCAGTTTCCGCGACGGTTTGGGCGTCGATCCCGAAGCGTACCCGGTGGCCATGGACGCTTCGCAACGGGTGTTCTCGCTGCCGCTGTACCCGGCGATGACGGATGCGGACCAGCGCGACGTGCTGGAAGCGTTGGAACGCATCAGCCGTTTCTACCGTGCCTGACGTGGCCCTGTCGGAAGGCGGGGACACGAGCGCGAGCGAATTGCGCGAACGCGGCGGCGCGGGTTAGCCTGACGCCGTGCATACCACGCGCTGGCTGGACCTTCTGTTCGGCAACGGAGATGACGACTATGCGTTCTGGTTGCTGACGGTTCGCATCAACATTCTCGTCGTCGTGCTCTGCGCGGCGCTGCTGATTGCCTGGAACCTATCGCCCACCCGGTTGCGAAGAGCGCGGGCAGCGCGGGCGGAGATCGGCAGCGCGCTGGCGCTGACCGCGCTGGCGGCGTTGCTGCGCTTCGGCGTGACCAGCGCGAACCTGATGGACTACGGCGGCGTCGCATACAGCCGCTTGCTGTATGGCTACAAAGGCTACTTCGGCACCGCGCAGTTCTTCTCGCTTTTCTACACGCTGACGACGCGCGACATTGAGCATGCCATTCTGTTGAACCGCATTGCCGGCACGCTGACGGTTCCCCTGGTCTACAGCCTGTGTCGGCGCCTGCAGCCTGGCGCCAAGCTGTTTCCGGCCGCCGCGGCGTTTCTCTTCGCCGTCTACCCCTTGCACGTTCTATTCTCCGCTTCCGACGCGCTCGCCATATTCTCCGATTGCCTCGCTGCGGGTGCGTATGCCCTCCTCGCCGGTGCGGTCATGCTCGAGGCTGGCGAGTGGGTGGCGGCGATCCGCTATGTCGGCGGCTTTGCCGGCCTCGCGCTGCTCACTCAGGTGCGCTACGAGAACGTGCTGCTGCTCGTTCCTGCCGCCGTCTTGTTGCTGGTGCAGCGCCAACGGCTGCGATGGCGGCCGCTCATCGTTGCGCTGGCTGTGTCGGCGACGCTCGTGTTGATCTACGGCTACGAAGCCGGCACGTCCACGCTCTCGTATCGGGATCCGTTTCACTTTTGGCCCGGGCTGCAGATGGCGGTGACGCACCTCGTCCGCAACCCGCTGCTGGCCGTACCGGTGCTGTGCGTCTCGATCGTCGCGGTATGGATCTACAAAGGCTTCGGCTGGGGAGTGCTCGCCGTCTTGCCGTGGGGCGGCGCCGTGCTCCTGTCGGCCTTGACCGATACGGGTCACAGCGCGGCGCGTGTGTATGCGAACTGGCTGATCTTGATCTTGCCGTGTGCAGGCTACGGCTTCTCCCTGATGCTGAGCGCACCGCAACGTCTGGCCAAGACGGTCGCCGCGGCGGCACTCGTCTACCACGGGCTACAGCCCGTGCTCGTGCGCGATCGGCTGGCGGCGCGGCATCTCGAGATGCTGGAGCACGAGCGCTTCGCGGCGGTGCTGCGCAGTCTTCCGCCCGACGTGCGTTGGATCATCGTCCCCGACGATGAGTTGATCTGGCGCCGCTCTCGCTCGACGCTGGAGTTGTACACCAAGTACGCGATGATCCTTGAGGGAACAGCCGACGCGGCCCGACGCCGGGTGCTGGTTGGCCTCACCGAGTTTCTGGAGCAACCGAAACCTACGATGTGCACGCCGGGGACGTGCGTGTTCTTCTTCGGGCTCCCCTGCATGGAGCCGGATACGTATCCCGTCAGCAGCGCGCAGTGCCAGGAGCTCTTGCGAACGCACGCGACATCAATCGTCGACCAGACGAGCGTCGTCGCGGCACCATTCGTCGATTGCGGTATCTACACCGGCACCCTGCGGGAACAGCTCTGCGATCCCGCCATAAAGCTTCGACGCTTCGTGGTCTATCAAGTCGAGGAATGAGCCGACTGACAGTCCGCGGCCCGGTAGTGCCCTGATTTGACGCGGCGGGCCTACGAGGGAAGGGGAAGATCGTAACTGGGTGACAAACCCCACCCGGGTCGGGCTGCCAAGCTGGCACGAAGCGTGATGGAGTCGCCGAGCGCGTAGGTCCGCGGCGCCCCTCCGCGCTGGAGTGATGTGCCGTGGCCTGCCCGGTCCGGCGTTTTCCGTACCCGCGCCGGTTGCGAAGAATCAGGTTTTCCGGGTCGTGTGGTGAGCGGATTCAGTGGGCATGCGCCGGATCGCTCTCACTCCCTGAGCCCCTCTTCCACGTCCCCCACGCGCAGGAAGACAGCGTCGCCACCGTTGCCTCGCCCACTCGACGACTGGGTCACAACTAACCGTTCTCCAGGCCGGAGATGGTCATGACGAGGAAGAACCCGATCACGATCTCGTTCACGATCCACGAGTTCGTGTCGATCCAGTGAAAACGATGACCAAGCCCACCGGCCCAGAGCTGCCCAGCTGGTACGAAGTGTGATGGAGGAGCCCAGGACTACGTTCTGGGTGGCTCGTCGGCTATTCTCCGGGGTGCGTGTCGCTGTCTGTAAGGATGCCGCCTGCCGGTCGCGAAATCATACGGGGGAGACGATCAGGACGTCGCGCGCAGCAAGGGTCGGCCCAACGCGGCTGTCGGGGATTTGGGTGGAAGGCGACGCGCCGCCTTTGGTAGGGGTGCGGCTAGTCTGATAGTTACGGGGCAGGTTGAAAGCCCGATGACGCCCGACCCCGACGAGTGGCGCCGCCAAGGTCGCCAGTTCGATCGCGCATCACACGATTACCGTGAAGGTCGTCCTGGTTACCCCCCTGAGGTGTTTGAGCTGCTTCAAGAGCGGTGCAGGCTCGGGCATGGTTCGAAGGTACTCGAGGTCGGTGCAGGTTCGGGCCAGGCCACGGTACCGATGCTCGACATGGCAGCCCACGTCACCGCTGTGGAACCCGGTGCGAACTTCGCCGACCAATTGACCCGGTACGGCGCCGGACGATCTCTGCGCGTCATCGTGGCCACATTCGAGCAGGCCGTGGTGGCAGAGGACAGTTTCGACCTGGTCGTGTCGGCCACGGCTTTCCATTGGATCGACCCAGCCGTAGGCTTGGCTAAGGCTGCCGCCGCGTTGCACGACCAAGGCTGGCTAGCGCTGTGGTGGACGGTCTTCGGTGATCAGACCCGCCCCGATCCCTTCTACGAGGCTCTGCTGCCTATCCTGCAGGCCAAAGCACCGGAGCTTGCGGCCCAAGGAAGTCTTCCGATGTGGTACGCATTGGATGTGGGCGGACGGAGTCGCGAGATCGAAGACACCGGATTGTACGAGCCGGTGGAACATCACCTCGTGAAGTGGCAAGGGTGTCATGGCCCGGAGGAGATTCGACGGTTGTTCTCGACATTCTCTCCATGGGTCGCCCTCCCCGAAGATCAGAGGACTGACTTGCTCGCAGACGTCGAGCGCCTCGCTCGCGACACGTTTGGGGGAATCGTGGTGCGGCCGTATCAGACCGTTCTGTACCTCGCGAGGCGGAGGGCTCGAGGGTCCAGCTAAATCGTGGCGAACCGCCGCATCACTGGGGCGATCGAGACCGATATGCCACAAGGGTTTCACGATAGAAACGAGCCGTTCAGGCGGCAGCTTGTGCGGCCGGGTCCTGCCGCAGGCGCTGTCGTGCGGGGGCATCGCGATGCTTATCGCTGGCCGCCCGCTCGATCCCGTAGAGCTGTCCGAAGGACCGCCGCAGGTCCGTAGCGCCGCGTGCGACGAAGACCCGCACCGACGCCGGCAGGGTCAGCATGTTGCCTGCAGTACTTGGAGCACCTGTTGCAAGGTGCCGGTGTCCGCTCCGGCAGGCACGCGCACCAGATGTCCGCTGCGCAGGACGATCTCCAGAGCAGGCGGTGTCGTTGGAACGGTCGCCGGCCGTGGCACTTCGGTGAACACCACGACGTCGCTAGATGGTACGCTCTTGGACGCCGTGTTCACCGGCTCGCCGGCACGCCGAAAGACCTGCCGCCACCAGGTCAGCGTGCTCAGTGGAATCCCGCGCTGCTGCCCAAACTCTCGCAGCGTCAGGCCGCTTCGCTTCCAACGCGCCAACACGCGGCGCATCTGCCGTGCTCGCCGTGATGTCGTCGATCCCAATCTCCCCATTGATCCATACCTCCGACGGCATTCTTTGCGATTGGGGGTCGGCTGGGCGAGATGCAATTGGTCACCCGTTTACCGAAGATCTGGCTCTGCGTTCCCCGCTCCGAGCCGGAGAGGGGCCGGGGGAGACGTTCGAGCTCGGCGACGTTCGACTGAAATCAGAGCTCCCTGCGTCGCTAGACTTCATTGTGAACCTGTGGCAACGTCGGCGCCTACGGTAACTGCACGTACCGCAAGTGCGGCTGGAGGGAACATGCACGACCCACAAACCATCCCCAGCAGCGGACGGAGAGTCGGTGCTTCGCTGCGGAGAATCCGCAGCCGAGGTGTCGGTTACGCGGCGCGAGCCGCTCTTCTGTGTGGATTGCTGGTCGCGCCGGGTCTTGCGGGCGGCAGCGAGTCGGCAGCGGCCGAGCCGGCGATTCCGCCGGGCCAGGAAGAGCTGATGGCGGCGATGCTCGGCAAGGGTGAATGGCTGGTAGGTGATTGCCAACTCGTCGCGGCCGGCGCGCAATACACGTTCATAGAGGCCACCTATGGCTGTCCCGACGGTGAAGTCGTGTTCAAGCTGACTCACCCCAGCCAGGCGGCAGCGACCGCCACGCAGACCGAGGAGTTCGCCATTGCGGTGCAGAGCGGAACGTCGCCGAGCGGCTTGACGGACGACCTGGTATCACACGTCCGTTCTCAGGAGGCTGACTTCGAATGGACCTGGCCGGGTGCCGAGGCCGCCGATGCGAGCGGCGACGACAGTGGAGACGAGAGCGGAGACGAGAGCGGAGACTAGGATTGGGCCGGCAGACCTCTCGAGAGCAGTGGAGCTGCCGTCTCGAAGAGCCAGCTTGACCCACCACATCGGCGAGGTTTGACTGACTGGCCGCCGCTGTTCGAGATCCAAGACTGTCGACTCCGAAGTCTCGACTGTTAACTCTGAAATGCAATTCCGTCACACGCCCGACCGGGCGCCGCGAGCCTGGCCTTCGGCATGAGGCCACGGTCCGATACATTGATACTGTGGACCGGTGCTCCGTGCAGTTACGGGTGCAGCGCCTGTCCGATCGATCCGAGCGACACGCCGGCGGGCGTGCAGCTGGCGGATCTGCAGCAACGCCTCGCCGGTGTACCGGCGAGAACGGGGCGTTTGGTCGTGCTGGTGGGCGGCGAGCCCTTCCTGCGACAGGACATCCTGCGGCTCGTCGCCGCGATCCGCGCCGCCGGGTGTAGCGCGGGGATTGTCACCACCGGCCGCCCACTCATGTACCCGCAAGTGCGCGAACGGTTGCGCCGTGCCGGTCTGTCGTACCTGCGAGTCCAGCTCTTCGGCATCGGTGCCGCGCACGACCAGGCCACGGCGGTGCCCGGCGGCTTCGAGCAAGCGCTCGCCGGCGCGCGGGCGTGGATCGCCGAGGCTGATGCATCGTGCTCGGTCGACGTCGCCCTGAACATCCGTCGGCGAGCCGTGGACATGGTGGTGTCCGAGGTCGAGGCGCTGGCGCGCGAGCTGCCCACACCGAACGTCCAGATCGTGATTGCCATCGACCCCGCCAGCGGCTCGCAGCGGGACAGCGCGTCCCTACGCCATGCCGTCGCGGCGCTGGCGCGGTGGAACGAAGATGCGACGCGCCCGCTGCTGGCGTGGGAAGGGCTGCCGGAATCGGTGCCGCTCGGGCCCGGTCTGGCGATCGCACCGCTGCGGCCCCGGTTCGTCGCCGGCGCGCCGCGTGCCTGCTGTCTCGGTGCAGTCGACGACATCGAACGAAACGGGGGGCCGCGGCGTCAGGAGACCAAGGCGAACTCGTTCAACTTCGTGCGCACCGACACCTCGGTACCGTGGACACCCGACGCCGCCGCGTGCACGGCGCACGCGGCGGGCAGCGGTGATCTCGACCGGCAGGTGTGGCTCGTCGACGGCGAGCGGCTGGTCCTCTACGTCACCGACACGGGCGACTTCGACGCCGCGGAGATCGCGCGGGTCAAAGACGAGTGGAGCCATTTGTTCATCGATCGCGCCGCCGCCGGCGTGTTGGACGACTTCACCGAAGGCATGCGTCGCGTGCTGCCCGACGCGGCGTGTGACCCGTGTGTGCATCGGGCGCAATGCGGGCGCCGATTCCGCGTCGTCGAAGGGCCGCCGTTTGCGCGCGAAGAGGCGTGGATCGCCAACTTCGTCGCCGGCTTGCGCGGGCGCGTGCTCGACGTCGGTTGCGGCGAGCAGCTCTATCAGAAGGAGCTGGCCCCGCTGGTGCGCTCCGGTGTCGTGCACTACACCGGTCTCGATCCGGACGAGCCAAGCCTGGCGCGCCTGCGTGCCGCGTTGCCCGAAGGCCGCTTTCACCTCGGTGGCATCGAGGACTTTCGCGGCGAGGCGGCGAGCTACGACTACCTCCTGTGTCTGCGGGCGCTGAACCATGTCGTCGACGTCGACGAGGCGATCGGGCGCATGAGTGAGTTGCTCAAGCCGGGCGGACTCTTGCTCGTCGTCGAGTGCACGCCATTCGCGATGCTGCGCCGTCCCGCGCAGGTGGCGGCGGCGGATGCTGCGCCGCGCGCGGGCCAGCAACATTTCCGCAACCTGGCCAGCGAAGCAGTCCTGCCGTTTGCCCGCCGCCGCGGGTTGCAGGTCGTCGAGCATTGCCCGGCGAAGCGCGAGTCGACGAACGAGTGGATTCTGTTGTTGCGGCAAGCGGGAAGTCGAGAGTCGAGGGTTGAGGGTTGAGGGTCGAGAGTTCGTGGCGCTTGGGGGCCGCATCACACACACGTTACCGCAGTGCGCCGGTGTAGATGCTGCAGTAGACCCCGCTCACGGCGTCCAGCGGTACAACCCGGCGTGCGGTCGATTGCCATGGAAGAAGTTGACCGTGGCCCGTGGTGACGTGGTGGTCTCCGCCAGGGCTTCGAGGTGCCCGACGCGGCGCGTTCCCGCGCAGCGCTGCCGGAAGTAGTCGGCCGCCTGCTCGGCCCGGTCGTGTACCGACGGATCATTCGGATCGTCGTGGAGCTGACAGACAATGCTCTCGTAGTAGGCGACGCATCCCGGGTCCTCGAAGACGCGAGCGGGGTCATCCGGCAGATCCAAGAAGCGGAGCGCCGGGAACTCGAGGGTGAGCGGAGAGCGACGGATGTCCAAGCAACAGTCAACGTCACGGGCGATGCCATCAGAGCGCATCGGCACCGCGTAGACCCGACACCCGGACGGCAAACGGGCCAGGGCCGCACGCGCAAATGTGTATTCGTCTTGGAACGCATAGCGGACCGCGTACGCGCCGCGAGCAGCGAGTCCGCTCCAGGTCCCCAGAACCACAATCCCGACGGCAGCCGCGACGGCGCGGCGCCGCGGTGGCACCAGCGCGAGCAGCGCCGCGAACCCTTGTCCCGAGGCAATCAGGAGGATGGGTATCGTGAAGAGAAAGTAACGCGCTCCCAGAAGCTCGTCGGACGTCAACGAGCGCCCCAGCGCGCCGAATGCAACGAGCAGCGTGCCGGCGATGCGCAGCAGGAGCAGCGGACGGCGCAACGCCATCGCGACTCCACCAAGTATCGCCAACAATACGGCCGGCAACGAGATCCAACCGGGATCCGTCTTTGCGAGATACCAAAATTGCCGGAGTGACTCGTGCAGCGCCTGGAACTGCGCCGCACGCTCCGGCGCCGGATGATGTGCAGGGAGGATAATGAACCGGTAGGCGACCACCAGTGTCGATGCGGCGACGAGGCCCACAAACCCGGCTCGCCACCACATCGGCCACCCATGCAGGCCGCCATCACGCTCGGTGCGGTCGCGCATGAGTGGCCATACCAACACCAACGAGGCTTGCACGATCATATCCACACGCGTGGCGCAGACGGCGGGGAAGAGGAGCACCGTCAACGCGAACCACCCCGAGCTGCCGGTTCGAACGGTCCGCAGCCAGCAGAGCAGCAAGCCAAGGCACAGCGTCGAGGCGAGGACATGCTCACTCGTCGTTGCCGACAGCCGAGCGTGAAACGGGGCGAAGACCAACAGCACGAGCGTGGCGGCGGTGGCATACAGTCCGACGCGGAGCTCCCACAACACCCCGAGCAGGAGCGGTAGTGCCGCGGCTCCCAAGAGGAGCTGTGACACGACCAACATGCGCGCGTTCCACAGGCCAACGTCTCGGAGCAGAGACTGGAATGCAAAAAAGCCAGGCCCGAACCGCATCCACGGAGGCGGACCGGTTGCGGGCAGGACCTCCGCGTACCAGTTGCCCAACGTGAAGGGCAGAGAAGCGCGCAACCCGAGCGCCGCGGAGAAACCGGCGATCCCGACGACGACCCAAGGCGCATCGAGGCCGCGCCGTTTTGCCGCGCCCCGAATGAAGACTCCGAGCGCGACCAGCAGGATGCCAACGAACAGTGTCCGGGCGCCGCGAAACAACGGGGCGTCGACGCTGCCGCTTTCGCGTGCGGCGGTCTCGACGGCGAGCGGCTTGATCAACGCATCAATCAACGGAATGACGCTCGGGCAGCTGTGCCCGATCTCGGGCGGGACGTCGATGACGAAGGGCCCCGTGTGTGGCGCACCCTCTGGCGCGCAGGCGTGCGGCACGACAGAAAGGGACGGTAGTCGCACGCCGTTGTACGACCAGTGCGCTTCGAGACGCGCCTGATGGGTCTCGACGCCTTCGAACACGCACCCCGTCTCTGCCGGAGGGTGGTTGAGGACCGCAAACACCCGCTCGGCCGTTTCGGGTGAGAGCCCCTCGCGGCATGCTGGCGTCTGGGCGTGCGCCGTCGAGACGATCGCCGCCACCAGCGCTGCGACGATCCACTCTCCACGCAGCGTCAAGTCGAGCGTGCCGACGTGCGCCGACGAAGCAGCCACCCGATCGCGATGATCGCGACCAGCGCCACGGCACCGACCGCAAGGTGCGATGCGGACATGGGCTTCGACTTGGTGTGCCCCTGCTTCCATTCGAAGGTGCCCTCGCGGGAGCGGACGAGTTGCTCCACCGCCTCCGCCAGGCCGGCGGGCGGCGTGCCGCTGAGCAGGGTGATCGCGAAGTGCGTGGTATGCGTCGCCTTGGCGGGGGCGTTGCTCGGGTGCGTCAGCTGGAAGACGACGTTGCCCTCGGAACACGCGTAGGTCGCTTTGATGCTGGACCGATCCACGTCGCCCGCGTCGAGCTTGCACCCGCCCGGCAGCGCCGCCCCCTTGCCGAGCATCGCCGCCAGCAACTCTTCTTGTCCCGCGGGAATGACGGGCTCGGCAGGACCTTCATTCTCCGCCGCGGGAGGCGCCGAGCCGCCGGTGGCAGCGGGTTCGTCCTCGGCGGCGCGAACCGGGACCGAAAGCAGAAACCACAGGGCGGCGAGGGCAGCCCATCGAGCGCTAGACGATAGCATTCGACCCGATTGCCACACGCGTTCTAGTAAGTCCAGCGATGGCGCGCGCCGCCGCCAGTGGGCACCACTTAGAGTTGATCGATTTCCTCTTCCGTACAGAGCCTGACGACGACGTCGGATAGCGGCCGCGCCTGGCACATGAGCACGAAGCCCTGTCGCATCTGCTCGTCGGTGAGGAAGACCTGGCTGCTCTGGTCAACGCTGCCTTCCACGAGACGGGCGCAGCACATGCCGCACGATCCCATTCGGCAGCCGAAGTTGAGGTTCAGGCCACGCTGCAACGCGTCGTCGAGGAGCGGCGCACTGCCGTCCGCCGCAAAGCCGAACCGCCGGTCCGGCCAGTCGCGTACGTCGATCCAGTAGCGCCCGTCGGTTGGTCGCGCTTCCACGGTGGTCGGCATGGGTGGGCGTTCGTCGCGCCGCCGCATCCTCCCGTAGATGTTCTTGACCCGATTCTGCTCGGATTCGACGTGGTCGCCGGAGTAGAGCCCCTGGCGAGAGAAACCATAGGGCTTGAGCAGCGCTCCGAGGCCCTCGGTCCGCTGCAGCAGGTCGTTCAGGTGCGGAAGGATGCCCGCTTCCGCGATGGCAAGCTTGGATTGCAGCTCCGGAGCCAAGCCGTTGGTGCGTACCGGTTGGAGGATGAAATGGCGCACGCCACGGTCGTAGGTCGCCCGGAAGATCTTTTCGAGCCGCGTGACATTGAGCCGTGAGACGACGATCTTGTGAGTGACGCTGATGCGGATGCCCAGCGCGTCGGCCAATCGATACAGCACCGCGAGTCCCTTGAGCGCCTCGAGCAGCGAGTAGCCGTCGTCGCCGATGGGGTTGACCTCGAGCTGCGTGCTGGCGTCGGCGGCGTGCAGGGAGATGTCGAAATACTCGAAGCCGGCCTGCAGAACCTTCAAGGCGAAGCGCGGGTCGGCAAAGGTGCGGAAGTGCGATGACATGCCGAAGCAGGTGAATCCGACGCTCTTGGCCAGCTCGACGTATTCGAACAGTTTCGGATGGATCGTCGGCTCGCCGCTGGCGAAGAAGAGCATGTCGTACTGGCCGCTGGAGTCGAGGATCAACTGCCGCGTCGCATCCGCCTTCGGCATCGAGCGGTGGGTTGGATTGAACTTCTCGATGCAGAACACGCATTCGCTGTTGCAGGCGCCGGTGCCACGGATGTTCAGCACGCGGAGATTCTCATGCCCCGGTCCGCGTTCTGGCTGGAAGCCGATGCCGACCTGGGACGGGTCCGCTGCGTCGAGCTCGGCGAGCAGTGCCTCCATGTCGATGGTCTGCCGCGCCAGGCGCGGCAGGCCGATGCGGCTCGAGGGAGCGGCGGGGACGGTGGCGCCGGCGGTGTTCACTACGATCTGATTGAGCGTCTTGGTGACGTCGTGCGCGAGCCCCGCAAGGACATCC
>Ga0335082_10003189_pt1 | contig 17796 bp, 15 predicted proteins | sample Lox_Sample_41_FD_206718 | JGI IMG/M metagenome (GOLD analysis project Ga0335082, IMG submission 206718) | Soil microbial communities from Loxahatchee National Wildlife Refuge, Florida, United States - Lox_Sample_4.1 | ecosystem: Environmental > Terrestrial > Soil > Wetlands | place: USA... | reverse complement strand
CGGAATCCGAGTCATTTGTCAATGGGTAATTTCAGGCGCTGGACGCCACCCGGCTGACGCCCACCAGCCATTCTGCCTGCCGCGGGTCTCCGTTGTTCACGGCGTACAGCACCAGTTCGACGCGAGTGGAGATTCCGAGCTTTTCGAATATGCGGAAGAGATACTTCTTGACCGTGTGTTCGCTGAGGTTGAGTTCGACTGCAATCTGCCGGTTGCCAAGGCCCTCGGCGACAAGCGCGACGACCTGCTCTTCGCGTGGGGTCAGGAGGCTAACGCCGGTCGTATTGAGCACGCGGAGTGACGGGACCTCCGAGATGAGTTCGAAGATATAGTTCATCTGCTCGGTGTTGGCCCAGATCTGTCCGGCTGCGACCCGCAGAATGCACTTGCATAAGAGCCGCAGGTTCGCGTCGGTGATGGTGAAGATGCCTCGAACGCCGGAACGGAATGCGCTGACCACCAGGTCGCGATCGCAAGATTCGACCAGGAGCACCTTGGAGATCTCGGGATGCGAAAGATGAAACCGGCGGATCGTCATCACGGCGTCGGATGTGTGTGCGGCGTTCAGACACAAGAGCGCGACGCGCGGCGGCCTTTCGGTAACTGACTTGAGGATGGAGGCAGAGTCCATTTTGCAGGATGCGATATGGAACTCGGAGCGGCGGCGCAATGCTCCCATTAGTAACTGTGACTGCATGCGGTTTGAATCAGCGATTAGGACATTCACGACAGCGGAAGTTGCGGACGAAGGGCTCATGAATACAAATATCTCCGAACATCAAACGACGAATCGATTCTAGAAAGCGGGGAAGTGGTCCTCAAGGAAAAACCCGCACTAAATTCGGGTACGACTTTCATTTCGGGAATTCTGGTTTTCGTGTGGTGGACGCTTTGGGTGCGCTGTTTTGCAACTGTGGAAGATTCGGCCCGAATCCAGCGGTTCGGCCAATGCCGATGCAACTCTTGTGATTGCAGTCACAAAGTCAATCCCAAGACGGGATAGTTGCGGAAATCCCCGCCGCGAAGCATGTGACATCGCGAACATGCAAGTCTACTTTTGTGGATACTCCTTTCGTAGACACCGAGTGCCTCTGCGTTTCGCGGCTAGCGCCGAGAAGCTTTCGCCAAGGGATTGATTTCATTCGCTCGACGGTCTCGTCGGAAAGATTTTCCAACTTCAACCCAGTCTTCTTTTGTGGACGCTACTTCCCATGTCTTGTTGCTCTTGGGAAGCGGCGGTACCTTGCGTGATAGAGAGTCACGAACGTGAGTGACACTCGGCGCCCTTGAGTTGCAGCGCCATGTCCATGAAGCCCATTTTTATATTCGTTCGATTCTTAATGTTTGCGCTGTTGCTGTTCGGGTGCAGTTCGGCCGTGTTCGCGCAGGGCAAGAAGTCTGCGCCAAGCGAAGACGAGCGTTCCTCCCCGTCCGGCCTAACCGGGGCTGGCTCGGGGAGTATTCGATCAACGGCCGCAAAACCCGGGGGAGCGGATGGCCTGGGAAACCCCTTACTCGGAGGGGAGTGCCGTCCGCTCTACCGGCTTCGTTCCAACGACGTCCTCGAAGTGACCTTTACCGTTGCGCCCGAGTTCAATCAGACACTCACCGTTCTGCCGGATGGCTACGTCGCACTCAAAGATGCCGGGCTGGTGCAGGCCCAGGGACTTACCGTACCGGAATTTGTGGAGGCGGTGCAGAAGGCGTACACCGGGTATCTCCACGATCCGCAGGCCGCGGTCGCACTGAAGGATTTCGAGCGCCCGTACTTCGTGGTGGGAGGAGAAGTCGGCAAGCCCGGCAAGTACGACCTCCGGTCGGACACCACCGTCGCAGAGGCCGTTCAAATTGCCGGGGGTTTCACGCAGCAAGCCAAGCATTCGCAGGTGGTTCTCTTCCGGCGCGTGAATGACGAACTGGTGGAAACCCGCCTGCTCAATCTAAAAAAGATGTTGAAGCAGAACAGCCTGAAGGAAGATGCGCATCTGCGGGCCGGAGACATGGTGTATGTGCCCCAGAACCAGGTCTCAAAGATCGCCAAATTCCTGACCAAGCCTTCCGTAAGCATGTACATGAACTCTTCCCAATTCTGACCATACCCGTCCCCCAATCGCATGCCAGACGAAGACTCAAGCCGCAGGCCAGTACAGCAGCCGACGCCAACCTTGCGGGAACTGGCGATGGTGATGTTTCGCCAGCGGCGGGTCTTCGTCTGCGTCTCGGGGCTGGTGTTCGCAGCGGCGTTGCTGTATGCGCTGACGGGAACGAAATATCAGGCAAACATGAAGGTCCTGGTGCGGCGCGGGCGCGCTGAGGATCCGGTGAGCGCAGGCGAGACTGCGCCCTTTGACCTGACGCGAACCGCGATTGCCGAAGAGGAATTGAACTCGGAAGTGGAGTTGCTCCGTGACGACGATGTCCTCCGGAAGGTTGTCGAGGAAACCGGGGTCGGGGGCCGCGACTGGTTTCACTTCTTGCATCTGCAGGAGGGGCGTCCGCAGCGGGTGGAACGAGCGGCGAGGCGCCTGGCCAAGAAGTTGAAAGTTGAGCCGGTGAAGAAGACGAACCTGATCGCGATCAGCTATGCGGCAGATGACCCACAGGTCGCGGCGCGGGTGCTCCACTGCCTCGCGGACCAGTACCTGCAAAAGCATATGGCGGTACATCGTCCAAATGGAGAGCTGCACTTCTTTGAGCAGCAACTCGCCGCGTCAAGAGGGCAATTGGAAGAGTCGAAGCGGCGTTTGCTGCAGTTTACAGCGGCCCACGGAGTGGTGTCCGCGGGCCAGCAGCGAGATCTGGCGCTTCAGAAGCTGAGCGAAGTAGATGCGGCCTATCGCCAGACGCGCATAGAAATGGCCGAAACCCAGCGGCGCGTCGCTGAGTTGCAAGGGCAGGTGGCGAACTTGCCCGAGAGAACGACCACACAACTGCGCACCGCGGACAATCCAGAACTGTTGAAAGCATTGAAATCGAGCCTGCTGGATCTGGAGACGAAGCGGATTCAGTTGCTCACGAAGTTCGAGCCGAACCATCGGCTGGTGCGGGAAATGGATCAGCAAATCAGCCAGACCCAGGCAGCGATTGCAGCCGAGGCGTTGGCGCCAGTACGAGATGAGGTCACCGATAAGAACGAGCGCTATGAGTGGGCCTCGCTGGAGCTGCAGAAGGCGCAGGTGCAGATGAAGGGCTTGGAGGCCCGTGAGGCGGCAACCCGGACGCAGGAAGTAGGGTATGGGCTGATCGCAAAGCAGCTCGGCCAAGACGCGATCACGCAGGATGATCTGCTCAGCAATGAGAAGGCCGCGCTCGAAAACTATCTGCTGTACGCGAAGAAGCAAGAAGAAGCGCGGATGAATGATGCGCTCGATGAGCGAGGCATCGTCAACGTCGCCATTGCGGAGCAGCCGGTAGCGCCTGCGTTGCCGGTCTGGTCGGCATGGATGGTAGTGGCCGTCGGTTTCATCGGATCGACGGTTACGGGAGCGGCTGCGGCCTTTGCCGCGGATTTCGTCCATCCGGCATTCCGCGACCCGGACGATGTGCTGGCTTACCTGGACCTTCCGGTATTGGCCTCACTTCCGGAACAGACGGGCAGGAGGCTCTTGGCATGAGTGCGCGAGTGATGAGCGCGGCAGGGTGGGGTATCGCGGGAGGAAAGCACGAATCGCGACAGGAAGGCGCTGCGGTTGAGGAGCAAGGTGCCCTTCACCCGTCATCGGGATGGAATCCTTGCAGATTCGAGCGGGAGCAGATTCGCAGCCTGGTCCGGCAGGTGTTTTCGCCACGGTCGAGCCCTCCCGTGCGGCAGGTGGTTTTCAGCGCGGTCGAGGCGCAGACGGAAGTTCAGAGCCTCTGCCTGCATGTCGCGGAAACGTTAGCGGTCGAGACGTCGGGAGACGTGGTCGTCGTGGGCGGTCAAGACATGTGCGTCGTGGAATCGGACGGCCGCACAAGTCAGGACAGGGCGCCGCATGTCCGAGAGTGGGCTAAGCGTGTGCACGGGAATCTATGGCAGGCGCCGGGCATGGATACCGGAGAAAACCGGATCAGTACTGCGTCGGTACACAAGTATCTGGCAGAGATCCGCAGGGAATTCGAGTATTCGATTGTGGCGGCATCCCCGGCTGGGGAATCGAACGAGGCGTTGGCGATGGCGCAATTTGCGGACGGGATGATCCTTGTGCTGTCGGCGAAGCATACGCGACGCGCAACCGCGCTCAAAGTGAAAGACATGCTGTCACAAGTGCGGTTGCTCGGGACGGTGCTCACCGATCGGGAGTTTCCAATCCCGGAAGGCATTTACCACCGGTTGTGAAAGTGAGCTGAGGTCACTGATCCAGACGTGGAGGGGTCGACGTGTCTTCTCTTGTGGTCAATTCAGGGCAAAGCGAGTCACGTGAGGCTGAATGGGCGCGGTTGATTCCGGGAGAGATGCCTCCTTTTCGTGCAACGGCGAAGAAGGGGCCGCGGTCGGTTTCGCCGATGGCATTACGCCGTATGGGCAGGCCTGCTGAAAGCAGGGGCCAGGACGGCGCACTCTCTCTCCTGATCCCAAGTCCGATGCAAGGGCGAATGGGCGTCAACTGGCTGTGGTGCATGTGTGTCGACGGTGCGCTTGTTGCACTGAACTGGCTGCTGATCGGCGCACTGTTGGTGCCATTGCGAGAACTGTTCCCGCAAATCAGAACGTTCGGCTTTGACGCCGGTAAACCGGGTGCACTTCTCGGTGTCGCGTTTCTGCATTTCGCTCTTGTCACTCTTGTCGCCTATACAGAAGGTCTGCAGGTTGCAAGCGGGGATCCGCGAAAGCAGGTGAAGACCCTGGCGAAAGCCGTCCTGTTCGCGAATACGGTGATGTGCTGCGCCTACGGTCTGCAAGGTGCGTCGTGGGGAACCGCGGTGCTGATTTGTGCGGCGGGGCTCTTGCATCTAGGTGCGATGTGGCTGTGGCGCTGGCAGAGGTTCGGTCGGGCGCGGACTGCGCCGAGTCCAAGACTTGTGAGAAACGTCCTGATCGTGGGGTCGGGAACGGTGGGGCGAAAGGTGGCTTCGTCGGTGGAACGCGATCTGGGCAGCCGACGACGAGTCTGTGGATTTCTCGACGACGAACGGCCGCTCGGGAATGGCGTGGTTGGGCGGATTTCAGATCTGGCGCTGATGGCGCGGAAGGGATTCGTCGACGAGGTGATCCTTGCCGCGCCGCGGGATGGTGACGTGACCCAGCGCGTGCTGCGAGATGCACGAAGGCTGCGGCTGGATGTCGAAATTGTTCCTGAGTTGTTCGGATGTAATCCGGCTGGCCCTCCGGTGGAATGCGTCGGCAGCCTTCCGATCATATCTCTGCATGCGGAAAGATTGCCGGACGCAAGTCTTGTCCTGAAACGAGTGATCGATGTGGTCGGAGCCAGTCTGGCGCTGGCAGTGTTGTCGCCCCTAATAGCGGTGATTGCGGTCCTGATCAAGCTCGACTCACAGGGTACTGTTCTGTACTGTGCCCAACGCGCCGGGCGTAAGCAACGACACTTCCGCTGCTACAAGTTTCGCACCATGGTGACCGAGGCGGAGCAACTGAAAGACGCCCTGCGCGGGAAGAACGAGAGGTCAGGACCGATGTTCAAAATCGCGGGAGACCCCCGCATCACCAGATTGGGCAGGCTTCTGCGACGCTACAGCCTGGATGAATTGCCCCAATTGTGGAACGTCGTAAAGGGAGACATGAGCCTGGTGGGTCCCAGGCCTCATCCACTGGATGACGTTGCTGCCTACGAGATTGAACATCTGGGGCGACTGGATGTGACTCCCGGCCTCACCGGCTTGTGGCAGGTGACGGCTCGCAGGGATCCGTCGTTTCAAAGGGGCATGGAGTTGGATCGGGAATACATCCGCACGTGGAGTCTGGGGCTGGATCTGCGGATTCTGATGCGAACGATGGTGACAGTTGTGCGGGGGAGCGGCCAGTGACGCCTGCTTCTCCGCTCGCGATAGTTCCTGGCCGGCCTTGGGAGAAGGTGGCAGCCTTAGCGGCAATGGCGGTGTTGAGACCGATTCATTTTCTGATTTCTGCTCCAGTCGCTCTCTTCCTGATCACCCTGACGGCGATGCTGCTGCGGCATCCCGATGTGAAGTTCTATGAGATTGACCGGGTTGCGTTTGGACTGTTGGCAGTGGGCGGGATTACCCGTGCCATCGTGCAGCGGCGAGCCGTCTTCGCGTCCAGTTCAGCCACTTGGCCCATGGTCGCGCTCACGACGTTGGTGTTGGTGAGCGTTGCCCGGCAGCCATTCGATCCTGAAACGTGGAGCCTGCTAGCTTCGAAGTTCCTTGTGCCTTTTGCCCTGTTTCATCTGGCGGGGGTGGTATTCACGGAGGATCGTCACTTCCGCCAGTTTGAAATCTTCGCCATCATCGTCCTGGCGTACCTCAGCTTTACCGCAATTGCGTTTCTGGCTGGAGCCCGTTCCCTCATTTTTCCGCGGTTCATCCTCGACGAGAGTCTGGGATTTCATGCTGATCGCGCTCGGGGACCGCTGTTGCAGGCGGTCGCAAATGGCGTGTCACTCAATGTGCTGGGAGTGCTGGCGGTCCACGCGTATCGCCGGTGCGCCGTTCGTAGCGCAAAGATGGTCATCTTGCTGGCGTCGGTCCCGGTCGCGATTCTTGCGACTATGACGCGAGCCGTGTGGCTTACTTTTGCCGGAACGGTTCTTGCGCTGGTCTTCCTTTCAAAAAGCCGCCGACTTCGCCTCGCATCCTTGACAGCCATTCTGGTGGCATTCGCAGGCCTAGCGATTGTCATCGGTTCGACGAGCCTGGGAGACGCACTCAGCGATCGCATGGAGGAGCGCGGCCCGGTTGACTTCCGTAAGGCGGTATACGCAGGAGGATGGGAAATGTTTCTTGAGCGGCCGCTCACCGGCTGGGGATTTCATCGGATGCCGGGTGAGTTGCCGCGATTTGTCACGGGCTATGAAGAGAAGGTGCTGTACCCGCACAACACTTATCTGGAACTGCTTGTCGAGCACGGGCTCTTCGGATTTGCTCTCTATGCGTGGCTGATGTGGGAACTCTGGAAATTGGGGCGCGGCACCATTCCCGAGTGCGAACGAAACGGGTTCCTGGATCACTATTTCCACCGGCTTTGGCCGATTCTGCTGCTGGTGTATTGGGTCAACGCGGCAGTTGTGGTGATGAGCTACCAGTTCGTGAATGGCCTGCTGTTCACCCTGGCCGGAATGCTTGCGGCGCAACGTCGCCGCGCGGAGCTGCAGCCATGCTGACGGTTGCGTATCTGGCGAACGAATTCCCGTCGGCAGTCGAGCCGTATGTGTCGGACGAGATCGAGGAACTTGAGAAACGAGGAGTTCACGTCGTTCCCGGAAGCGTTCGGATAAGCAGGTCTCTCCCGAAGTGTCAGCCGGCCATTGTGCTGACTCCACTGACACTGGCAGTTGCTGCGAGTGCCTTATGGCTGTGCCTGCGGGAGTGGCAACGCATCCGCCCGCTCATTGCTCGTGTGTTCTTTCGGGGCAGCGAAGGACCGTTTCAGCGCGCGAAAGCGCTGGTCCACACCCTTCTGGGCGCCTGTTACGCAGTCATGCTCAAAGATCGTGGCATCGAACACATCCACGTGCATCACGGTTATTTTGGGTCCTGGATTGGCATGACCGCAGCGCGATTGATGGATGTTGGATTCAGCGTGACGCTGCACGGATCGGATCTCCTGCTGAGCGGATCCTATCTCGACGTCAAGCTGGCAAATTGCTCGTTCTGTCTGACCATCTCAGAGTACAACCGCCGATACATCCTCGAGCACTATCCGGAAGTTGAAGCGCGAAAGATTCTTGTGGCGCGTCTCGGCGTGGATGTGCCAAACGCGGACAAGGCACTGCCGCGAACAATGAAGAAATCCATGACGCTACTACTGCTTGCAGTGGGGCGGTTGCACGCGGTCAAAAACCATGAATTTCTGGTAGCCGCGTGCGCCTTGCTGGCGGCGCGGGACATAGCGTTCGAGTGCGTGATTGCTGGAGATGGGCCCGAGCGAGGCCACCTTCAGTCTCTGATCCAAAAACACGACCTGGCAGACAAAGTTGCTTTGCTCGGGCACGTTCCGCGAGAACAGATGGATTCGCTCTACGACCGCGCCGATGTCCTGGTGATGACTAGTCGCAGCGAGGGGATTCCGCTGGTCCTCATGGAAGCGATGGCGCGGGGAAAAATCGTTGTGGCCCCAGCTATCACTGGAATCCCAGAACTCGTATTGGGCGGAAAGACCGGATTCCTTTATGAATCCGGGTCGATGAACGACCTGGTCGACTGCCTATCCTTCATCGATTCGATGATGCGCGCGGAAAGCAAAGGCGATCAGCGACGGCCTCACCATGCGGCCGCGGCACGACAGTTGGACTGGATACGTCACGCGGCGAGGGTTCAAGTCCGACACAACTTCAATCGAAAGACAAATCTGGATTTCTTTGCCGAGATGTTCCTGCAACACCTCGCGTACAAATCCAGGCAGAAGTCGAAGAACATTCCTGATGAGAATCTTATTCTGCAACAAATATAACTACCGCTTCAGTGGCACTGAGGTTTACCTGTTTGAGTTGATGGAGTTGTTGCGTCGGCAGGGGCACGAAGTCGCGCTTTTTGCGATGGCCGATGAACGCGGAGAACCGACTGCCTACGATCAGTACTTTGTGCCGCACGTCGATTTCAAGAGCGAGCGGGGCACTTGGCAGAAAGCCCGCAATGTGGCTCACGCGATCTATTCAACCGAGTCGCGACGTCGACTGCGGGCACTCATCCGGGATTTCCGTCCGGACGTCGCTCATGTAAGGAACATCTATCACCATCTCTCGCCGTCCATCCTGTGGGAACTGAAGGCGCAAAGCGTTCCGGTGCTGTATCACCTGAATGATTTCAAGGTTCTCTGTCCGAGCTACAACCTCGTTTCGCAAGGAGAGGCGTGTGAGGCCTGCCGTGGTGGCGCATTCTGGCATGCGCTCCGGCCGAAGTGCTATCCGGGACTGGGTGCCCGATTCGCACTGACCGCCGAGGCCTATTTTCATCGCTACCTGCGAACGTACCAGAAGTGCGTTGACCTTTTCCTCGCACCGAGCCGATTTGTGCGGGACAAGTTCGTCGAGCATGGATGGGACGCCGAAAAGTTTGAGGTTCTGCCGCATTTCCAGCCCACGCACCCGGTTGAACCCGTCGCGAGCGATGGCCCGGTGCTCTACTTCGGCAGGCTGTCTGCTGAAAAGGGAGTCGGAGATCTGCTGCGTGCCATGCAATTCAATCCGGATCTCCGCCTGGTGATCGCGGGAGATGGTCCCCAGCGAGAAGCATTGCAGAACCTTGCCTCATCCTTGGGTTTGTCCGACGTGCAATTTGTCGGACATGTGGATGCGGCGCAGCGCGATCGTGTGATTGCGCAATCACGGTTCACCGTGCTTCCCTCTCACGCTTACGAAACGTTGGGAAAGACCATCCTGGAGTCCTACGCTTTGGGCCGGGCGGTGATTGCATCCGACACGGGATCGCGCAGGGAACTGGTCCACAACGGAGAGACCGGGCTGCTCTATCGCTGTGGGGACGTAGACCAGTTGGCTCACGCGATTCGCTCACTTGCCGCGAGGCCGGAACTCGCGGAGCGGATGGGACACGGAGGCTGGGAGTTCGTCCGGCGGAACCACACACCGACTGCGCACTACCAGAGGTTGTCAGATGTTTATGAACGAATGATTGCGAGGAAGAGCACAGTGAAGAGACAAGCCTCAACCATACAGGCGCCGGCCGAGGGCACTTCGAAGATGCGAATTGCATTTATCGGTGGCCGCGGAGTCATTTCAAAGTACAGCGGCATCGAATCGTACTACGAAGAAGTCGGCAAGCGACTGGCCGACAGGGGCCACGAAGTGACGGTGTATTGCCGCAACCATTTCACTCCCGCGTTGGCGGAGCACAACGGGATGAAGCTGGTCCGGCTGCCCACGATCCGGTCGAAACACCTGGAAACGGTGATCCATACGTTTCTCAGCACTGCCCATGCCTTGACTCGCAGATACGACCTGGTGCACTACCACGCGCTCGGACCGGCTCTGTTTTCGTTCTTTCCGCGGATTCGCGGCACCAAGACCGCAGTTACTGTGCAGGGCCTCGATTGGCAGCGACGGAAGTGGGGCCGCCTGGCATCTACGGTCCTGAGACTGGGGGAGCGCGCTTCGGTGCGGCTCCCGAATGGAACCATGGTTGTTTCGAAAACGCTGCAGCAGCGCTATCGAGAAGTCCATGGCATGGAATCGTTCTACGTCCCGAACGGGGGAATTCTGCGAGAGCGGCGTAAACCTCGTGCAATTCTGGAATGGGGTTTAGAGCCGGGAAAGTACGTGCTGTTCCTCGGGAGATTCTCGCCCGAGAAAGGATGTCATTTGCTGGTCGAAGCTTTTGAACAACTCGATACGGATGTGAAATTGGTCATGGCCGGCGCTTCAAGCTACTGTGACAACTACAGTCGTGAGCTGCGCACCCACGCCAGCGACAAGATCCGGATGCTGGAGTGGGTGTCGGGAGAAACGCTCGACGAACTGCTGACCAATGCCATGATCTTCGTCCTGCCTTCCGACCTGGAGGGCCTCTCATTGGCTCTGTTGGACGCGATGGGGGCAGGCCTCTGCGTGCTGACCAGCGATGTTCCCGAGAATCGCGAAGTCGTCGACGGAGCGGGGTTCACCTTCGAAGCAGGGAATGCGGCCGATCTGGCAGAACGCCTGCGGTTCCTGATTACGAATCCTGCAGTGCGGGAGGCGGCGGGGAGAACGGCGAGGAAAAGGATTGAGGACCAGTATCAATGGCAGACGATCGCCGAAGAAATCGAGAAGGTCTATCTCGAGATGGTAGGCCGACAGCCAGTCGAATCGGCACCAAGGAAGTCCGTCGTACGCGGGGTCACAATGGAGGGGGTAGTGTCAGAGCAACGCCGGGCCGGTTGAACTGGGAGGCTCGACGGCAACACCCCAACGAGGGGGACCAGGACGGGCCAAGCCCGTCCTTTTTTATTACAATCAAGAGACTTGAGTCGCTTCGTGCTGAATGGCAAGTACACTAGCGCTCATACTTCGCATGCAAGATCGCCTTTTGGTCACCGGTGGAGCAGGATTTATCGGTTCCAATTTCATCCTGCAACGAACGCGGGACGACACGGTTTCTATTCTCAATTTTGACAAGCTGACTTACGCGGGGAACGCGCGCAATCTTGAGAACCTTGCCGGCGATCGTCGGTACGAACTCATTCAGGGCGACATCGCAGACCGGGACCACGTTCGTCGCCTACTACAAAAGTACGAGCCTTGCGCGATCGTGCACTTCGCGGCTGAAAGTCATGTAGACCGTTCGATTCGCGGGCCGGAAGAATTCATTCGCACCAACATCGACGGGACATTTGCCTTGCTGGAGGAATCGAGAGTGTACTGGCAGAGCCTCTCGCAGCCAGAGCAGCAAAAATTCCGCTTTCTGCACGTCTCGACCGACGAGGTATATGGTTCACTGGAACCAGCAGATCCTCCGTTCAGCGAGACCACTCCGTATGCGCCGAACAGTCCTTATGCCGCATCGAAGGCCGCGTCGGACCATCTGGTGCGCGCTTATCACCACACGTTTAGTCTACCCACGCTGACGACCAACTGCTCGAACAATTATGGTCCGTTGCAGTTTCCGGAGAAGCTCATCCCGCTGATGATTCTCAACGCGCGAGATGGCAAGCCGCTTCCGGTCTACGGCGATGGGATGAACGTCCGCGACTGGCTGTACGTCGAAGATCACTGCACGGCAATTGCGACGGTTCTGCGAAACGGGCGGCCGGGAGAGACTTACAACATTGGTGGCTGGAACGAGAAGCCGAATCTCGAGATCGTGCGCACGATTTGCGATCTGGTGGATGAACTGGCTCCACCGTTGAATAAGTCACGGCGGGAGTTGATTACGTTTGTGAAGGACCGGCCCGGGCACGACCGGCGCTATGCCATGAATGCGGGCAAGATCGAACGGGAACTCCGATGGAGGCCGAAGGAGACGCTCGAAACCGGACTGCGCAAGACCGTTCGCTGGTATCTTGAAAATGAAGAGTGGCTGCGGGATGTGACCAGCGGAAGCTACCGGCAGTGGATCGCTACCCACTATTCCACCTAGCGGCAAGTCAGACGATCAAGAGACGATGAGCGAAAGCACACGATACAAGGGCATCATCCTGGCGGGAGGATCGGGAACGCGCCTCTACCCCGTGACGCAAGCCATCGGAAAGAGCCTGCTCCCGGTGTACAACAAACCGATGATCTACTACCCGCTGTGCACGATGATGCTCGCGGGGGTTCGCGAGATCCTGATCATCTCCACTCCAGAGGACGTGCCCAAGTTCCAGGCACTGTTGCAAGACGGGAGCCAGTTCGGAATTCATTTGCAGTACCTAGTTCAGCCGCAGCCCGAAGGCATCGCACAGGCATTCTTGCTGGGAGAGAAGTTTATCGCGGGCAATCCCTGCGCCCTGGTGCTCGGGGATAACATCTTCTACGGACACGATCTCGCCAAGGACTTGCGAGCGTCTGCTAACAAGAAAGAAGGCGCGCGAGTCTTTGCGTATCCAGTGCACGATCCTGAGCGTTACGGTGTCGTTGAGTTCGATCCAAGCGGTCGGGCGCTGAGCATCGAAGAGAAGCCCAAGCAGCCGAAATCCAGGTATGCGGTGACAGGGCTGTACTTTTACGACGAGCAGGTTGTGCCGATCGTGAAGGCACTGAAGCCGAGCGCACGCGGCGAACTCGAGATCACCGACGTCAATCAGGCCTACCTAAAGAAGGGACAACTGGAAGTCGTGGTAATGGGGCGGGGTATGGCGTGGCTGGACACCGGCACGCACGAATCGCTGATGGACGCAGCGCTTTACATACAGGCGATTGAAAAGCGACAGGGGCTGATGGTGGCATGTCCGGAGGAGATCGCCTATCGCTACGGTTACATCACCGCACAGCAAGTGGAGAAGCTTGGAAGTTCGATGAAGAACAGCAGTTATGGCGCTTATTTGCTGCAGTTGCTGCAGGAGAGGGTATTCTGAATGAACGCGCCTTCGATGAAGCCGGTGATGGAAGCTGTCAAGAAAAAGTCGACCTCGTTGCCCGGAGTGTTCGTGCTTGAGCCGCGGGTGTTCGGAGACGATCGCGGATTCTTTCTTGAGAGCTACAACGAGAGAGTGTTCGCCGAACTCGGGATCTCCGACCGGTTCGTGCAGGACAATCACTCTCGCTCTGTGCGCAATGTGCTGCGCGGGTTGCACTACCAGATCCAGCAGGCCCAGGGAAAGCTGGTGCGCGTCGTGGAAGGCGAAATCCTCGATGTTGCTGTGGACCTGCGCCGGAGTTCGTCTACGTTTGCAGGATGGGAGGCCGTGCGGCTTTCGGGTGAGAACAAGCGCATGTTGTGGATCCCCGCCGGCTTTGCGCATGGCTTCCGGGTGGTCTCCGACATTGCACATGTTCTATATAAGACAAGTGACTACTATGCGCCCGAGTACGAGCGCACCCTGGCGTGGAACGATCCGCAGTTGAAGATCGATTGGGAGCTTGATGGCGAACCGATCGTCTCCGCAAAAGATCAGCGCGGTGTCGCACTCCGCGATGCCGAATGCTTCGAATAGTCCCAAGGACAATCGTCCAATGAGAGTACTGATCATCGGCCACCTGGGACTCCTGGGAAGCGCCCTGATGCGCGAATGGCGTGAGTCGGATGTCCTGGGCCGCGATCTGCCGGACATCGATATTCGCGATGCTCAGCGAGTCCAACAACAGGTACAGCGGATTGCGCCGGACTGGATCGTGCTGACCGCGGCGTATACCGACGTGGACGGGTGTGAGAGCAACCAGGAACTTGCGTTTGCGGTGAACCGAGATGGCCCAATCAGCGTAGCCAAGACAGCAAAGCGTTGCGGCGCGAGGTTGCTCTTCCTCAGTACCGACTATGTTTTCGATGGTCGAAAGACGTCTCCTTACGAAACAGACGATCCGCGAAATCCGCAAAGCGTATACGGACGTTCCAAAGCCGAAGCCGAGATCGGATTGATGGAAGTCCTCCCCGAGTGCTGCATCGTACGCACATCCTGGATGTTTGGGGTGGGCGGCAAATCTTTCCCCGACACGATTCTGAAGTTAACGTCCACTCGGCCTGCGCTCGATGTCGTAAACGATCAGCGCGGAGGCCCCACGTATTCTGTGGACCTGTCCCGCGCGATCATTAAGCTCTGTCGGCAAGGTGCGAGCGGAATTGTGCATGCGACCAACTCCGGTGAGTGCACGTGGTTCGAATTCGCCAGCGAGATCGTAAAGGGCGCGGGCTTAGCGACCGAGGTTCGCCCTGTGAGCAGTGAGCAGATGGCCCGTCCGGCACCACGCCCGGCGTACTCTGTGCTGTCTTCCGCGAGCCTGAATCGGTACGGCATTCACATGCCTGCGTGGCAGGACGCGCTGCGTCGATACCTGGAAGAAAGAAAAAATTAGCTGGCCGCGGAGATTGCATCGCTCAGCGTGGGACTGCTAGGATTTCGCAGGGTTCTCGCCAAATTGAGGTTCATCCAGAACTACATCGATGGGGCGTTTGTCTCGGGCAAGCGCGAGTTCGCCGATGTGAATCCGGCGGACGGCAGCGTCATCGCGCAGGTGTCGGAGGCAGATCAGGCCATGGTGGACTCCGCTGTCCATGCGGCACGCAAGGCTGTTCGCGGGGAGTGGGGACGGCTGGGAGTGCGCGATCGAGCGGCGCGTCTATATAAAGTTGCCGATGCGATCGAAGCGCGATTTGATTGTTTGGTTGCCGCCGAAGTTGCGGATACGGGAAAACCTGTCGCCCTGGCTTCCAGGCTCGATGTCCCGCGCGCGGCGGCGAACTTCCGTGTGTTCGCCGATCTCATCAAGACATCTGGTCTGGAATCGTTTCAGACGGAGACTCCCGACGGAAAGAGTGCGCTCAACTATGCGGTGCGCAAGCCGCTGGGCGTGCTTGGAATCATCACGCCGTGGAATCTTCCCCTGCTTTTGCTTACTTGGAAAGTCGCGCCGGCATTGGCTTGCGGCAATGCTGTGGTCGTAAAGCCGTCGGAGGAGACTCCTGCAACGGCGACGCTGCTAGCGGAGGTCATGCAGGAGGCGGGGATTCCGAAGGGCGTGTACAACGTCGTGCATGGGTTCGGGCCGAATTCTGCCGGAGAATTTCTCACGCAACATCCGGATGTCAACGCCGTGACTTTTACCGGGGAATCGCAAACCGGTGCTGCGATCATGAGGACGGTGGCCGCCTCGGTAAAACCGGTGTCATTCGAGCTGGGCGGCAAGAATGCAGCGATTGTGTTCGCCGACTGCGATTTTGATGAGGCAGTCGCAGGCATTTGTGACGCTGCTTTTATGAATACAGGGCAGGTCTGCCTCTGCGCTGAGCGCGTGTACGTTGAGCGTCCAATTTTCGATCGGTTTCTTGAAGCGCTCAAGCGCAAGGCAGAGAGCCTGCGCGTTGGGTCCCCTCTGGATGCCGGTACGGAAATGGGGCCACTTATCTCCGCGCAGCATCGCGAGAAAGTTCTCTCGTACTACCAACTCGCGCGTGAAGAGGAGGCGACGGTGATCACCGGTGGAGGAGTGCCCCACTTCGGCAATTCTCTCGACCGTGGTTTCTACGTCCAACCAACGATCTATACTGGATTGCCGGAATCGGCGCGATGCGTGAAAGAAGAAATCTTCGGCCCGGTGTGCCATGTGGCTCCGTTTGATTCAGATGAAGGAGCCGTGAGCATGGCCAACGACACGAAGTACGGGCTGGCAGCCTCCATCTGGACAACGAATTTGAAGCGTGGCCATCGCGTCGCGCAACAGATGAATGTGGGCATCACGTGGGTGAACTGCTGGTTCCTGCGCGACTTGCGGACCCCGTTCGGTGGAGTGGGACTGTCGGGGATTGGACGCGAAGGCGGCGCGCACTCGCTGAACTTCTATTCGGAACTGAACAACATTTGTATTCGGCTTTAAAGCGCGTGGATATGGGGAAAGTCGACAGCAAGGTGATCGAAGGCCGGGCAAAGCCTCGCGGGAGATATCCGCACATCAAACGCGCGGGAGACTTCCTGATCGTCTCGGGAACTAGCGCGCGACGAGCTGACAACTCGATTGCGGGCGCCGACGTCGACGAACTTGGTACCACTCGCCTTGACATCAGAGCGCAAACGCGGGCCGTCATTGAGAATGTCCGCGAAATCTTACGGTCAGCGGGAGCTGACCTCAAGGATGTGGTCGAAGTGACATCTTACCTCGTGAATATGAATGATTTCGGTGGGTACAACGAAGTCTACGGAGAATTCTTCGGTTACGACGGACCTGCGCGCACGACAGTGGCGGTGCACCAGTTACCGCATCCGCATTTATTGATTGAAATCAGGGCGGTTGCGTACAAGCCAGAGAAATAGGAGTCGACATGCCATCGATCAAGGAATTGAAGGCATTCAATTTTCAGCGCTGGATTGAACAGAATAAAGAGAAGTTGAAGCCTCCCGTGGGCAATGTCCAGGTCTGGGAAGATGGCGAGATGATGGTGACCGTTGTCGGCGGCCCGAACAATCGACGCGATTATCACGACGATCCCACGGAAGAGTTCTTTTATCAGTTGAAGGGAGATATTTTTCTTCGACTGATGGAAACTCCCGGCGAGCCACCTCTCGAGGTTCCGATCAAGGAGGGGGAAATTTTCTTGCTGCCCAAGCACATGCGGCATTCGCCGCAGCGCCTCCAGGCGGGGACGATCGGAGTAGTGGTCGAAATGCCGCGCCCCGAAGGCGCTCTCGATGGTTTTGAGTGGTACTGCCAGAACTGCCATCAATTAGTTCACAGGGCCGAAGTGAAATTGAAAAGCATCGTGCGTGACCTCCCGCCTCTGTTCGAGAAGTTTTACAACGACGAGAGCCTGCGCAAGTGCAAACACTGCGGCGCGATTCATCCCGGCAAACCGTAATGCCAGTCATCGACATTCACAATCATTTCTTTCCGCGCAGTTGGCCTAATCTGGAGGATCGCTACGGTACCCCCGACTGGCCGTGGATCAAGCACACCGAGCCGGGTAAAGCGGAGATTATGGTGGGCGACCGTTTCTTCCGGCACATCTATTCCGCGTGCTGGGATCCCGAAGTGCGCCTGCAGGAGATGGATCGGGACGGGATCGAAATGCAGGTTCTGTCGGCGACGCCTGTGTTGTTTGCGTATGAGCGGCCCGTCGAGCACGCACTCGATTGCGCGCAGCTGTTTAATGATGCGGCCCTGGAGATGTGCTCGCTCGGCAAGGGACGGTTGAAGTCGCTGTGTCAGGTGCCGCTACAGAACATTGACGCGGCGTGCAAGGAATTGAGCCGATGCATGCAGGCAGGGCATTTGGGTGTGCAGATTGGCAATCACGTTGGCGAGAAGAATCTCGATGACCCCGGCATTGTAACTTTCCTGAATCATTGTGCGACCGAGGGCGCGGCGGTGCTGGTTCACCCCTGGGACATGCTGGGACAGTCACGCATGCCGAAGTACATGATGCCGTGGACCGTGGCCATGCCTGCGGAAACGCAACTCGGAATCGTGGCGATGATTCTGGGGGGCGCATTCGACAAGCTGCCGGCGAACCTGCAGATCTGCTTTGCGCATGGCGGAGGCAGTTTCGCATTTCTGTTAGGAAGGCTGGAGAATGCGTGGCAGCATCATCCCGTCGCACATGGTGTGTGCGAGTTGC
>Ga0335082_10003188_pt1 | contig 17796 bp, 21 predicted proteins | sample Lox_Sample_41_FD_206718 | JGI IMG/M metagenome (GOLD analysis project Ga0335082, IMG submission 206718) | Soil microbial communities from Loxahatchee National Wildlife Refuge, Florida, United States - Lox_Sample_4.1 | ecosystem: Environmental > Terrestrial > Soil > Wetlands | place: USA... | reverse complement strand
TTGTCGGACGAAAATTATTACAATGTTTATGTCAAGCGATGGGACGGCTCGAAGTGGGATTTATTAGGCCAGAGTCTTAATATGGATCCGGGGCATCAGGCCCTGAATCCGTCGATCGCGGTTCTCGGCGATACGCCCTATGTCGCCTGGATCGAGACGGATGGAAACGGGATATTTCAGCTTCACGTCAAGCGCTGGGATCAGGGCCGGTGGATCGTCGATGGAAAAAACCTCAATATGGACCCCGGGCGCCATGCCATGAGTCCTTCCCTGGTCCAATCCGGCCCCACGGTTTACCTGGCCTGGATGGAATACGACGCGAAAGGAATTTCCCAGCTTCATGTCAAACATCGGAGCGGCCCTCGGTGGGAATCGGACGACCAAAGGCTGAATGCCATCCCGCCCACGGCCTCATCCGCTCCGTCGTTGGCCGCATGGAACGGGGCGATCTATATCGCATGGAAAGAGGTTTATCCGAATGGGCTGGCTCAAATCCTCGTCAAGCATCTTGCGTCCCGATAAACGTTGGCTGGTTCTCGCCTCGCTGCTGCCCTGGCTTCTATCCGGCTGCGTGCAACCCAAACTGACCAAGGCCGAGATCGTTCAAAAATCCGGACTGGATGCCCAGGGACATCCGGTCGCCTTCAGCGTGCTTCCGAAAACACAGGTGGGAGGCGTCGATTGGGTAGCCGCGCTTAAAGAAGGAATCCTGAAACCCAGAGGATCCCTCGATCCGACCGGTCCGCCGGAGAGCCCGCCATTAAACCTGGATATCGTGTTTAACATCGGCGACGCCTATCCCGTACCCAACGTCGTCTTCCCGCATACGCCGCACACGATGTGGCTCAGCTGCAATAACTGCCATCCTTCCATCTTCATCATGAAACAAGGAGCGAACCCTGTCAGCATGGACCGGATAATAAAGGGAGAGTACTGCGGCCGGTGCCACGGGGTGGTGGCCTTTCCGTTCGTGGACTGTCTGCGCTGTCATTCACGTCCGAAATAATGATCCATCGGCCGGAATACAAACGGAGGGCCTGAATCAACCGGAAACCGAAAACGTGATGGGGTAAGATACCGTGACGTCCCCGGCGGGAACCGGGGGGAATTTCCATTGCAGTACCCGTTTGACCAGTTCTTCCTCGAATAGCGGGCTCTTCACCGAACTGGACACCACATGGCAGTCGCTCACATCCCCGCTGGCGGCAATGATGAACTCAACCGTCACCGTGCCCCGGAGTGTCGGATTTTCCCGTAGGGCCCTATTGTAAAGGAAGCTGATTCCGCCTTTGTAGGAATCCACCACCTGCGCGATCGACTCATAGTCTCGGGGACTTTTCCCCTCTTCAAATCCCTTGATCTGAAACGGACTATCCACCTTCGTGGTCTTGCGCTCGGCCAGGGACGATGAGCCCAGGTCCGGCTGTAGATTCCCGATCATCTGATTGATCCCGCCGCTCCCGTTAAGAGCGGAATGGGTCCCGGGTCCATCCGATTCCTTGATCGATTTTTCCAGCTTGGACACGATATCATCAATCCCCTGACTCGCCGTGGGCATGGGTTGAGGGGTCCCGCCGGCCGTCGTCTTGGGTGCCTCGTTAAGGCCTTTGATCTCGGTGAAAACTTTTTTCAGTTTCTGATCCGGGACGCTGCCCCCCTTGGCATCGGACTGCTTTAAAAGCTTAAGAAGCCCGCTGTTCATGGCCACTTCCATGTTCTTCTTTCGCTGAGCCTCTTGTTGGGCCCGTATTTCTTCGGGGGTGGGCCCTTCCTGTTTGGCCACTTCCGGAGCCGGCTTTCGGGGCTGTTCCGATTTGGGCTCCGCTTTTTTTTCTTCCGTGGGTTTCTGCTCGACCTTGGGCTCCTCCTTCTTGGCCTTCGGGACAGGAACCGGCGCGGGTTTCGAGGCCTCAACGATCAGGCGGGCGATCCGAGGATCGATGCGGGTATAGTCCGAGCGCGATGGCGTTTTGACGGTGAGGAGGTTGAACGCGAGGGCGGCCACACCATAGAGCAGGACGCAGGTCCAGGCGATCCGTTTAAAGTTTTGGTCGCTGTCCTGACCTCCCCAAATCGAAATCATCCGGCGGACTCTTTCTGAATCACGGCGAGATCGATCTGCCCGAACTCGGCCTGACTGCAGGTGTACATCACCTTTTCCAGCAATCGAAACGGAATATTCTTATCGCCCAGGATCGTGACACGACCCTCAAAGGGTTTTCCGGCGCTGATGTTCGAAAAATATTTCCCCCTCTCGGCCGCGTAGTCCATCTCTTTTTTGAGGGCCGGAATCAAAAGATCACTTTCCTTCAAGACCTGACCGATCTCGGCCACCTTTGTCCCATCCACAAGAATGTCGGATCGGGTGATCATAACGGTCAGGGTCGTCTGGGGCGTGAGCTGGGCCAGGGATTCCGGCAGCTTCATATGCTCCGCGGCCGGGATGGCCGAGGCCTCACCCGAAAAGTTATAGAGAAGAAAAAGCACCAGGTTTGTGAACAGGTCCACAAGGGACGTGAGGGTTAAAACCGTGGAGACCGTCGTGGCTCCCTTCCGGCGTTCCGAGAATCGAGACCGGGCCCGCATATGACTTTTTCTCATTGGATCTCCCCCAGTGAGATATTCGGAAACAACGAATAACTGGTTTTCCGGCCTTCGGTGACCACAAAGGCGACTCTCGTCGCGTCCATCACCTTAACCAGTTCGTCATACGCAATATCCGGCTTGCTGAGGATGATCGCGTTGTCCACCGTCGGAAACCGGGCTTTGATCTGCTGGAGCACGGTCGAGAGCGTTTGCAGGTCCTGCCCCTGTGAGGTCGGCTGGACGAAGCTGATGATCTTATTCCCGTTGGCCACCACCAGCCCTTTTTCAGTGATCGAAATCGTCAGGACGAGCGGTTCGTCGGGGGAAGGCAACTGGCTCATCAATTCGGCCGATGCCGGAGGCGGAAGATAGATCTCCAGAACCGCCAGGCGGGTGAAGACTGCCGTGATGAGGAGAAACGGGGCCAGAACCACCAGCAGATTCATGTACGGGGTCAGATCGATTTCGGTGGATTCCATCCGCCTAACTCGTCTTCGGGACCGCGGCAACATGTCCTTGACTCCTTTCCAGGCTCGCGCCCGTTGGCTGGCGATTCGCGAAAAAGTTGACCAGCTTCGTCGAATATTGGTCCAGGGAATCGACAATCTTTGTGGTTCTGGACTGAAGAAACGCGTAGAACAGAATCAAGGGAACGGCGACCATCAACCCGAAGGCCGTCATATTGAGGGCGACCGAGATACCGCGGGCCAGGAGCACCGCCTTTTGGGACGGGTCGGCGGCGGAGACGGCCGAAAAGGCCTCGATCACGCCGATGATCGTCCCCAGCAGTCCCAACAACGTGGCCACATTGGCCAGGATGGGAAGGTAGGGCGTCCGTCGCTCCAGGGGGGGAAGGACTTCCAGCATCGTCTCTTCCATCGATCGCTGGATGGGTTCCCGCGCGCCCGTGGGCTTGGCCGCCTTAAGGCCCGCCGCGAGCACGCGATAAATCGGACGCGTACTCGATTGGCAGAGCTTGATGGCCTCATCAATCCGCTGATCCGCCAGGGCGGACCGCACCTTCTGCCAAAGGGAGTCCGCATTGGCCGAGGCCCGGGTGATGTAGAGCATCCGTTCGATGACTATGGCCGTTCCAAGCGCGGCAACGAAGAGAACGGGGTACATGAAAAACCCGCCCTCGATAAAAAAATTCCCGATCACATTTAAAATTTCCATTGGGTCTCCTTTCCGTTTATGGAACCTGGCGCGCCCTCTCCGACCGTATTTCTTGACTGTACGTGTCCTTATCCAGCGGGGTGTAAATCTCCTCAAGAAATACCCCCCGACTGTCTCCCTCCTCCAATAATGACGGATCGGGATCTTTCCAGGGCAGCGAATAGCTCAGCCGAGGGCGTTCGACCGATCCGACGACCTCGGTTTCCAAGAGCTTGAGTGACCCCAAGACGTCTTTTAATTTCCCGGTGATCTCGATTTCCTTCAATTGAACCGATCCCTGGCTCTTTGGCGGCGTCTTTGGGGCTTCCTGGGCATAGCTCCCTCCGCGGCCGCCGGATCCCACCGTCAAAGCGATTCCGACCATCGTTATCATCATGAACCTTCGGCTAGGGTTGCCCAACGACATTTCCCGTCTTGCGAGTTGTTCTCTGTTCCAGGTCCGCGATCCAGACCTCCACGGTTTGATTCTGACCCGCCAGTCGCTCGTACTCCCGGTAGCACCGCACGGCATCCGTAGGCTGGTTGAGATAAAGGTCGTAAAGCACCCCCAGGTTGTAATAGGCGGCCGCCAAATTAGGATTCAGCTTTATGGATTTTTGATACGCCTCCTCCGCCTTTCGAAAATCTCCGTGCTCACGATGCGCAATGGCCAGATTGTTGTACACCTCGGCGGACACCGTCCGCCCCGAAACAGTGGACGTCAACGACTCGGATAAAACGATCGCCTTCCTGTACTCCGCAATCGATTTGTCCAGCATGCCCCTTCGACGATAAAGAACACCCAGTGTATTATGAACCTCAATCCCGTCCGGATGGGATTGGGCCAAAGACTCAAAGATCCGTTGGGCGTTATCAAGCTGCCCTTGTTCCAGATAGAAGAGGCCCTGCCCGTATTCGGAACGGAGCTCTCCGTTCGCCGGTGAGGCGTTATCCGCACGGGACCTTCCTTTCTCCGTGGAACCCGGCGGCGCCGAATCCCTCGGCGCATTCACCGAAGCGCACCCGATCGCCGCCAAAAAAACCAGCCCTCCTACCGTCGCCCGGAGAACCGGGAGGCCCGAAAATATTCCGGATCGTCCGACGCTTTTCATGGGTTGATGGCCGCTTCCCTGTGGATGATTTCATCCAGTTCCGGCTTATGATAACGGGCCGGGATCAGCCGCGCCAGATCTTCGTAGCTTTGCTTGACCCAGGAATCGTACAAACCCAACTGTTGCGCCCGATGGACATTGCTTTCGTAGGCCGCGATCGCCTTTTCTTCGAACGGATAGGCCTGCTCTTCGAGAAGATAATTGTATTGCTCCAGTTGTTGAGGCGTTAAATTCTGCGGGCGCTCGGATTCCAAGAGCGCGGTCCGGAATTTTTCGAACACCGTCCCTATTTTCTGGGTGGCGGCCGTCGTGACCTCGGACACGTTAAAGTCGGCCGCCTGGGCATATTCCTCCAAAACATCTTTCAGCAATTTTTTCTTTCGGTCCAGGTTTTGTTCGAGGGGGGAAATAAGCTTCACCTCGTCAAACTGGTTCGCGAGATCATCCGCCCTCAATAAATGTGCCTTGGCGATGTAGTAAGCCACCGGCGATCCGGCCGTCTCACCCTGTCCGTACCGATCGATCAAGGTCTGAAGAATAGGCAGGGCGTCCTGGCGGCGGCCTTGCTGGAGTTTGGCCCAGGCCAATTTATATGTGGTCTCTACCACCTGTTGGTACTCGCCGGAGAATTGGGCCAGATAGGTACCGTAAACCTCATCCGCTTTGGCCCAGTCTCCGAGTTGCTCGTAGAGCCGACCGGCTGATAACAGCATTTCGCCCGCGGTTTTACGATCCAGGTTCAAGTTTACCACAGATGCATACTCCCGGGCTGCATCCTCCAAGCGGCCGGTTTGCTCATGGATCCTGGCCACTTGTATCGTCGCGCGAGGACTGTATTCGGACGACGGATATTCCCGCGTCAAGGTCGTAAAGGCCTGGACCGCTCCGTCGAGATCTCTCCGAGCCAGGGCGATGTTTCCGGCATCAAACAAGGCAATCGGTGCGACCTCGCTTCCAGCCATTTCGCTCTGAACTCTCATGAAACCGGCCTGCGCCTCCTGCAGTTTTCCGGCCTTGCGGAGACCCTCGGCCTGCTTGTATAAAGCGGAGGCCCATAGCCGTTTCAGCTCTTCCCGTTCTTGATTTTTGGCCGAGGCCTCCTCCTGGGCAAGTTTTCGGTAGGCGGTCGCCGCCTGGTCATAGGCCTTTTCCTCAAAATAGCGGTCCGCCAGCAGCCGTTCGGAGCGGTAGGCCAGATCCTCTTGCGATGAAACCTGGATCGATTTAATCTTTTCCGAGAAGGACCGGGCTTCCTGTATTTTCCCGGTTTCCAGGAGATTGCGCTCCACCTGCAGCAATACCTCCGGTACTTTTTGACTCAAGGCATGAGTTGGATAGCGCTGCATCTGGATCTGAAACAGTTGCAGCGCCTCGTCTCTCTGATTTCGGAGCAGGGCCACGCTGGCCGCATCGTACAGGGCCACCGGGGCCACGTCGCTTCCCGGCACTTCGGCCTGAACCCGCATGAATTCCGTCTGCGCTTCCCGCAACTTTCCGGCATTTTTAAAAACTTCCCCCTGCTTGTATAACGACGATGCCCATAACTGTCTCACTTCCTTGTCGTCTCCAGCCTCTCCCCCGCTTCGCGCCAGGCGCCGATAGGCCGCCGCGGCCTGCTCATACGCTCCGGCCTCGAAATACGTTCGGGCGATCAGTCGTTGGGCCTTTACCGCCGTGGGATCTATCGGGAGGGAGGTCTTTACGATCGTTTCGGCCATGGAACGGGCCGCCGGAAGATTCCCGGCACGGTAATAGGTCTCGGCCCCTTTCCAAAGGATCGCCGCGGCTCGGGGATCGTTGGGAAAGCTCTCCGCGAAACGCTTACAATCCTGAGCGAGCCGCCTCCCCCACGGATCCGACGGGGAGGCTGGACCCTCCCGGTTCATGATCTTATCCAGCGTCGTGACGGCGGCATATCCCGCTTCCGCGCTGTCATGGTGAAGGAAATAACCGTAAGCGGTGTGCTCATATTCATCCGCGGCCTCCGGGTAGCGTTGCAGTTCGAAAAGGCCCTCCGCCAAAAGAAAATTCATCCGGGGCGCGTCCGGCTCTCTCGGAAACGCCTTCAGGTAGCGTCGGTACCACATCAGGGCCCTTTCATAATCCGCAGGCCGCTTTGTTTGCTGCGCTTCCGAGTGATAGAACAGGGCCAGTTGACTGGTGAGTTGGCGGTAAAACGGTCGAACTTTTTCCCGGGAATCGACCGAGGCTTTTTGGTACCACAGGCTTTCTTCGCCGAAGCGTTCCACGAAATTTATGCGCGCGCGATTGGCCAAATCCACCAATTTTAATTGCTGGTAGGCCTCGACGATCTGCATTTGCACGGCGGGAGCGTCGGGATGGAGGGGATAGGTTTTGATGAAGGCTTCGTAGGTTCCGACCGCATCCTGGACCCGCTTCTGGGCCATGTACAGATCCCCCAGCTTTCGATAGATCAGCGACTCGTAGTCCCGGTGTCCTGTTTTCTCGAAATAATCTTGGATCTTTGTCGGCGGTCCCATATAGGAAAAGGCGAACGCCATGCCCCGGATATACTCCAGCACTTCATCCCACTCGGCGGCCGTCATTCCCGTCGGATCAAGCTGCGGTTGACCGCCGGACTTCACGACCCGTTTCCGATCGACCAGCCGCACAAACATCCCCGCCGCGCTCTCGTATTCTTGAAGCGAAAGATAAGTCCAGCCCAACTTGTACATCGCCTGCTCCGCCAGAGTGGGATCCTTCGCGCTGACCGCCTGTTCATAAGCGGCCCGGGCCTGTCGGTAGCGGTTCGAGTCGTAATACGCCTCGGCCATGCGGAAGACCGCCTCCTGTCGCAACGGGCTGGAGGGGTACCGCTCCACGAGTCGTTGCATCGAAGCCATCGCGGGCTGGATCTGCCCTTCATCGTCATAAATGTGCGCCAACTGGTAGAGCACCCGATCGTTGTCGGGGCGATCGGGATACTCGGCCAGCAGTTTTTCGTAGATCCTTCGGGAACGCATGTGATCGATCTTGGGTAGAACCGGGCGCCCGCTCTTCCGACCTTGTTGTGATTGCCGAAGCAGCTGATTATATCGTTCAAGCTGACGGCGATAGGCCAACTCTTCCAGCTTCAGGTACAGATCGGCCAAACGGTGCATGGTTCTGGCCCTGAGCTCACTCCTTTGTCCGGAATCGTTGAAGAGGCTGTCTTCGTATTGGTCCAAAGATTTTAATGTATAGTCTTTGGAGCTGGGGGCCGCCTGGTCTTCCATCACTTCCGTCACGACGGTTTTGATCTCATGCGGGGACAAGTCGTCCGGATTGCGGTAAGCGGAGCAACCGCCCAATTCGCTCCACAACGCCGTAACAGCGAGAATCATCCCCATCTTCGCGGGGCGGTTTTGAATCCATCGATTTTTTCTAGGGCACCGTTTCATGGTCCTGCATAAACGTCATGTTTTTGGCGATTCCCAAGTTCGCACGGAGGGCCAGTTCGTCAATCTGGGCCAGTTGAGATGAGATCTGGTGGGTGGCGGAAGCCCGGAGGAGTTTGTCCAAATCCTGTCCAAGTTCCTGCATCTTCATATGAAGGGGCCCGAGATCCGGACCCGTGCCCTGCTCCATCTTACGCCCGGCAAGGTTTCCGTCCCGCCGAACATCCTCCGCCATCTCCTCGTAGAGTCGGAACCACTCGGCATACACATTCACCAACTCCGTAAACCCGGGTTCCCTCGCCAGGCTCGGAGTTAGAAAAACGAACGGGGCCCCGTCAGCGGATTTTTCCGTTCCCGATTTAATCATCCAGTCTTCCAGATTCCTCGTCTTAATTTCCTGAACAAGTTTTTTTAAACTCCCCGCGCGCTCGGAATAGGCCTTGAGCGCATCTTGATAACTGTCCACGGCCCGATGATAGGCGCTCAGCTTCGAATAACAGGTCCCGATCTGAAGATGGGCCTCCAGGGCATCCGATTGGGAGGCCGCCTGCACGATTAGATCCTTAAATACCACGATGGCCTTCACACAGTCCTCCATTCCCATAAAGGCCTTGCCAAGCCCGAATCGGGCCTGTGCACGGTAGCGGCTCTGAGGAGGTATCGCTTCAAAGACCGCCACGGCTTCCGGATAGCGTTTCTGATCCATAAAGAAAAACCCCAGGGTCACGCGCGTCTTGTTAATCAATTCCTGAAGAACGGGATCCTCCTTGGGGTTCAGGCCGACGAGTTTCTGAAACTGGAGCTGAGTCGAAGACCACGCATCTCCCAGATTCAGATAGGCCAAGCCGCTTGAATATACTGCAAAGGGGTAATAATCGCTTCCTTCCCCGATCTTGCTCAAAAGATCGATCGCTTTAAGATTGTCCTTAAGATAAAGATAGCTGTTCCCGGCCAGGTAGGTGGCTTCCTCCCGAAACGGCCATGTTTTATTCATCGGAATCTTAAAGAAGGCCCCGAGCGCCTGCGGATAATCACCCTGCCGATAGTACAATCTTTCCAATCGAAACCACGCCTCGGCCGCGATCGGGGGGCGACGGCTCTGGATCGCCAAATCCTTCAATATCGGCTCTGCCTGTGAACTCAGGTTCGCCTCCGACAATCGGTTCGCCAGCTGGAGCCGCATCTCCTCGGCCGAAGGTGGGCCGGCGTCGTCGGATGAGACCGGCCGCTCGCCCCTCCCTTGAAGTCGATTCGTCAAGACGGCAATTTCCCGTAGACGGGTCTCGATTCCTTGCGAGGTTACGTCCCCCGGAGCGGACCCTCCCGCGGCGAGTCCCGCGGAGTCCCGAGATGTGGGAGGTCGGGAGGAATGATTCGCCCCCTCCAAAGGGGTTTCGTCGGCTTGATACCGGCGAATCAGGTCCGTCTTAATGAGGGCGAATTTGACCCGGACCTGATCAAGCTGTTGCTGAAAAGGGGCGGCGGACGTCTCGGCCCGACCGGGAGAGACGGCTGAAACCATCACCATAAGCACGCCGAGGCCCCGACCAATAATACCGCGGCTGGATGAACCGAACTCAAAAAAAGGAATCCGGGTGTTCATCCGACGCTCGGGTTTTTTGAAGGTGCTCTCCATCGGTATTAAAGGAAACATAAACAGGCCGGGGAAAAGCAGGCGGGGTTCTCCTCTCCCCTTGGGGGCCGGTTAATCAGATGGCTTCTCTTCCCCTTCCTACACCGACATACCGAAAACCGGCCTGTTTCATGCGCTGTTCGTCGTAGACGTTGCGGAGATCAATGAAGATGGGGTTGCGTACCGATTGGCGAAGTCGGCTCAAATCGAGGCTGCGAAATTCGTTCCACTCTGTTATCAAAACTACGGCGTCCGCATCCTCCGCCGTATCATAGGGATCCTCGCAATAGCGTATCTCTTTTAAGATCTTCCGGGCTTCATGCATGGCCGCCGGGTCATATGCGCGGATCTTCACCCCTGCTTTCACCAGGGTTTGGATGATCTCGATCGCCGGGGCCTCCCGAATATCGTCCGTGTTCGGTTTAAAGGCCAGTCCAAGAACGGCCAAATTTTTTCCGTCCGCACCTCCCAAGGCCTGAAGAATTTTCTGAACCATCACGGCCTTCTGTTTCGCATTGACACGGATCACCGCATTGAGGAGTTCTAATTCACACTCATTCTGCCTGGCCATCTGAACCAGGGCCAGCGTGTCCTTGGGCAGGCAGGACCCACCGAAGCCGGGACCCGGATGGAGAAATTTGGGGCCGATTCGACCGTCCAAACCCATCCCCTTCGCCACTTGATGCACATCCGCTCCGACCTTTTCGCAAAGATTTGCCATTTCATTGATAAAGGATATCTTTGTGGCCAGAAAGGCATTGGAGGCGTATTTAATCATCTCCGCCGTTGCCACATCCGTTACAATGAACGGAGTCTCGATCAGGTAGAGCGGTCGATAGAGGTTTTTCATGATCGCTTCCGCCTGCGGACTGTTTGTTCCGATCACCACGCGATTGGGCCTTAAAAAATCCTCAATGGCCGAACCTTCTCGTAAAAACTCGGGATTGGAAACAATGTCAAAGTCTAAATGCTCTTTGAGATTTTTCCCGATGATCTTACGAAGCCGCTCTCCCGTTCCCACCGGTACCGTGCTTTTGGTAATGATCAGTTTATAGCTATCGAGATGTCGGGCGATCGTTTCGGCCACGCTCTCCACATAGGCCAGATTGGCCGACCCGTCTCCCCGGGGAGGCGTCCCAACCGCAATGAAGACGGCCAGCGCCCCTCGAACCGCCCCGGCGATATCGGTGGTAAAATCGAGACGGCCACCGGCCCTATTTTTGGCGACCATTTCAGCCAAGCCCGGTTCGTAAATAGGGATCTGGCCTTTTCGGAGGGCCTCAATTTTTTCCACATCTTTATCCACACAGGTGACATGGACACCAAACTCGGCAAAACAAGCGCCGGTCACAAGACCGACATATCCTGTCCCAACAACGGCGATATGCATAACACCTCGATTTTACTTACGTATAAAATCATTATAATATATCAGATCACCCGACCGATATCAAGCTCTCTTGCTTTGATATCTATAAACGCCTATACTATCGCCTCAATCGTGCCAATGTATTAAATAATATCGGTTCCCATTTATGGACGACACAAAATCCGGCTGTCTTTACGTTGTCAGCACCCCGATCGGTCATCTGGAAGACATCACATTGCGGGCGCTCCGAACTCTCAAGGAAGTCCATCTTGTCGCGGCGGAGGACACCCGCCATACCCAAAAACTGTTCAACCACTATGAAATACACACGCCCCTGACGAGCTACCATGATCACAATAAAGAGGAAAAAACCGCGGTCCTGGTTCAGCGACTCAAAGAAGGCCGTTCGATCGCCCTCGTTACGGATGCCGGCACACCGGGGATTTCGGATCCAGGATACTATCTGATCAACCGTTGCATTCAAGCCGGGATACCTGTTTCTCCCGTTCCCGGACCATCCGCCTTCCTTGCCGCGTTGACTGTATCCGGTCTCCCCACGGATGCTTTCCTATTCGAGGGCTTCCTTCCGAAGAAGCACGCCGGACGAATCAAACACCTCCGGACCCTGAAAGACGAACCCCGCACGATCATTCTCTACGAATCCCCCCATCGCCTGGTTCGTTGTCTTCACGATCTGCACGAGATTTGGGGCGACCGCCGGGCCGTGGTGGCCCGTGAATTGACCAAGCTGTTTGAAGAAATCATCCGGGGTAGACTTTCTCAGGTCATCGCAAAGATGGAGGGAGGATCCATCCGGGGAGAAATTACGCTGATCATCGAGGGTTGTCGCCCTCTATCATCGATGTGGTGATTTATTTCAATTCCCGTCGCTTCTTCTCGGATTGCATGTCGAGGTCCAGCAAACGCTGAAGGTCGCTCTTGAGTTTCTCTTTTTCCGTCTTAATAACCTCCCACTGGGTCAAAACATTCAACCAATTTTCGGCGGGATCTTTCCAAGAGCTGTTCGGGTACTTCTGAATCAATTTTTGAAAATCTTTCACGGCCATCCCGTAGTCGGAATCCGTATTCCTAAAATAAATCCCGGTATAGCCCGCCCGGTATTGCGCTTCGGCCGCGAGTTCATCGTTTGGAAATTGATCCGCCACGTACCGGTATTCCTTAATGGCCTCGGGATACCGACCCGCTTCAAAATACGCGTTGGCCGTCTTGAAATGCTCGGCGGCCGCGGTGGGTTCCTTCACCGGGGCCGCAAAGCCCGAACAGCTCGATAAAAGTTGAAGGAGGACGAAAAACCCGGCCCCCCGGCGTCGAAGCGTCCCGTGAAACGATGCGCCCATCCGACAAACCCTTTCCCCGACGCTCAAGCGGTCCTCCGTTGGTCCACGACATAAACGCTGCGGGGAAAGGTCTTTGCGTACTGCTTGAGTTGCGCGGCGATTTCCGCAACCTGCATGGGACTGGTGATCGCGCGCTTCTGGTTGGTGACCACTGCGATCGAAACGGTCATGAACGGAAACTGTTGTTCAACATCCTTGCGGTCGCGGGAAATTATGTAACCCCTTTGACGGTCCTCCTCGTCGTAAAAACCGGGAATGGTCTCATCAAAATCATGAATGACTTTTTCACACAATTTTTCCATGCGCAGAGGGTCCGTAATGATGACATAGTCGTCTCCGCCGATATGCCCGAGGAAATCCGGTACCGACCCGAGCGCCTTGACGGCCTCGGTCAAAATACCGGCCACTTTTTTCAAGACCTCGCTGCCCCGGATATATCCATATCGATCGCCGAACGCCTTGAAGTTGTCCAGATCGACCAGGCAAAAAGCAAAGGGTACCTTCTCCTGGAGCCGGGTCAACAGGGCCTTTTCAATGGCCAAGTTTCCCGGAAGGCGCGTAAGGGGATTGGCGTCCAGATTCATCTCGCCCAATTCCTTCAACCGCTTCGACATCCAACGAAAAGACTCCGCCAATTCCTGAACTTCTTCCGTAGCTTTGACATTCAGGGCCCGGTCAAACAGCCCCTGGCCGATGTAATGCGCCGCCTCCTGAAGCTGCTTGATCGAATAGGTCAGACTGGAATTGATGAACACGGCAAACCCGACGCCGAAGAAAAAACTGATCGTCACCAATACCACCGTGATGTTAAACGCTTGGAGACTCGATTGATTGGCCTGTAGGGTCTTCGAGTTTTGATCCTCGCGGCCACGGCGTTCGAACTCTCGAAGCAGCTTCACCATTTCATTTAAACGGGACTGCATCGGACCTTCCGAAACCGCCTTCGCCATCGACTCCTGCTTGCGGTCGAGATAGTCTTGTTCTTCCTTAAAAAACTGGTCGTACTCTTGATGGAGGCTGTGGATTCGTCCTTTGAGGTCTTCGTCCTCCGGAGATGAAAAATTCAGCTGGGCCAGTTTGAGGCGAAATTCGTCACTTCGGTTGAAGAACAGGGTCCGGACCGCCGGATCCCGAAGTATGACGGAGCGCTTCTCATAGAGATCTTGGGCCAATAGGTTTTCCGTCATCTGACCGGCGGTTTCAATTATGGGAAGGTCTCTTTGAACAACGGCGTCGCTCATCCGGCGAATGTCCCGCAGACTCACGACGGCGTACAACCCGGTCAACAAGGTCAGCAGGACCATGATCGAAAAACCGAGCAGCATTTTATTAATGAGCGTCAATCGCATAGGGAGGATTTCTCTACCCAAGCCCGCAGGCCGCCTCGGATGGCGGTGTTCGGAATCTTCGAAAGAACTCGTCGATCAAAAACCGCCTGATGAGAACAGGGTGACATCACCTTAATTATAGATGATAAATAAAAGACGGGAGGACGACATAAGAATTCTTTGAGGGGTGGGACAGGCCAGTCGTTAGACCCTGTATAACGTATAATACTTTGATATTAACGGCGGTTTGTGATCAGCCTTGTTTTCGAATCAACACTCGAAAGGAGTTACCAACCTTTTCTTTTTTGAGAATCGTGTGCCCGTCTTCAGCGATGCTACGGGGGACGTTACGAATCGGCTCGCCATCATCCACAATCACCGACAGAATCTGCCCAACCTCCATCGATTCCAATTTTAATTTTGTTTTCACATAGTTATATGGACACATTACCCCCCGAAGATCTAACTCTGCAGGGGTTGTGGTCTCGGTGATTTCAGTCATCGCGTCGCTCACTTTATTTTATATTATCATATTGTTTCCCACGAGAAGTCAAGTCATCGCGTGTGGGATCCCACACAATAAGAAGGTTCCCAAACGGGCAATCAGGACTGGATGGAAAGATGACCGAGAGCCGTTTTGATCTCATCAACGATCCGGTCTGCCGCTTGTACGGGGTCCTTTGCCTTTCGGATCGGACGGCCCACGACAACGTAGTCCGCGCCGTCCAGTATGGCCTGGCGCGGGATCGTGACCCGAACTTGATCATCGTTAGGCACCGCGGTCCATTCCGGACGAACCCCCGGGACAACAACGATCAAGTCCTGACCGATTCTCTCTTTGACCTGCCGGACCTCCGATCCGGAGCAGACCACGCCGGCGCAACCCGCCTCATGCGCCCATTGGGCCCTCCGGAGAACCAGTTCGGGGATGTCGAGGCGGGTATTCAATCCTGAATCCCGCATATCTTCCGGCCCAAAACTGGTCAAGACCGTAACGGCAAGCACCTTGGTGTCGCTGTGTATTTGATCGACAACCGTTTTGAGCAGCCTCTTCCCTTCCGAGGCATGTACCGTTACAAATCGGACCTTATAGGCCGCGGCGGCCCTCGCGGCGGCCTGAACCGTTTCCGGGATATCGTGAAATTTCAGGTCAAGGAAAACGCCGCAATCACTGTGTTCCGAAATAACCTTGAAGATGGCGGGCCCCGAACCTACGAAAAGCTCCAGCCCCACCTTGAACAAACCGACGTGCCCATTTAAAGAGACCACGGCCTTTTTTGCTTCGTCCAGGTTCGAATAATCGAGGGCAAAAATCAGTCGGTCTCTTGCGGTGAGGGAAGGATCGCTTTGGAGAATCGTGCTCAATGAAGATTTACCGACTTAACCCGTTTCTATGGCTCCAGGGATCCAAGGCTCGAAGGTAAAGAATTTATGTTCCGCAAAGAATCTGGTGCCGGAGGAGAGGGTTGAACTCTCATGAGGTTGCCCTCGGCGGATTTTGAGTCCGCTGCGTCTGCCATTCCGCCACTCCGGCGAACCGTGGGTCAAGGCTTTTGGGCGCGCTGAAGCTTTTCCAATCCATACTTCGCGATCTGTTGGATCGATGGATCCGGATGCTTCTGCTCAATCTCTTTGAGCGGTTCGATCGCCTTGGGATCTCCCACTTCTTCCAAGACCCGGATGGCATTCCATAAAAAAATGGGGTCGTTGTCGTGTTTCACGGCCTCGATGAGAGGATCGACCACCGGCTTGCCGATCTCGATCAAGGCGCCGGAGACATCCAGCCGGACCATGGGCTCCTCATCTTTGAGCGCTGCAATCAACGGCGAAACGGCACGCGGATCTTTGAGCCTGCCCAACTCGTGTGCGGCTTCCCGGCGGTCCATTGGGGTTTTGGACTGGAGCATTTTCAAAAGATCCTCGACCTGATCCGCCAGAGCCACTCCGGTCGCGCAGAAAAAGAGGATGCCGGCGACCCAAATCAGAAATCCCGTTTGCGCTCTCGAACCGCTTCCTCTCCCAACCCGAAGATAATGTGAAAAGCCAGGGGCGTTAAACCGTATCCGCATGATCACTCCTCCGTCAATGCCGCTTCGACCAGAAAAGCCACGATGGCTCTTGTCACCTTGGCCATGTAGGGAAGATCCAAGGTCTCCAACCGATCCCCGGGTTGATGATACCAAGGGTTTCGAAAGTTCGCGGTGTCGGTCAGCATCAGGGCCGGATAGCCGACATCCCAGAACGGAGCATGGTCGCTCCGGCGGGTGTCCGGAAAATCTCGCCCCGCGTTCGGGACGACAAGACCCACGACGGGCAGATCCGGCACAAAACGACCGGCCGCACTCTCAAATCGCTGCTTCAACGCCGCCGCCTCCGGATTCCCCACCACACCCAAAAAATTTCCCACATCCGGAACGGGGATCGGAAGCTCTGTCAGGCGCTGCTGTGAACCGGTTTCATGGCTGGCGTAGCCGACGCATTCCAGGGCGATCATCCCCCGAATGTTGAGACCCGACCGTCGGGCTTTGAGGGCGTAATGCGTGCTTCCCAGGCATTGCTGTTCTTCTTGGGCGAACCCGATAAAAAGGACCCGACCCGGCCGATCCAAATCGGCCAACGTTCGGGCCGTCTCGAGCATAACGGCCACGCCGCTGGCGTTATCATCCGCGCCCGGGCTTTGAGCCACCGTATCATAATGAGCCGCCAGAATCAAGAGGGGCCGGCCCGTAACATTTCCGGCTCGATCACGAATTGATCCGACGACATTCCGGTTTTGATGGCCAAAGGCTTCGAACCCGTGGTGACGAACCGAGAGGCCAGCGGCTCGGAATTGATCCGTGATATAATCGCCCGCCGCCTCCAGCGCCGCGGGGGCCGACCGATGATGCCGGATGCCAACGATCCGTTTGAGATGTTCCTTCAATCGGGCCTCGGTGATTTGAGCGACCCGATTTTGAATGATCCCTTCCAGGCTATTTCCTGGGCGGAACCATCCTGGCCGAACGATAGGCATCCACCATGCTCCAGACCAGAAGGGCCAGCAAGACCAACAAAAGACCCAGGGCCTTTCCCGCGTGCGACGTGTCTCCGGCCATCAGCTCCTCAGCCGGAAATCGTTCAGTCACCATCCCGCTCAACACTCCGGATGCGATAAAAAAACCGATGCCCTTGAACCATTGCCGGTTATAAAACTGTCCGAGACCCGGAAAGATTGCGGAGAGTACGGCGGCTGCGCGGGGGTTTTTCATGGATGGCTTTCCGATTGACCCAGAAGGACGCGCATGACAAACTGTTTGATTTTTTCGCGGTCGGTTTCGTTGATCTTCCGAAATTGAATAGCCATCCCGGGGGAAAACCCTTTCGGATCAAAGTCGGAACGGACCCAGGCCACTTGGCCGTCCACTCTGACCGAACCCACTTGGCCCGGAAGACCAAACTCCAGGCTGACGGGCGTTCCGATCGGTAGAGGGGAAACGGTATCGATGAACAGCCCCCCGCCGCCCATGATGGCCGTAAACCCTTCCTTGATTCCCTTCTGGGGTTGTTGATACTGAATCCGAATCGAGATCGGGGCGCGCGGATATTTCCTCTTTTCGGGAGAAGGGGGTTTTGGGCTCTTCGCCATGATCGGTCACCTTTTAAATTGTGCCCGTCGAGCGATGATATAAATCAAGAACGGCGTCAAGAAAACCAAAAAAATGGTGCGGATGCGTCCGAACCCTTCCTGAACGAATCCCAGTACGGTACTGGTCAAGACATCGCCGGCGTAGAATATGGCCAAGTAGAAGGCCCACCGACGCAGCGTAAGAAATCCGTATCCGATGGCGAGATGGAGAACCGGTTGGGCCGCCAGGATG
>Ga0335082_10003187_pt1 | contig 17803 bp, 13 predicted proteins | sample Lox_Sample_41_FD_206718 | JGI IMG/M metagenome (GOLD analysis project Ga0335082, IMG submission 206718) | Soil microbial communities from Loxahatchee National Wildlife Refuge, Florida, United States - Lox_Sample_4.1 | ecosystem: Environmental > Terrestrial > Soil > Wetlands | place: USA... | reverse complement strand
TGCGTGTACTGGCGCACGTCGTTGCGGTACTCCTCGCCGCGGTTGCGCGACGAGCTGCCCGAGGAGCTCCCGGTGGAATCCGAGCTCCACTCGAATGGGTTCGACGAGCTCTCGGAGATCGAGCAGCCGCCCAGCAGGAGAACGAGGGACGAGCCGAGGAGCAGAGAAGCGATGGCGCGCATGCGCGGACCCTCCCGGAGGGGCACGCTACGCGACCGCCAAACAGAATCAAGCCCCTGTGGTCCCCGCCCGCGCGGCTTGCATTTGCCGCGGTGAAGATGGTCGAGTGCCAGTGCGGGGGGTCTTCGAGATGAACCAAGCGATGCGCGGCGCAGCCATCGGGGTTGCGATAGCGGTCGCCCTGGCGTTCGCGTCGCGGCCGGGGGCAGCGCGGGCGTGCGAGGGCGACTGCGACGGCGACGGACAGGTCAGCGTCGCCGAGCTCGTCACCGGCGTCGACATCGCGCTCGGCGCGGCCGTCATCGACCAGTGCACGGCACTCGATCTCGATCGCGACGGGACGGTGTTGGTGTACGAGCTGCTCGCTGCGGTCCACCGCATGCTGCAGGGATGTCCCCCGCCGGCGTACCCGCGCGACCGCGAGCTGCGCCTCAACCAGATCCAGGTGCTGGGCACGCACAACAGCTATCATATCCAGCCCGACCCCTTCGTGTTCCAGGCGATTGCCAACGTCAGCGAGGCGATCGCCGAGACGCTCGAGTACACGCACATTCCGCTTCCCGACCAGTTCGATACCCAGGGCATCCGGCAGATCGAGCTCGACGTGTTCGCCGATCCCGACGGAGGCCGCTACGCCTCGCCGCTCGGCCTGCGGCTGGAGTCGGGCGACCCGAACGCCCGCATCCCGGCGCTCGAGGCGCCCGGGTTCAAGGTGCTGCACGTCCAGGACATCGACTACCTGACGACCTGCGAGACATTCGTCGAGTGTCTGCAGACGGTGAAGGCCTGGTCCGATGCCCATCCCCGGCACGTGCCGATGATGATCCTGATCGAAGCCAAGGACGACGTGCTGCCCGACAACATCGGCTACGATTTCGTCGTCCCCCTGCCGATCGGCGGCCCCGAGCTCGACGGCATCGACGCCGAGATCCGCTCGGTGTTCCCGTCCTGGCAGCTCGTCACGCCGGACGACGTGCGCGGCACCCACGCAACCTTGGCCGAAGCGGTGCGCACCGACGGCTGGCCGACCCTCGGCAGCGCGCGCGGCAAGGTGCTCTTCTGTCTGGACAATGCGAGCCGGCGGGACCTCTACCTGCAAGGGCATCCGTCGCTGCAAGGCCGCGTCATGTTCACCAACTCGTCGACCGACGCCGACGACGGCGCGTTCATCGAGTTCAACGATCCGGTCGCGAGCTTCGACGCGATCCAGGCGGCCGTCGCGGCCGGGTTCGTGATTCGCACCCGCTCGGACGCGGACACGGTCGAGGCACGGAGCGGCAACACGACCCCGCGCGATATGGCGCTGGCGAGCGGCGCGCAGTGGGTCAGCACCGACTATCCGGTGCCCAACCCGGCGTTCGGGACCGGCTTTCAGGTCCAGATTCCGATGGGCATGCCGGCGCGCTGCAATCCGATCAATGCGCCGGCGGACTGCACGCCGGTGGACATCGAGAATCCGGCCCGCCTGGGCGCGCCGTAGCAGGCCGGGTCGTCGGGGGCGGCTCCGTCGGTCCGCGCAGGCGGCGGACGCGGCTGCCGGCGAAGCGCCCGCTCGCCGATTTACGCCGCGCTGCGCGCCGTTTCCGGCTGCCGCTGCCCCAGCATCTGCGCCATCTGCTGATTGTGGAGCGCGACTTCGTCCATCGCCTCGCGCGCGGCCGCCGAAGCGCCGTCGGCCAGCGCGGCGCCGTGGCGCCGGATCGCTGCATTCTGCTGGGCGATGTGCGCCGCGAGGCTCTCGATGAGTTGGTCCGCCGTCACCGGCAGCGCGGCGCTGCGCCGACTGCCCTGACCCTCGACCAGGAGGGCGAATACCAGCGAGGCGCCGAGCAGCAGCGGCACGCGCAGGAGCACGCTCGTCTGCCAGACCAGCTCCCTGCCGCCGATCCACGCCCCGGCGACCGACACGATGCTCATGGCGATCGTCACGGCGGCGATGACGCCGAGGGAGATGCCCGCAATCGCCAGCACCAGCACACCGAGACACAGCAGCAGCAGCTCGACGGACAGTTGCTGGGCGACCCAGAGCGACGCCGCGATGAAGCAGGTGTCCATCACCGCCACGCCGATCTTGAAACTCTGATAGCTGAAGTACGAGCGCGCCAAGCGCCCGACCACCAGGTTCGAGCCGAGGAACGCCGCGATGAGCAGCGGTCCGAGCCAGAACGGCCCGGCGGTGTCCTTGACCAGCAGCATCAGGTACGCGCAGGTCAGGATCAGCGCCCAGCGCACCAAGACGATCGTGTCGCGCTGCTTCTCCAGCGCGGCGCCTTGCGGCGACAGGACAGCTGCATCGTTGCTTGCCATGCGAACCTCCCATTCCCGGAGGTCCACATCCCCCGGGCGCTTGTGTTGGCGGTCCTATGCAGCAAGTGCGATGCCGACGCGGTCAGGCGCCCCTGGCGAGCATGCAGCGCCACGAGGGTGGGTCAGATGGTGAATCAAATGATGATTCGGTACCGAGCGGTTGGAAAAAAATGCCGCTAGGCAGGGCAGCCACCTTGGCAAGTGGATGGAGCCCGGGGCCCGGTGGTTCCTCCCTCAAACCCGCGGCCCGAACCGGGCTTCAGGCGTGGCCGGGGTCCGGAGGCGGATCGGCCCCCCCTACGCCCCCTCCGTTCAGCGCACGCCCAGTTGGCTGATCAGTAGGGCGGCCCCGGTCATGGCCACGCCCTTCAGGAAGAATGACGTTTGGATCGCGGCCGTCTGCGCGTCCGGCGCGGTGGCGATGCCGACCCCGTGGACGGTGATCGTGACCGGGACGAGGAATATCGCGATCAGCCAACCCCCCAGACGCGGGTACATGTTGGTGGCGACCAACGTCGCGCCGGCCAGCTCCACCGCGGCGGAGATCGCCACCCAGAACCCCCGCATTGGAATCGCCGCGGGCATCAGGGCGACGTATTCGTCCATCCGGGTAAAGTGCGTGACGCCCGACAGGAAGAAGATCAGCGTGAACATCAGCCGTCCCGCCACGCTGATCGCTGGGTGGAAGAGCTCGACGTCGTTCGTGCGAGCCCCGGTGATTGCCAAGCCCTCTCCCGCCATTGCGAACCTCCTCTGTGTTCGATCGCCTCAGCCGATCCTCAGCGGTAGCCCCCGCGCGCGGCAGATGTGTCGTATCGTCGCTTCGAGGGCGGCGAGGTCGGCGCACGGCGTGATCGTCGACGCGCGACGGGTGTCCGGCGGCGCCTGCGCCGTCCGGTCCGCCCAGCCGCCGCTGCCGGCGAGGGTGACGATGGGCCGACCGTGGATCCAGGCGAAGGCGATCTCCGACAGGGTGCCCGCTCCGCCGCCGATGACGATCACGACGTCCCCGGCGAGGGCGGTGACGGCGTTTCGCGCATGGCCGAGCCCGGTCGGGATGACGATGCTGCACCACGGATTGGCCGCTCCCAACTCCGTCGAGGGAACCACACCGACCGCGATGCCACCGGCTCCTACCGCCCCGCGGCTGGCTGCCTCCATCACGCCGCCGCGTCCGCCGGTGATGAGCGCCATGCCGAGCCGGGCGAGGAGCGCCCCGACGGCCTCGGCGAGCTCGAGCTGCTCCGGGGTGGCGTCCGACTCGCCGATGACGCTTGCCTGCGCACGGCGCGTCATGCGGCGAACCGACGGCAGCCAGTCGCGGGCGCGGACGCAGACGAACGCATCGAGCCGATTCCACCCTCGCGCGCGGCGCTCAGATGCAACCCCGCAGGGCCGAGTCGACGGCGCTGACCAGCTCGCTGACCGTCACCCGGCCGTCGCCGTTGACGTCGATGCCGGGACAGGAGCTCAACGCGGCGTCGTCGAGCGCGATCAGCACAGCGACGACGAGCTCGTCGATCGTGGTGTGCCCATCGCCCGTGCAGTCGCCGATGCACGCCGCCAAGGTTGGAAGGGGCGTGGGCGTCGGCGTGCGCGTGCGGAGGGGAACGAGCGTGTGGGTGCGCGTGACGAGCGGAGACCCCGTCGGCGTCGCGACGCGGCTCGGGGTGGCGGTCGCGGTGCGGGTGGCGGCCTTCGTCGGCACGACCGGCATGGTTGCGGTGGTCACGGGCGTGAACGTCTCAATCGGCGTGAAGGTCTGGATGGGGGTGAAGGTCTGGAACGGGGTGAAGGTGCGGAAAGGCGTGAACGTTTCGATCGGCGTGAAGGTGGGCTGCGCGGACGCCACGCCCGTCGCGGTCAGCCACACGAGCAGGGCGGAAGCGCCGAGGCGGGCCAACGAGCCCCGACGTTTCAACCGTTTCATCGGGTTATGCTGGCGCAGTTTCTCCCATCAATCAACGCACATTCCCGGCGCCTTGCGCCACCCCGGGCGGGCGGAGTAAGCGCCGTCGAGCATGATCATTTCGCGCACGCCCCTGCGCATCAGCTTCGTCGGCGGCGGGTCGGACCTTCCCGCCTTTTACGAGCGCGAGCCGGGCGCCGTGGTGAGCGCCACCATCAACCGGTACATCTACATCACCGTCAATCCGAAGTTCGATCGTCGCATCCGCGCCAGCTACTCGCAGACCGAGACCGTGGACCGGGTCGAGGAGCTGCAGCATGAGCTCATCCGCGAAGCGCTCCTGGTTACCGGCATCGACGGTGCGATCGAGATCAGCTCGATCTCCGACATTCCCTCGCGCGGCACGGGCCTCGGCTCGTCCAGCGCGTATACGGTGGGGTTGCTGAACGCCCTCTACGCCCACACCGGTCGCCTGGCGGGGGCGGAGCGGCTGGCGCGCGAGGCCTGTGCCATCGAGATCGAGCGTTGTGGCCGCCCGATCGGCAAGCAGGACCAGTACAGCGCCGCGTACGGCGGGTTGAAACACCTGCGCTTCAACCCCGACGGGACGGTGTTCGTCGACCAGATTCTCTGCGATCCGGCGACCCGGCGGCGCCTCGAGAGCCGCCTGCTCCTGCTCTACACCGGTCACACACGGCGCGCGGAGACGATTCTCGAGGAGCAATCGCGCAACAGCGCCGAGCGCGATGCCACGCGCGCCGGTCTGCGCCGCATGACCGCACTGGCCGGCGACCTGTGCGCGGCCCTCAACCGCAGCGACCTGAACGGCTTCGGCGAGGTTCTGCACGCCAACTGGGAGGAGAAGCGCCGGCTGGCGACCGGCATTACCACCCCAACCCTGGATGCGTGGTACGACCGGGCCCGGGCGGAAGGCGCCATCGGGGGAAAGGTCCTGGGGGCCGGCGGCGGCGGTTTCCTGCTCCTCTATGCCCCTCCGGACCGACACGGCGACATCTGCTCAGCCCTCCCCGATCTGCGCCGGGTCACCTTTCACTTCGAACCGCAGGGGAGCCGGCTGATCTTCGTGGAGGAGAACGGATACGGCGGATGAGCCGGCACTTTTGTGCTTGTCGGCGGTCGCTACTCGAGCTTGAGCCTTGACATCGCGCCAGTAATGGGCAAAGGTGCCAGCCGATTGAGACGTGGGACAGGGCTACTGGGGCCCACAGACGCTGCGAGGTACGGCGATGAAAAGAGAGCGGTGGTTGATCCTGACGTTCCTGCCCGCGCTGGTCCTGTTCAACGCGTTCGTCGTCGTCAACTACACCGGTCTCTCGTATAGAGCATTCAGCTGGCAGGCTTTTGCTCAAAGTTATCCCGACGGGGAGTCGTGCATGCTCCCTGGCCAGTGCACCTCGAACTTCTGCGAGCAGGGGGTGTGCTGCGCCACCGCCTGCCCCGCGCCGGGAAACTGCGCCCTCCCCGGCCGCGAAGGGACCTGCGTTGTCCCCGCGCCCGCACCGGCACTCTCCGGCACGGGATTGCTGATCGGCGCGCTGTTGCTCGCCGGTGTCGGTGCTATCGGTCTGATGCGGAAGCGCCGCCAGAGCAGCTAGGCGCGCGCACCGCTCACTTCGACCCTTGGCGGGCGACAGGATCGGCGAGCCTGATCCCGTCGCCCCGCCGTACCCACATCGGAGCCGTCACGCGGCCGATGCGGTTGCGCTTGGGCGCGGTCGGCTGACCGTTGCAGCGCGTCGCTGGCGCCGATCGGAGGCGCCGGCATATAGAGATGGCCGCACGATCTGAGAGGTCGTGACGGAAGGCTTCCGTCCGGTGCTGCGACAACCCTGGGCCGTGGCTGCGGCCAGTCTCGTGCTCGCTGTCTACGCAGCGGTGCTGAGCGTGATGCCCAAGGGCGCGTTCTGGTCGCCCGACGAGGGAGCCAAGTTCATCCAGCTGCACAGCATCGCGTGGCACGACGGCGTGCGCTACGCGATCCCTTACGGCGGCGAGCGCATTGATCCCGAGTACCTCTTCTACCCGACGCATTTCCGCTTCGAGGACCTGTACCCGGTGCCGCTGCCGGATGGCGGCGTGAAGTTTCATTGGCCGATTTGGTTCCCGCTCGGCAGCGGTCTGCTGGTATCGGTGTTCGGGCTCACCGGACTCTACCTGGTCCCGCTTGTGAGCGGCTGGTTGGTCGCACTGCTGGCGGGACACCTGATGTGCGCGTGGGAGCCGCGCCTCGCGCCGCTGGCGATCCTGGCTGTCGGCCTGGCGACGCCGATCGCGTTCTTCAGCTTGACGTTCTGGGAGCACACGCTCGCGACGCTCCTCGGGTTGGGAGGTCTCGCGGTCGTGGCTGGCGGCCGCCCGCGGGGCAAGGCAGCGCTCTGGGTGATCGCGCCGCTGCTGTTGGCAGCGGGTGCCTTGCGGGCGGAGATGCTGCTGTTCGGTGCCGGGGTGCTGGGTGCGTGGTATGTCGTCGGCCATCGGTCCGGCGAGGCGAGCGGCCGCAGCGGCGGCCGGGCGCGATGGGTCGTGCTCGGCCTCGCGGTGGGAGCCGCGCTGGCAGTCCTCCTTGCGGAAGGGCTGCCCGAGCGCCACCGTTGGATGCTGAGCGTTCTCCCCAGCTACCTGTTCCACAGCGTTGCCAAGCTCCCGTATCTGGCCGAGACGCTGACCGCGGTGCTGGTCGACGTGTCCGGCAACCAGGCCCCCGTCGTTCCCCAACTGTGGCGGTATGGGGTCCTGGCCGCGTGCTTCGGGGTTGCGCTGGCGTCGCTCCTCGTGTCGCGACGCCGCGAGGCCGTCGTCCTGCTCATCTCCCTGGCCGTGATCCTGGAGTTCAGCCTCTACCTGGTCGTGCGGCCGGAGGCCTACATTTCGCTGCACGGATTCCTGCCGATCGCGCCGGTGATCGTCCTGTCGGTGTACGCGCTGCCTTCGATCTGGCGGCGCCGGCAACGCGCCCAGGTCGCGATCGCCGTCGCAGCGGTCGCCTACGGCGTGCTCGCCTTGGCGGCGATCTTCGTCTTCCTGGTCACCGCCGACGGCGTCACGCCGACCGGGCTCGAGTGGGGCAACCGCTACCTGCTCACGCTCTATCCGATCGGCACCGTGCTCGGGCTGGCCGCGCTGTCCGAGTACCGCCGCTCGGCGCGCCCACTCCTGCTCAGGCAGCTCGTGACCGCCGCTGCGGCCGGCCTCCTGGTCTGCGGGCTGTTCCTGCAGGTGCGCGGGGTGCGGATGCTGCTCGAGAGCCGGCGGCTGGTGACCGCGTGGCAGACGGCGCTGCGCGAGGGGCCGCCGGTGATGACCGATGTGTGGTGGCTACCGGCGACGATGGCGCCGCTGTTCATCGGCCACGAGATGCACTGCGTCCGCCACACCCGCGATCTCGCCGAGTGGTTCCCGTACGCGGTGCAACATGGGGTCGACACGTTCACCTTCGCCAGCTTCCGCCCGCTCGATCTCGACCGCGTCCAGCACGACGGGTTCGACGTCGTGGCCGAACCCGAGCGCGTCGTGTCCGGGCTCCACCTGACCCGCTGTCGAATCACGCCGGCGAGCGCACCGGCCGGGGCGGACGATTCGTAAGATGCGCGATGGCGATGGGCAGCGGAAGCGGGTGGGCGAACGGCTGGCCGGGCTCGGCGCGTGGGCGCTGCCGTTGGCGTTGTACCTGCGGACGACTGCGCCAACCGTATACGGCGTCGACAGCGCCGACCTGACCACCGCGGCCTATCTGCTCGGCATCGCCCATCCACCCGGCGCGCCCGCCTATCTGCTGCTGGGGCATGTGTTCACCTGGCTGCCGATCGGGGATGTCGGCTACCGGCTCAACCTGCTCTCCGCGGTGGCTGCCGCCGTCACCAGCTTCCTGCTCTACCGGATCGTCGTGCGGCTGAGCGGCGAGACGCTCCTGGCGCTCGCAACGGCCTGGCTGGTGGCTGCGAGCTACTACGTGTGGACCGCGGCGGTGGCGGCAGAGCTCTATGCCCCGCAGGGCTGTGTGGTCGCCGCCGTGATCGCCCTCGCGCTGCGCTGGCGCGAGGCGCCGCACGGGCCGCTCTTCTGCCTCCTCTGTCTGCTCGCCGGCCTCGGGCTCGGGATTCACCTGTCGCTGGTGTTGATGTTGCCGGGCCTGGCGCTCTTGGCCCTCGCGCCGCCGCTGCAGGCCCGCCGCGGCCCCGCGCTGCTGCTGGCCGGCGCCGCCTGCGGCCTGCTCGGGGCGTCGGTGTATGCGTACCTGCCGATTCGCTATCTGGCCGATCTGCCGCTCAATCCGGCGCGAGACTATTGGCAGGTCGACCTGGCCAGCTGGGGAGGATTCTGGTGGATGATCAGCGGGGCGGGCTTTCGCCGCGAGTTCTTCGGCGTCGCCGCGCCGGCGCTTCCAGTCGAGCTGGCCGCCTTCGCGTACCGCTTGTGGAGCAACTTCTTCGGCCTGCCGGCGGTGCTCGGCATCGTCGGCCTCGCGAGCGGGCTGCGGCGCCGGCCGTCGGTTCACGCCGGGCTGTTGCTGATGCTGCTCGGCCATCTCGCGTTTTACCTGTCCTACGGCGCGCCCGACAAAGACACGATGTTCCTGCCCGCCTACGTCATCTGGGGGATCTGGATCGGCCTGGGGGCTCGCGCCGCCGCTCGATGGGTCGCGCCGGTGCTCCTCGGCCGAAGCGATGCGACGTGGTTGGCGCCGGCGGCGCTGTGCGGCGTCGTCGCACTGCTAGTTCCCGTCAACTACCGCCTGGCGGACGCGAGCCAGGACCGCTCGGCGCGCGAGCGCGGCGAGGCGATCGTGCACGAGCTCGCGCCAGGCGCCGTCTTCGTCGGCGCCTGGCCCGACCTGCGCCTGGTCGAGTACCTCCAGCAGGTCGAGGGTGCGCGTCGCGACGTCACACCGGTCGACACGTTCTTCTCGCCGGTCGGCGAACGCGCGCGCCGCATCGCCGCCGCGCTGGGCGCGAGCCGACCCGTCTACGTGAGCACCTGCCGCGATCTTCCCGATCCCGCCATCCAGTGCGAGTACCGCACCGGGTGCGACTGTCATCGCTTGCACATGGCCGGCGGCGACTGAGCGGCGCGCTGCGTCCGAAGCACCCCACCACTGCGATCCAGTCGATGTTGACAGCCGGCGTCCGCGCGTCGGAGTATCGCGCCGCGCCGATGCGATACGAGTGCCGCACCGCAGGTCGCTGCTCGCTGCGAGCGACGCTCGGCATGTCCATCGCGCTCGCGGGTTGCGTTGCCGTCCGCGCCGGCGCCGCCACCCTCCCGGCCGGGTTTCAGGACGGCGTCGTCGCGAGCGGGCTGGTGTACCCGACCGCGGTCGCGTTCTCGCCGGATGGACGCATCTTCGTGGCGGAGAAGAGCGGCCTGATCAAGGTGTTCGACGGGCCCGGCGATACCCCCCCCAGCGTCTTCGCCGATCTGCGCACCAACGTCCACAACTTCTGGGATCGCGGGATGTCGGGCCTGGCCCTGCACCCGAACTTTCCCGCCACGCCCTACGTCTACGTGACCTACACGCTCGACGCCCCGATCGGCGGGACGCCGCCGGTGTGGGGCACGGCCGGCGCCACCTCCGACGGCTGCCCGACGCCTCCCGGTCCAACCACCGACGGCTGCGTGGTGGGTGGCCGCCTGTCGCGCCTGGAAGCGAGCGGCAACACGATGGTCAACCCAGAGCACGTGCTCATCGAGGCGTGGTGTCAGCAGTTCCCCAGCCACTCGGTCGACGGTGTCGTGTTCGGCAACGACGGCGCGCTGTACGTGAGCGCCGGCGAGGGCTCCAACTTCGACGTCGCCGACTACGGGCAGTTCGGCAACCCGTTGAACCCGTGCGGCGATCCACCGGTCGGCCTCGGCGGCGCGCAAACGCCTCCGGGCGCGGAGGGTGGCGCGCTGCGCGCGCAATCGGTCCAGCGCACGCCGGGCGAGCCCGCAGTGCTGAACGGCACCGTCCTGCGCGTCGACCCGATCAGCGGCCAGCCGCTGCCCGACAACCCCCTGGTCGGCAGCGGCATCCCGGGCGCCGAGCGCATCATCGCCTATGGGCTGCGCAATCCCTTCCGCCTCGCTCCCCGCCCGGGCACGAACGAGATGTGGATCGGCGACGTCGGGTGGAACGTGTGGGAGGAGATCGACCGCATCGCCGACACCTCGGACGCCGTGGTCGAGAACTTCGGCTGGCCCTGTTACGAGGGGCTCGCTCCGCAGCCCAGCTTCCAGGCCATCAACCTCGACCAGTGCCGCCACCTCTACCAACAGGTCGGGACGGTGACCGCGCCGACCTTCGCCTACAACCACAGCCAGACGATCGTCGACGGCGAGCCCTGCCAGACGGGCGGCAGCTCGGTCAGCGGCCTGGCCTTCTACCAGGGCGGATCGTACCCGAGCCTCTACGATGGCGCGCTCTTCTTCGCCGACTACGCGCGCAGCTGCATCTGGACCATGCTGCCCGATGCGACCGGCACGCCCGATCCGAACCAGCGCATGAACTTCGTCATCGGCGCGAACGCGGTGGATCTGAAAATCGGTCCCGGTGGCGACCTGTACTACGTCGATTTCAACACCGGTACCGTCCACCGCGTGCAGTTCTTCGGCACCAACCAGCCCCCCATCGCCGTGATACGAAGCGACGTGCGCAACGGCGCGTTGCCGCTCACCGTGCACTTCGACGGATCGGGCTCGAGCGATGCGGATCCCGGCGATACCATCACCTACGCGTGGGACCTCGATGGCGACGGTGCGTTCGACGACTCGACGGCGGTCGCGCCCCAGTACACCTACACGCAGGCCGGAACGATCCCGGTCCGTTTGCAAGTGACCGATTCGCACGGCCTCTCGGCGACGGCGACGCTCCTCATCACCGCCGGGAACACCGCGCCCACGGCGACGATCACCACGCCCCTGGCGAGCGCGCAGTGGCAGGTCGGCAGCCTGATTGCGTTCTCCGGGACGGCGACCGACCACGAGGATGGCCTGCTGCCGGCATCGCGGCTGTCGTGGTCGATCGTCATGCATCACTGCCCGCAGAATGTCTGTCACCTGCACCCGGTACAGAGCTACGCCGGCGTGGCCAGCGGATCGTTCAACGCGCCGGACCACGAGTATCCGTCGTTCCTCGAGGTCACGCTGACCGCGACCGACTCCGGCGACCTCAGCGATACGACGTCCGTCCACATCTATCCGCGCACGGCCACGCTAGCCTTCCAGACCGTTCCCGCCGGCCTGGCGCTCGCCACCGGCAGCGAAGCCCCGGCGACGCCGTTCCAGCGGTCGGTCATCCTCGGCTCCGCGAACACCATCAGCGCGCCGTCGCCGCAGTCGCTCGACGGCGACGACTATGTCTTCACCGCCTGGTCGGATGGTGGCGCTCCGAGCCATACGGTTACCGCCGCTGCCGGGACGAACACGCTCATCGCCACCTTCGCCCGGACGACGGGCGGGTCCTGTGGCGACGGGACGATCGACTTCGGCGAGGAGTGCGACGACGGCGGCACCGTCGGCGGCGATTGCTGCAGCGCGACCTGTCTGAGCGAAGGCGGTGCCGGCTGTCCGGCGCGGCCGGCCTACTACGTGGGCGGCGCGATCCACTACTACCGAGGCGATTCGCCGGTGGCTGGAACCACCGTCACGCTGCAGGGCAGCGCCCTGCCGGCTGCGACCACTGCCGTCGCGGGTCAATATAGTTTCAGCGGTGTGACGGGGGCGGCCTACCGAATCGATCCGCACAAGACGGGTGACCGTCGGAACGCGGTGAGCACGCTCGACGCGGCCTACGCTCTGCAAGCGGCGGCCGGCCAGCGCCAGCTCGACCCGTTGCAGCGCCTCGCGGCCGATGTCGACGGAGACGGCTCGGTCACCGACGCGGACGCGCTCCGCATCTTGCAGGCGTCGGTCGGCCTCGCGACACCGTTCCCCGCCGCACAGTTCTGTGGCTCGGACTGGCTCTTCGAGCCAGTCCCGGCGACCATTCCCCACCAGTCGCTCGTCGAGCCGTCCCCCGCCGGGGCCATGTGCGGGCGCGGGGCGATTGCGTATACGCCGTTGGCCAGCGCGGCGATCGGCCAGGACTTCCAGGCCGTTTTGTTCGGCGATTGCACCGGCAACTGGCGGCCGACCCCGTAACGAGCGTCCGGCCCGTTCTCGCGACGCCAGTCAACCATGGCGACGGTCAGCGTCATCATTCCGGCCTTCAACGGCGCCGAGTTCGTCGCCGCCGCCATCGAGAGTGCCCTGGCGCAGACCTACGCGGACACCGAGGTCATCACCATCGACGACGGCTCGACCGACGAGACCGCTGCAGTGCTCGAGCGCTTCGGCTCGCGCATCCGGGTGATTCGGCAGCCCAATCGCGGCCTGGCCGCGGCGCGCAACGCCGGGATCGCGCTCGCTGGCGGTGAGTACGTCGCTCTGCTCGATGCGGACGACACGTGGGAGCCGGCGTTTCTGGAGCTCGCGGTCGCACGGTTGGCGGCGGCCGGCGGGCCGGTCGTGGGGGTATCCGCCGGATGGGTGCTGACCGACCGCGGGGGCCGGCCCCTGCCGCGCACCGGAACCGTCTTGCACGGCACCCTTGGCCTCAGCGACCTCTTGCGCCGCTGCCCGTTTCCGCCCAGCACGGTCACCGTGCGGCGCGCCGCAGTGCTCGCGGCGGGTGGCTTCGACGACACCCTGCGTGCGGCCGAGGACTGGGATCTGTGGCTGCGCCTCACCGCGGCAGGCGGCGTCTTCATCGCGCTCGACCACTGCCTGTGCCGCTATCGCGTCCACGAGCACAACTGGTCACGCGACGCCGAACGGATGCGCACGGGCGGACTGCGCGCGCTGGAGAAGCTCTTTGCAGATTCATCCCTGCCGGCGGCGCTGCGGGCGGAGCAGGCGCCCGCCGTCGCCCACGTGCACGCCCGCGCCTGCGCGCAGCTCTACGCGCTCGGGCGGGAAGCCGACGCTGCGAACGCCCTGCGCGACGCCGCGCGGGTCTGGCCCGAGATTTTGCTCGAGGACGAGACCCACTGGGCGGTCATCTGTGCCGAGCAGCCCGCCGGCTACAAAGGCTCGTCGCACCTCCTCGATCTGGACCAAGGGGAGCGGCGCATCCTGAGCGCGCTGCGGGTCTGCTCGGGCGACCTGGGCCCGTCCGCGCGCGCCCACGCCGATGGTCGCGCCTACCGAGCGCTCGCGCAGCTCGCGTACGGCCAGCGGCATATGGCGGCCGTGCGCCGCTTCGCGGTCCGCGCGCTGCAAGCCGACCCGTCGCTGTACCGCAACTGGAACACGGTCGGTCCGCTGGTGAAGTCGTTTGCCGGCGCGGCCGTCATCAACACGCTGCGGCGCTGGCGCGGCCGCGTGACCTGAAGCCTCCCCATTCGCCCTGAGCCCGTCAAAGGGCGTCCCATCGTCTCGCGAACAGGGTGGGGGATCGGACCATCAGCGACGTGGACTCGCGTGCTCGGCGATCGATCGAACCAGCGCCTCGAAGCGCGGGCCGAGGAGGCGCCAGTCGTGACGTTCCGCGACCAGACGGCGGCCGGCGGACGACAGCCGCGCGCGCAGTGCTGCATCGGTCAACAGACGGACGACATGCGCCGCGAACCCCGCCGGGTCGTCGGCGATCAGCAGCTGCTCGCCGGCGATGGCGTCGATCCCCTCCGCGCCCTTGGATGTCGCGACCACGGGCGTGCCGGCTGCCATCGACTCAAGGATCTTGAGACGCGTGCCGCCGCCGGCGAAGATCGGCGCGACCGCGAGCCACGACGCGCCGAGCAACGGGCGGACGTCGTCGACGAGTCCGGTGCGTTCGACCTGCTGTGCCGGCGGCAACGGCAGATCGCCGTGGTCGCCGGTGATCACCAGGCGCGCGGTGGGGCGCTGGCGCAGGACGCGCGGCCACACTTCGGCGACGAACCAGCGCATGGCCTCGTGGTTCGGATGGTAGCGGAACGAGCCGGTGAAGATGACGGTGTCGGGGCGGGGGGCTGAGGGCCCGTCGCGATCAGGGACGACCACCCCGTTGGGGAGCACGTGGATCACCCGGCGGTCATCGACCACGGTCGCCAGGAGCGCGCGCTCCGGTTCCGAGACTACCGTGCAAGCGGCGAACCGGCGCAGCAACCGGCGGAGGTAGCGTCGGTGCTTTGCCCACATCAGGGACGTCCGCCATCGCGCGATGGCCGGGCCCTGGGCGACCTGGCCGTGCAGCGCGCCGAGCTCCACCTCCTCGAACAGCGCTGGCGCCTCGCCGAACCACGGCGCGTAGGCGGCACAAGCGAGCTGCGACGCCACCACCACGTCGCAGGTGCGGGCGCAGTGCGCGACCGCATGCGCCATCGGCGCGGAGAACATCGTCGCGAGGGAGCGCGGCTGCAGGCTCAGCCAGGCCAGGCGGCCGCTGCTGGGATCGAACGGGATGCGGGGGAACACGTGCAACGATGTGCACAGCTCCCGCATCGCCGGCGCGGTGGGATCGACGTCAGCCTGGTCCGCAAAGGCGAGCAGCTGGACCTCATGCTGCCGGGCAAGCGCCCGCAGCAGCGCGTTGACGCGCAGCCGGGAGCCGTTCGACGGAGGATGAGGGAACCACGCGGAGAGAAAGAGGACGCGCATTGGAGCGAGAGCGCCGCAATCCGCTGCCCTTAGGGGGCGTGCCCGCGCGGAGTCAAGCGCGACGCTCCGGCGGTCGATTTCCTGGCGGCGTTCGCGCTATGGACACGGCTCGTGCCGACCGTCGCGATCATCGTCGTGAGCTGGAACACGCGCGAGCTGCTCGCCGAGTGCCTGGACTCGGTTACCGAGACGGCCGAGGGTCTCGACGTCGAAACCGTGGTGGTCGACAACGGCTCGGCGGACGGCAGCCCGGAGATGGTCCGCGCGCGATTCCCCGAGGTGCGCCTGATCGCCAACCGCGACAACCTCGGCTTCGCGCGGGCGAACAACCAGGGGATCGCCACGACCGCGACGCCGTTCGTGCTCATGCTCAACAGCGACGCCCGGCTGTGCCCTGGAACGCTGTCGCGCCTGCTCGAGCGCATGTCCGCGGCGCCGCGCGCCGGTCTGATCGGGGCGCAGTTGCGTGATCCCAGTGGTGCGTTCCAGCTCTCGCACGTCCGCTTCCCGACCCTCTGGCAGGAGGCGCTGATGCTGACGGGGCTCGGGCGGGTTCTGCACGGCCCGTGGTATCCGAGCGTCGCGCCGTCGGCCGACCACCAGGCGCGCGTCGTCGACTGGGTCGGGGGCGCGTGTCTGTTCGGCCGGCGTGAAGCGCTGGACGACGTCGGCGGCTTCGACGAGGGCTATGGTCTCTACGGGGAGGAGCTGGACCTCTGCTATGTCCTGCGACAGGCGGGGTGGGAGGTGTGGTACGAGCCCGCCGCCACGGTCATCCACCACAAGGGTGCCAGCACGTCACAGCTGGCAGAAGCCCGCGAGGTCAAGCTGTATCGTTCGCGCCTGCGCTTCTTCCGCAAGCACTACGGTGCCGCGGCTGCCCGCCTGCTCGCTGCCGAGCTGTACCTGTTCACCCCGCCGAAGATCGCGCTGCACCGTCTGCTGCGTGTCGTGACCGGGGGCCGTGCGGGCCGCCGCATCATCTCCCTGCGCGGCCTGCGGGAGGCACTGGCCGATCCCGTCGACGGTACACCGCGTGACCTCGCCTCGACCCCGGGGTTGCGCGCGGAGCGCGGCGGACGGCGCGCTGCGCCGACCGCGGTGGGTGGGGCGAGGATCCTGGTGCTGGCGACGGCAGCGCGCAGCGCCGATCAGATCCGCGACGTCGCGCACGAACGATTCCCACGCGTGGACTACGTCGAGCTGCAGGACCGCGTGGGCGCGGATGTTGTCGACTACGCCGTCTATCCCGGTGGCTGCTCGGGAGCGCTCCTGGACCGTGTGGAGACGCAGCTCCGCTCCGACCCGTACCTGGCACTGCACGGACTGCGCCTGGCGCGGCGCCGGGATCTCGTCGTGTGCATGTCGGAGCGTGTCGGCCTTCCGCTCGCCGCGCTGCGCCGGGCGGGCGCGTATCGCACCCCCCTGGCGGTGTTGTTTCAGGCCTGGTCCCATCGTCAGGAGGCGGCGATCATGCGACTCGGGCTCTTCGGTGCGATGGACGTGATCGGCGTCGTCAGCACCGCCATGCGCGATCGCTTCATCGAGCTCGGTGCCCCGCCGGCGCGTGTGCATTTCCTGCGCTGGGGCACCGACCATCGCTTCTTCACCCCTACCGTGTGCGCCGGCGCAGGCGCCTTTGTCCTCTCCCTCGGCGAAAGCCGTCTGCGCGACTATGGGCTGCTCTTCGAGGCAATGAGCGGCGTGGATCTCAGCTTGCGCGTCCGCGCCGGCGGGAGGAGCTACGGGCGCGAGAAGCACCCCACCGTCCTGGCCAGCTTGCCCGACAATGTGGAGCTTCTGTCGTGGGTGCCACCGGTAGCGCTGCGCGACCTGTACCGCCAGGCGCGTTTTGTCGTCCTGCCGGTGCACGACGTGATCTACCCGGCGGGTCTGACCGCCGCCCTCGAGGCCATGTGCATGGCGCGTGCCGTGATCGCGACACGCTCGCGCGGGCTCAGTGACTATCTCGTCGACGGTGAGACCTGTCTCCTGGTCGACCCGGGCGACGTCGCGAGTCTCCGGGCTGCGATCCGGCGCCTCGCCGCCGACCCCGAGCTGGCGCAGCGTCTGGGCCAGAATGGTCGCCGGCTCGTCGAGACGGAGCTCAACCAATCGCGCTACGTCGACCAGTTGGTCGGCCTGCTGGAGGGAGCGGCGCCTCGCTCGGAGGCCGCGGCGTGAACGTCCTCCTCCTCACCCAGGTGCTGCCGTTTCCCCCCGACAGCGGGCCGAAGGTGAAGACCTGGAACCTGATCAAGTGGCTGGGAGAACGGCACGACGTGACGCTGGCGTCGTTCACGCGCGGCGAGTCGGACAGCGAGCTCGAAGCGTTGCGCCGCCACTGCCGCGCCGTTCACACGGTGCCGATGCAGCGCGGTGCGTTGCGCGATGGCTACTTCCTCGCTGCCAGCCTGGCCTCCGGCCAACCGTTCGTCATGCTCCGCGACCGGCGCGCCGCGATGCAAAGGCTGGTGGCGCGTCTGGCCCATGAGACCAGGTTCGACATCGTGCACGTCGACCAGCTCAACATGGCCCAGTATGCCGGCGGTGTTCCGGGTGCCTTCAAGATCTTGGACGCGCACAACGCGCTGTGGTCGCTCTACCGCCGGTTGGCGGACACGACGGAGTGGGGGCCGGGCAAGTGGCTTCTGGATCGCGAGTGGCGGCGACTGCGCGCATACGAGGGCCAGGTCGCGCGCGAGGCCGACGCGGTCCTCGCCGTCAGCGTGCAGGACCGCGACGCGTTGCAGGACGCAATGGGCACAGCCGCCCCGATCAGCGTCCTGC
>Ga0335082_10003186_pt1 | contig 17804 bp, 13 predicted proteins | sample Lox_Sample_41_FD_206718 | JGI IMG/M metagenome (GOLD analysis project Ga0335082, IMG submission 206718) | Soil microbial communities from Loxahatchee National Wildlife Refuge, Florida, United States - Lox_Sample_4.1 | ecosystem: Environmental > Terrestrial > Soil > Wetlands | place: USA... | reverse complement strand
CAAAAAGAAAGGCCGCCACAGCGCTAGCGCTGTGGCGGTTTTTGCTTGGGGGCCCAGAGGCCCGTCACCGGGTTCTCACCATTGGCATCGTATATCAGGTCGACGACGATGTTGGTTTCGGGTTTTAACCGTTCGCGGCGATCACCGTTGGCGCACAATAAGATGGTCCCATCTTCTTGCAGAACGCCCCGGCTACTGAGCGGTAGTTGATAGAGAGTCTCCTCGATGCGTACCGATGCGAAGCAGTCGTTCGAGGCGGTGCTAAACGCTTCAAGTACGCCAACCAGGCGCTCGACTTTCCGAGGACATTCCATGAACCTCACCTCCCAAAAGAACTCAACTTTATTTTTTTATCACCAATGCCCCCGCGGCGCAATAAAAAATCGCCCTGGTTATCCACAAAAAGAACCCGGCCGCGAGTTTCGCGGCCGGTCATTTTTCATCCAATCCCGGCACGGGCGGCACGAGCGAGGACGGGAGCAGGTAGTGCGGGACGTATGCAAGCGGGTTGCACAACATCACCCACCAGCGGAACATGAACCCCACGACAGAAACGGCGGCGCCCTGCAGAACCGTGTCGGCTTTCCGTTCGCGGCTCTGTGCCGCGGTATCGGTGATGTTCATCAGCGGCTCCTCTGCGTATCTTCCATCTCAAGCATAGCACCAAAAAAACCACCCCGGCCGCAAGCTGCGCGGCCGGGGCTTTTATTGGGTATGCGGGTACTCCTTTCTGTCGCTAAGAGGGTTTGAAGAATGCTCGGGAGTTAGTACTCTGACGCATAGTCAGTCCTCCGTTGCAAACTATCTACCCAAACCATACCACAAAACCCCTTTTTTGAAAGGGGTGTGGTGTTCATAAGATCACTGCAATCCTTCGATTTCTCTCAGGATGAAGAAATTATCTTTCTCTTGTTCCGTTCTATGCCCATTTTCCGACTTCGTACTCTCGAAGCGTACTCTATGGGTTCGAGCGACCCGTAACGCTTTGGGTCATTAACAGCCCTACTTCGCTCTTGCGAGCTACGAAGGGCGCAGCGGGTGCAATTTAGCATTAGCACCATCACGCTACTTATCTTTCGAATTCGAAAAGACAAGCAATCGCCGATTCACCCGACCGCTGCCGAGGGCAGCGCCGAGGCGTTTCGTTTGAATTGTTCCACGAGCAGGTTCCCCTACCCGTGCCTTGTTACGACTTACTCCCTGTCACCGAGCTTGCCGTGGGACATCATAAAGATGTACTTCGGGCACTCCCGGCTCTCTTGAGTTGACGGGCGGTGAGTACAAGACTTGAGAACGTATTCACCGCGGTATAGCTGACCCGCGATTACTAGCGATTCCGGCTTCATGAGGGCGAGTTGCAGCCCTCAATCCGAACTGGGCACGTGTTTCTAAAGATTTGCTCCACCTTGCGGTATTGCGTCTCGTTGTCACGTGCATTGTATGATGCGTGCAGCCCAGGGTATCAGAGGGACATGCTGATCTGGCGTCATCCTCACCTTCCTCCCCCGTGAGGGGGCAGTCTCGCCTGACATATAAAACAGGCAACGAGGGTTGCGTTCGTTACCCCACTGAAGGGAACAACTCAAGCCACGAACTGACGACGACCATGCATCACCTGCCCAGCCGCCTTGCGGACGCTCTAGTTTCCTAAAGCAATCGTCTGGGTTTCAAACCCTGGTGAGGTTCTTCGTTTGTCATCGAATTGAGCCGCATGATCCACCGCTTGTGCAAGTCCCCGTCTATTCCTTTGAGTTTTAATCTTGCGATCGTACTACCCAGGCGCATAACTTAACGCGTTAGCTTCGCCACGAAGAGGGTCGATACTCCTCATAGCCAGTTATGATCGTTTAGGGCGTGGACTACCGGGGTATCTAATCCCGTTCGATTCCCACGCTTTCGTGTTTCAGCGTCAGGAGTGCGCCAGTAAAGTGCCTTCGCATTTGGTGTTCCCCACAATATCAACGGATTTCACCCCTACACTGTGAGTTCCCTTTACCTCTCGCATCCTCTAAGCTCAGCCGTTTCTCCCGCATTCCACAGGTTAAGCCTGCGGGCTTTTACGAAAGACTAACTAAGCCGCCTACACACCCTTTACGCCCAGTGATTCCGGGTAACGCTTGAGGCCTCTGTATTACCGCTCCTGCTGGCACAGAGTTAGGAGCCTCTTATTCATGGGGTAACGTCAATTACTTCCTCCCCCATAAAAGGTTTTTACGTCCCGAAGGACTTCATCAACCACGCGGCGTCGCTCCATCAGACTTTCGTCCATTGTGGAAGATTCTCGACTGCAGCCACCCGTAGGTGTATAGCCCGTGTCTCAGTGCTATCGGTGGGGGTCAGCCTCTCAGCTCCCCTAAGCGTCATAGCCTTGGTAGGCCGTTACCCTACCAACTAGCTGATGCTGTACAGGCCGCTCAAAGAGCGGATTGCTCCTTTAGAGTCTCCTCACCATCGGGAATTACCTACTCTTTCGAATAGCTATGCCCGACTCTTCGGTGCGTACCTGTATATTACTACCTCGTCTGCCGGTTACCTTGCGGTCCCCTTGACTTGCATGCCTTATCCACGCCGCCAGCGTTCACCCTGAGCTAGGATCAAACTCTGAACATAAGAGTCATGACTGAATCCATAACTCGAGAACACGGAACAAGAGAAAAATAACTTTCCTCTTGCTTGCCTGCCCCCGGAAAGGAGCAGGTCTTGCTGGTGTGATCTTCCCCTCACACGAAAAAGCATCGCGAAGCAAACGAACGAAGTTCGTAATGCTTTTTCGTGTGCGGGGTTTTTATTCGAATATTGTCAAAAAACAAACCGCCGAGCGGCGGGTCTCTTAGAACTAGAGATGAATCCACGCTCATGCAGTCATGTCAGCCAGTATATACGAACTGAAGCGGATGTCAAATGAAGAAAAACGGCTATACCGAGGCTTTTTTAAGCGCCTCCTCAACCTTGGCAAAGAGCTCTTCGGGGGTGCCGTCGTTGGTGAGGGTCACGTCGGCCATCTCGCGCACGGCGGCAAGATTTTGCTTATTGGGATCGTCCGAGTGCATTTCCTGTTCCTCGTTGGCCTTAAACTGCTCAAAAGAGACCGCGTCAGTTTCGGTGGCGCGCTTCACGGCACGCTGATAGCGCATGCCGATATCGGCATCGACCGCCCAGAGTTTCGCTCCTTTTGACTTGAGGAGTTGCGCCTCGCCAATGGTGCGGATGGATTCAATCACTACGTCTTTTTGTTTGAGTACGTGCGTCTGTGACGCTGCTTCATTGAGTAGCCACTCGACGGCCCAGCTCGGGCTATGATGTTCGGCGCGCAGGTCATTGGCGACCCTGATGAGATTGTCGCGGTTGAGCATGAGCCCGCGGCGCACCACCTCGCCCGCGAGCAGGTTGCGCACGGAGAGGTAGGTAAAGTTATGTTTCTTAACGAGATATTCCGCGACGGTACCCTTTCCCGCGCCCAAGGTTCCCGTGATGCCGATGATCATTTTTTGATTCTAGCAGAAAAGAAGAGGCCCGCGCTACGCGCGGGCCCGAGTTGGTTGTATACGCTACAACAAGCGGCGGCTTTTGAGGTATATTCCGCATACCTAGCATTGAGCCAATGTCGTCGGCTTCTTTGCATCCCACGGCCGCTATTTCAGGAGCGGCATCTGTACATCGAGGTCCGTTGTTCACATCAGACGAGATACCTGAGGGAGCATTTTTCAGTGAGGCCTTAAAAAACGCCCAAAACCCCGCCAACGCATGAGTGAGGATGTGCAAACATCTTGCGACCAAAGGCCCGGATGCTTGGCGACCCGCTCATGACCACTGTTTTGCCTTGGGTGCCGAGACGGCAATCGGCGCAAATGGCAGTTCCATTCTAACAGAAAAGAAGAGGCCCGCGCTACGCGCGGGCCTAAGATTCATTTGTATACCGTTGTCCGTGCTACGGCAGAGAGTCGTATGGGCAACAATCCCCCATCGCGTGGCACAAATGTCTGCATGATGTCGTCCGGATGTTTCCAGAACCTGTCGAAAAACAGAGCGTCCGGGCTCACCTGCGGGATTGTATCCACAGAGAACTCCCTGCCATGCCGCAAGATATATTTGTATCCATCGCGCACGAGCACGTACGGCATAAACCGGCAGATCTGTGCAACCTCCTCCTTTTCATTTTTTGGATGAGCCAGGAGAATTTCAGCTATCTCAAGATTAGACCTTAGGAGCCGCTCCCGAACATGATCGGCAATGAGGCGACCCTGGGTATGCTCGATCTCGTGGACGATCATCCCGACAACGTTCTGGCTCATGTCATCCCAAGGGCTGCCGTTTACAAATATCTCGGTTTTCTTTTCGCCTTTGAGCGAAAAGTACGACAAGGTTAGTTTGTTAGGCCTCCCCAGAAACACCATGGGATGTATTTTCTTTTTTTTGTGGATGAGGAATATGTTGCCGCACGCATCCCGTTGTGCACGCAGACCTGAACTCCGTACGATTCGGGGATTGATGAAAGGCCGGAGCCGAGCTCCTTGCCGGACTACGATCACCGGTAAAAGTTCAGCAGGCGCCGCAAGATTTTGTGGCGCCACTGCCAAGTACTTAAACGCTTTGCCTGCGTCGCGCAGCTGCGCCACTATCGTCGAGTAGTTCTTATGCTTGTCGTGTGGGCGCGACGGTGTCCTGATGCGCTCAAACTCGTCGAAGAAGTTCGGGGTTCCAAGCGCCATGGCGCCCTCCTGTGTTGGTTCGTCTGCGGGGAGTCTACTCTATTTTGAGCGGCGCTGCCACTGTTCCCAACTCACCAAAAGCGGCGAGGCCAAGAAAATCGAAGAGTAGGTGCCGGCGACCATGCCCACAATAAGCGTGAGCGAGAAGTCGCGCGTAGTCTCGGGGCCCAAGAAATAGAGCGCCACGAGCACGATGACCACGGTGAGGCTGGTGTTAATTGAGCGCGCCAGCGTCTGCCAGATGCTCATACTCACTACTTCGGCAAAGCTGTCCGGCTTGCGCGAGACGTCGTTTTTGGTGAGGTTTTCGCGGATGCGGTCAAAGACGACGATAGTATTGTTGATTGAAACGCCCAAGAGGGTCAGAAGCGCCACAATAAAGAGCGAGTCAACCTCGGCGCCGGTGAGGTAGCCCAGCAGCGCAAAGAGGCCCGTGGGAATGAGAATGTCGTGCACCAGGGTCACGATGGCAATGATGCCGTATTTCCACGACGCGACGGGCTTCGACACATGGCGGAAGGCAAACGCAATAAAGAGGATGATACACACGGCGACGAGCCCCAGCGCGATGAGCCCTTTGTTGAGCAGTTCGGCCCCGATGACGGGACTCACCGAAGTGAACTGATCCTCGTGCATGGGTCCGAGCGCCCCGAGCGCGCTTTCAAGCGCGTTCTTTTCATCATTGGTGAGCGCGCGCGTGCGCAGAATGAAGCCGCTCGTGCCCGTGGGCTGGGCGCGCACCTCACCCAAATTAAGAGGGGCCGCGGCCGCTTCAACCTGCGCCACGGTGGGCGTCGTTGAAGCATAAGTAACCTGCAGAAGCGAGCCGCCGGTCAGATCAATGCCCGGTTTAAGCCCCCACACGCCGAGCGCCGCAATCGCTAACAGCGATATGACGGCCGGTACGAGCAGAAAATATGTTTTGTAGCGCATCATACGGTTATTTGAGGCCCGAGCGCATCAAAAAACGCCCCACCGCCCGCTCCCCTTTGACGCCCAGCGCCAAGAGGAACGTGCGGGAAATGGTAATGGCGCTGAACATTGAAACGACAACGCCCAGGCCGAACACGAGCGCAAAGCCCTTGATGATGGACGTGCCGAGCCAGAACAGAATGACGCTCGCGATTATGTGCGCGATATTGGAGTCGCGGATGGCGAGCCACGCGCGGGCAAAGCCCTCGCGGATGGCGTCTTCGGTCTTTTTACCCGCAGCGAGCTCCTCTTTCATGCGCTCGGCGATGAGTATGTTGGCATCGACCGCCAATCCCACCGAAAGGATAAAACCGGCGATGCCCGCGGCGGTCAAAACCACCGGGATGAGTTTAAAGAGCGTGAGCATCAAGACGGTGTAAATGGCCAGGGACACGACCGCCACGAGCCCCGGCAGGCGGTACCAGAGAATCAAAAAAACGGAAAGCGCGATGAAGCCCACGAGCCCCGCCGCGAGCCCGGCGGCAAGCGCTTTGTCGCCGAGCGTAGCGCCGACGGTCTGCGTCGAGGCGAGCGTAATGGGCACCGGAAGGGCGCCGAGGTTGAGATTGGTCGCGAGCGCTTTGGCGGTTTGAGCGGTGAAGTTGCCGGAGATGACGGCCTGGCCGTTGTCTATTTTTTCTGAAATCGTGGGAGCGGAGATAAGCTTGCCATCCAAAAAGATGCCGAGCTCTTTGCCGACGTTCTGGTCGGTAATCTGCGAGAAAAGCTTGCTGCCTTCGCTGTTGAACGTGACCTGCACCAGGGGCTGGCTCACGAGCGAGCTGCCGTTGGTACCTCCAAATTGCAGCGACGCCGAGGAGAGATATTCGCCCGTGAGGCCGGTATCCTCAAACGCGTTGAGATTGACACTACCGTCGGGATTGGTGGTTGAGGCCTCAAAGCCCGGCTTCACGAGCATGAAATCGAGCGTGGGCGTCTGCCCGATGAGCGCTTCGGCGCGGTTAACATCGGTGATGCCGGGCAGGTCGATGATGAGGCGGTACTGCCCCGTACCCAGGGCGCCGCCCTGCGCCGTTTGCACCACGGGCTCCGAGACGCCGAAGGCATTGACGCGCCGCTCGATGACCGTCTGCAGGGCGCCGAGCGCATCGTTGACCTGGCTGCTTGAGAGCTTGCTCGTGTCGGCGTTATAGATGAGTTCCGTGCCGCCGGAGAGATCGAGCCCGAGTTTGAAGGCGAAGTTGCCGTGTTGGGTTTTGTATACGAAAAAGCCCAAGCCGGCGGCCGCAATGAGCACCAAGACTGCCACATATCGTACCCAAAACATGGCTCAAACAGTAACAAAGATACAAAATTTTACAACTGGTCCAAAATTTTCTACCATACGTTAGCTCGCTCCCGAAGGGTCGCATGGTGGTACGGCTCGCAAGGCCCCCATAGCTTCGCAGACGACTGATCCCGGCTTCTCTTTTGAAAGACAGCGCCGAAAAAACGCATCGTGAGAGCTCAACGATGCGGGACGGCAGGTTGTGCCCTAAGCCAACAGGAAGAATAGAAAATGCCGGACGAGCAAAACGCAACTGCCCTGGACCGCTAGGTTCAGGGCTTTATTTTTGTAATTTTGCCAAAATAAAAAGATTCTTAAAGAGCATCGCCACGGCAATGGGTCCGACTCCGCCGGGGACGGGCGTAAAAATCGAGGCGACTTCGGCGCATTTTGGATCGGCGTCGCCGCTGAGCCTGCCCACATCCTCCGAAGTCCCCGCGTCTATTAAAATGACGCCTTCTTTGAGCATCTGCGGCTTCACCAGGCCCGGCTCGCCCGAGCCCAAGACAACGATATCTGCGTCAAAAAGCTCCGCGAGCGAACCTGTGGTCTCCGTAATGACGCTCACCCGGGCCCCCACATCGCGCAAAAGTGCCGCTGCAGGCGCGCCCACGAGTCTCCCCGCGCCCACGATTACGGCTTTCTTGCCCGCAGCGGCGACATGTTGGCGCACGAATATTTCTGCAATGGCTTCGGCAACGGGCGGGCGCACTATGCGGCCGCCGCCTATCGCGTCGGCGTCCTTCCCGGGCGGGATGGCGGCGAGCACCGTTTCGGTACCAACGTCCGCAGGGAGCGGCAACTGCGCGATGACCGCCTCGCTGCGAGCCAAGAGCCGCTCCAGCGCGCGCAACGCCTGCGGCGTCGTGGCATTTGGTGAAAGCGTCTCACGCACCACCACCACGCGCAACTTGTCCGCCAGCCGCTCCTTTATTTTGACGAACGATGCCGACGCCGCATCCTCTGCGCCCATCAACACTCCGAGCCGCAGCCGCGCGGGCAGCGTCGCGCGCTCGCGCGCGAGCTCTTCGAGTATGTTCTGCGATATTTTCTTGCCGTCAACCAGCATGCGGCTCATCCTAGCATTAAAAAATTAGGGCGGCCATGAAGGCCGCCCTTGGGTTATGCGGGAAGAAGCGTTTGAGACCGCTCCCACTGCCACTGGTGGCGGATCATCACCTCGAGATTGTCGAAGCGTGGCTGCCACTGAAGCACCCGGCGCAGCTTGCCGGCATCGGCGACAACGGCGGTCGGATCGCCTTCTCTACGCCCTTCCAAACGCAGAGGAATACGCGTTCCGGTCACGTGCCACGCCGCCTTATGTACCTCAAACACCGAGTAGCCGTGGCCGTAGCCAACGTTAAACGTGTCCGAAGCACCGCCTTCTTCAAGATGGCGCAGGGTCTTAAGGTGCGCGTCGACGAGATCCTCTACGTGGATGTAGTCGCGCACCGCCGTGCCGTCCGGCGTCGGATAATCCGTCCCGAAAATGGGCAGATAATCCTTGCCGTTGGGTTTCTTCCCCCGCGCGACGGCGAGCGCCGTGCGGATGAGATGCGTCGGGTGCTCTTCAAGCGTATAGCCCCGCCGCCCCTCCGGGTCGCATCCCGCCACATTGAAGTAGCGCAGAATGGCGAAGGAGCCGCGCGTCCATAGCCGCGCGAGGTCCTGCTCGGTGTGCAGCTTGCTTTCGCCGTACGGCGAAAGCGGCCGGGTCGGCGCATCTTCCCGCACCGGCACCATCTGCGGCTGGCCGTAGACGGATGCGGAGGATGAGAAGATGAAGTGCGGCACCCGGTTATAGTGGGCACATTCGATGAGCGCGCGCGAATACCGCCTATTGACCCGGTCATACAGCTCCGGGTTTTGCTGCGATTCTTCAACGCGAATGAAGCCGGCGAAGTGCATGATCGCCTTCACTTTATGGCGGGCGATGAGCGATGACACCAACTCGGCGTCATCCACGCTCCCTTCGACAAATTCCGCCCGCTTCGGGACCCGCTCAAGCGAGCCGCGTGAAAGGTCATCGAGCACGACCACCTTGCGCCCCTCTTCAAGGAGCGCGGCGGCGGCATGGCTGCCGATATAGCCGGCACCGCCGGTCACGAGCACGGTCATAGATTCCCCCTTTAGAATGAATCTTCTGCGATGAAGCCTAACACAGGCTCCTCAAAGAACCAAAACTGCCTTCTTATACCCCGCTGCGGGTAAAAAGTTTCTTAAGCGTCTTGAGTGCGATGACCGCGTCGAGCAACAGCGAGCGGTGCTTGAGATAGTAGAAATCGTAGGAGAGCTTTTCGCGCGTCGCTTCGACAGCCTGCCCGTGGTGAGGATGGTTGTCATGGTAGAGCTGCGCCCAGCCCGAGAGCCCCGGCTTGATGATATGGCGCACCTGGTAGTACGGAATTTCTTTTTCATAGAGCGTAACACCCGAGGGAAGCTCCGGCCGCGGCCCGATAAGCGAAAGATCTCCGCGCACTATATTCCACAGCTGGGGGAGCTCGTCGAGCCGCGTGATGCGCAAAAATCTTCCGACGCGGGTTACCCGGTTGCCCGTCATGCCGCGGCTCAGATCCGTTTCGTTGCGCAGCATGCTGCGGAACTTGCGTATGCGCACGGTGCGCCCGCCCTCCCCAACACGCTCCTGCACGATAAAGACCGGACGCCCGCTCTCAAGCGCTATGGCGAGTGCAATAAAGGGATACAGCGCGAGCGAGATGGCGCCGGCAAAGCCGGCGATGACTACATCCATGAGCCGCTTGAGCGGATCATAGAGCGTATGCGCGTAGCGGGAGACGTTGCGTGCTATCCAGCGGTCGTCTATGTGCGGGAGCGAGACGCGCCCGAACACCTCTTCGTAGAGGCTCATCGCGTCGACGAAACGCACACCCTCGTTGAGGTAGTTATAGAGCTCGGGGAAGGCTCCCGCCACACGCGGGTCGTTGAAATCGGCGATCACGAAGCGCGGATGCCGCGCACGCATGAGATCTTTGACGGCCGCGGCAACGGAGGGTGTTTTGTCCGGAGACACAATGGCGTCGATGCGCGCGGGCGCGCGGGGAGCTTCGCCGATAGCCCGCGCAAGCTCGTCCATTTCCCTGCCTTCGCCTACGAGAATAGCCGCCTCCTGTCGCTGAAAACCCAGACGCGGGAAGAGGAACGCGCGCCACAACAGCTCAAGCAGGAATGAAACGCCGAGATAAATGGCGAGCACTGTCTTAGGCTCGATACCGAAAACCGGAATGAGAAAAAAGAACAGCGCGGCAATGATGACGTTCACCACCTGGGCGACCAAAAGCGTCGCCGAGATGAGCCGGCGCTCGAGAATGATTGAGCGGCTCTCATAAAGCCCGGCAATGAAGAAGACGATTATCCAGACGACGAACAGGAGTGAAAACGGTACGAGGTGCTCCATAAAAAGCCCGGGTGAGGGAGCCTCAAGCGCGCGCAAAAAGAGCGTCAGCCACAGTGCCGCGATGAAGGCGAGCACGTCGCCCGCAAAAAGGATGAGCGTCCGGGGGCGGAAGGTATTCATGGAAAATCGGATATATAATACAACAAAATGAATAAAAAGAAAGTTTTGTTCGTGATTACAAAAAGCAACTGGGGCGGCGCCCAGCGCTATGTGTTTGACCTGGCCACCCACCTGCCCAAAGAGCAATTTGAGGTTTCGGTGGCGCTCGGCGGGAGCGGCTTACTCGTCCAAAAATTGGAGCAGTCAGGAATTAAAACGCATGTCCTGAATGCCATGCAACGGGACGTTGCTTTTATACAAGACGTGCGCGCATTTTTTGAACTCTACCGCCTCTTTAAAAAAGTGCGGCCGGACGTGGTGCATCTCAACTCAAGCAAGGCCGGCGGCGTGGGCGCGCTCGCGGCGCGCTTGGCGGGAGTGCCAAAAATAATCTTTACCGCGCACGGCTGGCCGTTTTGGGAACCGCGCAATCCCTTCTCGCGTTCATTAATCTGGCTGGCAAGTTGGGCCACCGTGCTCCTGTCGCACAAAACCGTTGTTATCTCAAACTACGACCTGCGCGTCGCGCAGCGTATGCCGTTTTGCAAAAATAAAATTGTGCGCATTTATAACGGCATTGAATCAAATTTTTCCGAACAACTTGAACCGGGAAATTTAATTCGAGATTCCTTTCCTAAAGATGTGCGCATTGTAGGAACAATTGGTGAACTGAACAAAAATAAAAATCAGATTGCTTTAATTGAAGAGGCGAGAACAAAACCCGACATGTATGTTGCTATCTGCGGCGATGGAGAAAACCGCCTGTTTTTGAAGAAAAAAATTGAAGAATATGGACTTGAGAAGCGGGTCATATTATTTGGCTTCGTTGAGCCACGGATGGTGCTTAAGGGATTTGATGTCTTCGCCCTTCCGTCGCTTAAGGAAGGGCTGCCGTATGTATTGCTTGAGGCGCGCGCGGCGGGCCTGCCTATCGTGGCCAACCGGGTGGGCGGCGTGGGTGAAATTTTAGACGCAAAAGACCTCAGCGAATTTTCGCTCGAGAAAATGGTCTCACAAACCGCGGCGCTGTATCAGACTTCGTCGTAACCGCCCGCGAATTCGCGGCCGAGGGCAAAGCGCGGCACGGCGCGTCCGTAGCGCGCCATGCCCGAAAGCATGCCGAGCGCCAGAAACTCGGCTAAGAGGTGGCTGCCGCCGTAGCTCATGAAGGGGATGGTCGTGCCGGTTACCGGCAGGACGCCCATGTTGATACCCACATGCAACACAAAGTGCGCCAAAAAATAAAACAGGACGCCGAGCGCAAAGAGTGTTTCAAAGTTGCTCTCGCCGCGCGCCGCCGCGCGCAATATCCGCCAAAACAAAACTCCAAAAAGCGAAAATACGATGAGTATTCCCACAAATCCCCATTCTTCACTAAATGCGGCGAACACAAAATCGGTTTGATACTCGGGTAAAAAGCGCAGTTTGCTTTGGGTGCCGTAGCCTATGCCCTTCCCCACCAACTCTCCAGAGCCAACCGCCACCATCGACTGGTAGGCATTGTATCCCGCGCCCTGGAGCGATGCGGTCGGGTTGATGAACGAAATGATACGCTCCTTTTGATACTGATGAAAGCCGAACGACCACAACCCGGCGAAGACGAGCGCCCCTGCGGCGAGCACTGTGGCGAGGTGTCGCAGGGAGAGACCCGACACAAGCACGAGTCCCAACCAAATGAGGAAGATGATAATCGCGCCGCCGAAATCCGGCTGCAGCGCCACCAGCACAAAGACGATGGCCGCGTACACGCCCGAAATGAGGATGTGGCGGAAGTTGCGTATCTCGATGTGCCTGCGGGAGAAATACTTGGCGAGCGCGATGATGAGTGCGAGCTTGGTGAACTCGACGGGCTCAATACCCAAAGGGCCGAGCGACACCCAGCTTTTGGCTCCCTTGATGGCGGTGCCTAACATGAGGAGTAAAAAGAGCGGAATGATGAGGATGCCGTATATCCAGGCGGCCACGCTTGAGCGGCGCAAGAAGCGCCAGTCTATGAACGCCGCGCCGAAAAATACCGCTACGCCGAGCGCTACCCACAGAAGCTGGCGGTAAAAGAGCGTATCCTGTCCGCTGAAGGAGTTAAACGTGAGGAGTCCGAGCACGGCGAGCGAAAGCGCCGCCGTGAGTGCGACCCAGTCGATATGCGATTTTTGTCGGGTTATATCCAAGTTCAGCCTATTTCAGAACGACGGCAAGACGGAAATCTCTGCTTTCACGACCGGGCCCTGCGGCACTTCGATGCCCGCAGGCCAGGTGAAGATGACGGGCGCACTGGAGCGTGCGGGTACGCTCATGACGCTTTTACTTGCGGCGCGGGCCACGCCGCCGGCGTCGTAGAGTATGGCGGCAACGGTGATGTTCGGCGCATCGGCAAAGGCATTGTTGTTGATGGTCGCGGAGAGACTTGTGTAGTCGGCATTATGCGAAGGCTGCGCTATGGTGGGAATAATGTAGTTTTGCTGCGGGATTTTTTGCCACACAGGAGTAGCCGAGAACGCAAAGAGCGTGCGCGCCACTGCGCGCGTACCCGTATTAATACCCGTTTCAATAATGGGGATGTCGACGACGGGCGGCAGATCCATCATGCCGTCACGCTCGACAATAAGCTGATTGTTGGCGTCAAAAAGTTGAAAAGAGTACTGCACCGCCTTGGCTCCCGCGCCGGGATTATTATTTTCAATATAGGCGGCGGCGGTGTAGCTTGAGGGGCCGGTGCGGAACGCGCGGCTCCAGAGCAGCGTGGGCGCGTGCGCCTGGTCGGCGCAGATTAAGGCGCAACTGCCGCCACAGTCCACTCCCGATTCGTCGCCGTTTTGTTTGCCGTCAAAGCATGAAGGCGGAATGCTGAAGAAAGCATTCCACGCCCACACAAGAAGCACGAGGAGCACGATCGCCGCGACCGCATAGTACATCATCTGTCTCCTCCCGCTCCAGCTCAGCGCCATATGCCGCTATTCTACCTCAAAAGAAAAAACTCCGCCGAGGCGGAGTAATGGCTGGAGGGTGTGAGATTAGGATACTCACTCGCCGTTAAAGGCAGTGTTAGCTGCCCCGGACGCCGTCTGACCCCGGCAGGTTTGATGCCGCGGATGCTGGCAACCTGCGTGCGAGCCATGGGACGGACCCTCCTCGCGCGAAGTGGACGCCGTAGCGTCTTCATTAAACAGCGGCCATTGCTCGCCACTGCCCCTCGCACTTCTCAAAAGAGCTTCGTTTTAATTGTACACGAAAACAAAACCCCCGGCCGCAAGCGGCCGGGGTTTGATTTTAAAAACTCAATAAGGCCATCGAGATTTTTTTGTCAGGAACAAAAAAATTACTCCCAATCCTGATTCCACATATATATTGCCAGAACCTGCCAAATCATATGGGAGAAGTCCTAAGAATACTAAACATATACCGAGGACCACACCAGTAATACCTAAACCTCGCATAATTTGCCTTGCGACTTCCATCACTGCAAATTTTAGCACTTATTTTAGACCCTCTACTCTGGCGGCTAGCTACTCTCGCATGGTTGTACCCACACTACCATCGCCGCTACGGGGCTTAACTTCCGTGTTCGGTATGAGAACGGGTGTGACCCCCGCGCCAAGCCACCAAAATATAAGGTCCAAATAATTTGCGAGCTTCATAGAGGAGAGGAGGGCGAGTAACCGGATCTCCCCAGTTTTTTAACTCCGCCCGTCATTTCTGACAGAGAGCCCCGCACGAGCATGGCATTCACCGCAGCGTACTGATCTGCGATTACTATTCCAGACTCACCTCCTCAACGAAACTCACAAACTTACTTTTCAAACAACAAATTATTGCGGTTCCCAACTCTTTCTTCGCCAGAGAAAGAAACATCGATCAATTAGTACTCCTCGGCTGAACACCTTGCGGTGCGTACACCTAGAGCCTATCAACGTCGTCATCTCCGACGGATCTTAACGATTCCTCATCTCTGAGCTGGCTTCGCGCTTAGATGCTTTCAGCGCTTATCCTTTCCGGACATAGCTACCCAGCGGTCCTCCTGGCGGAAGAGCTGGCAGACCAGCGGTCCGTTCACCCCGGTCCTCTCGTACTAGGGGCAAACCTCATCAAGAATCAACGCCTGCAGTAGATAGGAGACCAACCTGTCTCACGACGGTCTGAACCCAGCTCGCGTACCATTTTAATTGGCGAACAGCCAAACCCTTGGGAGCTTCTCCACCCCCGGGATATGGTGAGCCGACATCGAGGTGCCGAACTCCGCCGTCGCTATGGACGCTTAGGCGGAACTAGCCTGTTATCCCCAGAGTAGCTTTTGTCAGATAATCTTCCACGGCGTCTAATACCCATGGTCGGTTCACTTTGTCCTACTTTCGTACCTGCTCGGCATTCACGCCTCGCAGTCAAGCACCCATTTGCCAATGCGCTATCGGCACGGTTTCCATTCGCGCCTAGGGTACCTTGATGAACTCCTCCGTTACTTTTTAGGAGGATAGCGCCCCACTAAAACTGCCTACCAGATACTGTCTCGACAAGGTTTTGCCCTGCCGGTTAGCACATACAACTAGAAAGAGTGGTATTTCACTGACGAGTAGATTCCAGCCGAGACCGAAACCATCAAACCTCTCCCACCTATGCTACGCAGTCACGTCGTAGGTGCAATATCAAGCTACAGTAAAGCTTCTGGGGTCTTTTCGTCTATCTGCAGGTAACCGGCATCTTCACCGGTATTGTATTTTCACCGAGCGGTACTCCGAGACAGTTCCCCAGTCGTTACACTATTCGTGCGCGTCTGAACTTACCAGACAAGGAATTTCGCTACCTTAGGACGATTATAGTTATCGCCGACATTCACCAGGGCTTATACAGAGCCACCCCTACCTATTGCTAAGTAAGAACGTCCGTATTTGACCTTCTGGCATTGGTCAAGTGTCACCCCCTATACATCCTCTTGCGAGTTCGCAGGGAGCTGTGTTTTTGGTAAACAGTCGCCAGGGATACTTTCGCTGCGGCCACGTCAAACGTGGCAGGCCTTATTCCGAAGGTACGGCCGATTTTTTGCCGAGTTCCTTGGAGTACTCTCACTCGTTCGCCTTGCTCTACTCGAGCTGCACACCTGTGTCGGTTTGCGGTACGGTCGTACATATGGTTAAGCATAGAAGTTTTTCTTGGAAGCCTCTTCACGATGGTCCTGCCAGGGTTGCCCCTGACGTCCCCCGCTGTCTCGACAACACTCGCGGATTTGCCTACGAGTTCAGTCTGCGACCACGGACGCCAATCCAATAAGGCGCCATCGTTTATTTGCTCCGTCCCTCCATAGCCCATATGCCGGTCAGGGAATATTAACCCTGTGTCCATCGGATGCGGCTTTCGCCATCTCCTTAGGCCCGACTAACCCTGGGATGATCACCATTGCCCAGGAAACCTTGTGCTTTCGGCGTGCGGGGATCTCACCCGCATTGCGGTTACTTGTGCTTGCATTCTCACTTCTCTACGCTCCACTATGGGTCGCCCCTTTAGCTTCATCGCGAAGAGAACGCTCTCTTACCACGCATCATTCCCGAAGGAACGACGCATCCTCAGTTTCGGTACTACGTTTGAGCCCCGATTATCTTCGGCGCGGAGACTCTCGATGAGTGAGCTGTTACGCTTTCTTTCAAGGATGGCTGCTTCTAAGCCAACCTCCTCATTGTCTGTGAATCTCCACTTCCTTGTGATGCACTTAACGTAGATTTTGGGACCTTAACTTGAGATCAAGGACTCTTCTCCTTTTGTACGGTGGAGCTTAGCCCCCACGTACTAACTGCCGCGTAGCAATAATGGTATTCGGAGTTTGATAGGATCAGCGAGATTGCTCCCTGTCTGAACCTTCCAGTGCTCTACCCCCACTATTCAATTGACGCGACGCCAGCCCAAAAGCTGTTTCAGAGAGAACCAGCTATTACCAGGTTCGATTAGCTTTTCACTCCAACCCACAAGTCATCCGAGAGTTTTGAACGGCTCACCGGTTCGGGCCTCCAGCTGTCTTTCGACAACCTTCACCCTGCTCATGGGTAGCTCACCTGGCTTCGGGTCTATTGCTGCCTCTATAATCGCCCTATTCAGACTCGCTTTCGCTGCGCCTCCACGCTCATCGCGCTTAGACATAAAGAGACAACAATAACTCGCAAGCTCATTCTTCAATAGGCACGCAGTCGAGGCTAACGCCTCTTCTACTCCTTGTAGACATATGGTTTCAGATCTATTTCACTCCCCTTCCGGGGTTCTTTTCACCTTTCCCTCACGGTACTAGTTCACTATCGGTCTTTGAAAGTATGTAGCCTTACCGGTTAGTTCCGGCACATTCGCTCAAGCCATACGTGTCTTGAGTTACTCAAGGACAATTAAGAAGTCATTTCGATTTCGCCTACGGGGCTTTCACCCTCTGGGGCTTGGCTTCCCAGCCAATTCGGCTATCTAATGATTTGTAACTTCTTGTGTTTATGAACTTCATTGAGGACCCAATCGCGACACAATCGCGATTGGGTGAATTCTAAAGAAGAAGGGGGTGGAATGCTTTACCACCATCAGCTTTTCGGTATACCGGGGTGGCATAACCTTGTTTCTCCCCGTTTCTGGCCAGCCGACCTAACCTACTACACGCATTTGCGCGCCACCTTCTCCTAATCGGCTTGCGCCGATTTATTTTGTTTGGAACGCCCTCGGTGGATCGAACACCGGACCTCTTTGCCGAGAAGCAAAGTGCTCTACCCCTGAGCTAAGGGCGCATACCAAACAAACGAAAGAACTATTTCCTCAATGAAGTTCACAACACCATAATTGCCTTATAACCCCGCGAATTTCTCGTACCACTCAAAATAAATTGAATGGTCTGAGAAATTCAACGGTTTGGGCTAGATTCGCTTTCGCTCGCCGCTACTAACGAAATACCTGTTGGTTTCTTTTCCTCATGGTACTGAGATGTTTCACTTCCCATGGTCTGCTCTTCGCTTGCGCGAAGTACGAAAGATTTCGCTCTCGTGAGTTTCCTCATTCGGACATCCCCGGATCAAAGGTTGCTTGGCACCTCCCCGAGGCGTATCGCCGCCACGCTGCGTCCTTCATCGCCTTTCAAAGCCTAGGCATTCACCATACGCCCTTACTTGTTTCCTTCTCTCGCGAGAAAGAAATTTGAGAACCGCAATAATTTGTTGTTTGTTACTACCTGTCGCCCCGCTGTCGCTCACCTTTTGAGGTTTGCACGGGGCGTTCTCCATCTCCAACAATCCTGAAAAGACCCACTATGAAAGTGGTTTGTGTGATGGGATGTGTTATGTCAAAAAGCTCCGGCACCAATGATCGATTTTTG
>Ga0335082_10003185_pt1 | contig 17809 bp, 19 predicted proteins | sample Lox_Sample_41_FD_206718 | JGI IMG/M metagenome (GOLD analysis project Ga0335082, IMG submission 206718) | Soil microbial communities from Loxahatchee National Wildlife Refuge, Florida, United States - Lox_Sample_4.1 | ecosystem: Environmental > Terrestrial > Soil > Wetlands | place: USA... | reverse complement strand
AAAATATTCGGCCAGGTCGTTGGCCGTTTTCAGGACGCGGTCCTTCCAGCGGGACTGGAGGAGTCCCGTGATGTTGGGAAAAGCATAGAAAGCTCCGGTCGGCAGGAGGCATGTAACCCCCGGCATTCGATTCAGTCGCTCCAAAATATAGCGACGGCGACGATCGAACTCGGCCACCATCGTCCGTGTAAACTCCGATCCGCCGCGCAAAGCCGCCACGGCCGCTTTTTGCGCGATCGAGGTCGGGTTCGAAGTGCTTTGACTCTGGACGGTTTCGATCGCCGAAATCACTTCCTTCGGTCCGGCGGCGTACCCGATTCGCCACCCGGTCATCGCATACGATTTTGATACGCCGTTTACGACGATCGTTCGCTCTTTCAATTCCGGACGGAGCGCGGCGATACTGACATGCTTGAACTGATCGTACACGAACGGTTCATAAATCTCATCCGAGATGACGATCAGCCGCTTCTCCAAAATCACCTCGGCGAGTTCCTCGAGCTGCTTTTGTGTGTATGCGGAACCGGTCGGGTTGGACGGCGTGTTCAGGATCAGCGCCTTCGTTCGGGACGTGATCCGGCTCGAAAGCAGCTGTCGCGTCAACAGGAAACGGTTCTCTTCGCGTGTTTCGATGAACACGGGCGTCGCGTCGTTGAGCCGGACCTGATCAGGATAGGAGACCCAGTACGGCGCCGGGATGAGCACTTCATCCCCGCGCTCGAACAGCACCTGGGCCAGGTTGTAGAGGCTGTGTTTCGCCCCGCAGGAGACGACGATCTGGTTTTTTTCATATCTAAGATGGTTGTCACGAAGAAATTTCTCGGCAATGGCCGCTTTGAGCTCGTCGATCCCGCCGGGCGCGGTGTATTTCGTGAAGCCGGCCCGCAGCGCCTCGATCGCGGCATTCTTCACCGCTTCGGGCGTGTCGAAGTCCGGTTCGCCCAGGCCGAAATCGATCACTTCGATCCCTTGGGCCTTGAGCGCTTTCGCTTTAGCGGAGAGGGCCAATGTCGCGGAAGGTTGGACGGAGCTGACGCGTTGGGCGAGTTTCATTTCTGCTTTTTCTTGAAATGTTCCTGCAGACGCCGTGCGACGATCGGGGGGACGAGATCCTTCACGACCCCTCCGTAGCTGGCGACCTCCTTGATCGCACTGGAGGTGAGATAGGAATATTCCTCGCTGGGCATGAGGAAAACGGTCTCGGCTTCGCTGTCCAGTTTTCGGTTCATCAGAGCCATCATGAATTCGTGCTCGAAATCGGAAACCGCCCGAAGGCCTCGGATAATGGCATGGGCGCCCTTGCGCTTCATATAATCCGCCAGAAGTCCCTCGAAGATCTCGATCTGCACATTTGGGATATCCCGTGTGGCCTCTTGGATCATCTCGACGCGCTCATGGATGTCGAAGATCGGCTTCTTCTTGGGATTGGGAGCGACCGCCACGATCACTTTGTCGAAGACCTGTAGGCTTCGACGGATGATGTCGATATGCCCGTTGGTGATCGGATCGAACGTTCCCGGGTAGACGCCGATTTTCATTCCGAGTTTCCTTTTATAAGTGGGGGCCCGTGCGGCCATATTTGAGGCCGGTCCTCCGATGCCCCCACACCCCGCGTTCAGGCCGGCGAAGCCGGACTATCGCGTACGTAAAGTGTTAAAACCGTGTCGCCGTATTCATACGATCGGACGATCCGCAGATTCCCGACCGGATCAGGCAGCGCGATTTTTCGAAAATGCTCGACGATCAAAAGACCGCCTTGAGATATCATATCACCCCGTTCGACCGCAGGCAATAATTTTTTAAGGTGCCAAGCATGGTAGGGCGGGTCGGCGAAGATCAAATCGTACGGGCCGTGGGCCTGTTTGAGGAATCTGAAGGCGTCCGTCCGGTGGATCTCGGCCCGGCCATGAAACCCGCAAGCCGTAAGATTCTTTTCCAGAATGTCGGCCATGGCCCGATCGGACTCGACGAATTCGACCCGCGCCGCGCCTCGGCTCAAGGCCTCGATCCCGATCGCGCCCGTTCCGGCGAACAGATCCAGCAGCCGTGCGTCCATGATCCGGTTTCCGAGAATCGAAAAGAGCGCCTCCTTGACCTTGTCCGAAGTCGGGCGGGTTTCCGTCCCGCGGGGACTCTTCAGCCGCCGTCCCTTTGCCTCTCCTGCAATCACGCGCATGAGACTATTATGGGGGACAGAGGACGGGGGCGTCAAGCGGGGGAGAAGGTTTACCTGTGATGTAAACAGTTGTGAGCGATACTTGTTCAGCAAAGCCTTCGTGGCTCCGGCGGCTGAGCTTTGACCCGACTAAGGCTCGGCCGCTAAATTTTGTGAAGGTAAGGCACGCAAAATTTGCCTTCATGCAATCCAGGCCGCCGCCTTCGCCAAGTCGGGTGCCCAAAACTCAGCCGAGGTCGCTGCCCAGGCCTTGCTGAACAGTTTAAGCGGTTTAACCGATTGACATATTTAAGGGGTTGCCGTAGCATGAAAACGGAGGAAGGGTTAGGCCGCGACGGTTCTATGTCGGGAAATTGAACATTTCGACAAGGTGATTAATGCGGCAACAGTTTGATCTGACAAAGACTCTTGAAGAGTTAGAGAGTGTTGCTTGGGATGAGTCCAATTACGATTCGCATCTAGTCCAGACATGCCATAATCTTCGGCGTAAACCGGTAGGAAGATTTTCAATAGAAGACCATCGAATCATGATTGGGCAAAACATTGGAGTACAATTTCTGGTACCAATTGCGATTGAGAAGCTACAGACAGACCCTCTTTCCGAAGGTGATTTCTATCCAGGTGATCTCTTGGCTGTTGTGCTTCGCATCGAGCCTATTTTCTGGAAGCAAGAGCCAGGCTGGAAAACTGAATTAAAAAAGATTCTTGATAGATTGGGTCCAATTCCAAAGGAGCTGGCCGATGCTGTCCGTATTTTTCGCGAAGGCGCCGTCTAAGCAAGGTGCGAAACCAATCGGATTGAGCGGGCAGGTGCGGGCGGAAGGATTCGGATGCGGCGGTTTGATTGGGGTTGTTGGAGGGAGCGACAATGAAATTTAGGCAAAATGTCCAACGGACTTTCCTGATCATAATGATTTTCATGGTCGCCTGTGCTCATCCATTACCACCAGCACCACCGGAACAAACAACGCAAGCGGCGCAACCAGCCCAACCAGCGCAACCGGCACCGCCGGGGCCATCGGAAAAGTCAGAGGTTCGGTCGGAAAAGTCAGAAGTTCAGACAAACGAATCTCCCCGAGAATTGATGGTAAAAGAATATCTGATCAATAAATATAAACCGGGCACCTGTTATGGTACGCCCGGATCCCAAGAGGAAACGGATCGGCATCAGATCCAATTAAGGGAAATCGTTTTGATACCCATTGATCAAGGGTACGGTTTTATTTTAAAGGACGGACATTGTTGTTCCGTATATTCTTATCAAGGGAAAATCCTCATGGACGGGGACAAAATTATTGAGGAGAAAATAACGAACAAATCCATTGATGCCATACCATGTTAAATATAACTTTCGTGCCGCTAAATCCAAACTGTGAAATAACAGAGACAAACCCTCCAATCTTGGAGCTGAGGCGTTGGGAGGGGTGAGCGGCAAGCGCATACTGATCGCCACATTCGGTTCACTGGGCGACCTCCATCCATATCTCGCTATCGCAAAGGAACTTAAGTCTCGCGGCCATCGGCCCTTGATCGCAACACTCGACCGTTATCGCGAGGCGGTTGAAGGCGAGGGGGTCGAATTCGCCGTGATGCGCCCGTTGGAATCCCAATTCGGGAGCACGCAGGAAGTCGTCCGACGGATCCTTCACCCCCGGAAAGGCCCGGAATATCTGATCCGATGCGTCATGATGCCCTTCGTTCGGGAAAGTTACGACGATCTTTATCGTCTGTCCAAGGGAGCGGATCTACTCCTTTCACACCCGATAACCGTAACGATGCCGCTTGTGGCCGAGAAACGGGGGCTGCCCTGGGTCTCGACCGTGCTGTCGCCGATGAGTTTCTTTTCGGCGCACGATCCCTCCGTAATCGCGGCGGCCCCGTGGCTCCATCATCTGCGTCGGATTAGCGTCGGTTTGTATCGTGGATTTTTTGAGTTGGCCAAATCCATCAGCGCGTCCTGGGAACGGCCGCTTCATCAATTGCGCGTCGAAATCGGGCTGCCGCCGGCGAGAAAGCTCGCGATGTTTGAAGGTCAATTCTCGCCGCGTCTGAATCTCGCGCTTTTCTCGTCTTTGTTCGCGGAGCCGCAGCCCGACTGGCCGGTGAACACGGTGATCTGTGGTTTTGCCCGTTACGACGGTCGTCCGAACCCCGTCGCTTCTGCCGAGCTTAAGAAGTATTTGGAAGCCGGAGAGCCGCCGATCGTCTTCACGCTGGGCTCGTCGGTTTCGATGGACCCCGGAGATTTCTTCGCCGAGGCGCACGAGGCGGCGACGCAGCTTGGCCGAAGGGCCATTCTGGTAACCGGCTCTTTGCCGTCGGAGCACTCCGATGCACTCGAGCGCGTGAAGGTGTTCCAGTATCTCCCTTACTCCGAGGTTTTTCCCAACGCATCGGTCATTGTGCATACGGGTGGGATTGGAACAATGTCCCAGGCGCTGGCTGCCGGCCGGCCGATGCTTGTGACCCCTGCGGCGTTCGATCAACCCGACAACGCTCACCGTGCAGTGCGCCTCGGAATGGCCCGGGTCGTGCCCTTCCAAAGAGTCACGTCGAAAAAACTTGTGAAGCATCTCGGCGAGCTTCTTACGGACCGGCGATACTATGAACGGGCCGCAAGGGTGGGGGCGCGACTTCGGGATGAAAAAGGAGCAAGACGCGCAAGCGAACTTCTGGAAAAAATCTGATACAAACCGACACGTTTTTTTGACAGGCCAATCCGGATTGATTATAATGGCGGCATTTGAAGAACCCCGGCCTCACAGCCGGGGATTGCGCTCGCTGTTCGGATTCATCCAGGGTGGTTTTATGATCTTTAACTTTCCATCTCGTTTATCGTCGCTCCTCATCTTATTTCTCTTTTTTATTTCGGCCTGCGGAACACGAGCACCCTTTCTTAATCCTGTGACACCCGGGACGGATGCCTCACCCGGATCCAAGCAAGTGGTTGTGGAGATCAAACCGGTGGATACATCGGGATTCCAAAATGAGGAACGCAAACGGCTTGGGATCGATCTGTCGGCTTATTTCTCCGCCTTTGAAGTGACGATTCGGAACCAGACGCCCGAGACGGTCACCCTGGATAGCCAGGACGCTCAATTACTGGATGACCAACAGAAAGCTTATGCGGTCCTTTCGGCGAAGGAAAGTCTGGATTATTATCAGTCCGGCGGGGTGTCGGATGAAAAGATCACCATCGTTCCTAAAGCGGTCGGAGTGGCCAAGGAGGAAATGGATAAAATTCTCCAGCTCCGTTTAAAAAATACGGAGATCCCCTCGGAAGGTTCCGGATACGGTGTCCTTCTTTTTCGAAAAGTTCCGACGGATAAATGCCATCAGGTCACCTTGACCTTGAACGGAGTTCATATTAACGGTGAAAATCAAAATCGGGAGTTCAAGTTTGTGTTTAGTTGCCCGGAATCATGAAAGGCTAAAGGGGTCGGGTTAAAATCGGATCGAGCAGATAAAAAAACGGGTTCTCCGCCGTCACGACGGAAAACCCGTTTCAATTGATCATAATCTTTCTTAGTCTTTGTTCTCTTCATCCGTGGGTACCGTCTGAAGCATCAGCTCCATCTCGGCACCCTTGGCGCGGTTGGACAGGATGGTTTGATCCATGATCGCGCCGCAATTGACGCATTTCCATGCATGAAAGGTCAGAAAATAATCGGCGAACCGTTCGATGAACATCAAGCCGTTGCATTTTGGACATTTCATGGAAGTTGCCCTCCTTGCGTGGTTTATAGCCTGCTCATCTTTAGTGCAAGCGATGTGCCATTTTTGTACAGTTTTCCAACCCATTGAAAGTTCAAATGTATTAAATCCAATAGGACATTTTGTGACATTATTGGCCATAAGAATTTGACAAAATTTGTCAGTCGTGTAAGTAGCGGACTACATAAATCTATGGAGAGCGATGGGATGGAATCATTAAACGCGAATACCGGAAAGGGCATCAAAAACTGGCCGGAGATCGAGCGTCCTCGAGAACGGCTGATTCGGCATGGGCCGGAGACCCTCTCCGATGCGCAACTTCTGGCGATCATGCTCAGAACGGGCCGACGAAAAAGCAGCGCGGTCGAGATGGCTCACCACCTCCTAAAACGCTTCGGCGGACTGGCCGCGTTAAAACAGATCAGCGTATCCGAACTGTGTGCGGTGGATGGAGTCGGACCGGCCAAGGCCGCACAGATTCTGGCCTCCATCGAGCTGGGGCGTCGGTCATTGGCCCAACCGCTTCATCGGGAACTTCGCGCCCTTTCCAGTCGGGATATCTATCATCATTATCACCCGCTTCTGCGGGATTCAAAAAAAGAGCATTTTATGCTGCTGATGTTCGATGGAAAAAACCGGTTGCTCAACGAGATCACCGTCTCCACGGGAAGCCTGTCGCTCAATATCGTTCATCCTCGCGAGGTATTTAAGGCGGCCGTGCGGGAGTCCGCTTCATCCGTCATCCTTTTGCACAACCATCCCAGCGGAGATCCCGCCCCCAGTCCGGAGGATCGCGAGCTGACACGGCGTCTTGTGAAGGCCGGGCGGATTATGGGCATCAAGGTCTTGGACCATATCGTCCTCGGAGACGGCCGATACGTCAGTTTTGCGGATCAAGGATGGGAGATCCATGACTGACGGCCCGCGGCCGCCGGCCTTTCTCAAGCCGTTTTTTCAATGGACCAGAGGCCTGCATTATCGGGGACTCTGGGTAATGGGTTGTTTGTTGTGGGGTTGTTCCCATCCGTCCATTCCGGAAGGAATGGTCGGGATTCCGGCCGGCTCTTTCATCATGGGCAGCGACAAGGTGGATACCGAAGGAATCGGCGTCCAACTGGGGATGATCCGACCTTTATATCAAGACGAGCATCCGCAAAGGAAACTGTTTCTCGCCGCGTTTCTTATCGATCGGTTTGAAATCACTCAGGCACAGTACAAGGTTTTTACGGATCGGACCGGATACCGGCTCCCGCCCGTCTGGAAAAATGGCACCTTCGCTCCCGGCCGGGAGAACCATCCCGTGGCCTTTGTCAGTTGGTACGATGCGCAACAATATTGCCGATGGGCCGGGAAAAGATTGCCGACGGAGGCCGAGTGGGAAAAATCCGCGCGAGGGCCGGATGGCCTGGAATATCCGTGGGGGGATACTTACGAGTCCGGTCGCGCGAATACGGGCGATTCTGAAACCAACGATACGCAGCCGGTCGGCCGTTTTGAATCCGGAAAGAGTCCCTACGGGGTTTACGATCTGATCGGAAACGTCGGCGAGTGGGTGGAAGACTGGTATCAGCCCTATCCGGGAAACTCACAAACCAGCCCCTTGTTCGGAGAACGATTAAAGGTCATTCGAGGGGGAAGTTGGGGCGGAGGGGGAGGGCATTATACCATGGGCATCTTCTACCGGGCGGCGCATCGCCTGTTTGCGGATCCTTTGGACCGATTCCCGGATACCGGATTTCGATGCGCCAAGCCGGCATGAAACGTATTGCTTTTTTCAAATACTTCCGTTAAGATGAGTCGACATGAAAGGGATATTAATCCGATGGATCATCAACGCGGTCGCCTTGATTCTTGCCAGTCATGTCATTAAGGGCATCGAGGTGGATCATTTACTGGCCGCTTTCGTGGCGGCGGCGGTGCTCGGCGTCATGAATGCCGTTGTCCGGCCCATCTTGATTCTCCTCACCCTTCCGATCACACTTCTGACCCTGGGGCTGTTCATCCTGATCATCAACGGATTCATGTTGTATGTCGCCGGTGCCGTGGTAAAGGGATTTCACGTGACCGGGTTTTGGTCCTCCGTCTTCGGGGCGCTTTTCCTATCGGTCATTAGTTGGATCGCAAACGCGTTTATCAACGACCGGGGCCATATCGAGTATATCGAGGTTCACACACGATAGTGATTTACGGGCTGTTCCATCCCTTATCCCTCCCGGCCGAGATACCTAATCCCTTCCCCCAATAGGCGTAGTGATTCATTCATGATGTTCTTAAGATGAGGATTTTTGATTTACATTCAGTTATCAAGATGTTAGAATAGATAAATTTTTATCCTTGAATAATAAAGGAAAGGTTTATCGGACGAATGCTCAGGCGTTGGGCGCCGTTGGCCGTTTTGATTTTCATCTGGGGTTCCAATCTTTGGGTAGATCAAACATCATCCGGACAGGACGAACCTCCAAAGGAGGAAAAGAAGGTGGTGGCGATCGAGATTCGAGGCAACAGCCGGATCGAGACGTCGACCATTCGGTCCCGAATTAAAACAAAGGAAGGAAGCCCCTTCTCGGCGGAACTCATTCGCGATGATATAAACGCACTCTATCAGTTAGGTTTTTTTTTGGATGTGCGGGTGGATTCGGAACCGGTTGAAGGGGGCGTGAAGGTTATCTATCAGGTGGCCGAACGGCCGTATGTGACCGAGACCAGCTTCGTGGGAAACGTAGAGATCCTCACCGACAAGTTGAAAGAGAAGATCACCATCAAGCCGATGAGTTTCCTGGACGACGCGCAGGTGAAGGAAAACGCCGAAAAGATTCGACAGTATTATGATGAAGAGGGATACTACAATACCATTGTTATTCCGGTTCTCAAAAGGAAAGACGACAAGGTGGCCTTGACCTTTTACATCAAAGAAGGGGCCAAAGCGACGGTCAAGAAGGTCGACTTTGAAGGCAACAAAACCTTTCCGCGAACAACGCTTCAGAAAAACATCGATACCCAGGAATATTCCTTCTTGACTTCCTGGTTGACCAGCAGCGGATATTACAAAAAGGACGCGTTGAACGAAGACATGGATAAGTTGAAGGATTATTATCTCAACAACGGGTACCTCCAGATTCAAGTGGGAACCCCGTCGGTCAAGTTTCAAGAAGACCGGTCCCAAACCGTCGTGACCTTTCCGATCCTCCACGGGGAGATCGATTACCCTTACGAGTTTCATACGGTCCGTGCGTCCATCGAGTTCCCCTTGGTAGAAGGAGAACAGTTTAATGTTCGAACGATCACGCTCCACGGCAATCATGTTTATACGACGGACCGCTTACGGGAGGCTTTAAAGTTAAAGGAAGGAGATATATTCCGAAAAAACGTCTTGCGAGACGGCGTGTCCGCGATCCATGATTTATATGGTGAGAAGGGATACCTGTACGCCAACGTCATCCCCCAGTACACGTCGAATCCGACCACGCGGACGGTGGACTTGACCCTGGAGATCACCGAGGACAATCAGATGCGGATTCGGCAGATTACGATTGCGGGCAACGATAAAACCCGCGACAAGGTGATCCGGCGGGAGATGCGGGTGGACGAGCAGGAGCTGGTGGACACCAAATTGCTGAGACGCAGCTTTCAGCGCATTAACAATCTGAATTTCTTCGATTCCGTCGAGATCGTTCCGCAACGGGTGAGTCCGGATCAGGTGGATCTTAATGTTCAGGTCAAAGAAAAGTCGACCGGCTCCTTCAGCGTTGGCGGCGGCTACAGCTCGGTCGATCGTTTAGTGGGCATGGTCGATGTTACACAGGGGAACCTTTTTGGAAAGGGCGAACTTCTTCGGGCCCGGGCCGAAATCGGGAGAATAACCAATTCCTACAGCCTGACTTACAAGGAGCCGTATCTGTTTGACCATCCCGTTTCCGGAACGGTGGACCTGTTCAACCAAAGACGGGATTACGATACCTACACGGAAAAGACCGTCGGAGGAGACCTGGTCTTCGGAAAAAACTTCACGGAATACGTCAACGGGAGTTTGAATTATACCCTGGAGACGTTGTATATCACGAAACTGACTTCAAGCGCCCCTGTGCGAATCCAGGAACAGGCGGGGAAGTCGATTACCGGAAGCATCGGAGGGACTCTTGCGCGCGACACGCGCGACTTCTATTTTGATCCCAAGGAAGGATCGCGGAGCGCGATCAGCCTCCAGTTTGCCAACGCGGCTCTGGGTGGAAACAATAATTTTATAAAGACCATTCTGGATCAGGGAAATTTTTTCCCGTTTTATTGGGACACCGTTTTTTCCCTGCACGCTCGGTATGGATCCGCCGATGGTTACAATGGAACCGCGCTTCCGATTCCGGAACGTTTCTACGTCGGTGGAATTAATACGGTCCGTGGTTTTAAATACGGGAAAGCCGGTCCGGTCGATCCCGCGACCAACGAGGTTCTCGGCGGAAATAAAGAACTGATCTTCAATGCCGAATATATTTTCCCCCTGGTGCCGGAAGCGAAGGTCAAGGGGGTATTTTTCTATGATGCCGGCCGGGGGTTTGACGACACCGAGCGGATTCAGATCAGCGCACTTCGATTGGGAACCGGCTTCGAACTCCGCTGGATCTCGCCGATCGGACCATTGCGTCTGGAATGGGGTTACAATATACATCCGCAAGGCAATGAGGCGCACAGCGTTGTGGAATTTACGATCGGGACGTTATTCTAAATCATTCGGAGGTTAATGTTGAAAGGAGAAGGGAGATGCAATACTCGGGGTTGAGCGGGAAAATGGTCGGAGCCGTCTTCGGATTATTCCTGGGCTGGATGTTTTTAGCTGCCGCACCGGTTCAGTCGGCCGACTCGATTAAGATCGGCTATGTGGATGCTCAAAAGATTTTGGACGATACCAAGGCCGGGAAAAAGGCCAAAGCGGACATGGAGGAATTTGTCAAAAGCCGTCAGAAGATCATCGATATCGACGAGGCCGAGATCAAACAGCTTCAGGATGATCTGACCCGCCAGACGGCCGTTTTAAGTCCCGATGCCCGACGCGAGAAAGAGGACGCCCTGCAACGAAAAGTGGTGGAGTACCAGAAGCGTGCGGCCGAGCTGAATAAGGAAGTCCAGAGCAAGAAAAAGGAGGTTCTTGATAACTTTAACAAGGATCTCGAGGACGTTGTAAAAAAAGTGGCTGAGCGAGGCGGGTATGTCATGATTCTTGACCGGAATGCCGAGGGAGGGGTGTTGCTTTATGCCAAGGACTCGCTCGACCTCACGGGCGAGGTGGTGAAAGAGTTTGAGAAAGCCGCTCCGTAGTCCGAACCGGTCTGTGGAATGAAGATCATGAAATCGGTATCCTTGAAAAAGCTAGCGGAAACGATTGAGGGACGCCTGGTCGGCGATTCCGATGTATTAATCAATGGCGTGGCCGGAATCAAAGAGGCCCGGCCCGGTGAAATCACTTTTTTGGCCAACGTGAAATATGCTTCTCTATTGAAAGGGACCCGCGCGTCTGCCGTCATCGTGTCCAAGCCCCATCCCGATGTCTCCTGTGCACAAGTGATCGTCGAGGATCCGTATTACGCATTCTCCCGTGTCGTTTCGGCATTGGTGGAGCCGCCGGGTCGGGAGATCGGGATCAGTCCGCTGGCGTTCATCGGAAAGGGAGTTCGGCTGGGCCGGGATCTTTCGATCCATCCGTTCGTGACCGTGGAAGATCGGGCCGTGATCGGAGATCGCGTCGTGCTGTACCCCGGCGTCTACATCGGGAAAGAAACGGAAATCGGCGACGACACGGTGATCTATGCCAATGTCAGCATCCGGGAGAAGGTGATCATCGGCCGACGAGGGATTATTCACAGTGGTACGGTGATCGGGAGCGACGGTTTTGGGTTTGCCACGCACAAAGGCAGGCATCATAAGATTCCGCAGATTGGAACGGTGGTGATCGAGGACGACGTCGAAATCGGCGCCAACGTCGCCGTGGACCGGGCCGCGATGGGCCGGACCGTGATCGGGAGAGGAACCAAGATCGATAATCTGGTTCAGATCGCGCATAATGTGACGGTGGGCGAGGATTGTTTGCTCGTGTCGCAGGTCGGAATTTCGGGAAGCACGGCGATCGGGCATCACGTGACCCTGGCCGGACAGACCGGCGTTGCCGGACATCTCAGCGTCGGAGACAACGTCATGGCTGGAGGCCGAACGGGGGTGACGAAGGACATCGCTCCCAATCAAGTCGTGTCGGGCTATCCGGCATTGCCGCATCGGCAATGGCTCGAGGCCCAGGCCACGTTCCCGCATCTCCCCGAACTTCGGAAACGGATCAAGGAATTGGAGACGAAGCTGGAGCGGATAGAAAAACAAACGGGCGGTGAAACCCCAAAGCGGAGTAAACAATGATCAAGGCAAGCGAGATCCTGGAAATTCTTCCCCACCGGTATCCGTTTCTACTCGTCGATCGGATCGAGGAGATTGAGGTCGGCAAGCGGATCGTGGGCATCAAGAATGTGACAATCAGCGAGCCGTACTTCCAAGGGCACTTTCCCGACCATCCGATCATGCCAGGGGTGCTGATCATCGAGGCGATGGCTCAGGTCGGCGGCGTGTTGGCGTTCAGGTCCAACAAGGATCCGAAGAAAAAGCTCGTCTACTTTCTGGGAATCGAAAAGGCCAAGTTCCGAAAACCGGTTCTGCCCGGCGATCAACTTCGGTTGGAGTTGACGGTGGCGCAGAGTCGCCCTCCGTACTGGAAACTCAAAGGGACCGCCCACGTCGGGGAGATGCTGGTCTGCGAAGCCGACCTGACGGCCATGCTGGCGGGGGACGGGGAAGAGGGGTGAGGCGATGACGCGAATTCATCCAACGGCGCTGATTCATCCGAAGGCTCGCGTCGACAGCGACGTCGAGATCGGTCCTTACTCCGTGATCGGCGAACACGTCCAACTGCATCGGGGGGTTCAGGTCGCATCCCATGTCGTGATTGAGGGTTGGACCGAGATCGGCGAAGGCTGCCGCGTCTTCCAGTTCGCCTCTATCGGCGCCATTCCCCAGGACCTGAAGTTTAAGGGAGAAAAATCGCATGTCATGATCGGAAAGCAGAATACGATCCGGGAATATGTCACCGTGCATCGCGGGACAGAGCAGGGGGGCGGCGTCACTAAGGTCGGCGACCACAACCTCTTGATGGCCTACGTCCATGTCGCGCACGACTGCCAGATCGGCAGCCACGTGATCCTGGCAAATGCCGCGACTCTGGCGGGGCATATCACCGTTCAGGATCACGCCGTCATCGGCGGGCTGACCGGCCTGCACCAGTTTGTCCGCATCGGCCGACACGCGATCATCGGGGGCTGCTCCGCGGTTGCACAGGATGTTCCTCCGTTTGTGTCGGCCGTGGGAAACCGAGCCAAGCTGTACGGGCTGAACACCTTGGGATTAAAGCGTCACGGATACAGCGATGAGCAAATGGCGGCGCTCAAAGCGGCCTACAAAATTATGTTTCGATCGAAGCTTTCGATGAAGGAGGCTGTGGAGAAAATCCGGAAGGAACTCGCCCAATCGCCGGAATCACAAGAACTCGCTACGTTTGTTGAAACTTCCGAGCGCGGTGTTTGCCGATGAGGACGTTAGGAATCATCGCGGGCAGCGGGACCTTTCCCTTGACGGTGGCTCGGGCCGCCCGGCAGGAGGGGTATCGCGTCGTCGCGGTCGCCCATGAAGGCGAGACCCATCCGGATCTGGCCTCCGAAGTCGATGAGGTGACGTGGATTTATGTGGGCGAGTTGAACAAACTGATCGCGGCGTTTAAAAAAGCCGGGGTCGCCGAGGCGGTCATGGCGGGCGGAATCAAAAAGGTGCGGCTGTTTGGAAACGCCCGGCCCGATTTTCGCACCCTTGCGCTGCTGGCCCGGGTCGGGATCAAAAAAGACGACAGTCTCCTCCGCGCCGTGGCGGACGAGTTGGCCTCGGAGGGAATCCGGATCCGGTCAGCGACCGAAATGTTGTCCAGTATTTTGTCGCCCAAAGGACTGTTGACCGAAAGGCCCTTGACGGGAAACGAGGAAAAAGATGCCGAGTTTGGCTGGTCCCTGGCCAAAGAGATCGGCCGGCTGGACATCGGCCAATGCGTGGTGGTGAAGGATCGAACCGTCTTGGCGGTGGAAGCGATCGAGGGTACGGACGAGACGATCCGGCGCGGCGGCCGCCATGGCGGGAAGGGGGCCGTGGTGGTGAAGGTGAGAAAACCGCAGCAGGATGTTCGATTCGATCTTCCCACCGTGGGACCCACAACGATTGAAGTGATGGCCGAGGTCGGGGCGACGGTCCTGGTTCTGGAAGCTGGGGGGAGCATCCTGCTGGACAAGGGCCTTCTTTTGGACAAGGCCCGGACGGCGGGGATTTCGGTTTTGGGTCGCTAAGCCATGGCGATCGACGGAGTTACGAGGGAAAATCTCGCTCAACGGTGCATCGAGCCGCTGCGGCCCGCCAAACCCTGGCAGCCCGACATTCTTCTGGTGCAGGGAGACGCGGGGCGTTACGTCGTAAAGGATTATCAACCTCGGCCGTTTCTGTATCGGTTTTTCGTGGGGCTTCCTTCAACCTGGAATGAAGCGCGCATGTATCGAAAGCTGGCGGGGCTGCGGGGCATCCCGCGGTTTTACGGAAAACTGGACCGGTATGCCCTCGCGATCGAATACATCGATGGCCGGAACGCTTCCGCGTTCAAAGCCGGCGATCTGTCCCATGACTTTTTTTATCGTCTGAAACGGATCGTCGACTCGGTCCACGACCGGAAAATCGTCCTTTGCGATCTTCGAAACAAGAAGAATATTATGGTTTCAGAAAACGGTGAACCGTATCTGATCGACCTCTGCACGGCGTTCGAGCGGGGAAGCCGCTGGAATGTTTTCCGGAACTGGCTGCACGGGATCTTCTCGCAGGATGATTATATGGGATTGTCTAAGCTCAAACGTCAGTTGGCGCCGGAACTCCTGACGAGGGAGGAAGCCGATCGACTCGATCAAGGCCTGTTCCTTCAAAAAGAGGCCGTCGCGATCCGAAATTTCTGTGTTCGATGGTTGAAACAGTTGGTAAGCAAATAGGATCCGTCCATCTATGTCGCAGCGTACGATCCTGATTGTGACGGCCGAGGCCTCGGGCGATCTCCACGGCGCGGAATTGGCGCTTGCGCTTGGTCAGCAGCAGCCCGATCTGCGGATCCTCGGCATGGGGGGGGAACGGATGAGGCAGGCCGGTGTCGAATTAATTTTCGACAACCGGGAACTCGGCGTGATGGGTCTGGTTGAGGTTCTCCAGAGATGGCGGTCGGTTCTTCGGGCCTTTGAGACGGTCAAGGAAGTTCTTGAACGAGGCAGCGTCGAGTTGATTATCCTGATTGATTCCCCGGATTTCAATCTGAGGGTGGCCCGCCTGGCTAAACGGATGAAGATTCCGACGGTCTATTACATCGGGCCCAAGGTATGGGCCTGGAGGACGGGTCGTCTCAAAACGGTCAAAAAATGGGTCGATCGAATGCTGGTGATCTTTCCGTTTGAAGAGCCGTTGTATCAGGAGGCCGGGGTGCCCTGCGAATTTGTGGGGCATCCGCTGTTGGATGAAATTCCGGCAACGCTCGACCGTCCGGCCTTGCGGCGCCGGTACGAAATCCCGGACGCCGCCGTCGTCGTCGCCCTGCTTCCCGGAAGCCGTCGGATGGAGATCGACCGCCTTTTGGACGGTATGACGGAGGCCTTCCGGCGGATCCGAGCCGATTTTCCGTCCGTGATCGGGATCATGCCGGTTGCGCCTTCCCTGTCCATGGCGGAAATTCGTCAAAAGTTGTCCGCCCACACCGACGATCTGAGACTGGTGGCCGGCGACGCGCCCCAGGTTTTGGCCTGCGCCGATTTTGCGGTCGTCGCGTCCGGCACGGCGACGCTGGAGGCGGCTGTGGTCGGAACCCCGATGGTGATTGTGTACAAGGTGGCTCCCCTGACCATGCTCCTGGCACGTTTGGTGGTAAAAATCCGGTCGGCCGGACTCGTAAACATCCTCGCCGGTCGGGTGGTGGCTCCGGAACTTCTTCAATCAAACGCGACACCGGAGAACATTGCGGCGGTTGTTTTGGATCACCTGAAGAATCCCGCCAAGATGGAGGAGCAGAAAATGTCACTGAAAGATGTCCGACAAAAATTAGGCCTGCCGGGAGCCGCCCACCGCGCGGCCGCCAGCATTCTGAAATTGTTGTCCCAAACCACACGGGCGGTGACTGCATGAAAAGGGCTCGACGGTTGTTCGGTTACCTCAAACCCTATTGGAAGACCCTGGCCGGCGCCACGGCCTGCGCCGGGACCGTGGCACTACTGACCGCCTCGTATGCCTGGATGGTCAAGCCGATCATTGATGAGATCTTTATCAAGAATAAATGGGACCTGCTCTTCTGGATCGTCCCGGCCATCGTCGGGATCGGAATCACCAAAGGAGCGTTTAATTACGGACGATCTTATCTGATGCGCTACGCGGGGAACCGCGCGATCGCGGCGATCCGAAAGGACCTGTTTCAAAAAATGATCCGGATGCCGATCGGTTTTTTCAGCCATCAACGGACCGGCGGCCTGATGTCGTTGATCGTGAATGATGCGGGCATGGTCCAACAGGTGATTTCAGGCGTTATCCGGGATCTGTTTCAGCAGTCGCTGACGATGATCTCCCTCGTGGGGGTCGTCTTCTACCTGAATTGGTGGCTGGCGTTGGTGGCGATCATCGTGGTGCCGTTTTCGTACTATCCCATGAGCCGGATCGGCAAACGCATCCGGAGGATCGCGCACTCCGGCCAGGAAAAGATCGCGGAACTGACGACGTTGCTGGAAGAAACCCTGTCCGGAATCCGGTTGATCAAGGCCTTCGGCTCTGAGCCGTACGAGATCGATCGGTTCAATCGCAAGAATCTGGAATATTTTCAGAAAACGATGAAGACGTCGCGTCTCTCGGAGCTGGTGCCGGGCATCATGGAAGGGGCGGGGGCCATCGCCGCGGCACTGATCATCGGGGTCGGTGCGCACGAGGTCCGGGCGGGGCGGATGACGCCCGGGGGATTTTTCTCTTTTTTGGGAGCGACTTGGTTGATGTACGCTCCCGTCCGCCAGCTCGCGGCCACCTCGACGACCATCCAGCAGGCGATCGCCGCGGTCGATCGCATCTTTTGGATGTTGGATCAACCCAGCGAGCGGGTCAAGGATCAAGGCAAGCGGGTGCTCCAGCCCGTGGAACGGGAAATCGCGTTCGAACGTCTCTCCTTTTATTACGAGGGGATGGAAGAGGCGGCGTTGCGGGAGATCGATCTCAAGGTCAAGGCCGGTGAAGTCGTGGCCCTGGTCGGAAGCTCCGGCTCCGGGAAGACGACCTTGATGAATCTGCTGCTCCGGTTTTATGATCCGACCGAGGGCGTGATCCGCATCGATGGAACCGACCTTCGCGACGTTACCCTGGAGTCAGTCCGAAAGCAGATCGGTCTGGTGGCCCAGGAGACCATCCTTTTTGACGACACGGTCGCACGTAACATCGCGTACGGGCTGACGACGGTCGATCCCGATCGAGTGATCGAAGCGGCCAAGGCGGCCTACGCGCACGACTTCATCCAGCGCCTTCCCCGGGGATACGATACGATGATCGGAGAGCGGGGGGTTCGGCTCTCCGGCGGGCAACGTCAGCGCTTGGCCGTTGCGCGCGCCATCCTGAGGGATTCACCCATACTGATTTTAGATGAGGCGACATCGTCGCTGGATTCGGAGTCCGAGATGTATATCCAAAAGGCCTTGGCGAATCTTTTGAAAAACCGAACGACGTTTGTGATCGCCCACCGCCTCTCGACCGTCCAGAACGCCAGCCGGATCGTCGTTATCGAGCAGGGACGGATTGTTGAGATGG
>Ga0335082_10003184_pt1 | contig 17812 bp, 17 predicted proteins | sample Lox_Sample_41_FD_206718 | JGI IMG/M metagenome (GOLD analysis project Ga0335082, IMG submission 206718) | Soil microbial communities from Loxahatchee National Wildlife Refuge, Florida, United States - Lox_Sample_4.1 | ecosystem: Environmental > Terrestrial > Soil > Wetlands | place: USA... | reverse complement strand
TAATCATTTTTGCATTCGGAGAAGCCGCCAGTTCCTTCATCGCTTTTATTTGCTCATATTGAAGCTGCCTGTCCGTCAGGCTTTCACTGATGATACGCTGATAATCTGATATCCCCTGTGCTTCTACTCTTTTTCTTTCAGCCTCCTGTCTTTCTTTCTGGAGAACAAATTGCATTTTCTGGGCTTCCTGCTCTGCGGTAATTTTTTGTTCGATAGAAGTTTTGACTGCCTGAGGCAAAGAAATATTTCTGATTAACAATTGCTCGAGCACTAATCCTCTTTTTTTGAAGTCCTCATCAATGCTTTTAAAAATTCTTTGCTGAAATTCATCCCTCTTTGTCGAATACAAAGCAACTGCTTCATAATACACAGCATTGTCCCTGATTTTTGTCCTTGTTATTGGCCGAACAATTTTGTCTGTATAATCCAATCCGATTTTGCGAATTATATTCGGTGCCTGCGCGGGAAGCACCCGATACAATACTGTAAGATCTAACACTACCTCCAGGCCATCAGATGTCAGTGCGCGAATAGCATCATCTCCCTGTTTTGCACCCTCATCGTGAACTCCGCTCATAGTATAATTCTGCGTTTTTATATCCATTTTTTCTACTTCCAACAATGGATTAATAAAATGCAGACCACTTTCCAGGACATCATCCTGAACTTTTCCGAATAATTTTTTGACTCCGATTTCCCCGGCTTCAATCTGAATCACACAGGCAATCAGAACTCCGAGTAAAATCATCAAAACACCTACAACACGAACCGGGCCCGAATAGCGTTTTATTACTTCTTCGCTGCGGACCATGACAAGGCCAATAATAAAAATGATAAAACCAATAATGATAAGTGCCATATGAGAAAATTTTAAATAAAATATTAACTGGTATGATCTGTAATGATTACCCAACCTGATTTTGTTTTCATAAACAATAAGCTGAAAGTTCCTCCAATATTTCCAATACTTCTTTTCAGAAGCCAATTTCCGATTACAAAATAATATTCTGAGGATAGTCTCTTTACCTGTAACAAATCAAAAGAGAGTTTACCCATTTTAGTTGTGTCGTCGTAATTTTTTTTGTAATTGTTCAGTGTATTCTTGTACCCATAAGTAATTCCTCCGTGTCCGATAAATATTAAAGAATCGTTTTGCCAATAGCTTTTCATGAAATCTTCGATGTTTCCGCGGTTCCAGGAATTCACCTGGCCATCCAAAACCTTTCTTACTTCCAGCTCATCACCGGATTGACTAAAAGCTTCAAAAAATAAAAAAACAAATAGCAGGCAGAGGGGTATTTTTCTCATATCAGGCTGGTATTTGAGAGATGAAGCTACGACAGTATTAATAAATCATATATTTATCGTCTGACCTGGGCGGTCAGGGGATAAATATATGGAAACAAAAAAAATTTACTGTCTTTCTACCTGTGATACCTGTAAACAGGTATTGAAAGATATCCAGGCCAAAAAGAAAGGATTTTCTTTGCAGGATATTAAAACTGAAAAAGTAAGTCCTGCCCAACTGGATGAAATGAAAAGAATGGCAGGCAGTTATGAAGCGCTGTTCAGCAGACGTGCGATGAAATACAAGGAATTGGGATTAAAAGATAAAAACCTGGGTGAAAATGATTTTAGAAAATTGATATTGGAAGAATATACTTTCTTAAAAAGACCGGTCGTGATCCTCCATAAAAAAATTTTCGTGGGCAGTGAAAAGAAAACTTTAGCTGCATTAAAACTGGCAATTGAAAAAAAATAAAACCGTCCCAAAGAAATTTTCGGAACGGTTTTTAAAAATTAAGAAGACTCCTATTTTAATAATTGATCGATCGTATAAACCATTCCCCCGTCTTTTGTTTTTGTACCCTGACCCAGCATGGCAGAACCGAGATTTATTGGATTGCCCGCTGCGTCCTTTACACCACCGGCTTTGAGAGCATCAGCACTCACATTACCCGGAACAACCTGTTTTTTTAATAAATCCACGAGTTGACTTTTGTTCTCCGGCTTTAAAAGATTTTGAATCATATCTGTACCTCCTGCTTTGGCAAGCGCATCGTTGGTAGGAGCTAATAAAGTAGCGGGACCACTACTTCCCAGGATGTTGCTAATCCCTCCGGCGCCCTTTAATAAACTGGTAATGCCTGACAAATTAGGATTACTGCCCAATACTCCCATAAGACTTGAAGCAGTTGAACAACTAAAATTGAGGATGGTGATAAAACTAACTACCATCGCCATACGAATGGATAATGATTTCATAAACATTTTTTTTACTGTTAATAAAATAAATGAATGCTAAAAATTCAGAACCCTTAATTCGTAAGGTATGAGAAGAGACGGTTCGTGTTAGTAGAGGCAAATAAATGTAAGTAATATATTTCAGACTGAGAATAAATTTCCTATTAAGTCTTCACGAAAATATTATCCTTCTATAATTCTCAGCTTGGCATAGTTTAGCATAATTTTTTTCTCCCCATTTAATTCAAACTTCACAGTAGCGACGGGGTTATGCGCAGATCCTTCCATTTTAGTTACTTCTCCAAAGCCAAATTTCTGATGCTCTACTCTTTGTCCGACCTGCAAATTTGAAGTATCACTGGGCACAAAATCAGGAGATGGAATATGTTCTTTAGTCTGTTGTCTATTATGTGTAGATATATAAGATGGTTTATCACCAGGTTTTGGATTTTCTTTTCCAAAACCATATTGCATGCGCTCATATGCAGATCCGGAATTCCAGCCCCCCGAACGCTGATTCTTCATACCCCCTCCCGCATAACTTCTGTCTAGATGTTCTTCAGGTATTTCATCTATAAATCGACTGGGATCATTTTGTATCAAACTTCCAAAGCGGTACCGGGTATTGGCGTAGGTAATCCACAGCTTTTGTTTGGCCCTCGTCACAACCACATAAAATAATCTTCTTTCTTCTTCCAGTTCTTCCCTTGTGTTAATTGCCATTGCATTTGGAAAAAGAGATTCTTCTAGGCCGGCAGCAAATACACAGCTGAATTCAAGGCCTTTCGCCGCATGAATCGTCATTAGTTTGACGGTATCTGCATTGTAATCTTTTTCATCTGCATCGGTCAGCAATGTTATTTGCTGAAGATAGGTTGAGAGTCCGAACTCGCCTCGAAATTCCGTTCCGGATGGAATATTGTCTATCAGGATTCCATCTTCGTCAATTTGGGAGAGATTTTGCTGGTTATCTACCCATTCCTTAATACTATTCAGTAATTCCTGGATATTCTCATATCTCGCCAATCCCTCGGTAGTCTTATCATTGAAAAGCTCTTTTACAATATTGGTTTGCTTGCCTACATGCATTGCAACTTCATAAGCATTTTTTGTGGAAAGCATGCTGGCAAAGCTTTTGATCATCTGCACAAAATTTTCGATTGATTCAAGCGATCCTCCTTTATATCCGAAATTGGCAGCATTGGAAAATACTTCCCAGATCGAAATATTTTTTTCATTCGCATGGAGGATTGCCTTATCAACAGAAGATTTTCCGATCCCTCTGGCAGGATAATTAATAATTCGTTTTAGAGACTCCTCGTCTCTGGGGTTTACAATGATACGCAGATAAGCCAGGTAGTCCTTGATCTCCTTGCGTTGATAAAAACTAATACCTCCGTAAATAGTATAAGCAATCCCCATCCTCCTCAGGCTTTCTTCAAATGCCCTGCTTTGGGAATTAGTCCTGTATAAAACTGCAAAATCCCTGTTACTAAAATGATTTCTCAGTTTTTGTTCCTGGATGGTGTCGGCCACAAATTTACCCTCTTCATTATCCGTCATCGTCCGCACCAGACGAATCTTTTCACCCACCATATTTTCAGTCCACAGGTTTTTTGGAATTTGTCCCTTATTATTTTTGATTACTTCGTTAGCTACATGAAGAATGCTTTGAGTACTTCTGTAATTCTGTTCCAGCTTCACAATTTTCACATCTTCATAATCTTTTTGAAACTGCAGAATATTTTGAATTGTCGCTCCGCGGAAACTGTAAATGCTTTGGGCATCATCCCCCACTACACAAACATTTTCATGAACCGCACCCAATAATTTGATAATCTCATACTGCGCGGGATTCGTGTCCTGGAATTCATCAATAAGGACATACCTGAATTTGTGCTGATACTTATGCAGACTCTCAGGAAAATTTTTGAGCAGCTCATAAAATTTCAATAACAGGTCATCGAAATCCATCGCTCCGTTTTTAAAACACCTTTTTATGTAAGCATCATATATCTGTGCGATCGCCGGTCTGTTGCTGCGCATATCCTCCTGCTGGATATAATAATCCTGGGCATATTCCGCCGGTCCTACAAGACTGTTCTTTGCCTGCGAAATCCTGTTGTATACTGTATTCGGTTTATAATGTTTATCATCTAAATTCAATTCATTCACCACTGTTTTTACAACAGCTTTTGCATCGTCCGTATCATAAATCGTAAAATTATTGGGAAAACCTAATTTAGGTGCTTCAGCCCGAAGTATCCTTGCAAATACACTATGGAATGTACCAATGTATAAGTTTCTGGCATTATTGTTCTCCAGGATTTTTTCCACCCTTTCCTTCATTTCCCTTGCCGCCTTATTGGTAAATGTCAGCGCCAGTATATTAAATGCGTCGACTCCTTTTGCCATGAGATGGGCAATGCGTGTGGTCAGAACTTTTGTTTTTCCGCTGCCGGCTCCCGCAACAATCATCAATGGCCCTTCGGTATACAAAACTGCTTCCCTCTGGGCATCATTCAACCCTTTCAGATAATCCTGCATAGATATAATTTCAACCCGGAAGTTTTCGCGGGGTTATAATGGTGCAATTTACGAATCTTCATCTTGCTGGTGAATGATTCGTGCAGATAAATCATTTCAAAATGAAAAATTTTTTCAACCCCGTTCTATTATGGATATTAACCTGTGGATAAAAGGTCAAATCCCGCAAGTGGAATCCATTTTTTCCTATCTTGACGGAGCAAATAAATTTTATCAACGCTGAAATCCGCCTCGAAATGCCTTTGCTCAAATTCAGGCCATGCTTTCTGAAAATTATCAAGTGTCAGATCGCGGTAAGCAACGGTCATATGAGGATGAAATTTCAAAGGAGTTCTTTCTTCTGAGAAACCCAATTCACGGAGAAACAACATCAGGTTTTTATGAATCGTATCGAGTATTTTATTTTCCAGCGGCTGAATAAAGATTACCGGATTTTTTCCGGATGGAAAAGATCCAAAGTTCCTGCATTGCACTTTAAATGGGGGCATCCTGCTGAAAAAAACTGTCAATGCCTGTTTTAGATTCTCTTCATTTTTGTGATGCATCCAAAAAGGAGATTGCAGGGTAATATGCGGAGGAGGCTTTAATGCATAGCTGCTTTCAAAACGATCGGCAAATTCCTGTTTGATGGATATTACCGCCGAAGCAACTTCCGGAGTCGCCAATACTGCAATAAAATATAATGATTCTTCGCGCATTTTTTCGACGAAAAAATTATCAATTGAAATTTACAAAAAAGTCCCCGGCAAGCGAAAACCGGAATGATCTCTGTGCTCAATCATTTTTTTTATCTTTGCTGTCTTAATTAACTAAATCCTCAGTCATGCCGGGCTTTGAATTATTTGGCGAAGAAGAACGCAAAGAAGTGAATGACGTACTTTCAACGGGCATCCTTATGCGCTATGGTTTTGAAGGACCACGGAAAGGCATCTGGAAATCCAGGGAATTGGAAGAAGCCATTTGCAGTCAATTCGGATGTAAATATGCCCAGCTTACTTCAAGCGGAACATCTGCACTCACGACTGCGTTATGTGCATTGGGGATTGGCTCAGGCGATGAAGTCATCATGCCTTCTTTTACTTTTGTTGCAAGCTTTGAAGGTGTATTGAGTGTTGGCGCCATCCCTGTTCTTGTCGATATTGATGAAACATTAACAATGAATCCCGAAGCTGTCAGGCAGGCAATTAGTTCCAGGACAAAAGCTGTGATGCCCGTCCATATGTGCGGAAGTATGGCTGATCTGGATTCCCTTTTAGAAATATGCAAAGAAAATAAACTAATTCTGATGGAGGATGCCTGTCAGAGCATCGGCGCTTCTTACAAAGGAAGATATCTGGGTACGATCGGTCACGCAGGTGCATTCTCTTTCGACTTTGTAAAAACAATCACCTGTGCAGAAGGGGGAGCCATATTGACCAACGATCATGATATCTACAGTAAATCTGATGGCTTTTCAGACCATGGTCATGATCATAAGGGAGTGGACAGAGGTGCGGATCTGCATCCTTTTATTGGATATAATTTCAGGATTTCAGAATTGCATGCGGCTGTTGGATTGGCACAAATCCGTAAGCTTGATAAATTCCTGTCAATCCAAAAAAAGAACCATCGTCATTTAAAGAAATTGCTCGCGCAGGTTCCTGAAATCTCCTTCCGTTCAATCCCCGACCCCGAGGGAGATAGCTGTACTTTTTTAAGCTGGTTTCTGCCCACAGAAGCGATTACAAGAGCAGTGGTGTCGGAAATGAAAGAACAGAATATTTTAGCCGGTAATTTTTACTGGTACGATAATAACTGGCATTATATCCGTAAATGGGATCATCTGAAACAGCCATCTACTTTAAATCTTTTGCATGAAGACCAAAGAACAGCTCTTCAAAAACTTCAGCAAAAATCATTTGCCAATAGCGATAAAATTATGAGCCGTTGCATATCTACGGCAATTAATTTGTCCTGGAATGAAGAACAAATTGAAGAAAAAGGAAAAAAAATGCTGACTGCCATCAGGAAAGTATTACATCAAGCATCCACATTACAAGCCAGTATTTAGAATACCATGCAAAAAAAAAACTTCTGGCTCCGGTTGTCCTGTTGATTTTATTAACCGGTACTCTTTTTTTGTTTCGAAATGAAATTATCAACTGGCTGCAGCAAAAAGTTTTACAGTCAGCCGATAAAAACAATACTCTTTCCAATCAGATATTTGTAGTATCTGATTCTCTTCATCTGAAACATCGTATCTATTCATTGGCAGGGAAAAACCGGATTTGGCCTCATCGTGTTAATTCTCTTGTCCGGTTACAATATTTATATGACCAGTTCCCGGGATTCGAATGTGATATTCGCTTCGATTCGACAAACAGCAAATTCTATATCGCACATGATGCATCCGAAATCAATTCCCTTTCCTTTAGCGATTATCTTCAGGCAGATCCTAATCACAAGCTATTCTGGCTCGATACAAAAAATCTGAATGTATCAAATATTAACCAGTTTTGCCATGTTCTAAAACTTTATGACGAAAAATTTGCTCTTAAAGACCGGATCATCCTGGAGTCGACAGATACCTCGGTGATTGTTCGATTGGAACAATTGGGATATCTTACCAGTCTTTATTTACCTTCATTAGATATAAAAGATTCTGCTGCATGCAAAAATTACGCACAGGAAATTTCCTTTTTCTTAAACCGGCATCATGTATTGATTTCACAGGATGTTGCCATGCATGAATTCATGACAAAAAATTTTCCATTTAATAAACAAATCATCTGGGATATACATTTTTGGAAGGGGCTTGATAAAGAAATTTTATCAAAATACATGAATGACAATACTTTTTTAGTTTGTCTCGTTAATGTAAAATCTCCTGGTTACCGATAGCAATACATTGAACGGTTATGGCATTTAGAAACAATTTTCTCAAGCAGTTCCGGACAATATTCTTTTCGATTGTCCTTTTATTATTTCTGTTTATGGTGATCAGGATAATATTTTGGCGCTATAATCATGAGCTTTTTACGAATATCTCTTTCCGGAATATTTTCCCGATTTTTTTTTGGGGATTAAAAATGGATCTGTCAGCCATCATGTGGCTAAATATTCCTGTTTTCATTCTTTTTTTTATATCACAATATTTTACACAGAAAAGCAACACTTTTGAATATTTCATTATTGCTCTTTTTATTGGAATAAACATTTCAGGAATTGCTGTTAATATTATCGACATAGGATATTTCTCCTATATCAAACACCGGAGCAATGCAGATCTTATATATGTTTTTGGCGATTCCCTAAGCTCCCTGGGGAGTCTGTTAAAAAATTATTGGATACTATTCTTTCTCTTTTTATTGCTTTCTGCAGTTCTTATTTTTTTTGCCAAAAGAATTTTTTCAATAAGACAGGATCTGTCTGACTGGCGCACAATTTTTATAAGCCATTGTCTGACAAGCGGCCTGCTCATTCTTTTTGCAAGGGGCTGGCAGTCGAGACCTCTTATCCCTTCTTCTCCATTATTACAAATAGATTCCCGGCAATTGCCATTGGCTCAAAACAGCGTAAATACTTTTCTTTATTCCATGGTCAGGAAAAAAAATCAATTGCTACCAAAAAAATATTTTACTGAAGGTGAACTGAACGAAATTGTTAAAACTCATCGATATTGTTGCACAACCGGGAGTGATCAAGATACCATGCTTCACAAAAATGTGGTGATTTGCATCCTGGAAAGCTTTTCACGTTTTTATCTGACTCCTGGCGATCCCCATAAAGCAAGAACTCCTTTTTTCGATTCGCTGATTAAGAAAAGTATTTTTTTCCCAAATGCATTTTCAAATAGTCTTTCATCAAACCAGGGAATTGTTGCCATTTTAGCGGGATTGCCTGCCTTACTGGATGAACCTTTTTATTATTCGAATTATGCCAATACACCGATCTCCGGTATCGGAAATATTTTGAAAGAAAAAGGATATAATACTAATTTTTTTATGGGCGCTTCCTATGATCATTATGGTTTTGCCAAATTTTGTCGTATGGCCGGCATCGACAATTATTACTGCCGTAGCGATTTCAATGATGATCGATTCTACGACGGTAATTGGGGGATTTTTGACGAACCTTTTTTACAATATGGAGCAGGTGTATTGGAAAAAAAACAGCAGCCTTTTCTCGCTGTCTTTTTCAATCTTTCTTCTCATCCGCCCTTCGCGATTCCGGAAAAATTCCGACAACAATTCAGTTCATTCACTCAATCGCCTGCTCAAAGAAGTATTAGTTATGTAGATTATTCCTATCAACAATTTTTTGAGACGATAAAAAAATCACTCTGGTTTAAAAACAGCATTTTTGTTTTCTGTGCAGATCATTATATTGAACCGGATGATGGGTCTGGATATACTTCGGTAAGCTGCACTACCATCCCGATCTTTATATACGATCCTTCGTATGAAAAAGGCATCGTAGATACAACAATGATCTCACAGGTGGATATCATACCCTCTTTATTAAGCAATTTGCATTACAAAGGCACATATCTTGGTTTTGGAAATAATATTTTTGATCCTTCTGTCAGGGAGCATTATGTGATTAACCGGATCGGCCAGATCAATCAGATCATCATGAGTGATTTTGTATTAGGTTATGATATTTCCAATGAGAAAAGCAAATATTTATACCAGTACGTGCGGGATAATAGACTGAAACAGAATCTTATTGCTGATCCATTGTATAGTGATACACTTCAAAAAATGGAATATCTGCTTAAGGCAAATATTCAATCTTATAATAATGCGCTGATCCGCCGAAGCCTGGAATAATTATTTTTTGCCTTCCAGATAATTGCAATATTCCAGCGATCCCAGTCTGAACCGAAGCGGAATATGCACTGATTTTTCAAACTCCCACTCTTTTTTGCAGAAATAACCGATATGCTGAACATAAAAATCGGCTGGAAGAATTCTTTGTAAATTATTTTCAGAAACAGATGGCAAAACAGGAGTTGGCCGGAAGGAAGCCATTACAGGATAATTTCTTGTGTAAGAAACACTAAGATCACCTGATTTGAATCCATTCCATAAATTTTTTGCCCGCAAAATTTCATTATTACGAAAAACATTTTCCTGCCCAAATGTTTTAAGTGTAACAATAAATATTAGTACAACAATAAAACTAATTCTTCGTTGCCGCTGTTTTTTCATATTTGTATGTAAATTTAGGCCTGATTTTTGTGGTTAGTGTCGATTTTTAAAAAAAATTTGACCTGCCAGAGAAAAATCCCCTTTAAATGGCACTTAGTCAATCCTTACAGCAAAAGCTATTACAAAAATTATCCCCCCAGCAGATTCAGTTAATGAAGCTGCTGCAGGTGCCAACGGCTAATCTGGAAGAGCGTATTAAAGAAGAATTGGAAGAAAATCCGGCACTTGAAGTGGCTGAGGAAGATCACGACGACGGATTAACTGATGATAGCAAGGATGAGTTTGAAAGTGATAGTGATGATTTTGAATCGGAAGGTTCGCAGGAAGAATATGATAATATTGACATAAGCGATTACGTAAATGAATATGATGATGAGGTGTCTGATTATAAATTAAGAGATGATAATTACCCCGAATCTGAGGACCAAAAAACAATCCCTCATAAAGTGGAAACCAGTTTTCATGAAATGCTGTTGGATCAGCTGGGAATGCTGAACGTGGATGAACGCAACCGTCGTATTGCAGAACAAATCATTGGCAGCATTGATGATGATGGATATCTGAGAAGGGAAACAGCTTCTATTGTGGACGATCTTGCATTCCGGCAAAATATCGAAACAGACGAAAAAGAATTAGAAGAACTGATCCAAAAAATTCAGCAATTCGATCCGCCAGGAGTTGCTGCAAGAAGTTTGCAGGAATCTCTTCTTTTGCAACTTCAACGAAAAAAAACCGAAGGGAAAAGTGTGGAAATGGCAATTGAAGTCCTGACATATTATTTCGACGAGTTCACGAAAAAACATTATGATAAAATACAAAGAGGTCTCAACTTAAATGATGAGGAGTTCAAGGATGTGATTAAACAGATCATTAAATTGAATCCTAAACCAGGAGGAACCGTTGGTGAAACCAAGGTAGAAAGTTATATAGTTCCGGATTTCTTCATATTTAATAACAATGGTTCGCTGGAGCTAACACTAAATTCTAGGAATGCTCCAGATCTGCGAATCAGCGAAGGATACAGGGAAATGCTTAAGAACTATGACAGGGGTTCTAAAAAAGATAAACGACAAAAGGAAGCTGTTTTATTTATCAAACAAAAAATAGATGCTGCCAAATGGTTTATCGATGCTATCAAACAAAGACAACAGACTTTATTGAGTACTATGCAAACCATTATGGATTATCAGCATGATTTCTTCCTCACCGGCGATGAAACAACATTAAAGCCGATGATATTAAAAGATATCGCTGAAAGAACGGGGCTCGATATTTCAACGGTTAGCCGTGTAGCAAACAGCAAGTTTGTTCAAACGGAATTTGGAACATACCGGCTAAAATTCTTTTTCAGCGAATCCCTGAGTACAGACAGTGGGGAAGAGGTTTCGACCAGAGAAGTCAAGAAGATCCTGAGCGATTTAATTGAAGGAGAAAGTAAAAAGAAACCATTAAGCGATGAGCGTCTTACCGAATTATTACAAGAGAAAGGATACAATATTGCGCGCCGCACCGTTGCAAAATACAGGGAGCAACTAAATATTCCTGTTGCCCGCTTGCGCAAAGAAATATAAAGATTGATTTTCAGCATTCCTATCTCTTGTTAACCAATAGCAATACCGATCTATAATGAATATTGAAACAAAGATTTCTTCATCCACAGTTGGTCAATACGGAATTGTCACCCGTTTTTTTGCAAATTTGTTTTCTTTTATTTTTCACCCACTATTGATCAATAGTTATATTGTTGCTTTTTTTATTTTTTTTCATTCTTCTGTTTTTACAGGGTTTGACCACCGGACGATGATGTTTAGGTTTATAACTGTCTTTTTATTCACTTCCGTTTTTCCTGTTTTTGCTGTTTTTCTCTGCTGGAGATTAAAATTGATAAAATCAATTTACCTGCATACCTCAAGAGATCGCATTATTCCTTACATCCTTGTTATGTTTTTTTACTGGTGGACATTCTATGTATTTAACAATTTACCTGATAGTCCTTCTGTGGTAAAACATCTCCTGCTGGGCTCCTTTCTCGCAGTATGTGGTGGATGGATATGTAATATTTATTTTAAAATCAGTATGCACGCTATTGCCATGGGAGGATTAGTGATATTTTTTTTACTCTTCGTGTTTAACGACAACTATGCGTCAGGGTTATATTTATCAATTGCCCTATTGGTAGCAGGGGCTGTCTGCACCGCCCGTTTTATTGTTTCTGATCATCGTCCCGCTGAAATTTACGCAGGATTGGTAGTAGGCTCACTTGCACAATTGATCGGATGGATCTTCCCGCTTTAATATTTCTATTAGTTGATATGGACTTTTCGGGGAAAGTTATCCTATAAAAGGAAAAGCCCAACCATAGGGTACGAACCTACATTGAGCTTTTTCACTTCAAACCATCTGAAGTTTACGTCCGAGCTAACTGTTTAATATCTTCGATTTGGTCAAATATTTTTTTGTCGGATGATAAATGAATAAACAGGATCCATCTTTTATCGCCTCAATAAGATCAGTGCATTCATCAAAAGGAACGGCAGGACATCCATAGCTTCTTCCATTGAATGAATTCGATTCCAGAAAATCCTGACCTACATAACGCGATCCATGAATCACAATATTCCTGCGGCTTGCCCTGTCATTGAAACCTTTTTCCACGCCCTGTATCCTCAGTGCGAGGCCATGATCACCATAATACGTATGTTCGGTTATATAGAATCCCAGACTGCTTTTGTGCGAGCGCTGGCTATTGGAAAAAGAATTCGCAAATTCTGCTCCTGAAGCACGTCCATGTGCCACATAAGTATTAATCAATACCTTTTTTTCGTCCAGATCAATAACATATAGCCGCTTATTTCGGGAAGATTGACTAAAATCACAAATGGAAATCACATTGCTCCTGCTAATCAAATGATGTTGCGATAAATAAAGGTATCCTTTGTAGGCATACTCAAATGCCTGTTTGCTCAGACCAACATCTGCCAGATCAATCTGATCATAGAGAAAAGAAGCTTCTTCTTCCAGCGCTACTGAAATTGAAGGAGCTGAATGAGCAACTTTAAGATGACGGGAGGTTCTTAATTTAGGACCTGTTCCTGCTTTGACAATCGTGGCCGAAAATAAAAGAATAAAAAGGCCGGTGATAGATATCGGATTTAGGGTACGCATGAGTGATAGGTTTTTCTGAGATCGCGTTTTTATAAACGGGTCGACAGCTAAAATATTATTCAAAAAGGAATTCTGCAAGACCCAAAAAGGTTTTTTTTATTGTATAAAAATAATTTTTTTTGCGAAGATAAGGTTATTTACTAAGTATTTTTTACACGTAAAATCACGGCTCGATGGAAGGTCGAATTTCTAAACATATCTCCAATTATATCGATCCTTTTTTAAAAAAGTTTAACTGTTTTTAACCTGATTTTCTCAGGTGATTTTAGTGACGCCGAACTCATTGACATAGATCTTTATCAATAAAATAAACAGTGAAATAAGAATAGGGCCGAAGATCAGGCCGATAAAACCAAACAAACTTACACCAATTATGACTCCGAATGCGGTGATCAGGGGATGTACATCTCCGATTTTTTTCTGTAACCAGAAACGAAAAACACTATCCAGGGTACTGATTACACCGAATCCATAAGCAAGCATAACAACCCCTTTTATGTTCATCCCTGTAGCAAAAAATAAAACTCCAACGGGAACATATGCCAGCGCTGCGCCAACTACAGGCATCATGGAAGCAATACAGGTTACCACAAACCAGAATAAAGGCTGATCGACCCCCAGAACAAGATAAGCCAAAAGTCCCAAAACTCCCTGAAATAATGCGATCATTGGAATACCAATTGCGTTTGAATAAACCAATGAATTTGTTTCTTTCCGAAGCAATAATACATTTTCATTTTTCATCGGAATCCAGTCTATCAGCCATGTCTCCATTTTGCGCCCGTTGATCAGCATAAAATAAAGAATAAAATAAGCAAATACAACTGTAATCAGGCTATTGAAAGTTGCTCCCAATATCCTGGGCAGGGTCTGAGCAGTCCAGGATGAGAGCTGTCTTACATTATTTTCTGAGAGAATTTGTATTTTATATTTTGTTTCGAAAGTATGAATATAATGCTCAAGGGTGGTTAAGACAGAGGAGGAGTGTTCAATCGCAAAATTGATTTTTGATGACATCATATTAATCAACATCACAATGGGCCATAAGATAACAAGGAAGGATAATAACATCAATATGACTGCCGCAAAAGATTTTCTCCACTTATACCGGCCGGTAAGGATATACATCCATTTCTTCAAAAGCACAAATAAAGTATAAGACCCCAATACAGCAGGAATAAAAAATTGCAACTGACTGAATAATACAACAGCAAGAAAAATAATGAAAAATAAAAGCAATAATTGTCGAATGATATTATTAGGTATCATGAGGCGTCCAAAAAAGTATACTAAAATAACCAAATAACTTTAAAACTCTTCTACCTTAGCACATTACAAACTTCGTGTAACTGGTTTTTATTATGAAAATCATTTTATTGATACGGCATGCAAAAAGCAGTTGGGACAATTCTGCTTTAAATGACTTTGATCGTCCTTTGAATGAGCGGGGGAAAAAAAATGCTCCGGAAATGGCAAGGCGTCTGCTAAAACAAAATATAAAAATTGACCTTTTCATATCAAGTCCCGCAAAAAGAGCAAAAACAACGGCCAAACTCTTCATGCAGGAATTTAAGAGAAAGGAAAAAGAAATCCTTTTGGTACCACAACTATATCACGCGGACAATGACGCCTTTAATACGGTGATTCAATCCATGGATGACAGTATTAATAACATCGCTATTTTTTCTCACAATCCCGGAATTACAGATTTTGCTAATTCGTTATGCGAAGTCAGCATTGATAATATTCCTACTTGTGGCATTTTCGGAATATCAATCAATACCGACCAATGGAATGAATTTTCTAAGAATAAAAAAGAATTCCTTTTTTTTGATTATCCGAAATCCGAAATAGAAACATAAAAGGTTCAATTAAACATTTTCTTTTACTCTGATATTAAGAATCTCGGTGCATAATTCCGAAATAGCTTCTGATAATAATGAACCGGTCTCATTTATATTTCTTAAAAAAGGGAATTTTTTTGCAACCTCCAGATTTGATCGCAAGTCAAATTTGTGCTGATTGACCGTAAAAATTATTTTTTTTTCGAAAAGATATTTTGCAAGATAAATTTGTTCCGGTTGTCCCGGAGTGGGAATCAAAATACTTTTTTTCCCCAATGATACAATATCCATGATCGTGCTATAACCTGAGCGTCCGATAATAAATGAAGACTGACATATCAATTTATTCAATGCCTCGGAAGGAAGATGATTATAGACAGAAATATTTGAAGAAATAAAAGGAGTTTCTTTTTCTTCCGGAAGTCCCCGTACAAGAACTGCATTTCCGGAATAATTTTTTAATTGGGCGATAACCTTATTTTCAAAAATTGTACGCTGCGGTTCTGGTCCGGACAAAATTACAAGCAAATTATCCGTCTCGCGTTCATTTGCAACAAATCTTGTCAAAGGGCCGATATATCGTATAGGTATTCCCGGTAGACTCGTCGGATGCGAAAGATCTCCTGCCAGAGAATTATCATTCTTAAAATCAGGTATCCAACATACCGAAAACCGACCGATATATTTATTTTGAATTAAAGACAGGATTGCGTTAATTAATTTTCCGAACGGAGTATAGATATAAAGCTGATGAGTAATAAAAACAGAATATACGCCGGAAGCATGAAGACCATAACGATTGTCTGCAATGATCAAATCCAGGTTTTCGGAACGCAAAAAATTGCTCAGCCAGTGTTTTTCGCGATTGATTTGAGTCAATATTTTAGGGATTTGAAAGGTTATATTAAAGAGATTAAGCCAGCCTTTTTCACTATAGCGGATATTGTAATTAGGCAAGTCGACGAACCTCAGGGCTGGAAATTCCTTCTGCAGCAGCAGCTTTTGAGCCCCTCCACATCCGACAATGATCTCACATGGCCAGGCCAATAGAGCAGTAATAATTGGAATGCAACGAGTTGCATGACCAAGTCCCCATTGGAGCGGAGCGATCAAAATTTTTGGTTTTTTTTGCATTCTGCTTATTAATTTTGAAAGACTAGCAAAAAAGGAATGCTATTTGATGTACAAAATAGCTTAAATTAGTAAGATTAATCCCATGAAAAACGGGCTCAGACTATTGATTTTCTTGTTAATAATTATTAGCATTGTAACAATAAGTTGCAGCTCGGGCAATCGCATTGGAGGAACGAATAAAAAATGTGGTTGCGGTATAAACAAAGGCATGGTTGGTTATTAAAATCTAATAAATGAAAACTCCCAACAGAGATTTGCTTGTTCTTTTGAAAGATGAATATGCTACGGAGCGATTCATGGAGCAGGAGGTGGAACAAATAAATAATTTATTGTTCCATTTCGAAACTTTGGAAACCTTCTGTATTGCCCACGAGGTATTTGATATAAATAAATCCCGGATTATCCGAAAGCGTTCGCTCATTCAACAACTTGCCCGCAAACAGGAATTAAAATCCTTTCAGTTTTTTTGCAACAAGAATTAGATTCTGCGAGTGGAATACTAGCTATTTAGCATTAATGGCATTACCAGCATTAGCAATTCTTCATTTTCATCCTGTTCGATTGGTTTGACAATCCCGGCCTTGGTAGGTGTGGATAGTTCAATTTTTATTTCATCTGAGTCGGTTGCACTTAACATTTCGATCAGGAACCTTGCATTAAATGCAATGGCGAGATCTTCCCCATCATACTGGCATTTCATACGTTCATTTCCTTCAAATGAAAAATCAATATCCTGGGCTGCCAGTTGCAATTCACTTCCATGTATATTCAGCACTACCTGATTAGTACTTTTATTGCTGAAGATGCTGACACGGCGGAGCGCTCCCTGGAAATCGTTCCTGTTAAGAATTAACTTGTATGGATTATCAGAAGGAATTACCACTTTATAGTCCGGGAAACGGGCATCAATTAACCGGCAACTCATTTGCATCGTTCCATGTTGCACAAAAAGATGATTACTGTTGTAGTTAATTGTAACCATGTCTTCATTGCCAGGCAATGCAGTTTTTAGAAGATTTAATGGTTTTTTAGGGACAATCATAGAATCGGACTTTGGACAGCTCACTTCTTTTCTCTTATAACGTACCAGTCTATGCGCATCTGTTGCTACTAATTGCAATCCTTTTTTATCCATTTCAAAAAAAACGCCTGTCATAGCGGGTCGGAGGTCATCGCTGCTAACCGCGAAAAGGGTTTTATTAATAGCCGTTATTAATCCACCGGAAGAAATCGTAAAAGAGGTAGTATCATCCGCTGTAGGCTCCTTTGGAAAATTGTCAGGATTTTCGCCCATTACCTTGTATTTGCCATTATCACTTGTAATTTCCACCCCAAAATGTTTGTCGATTGTAAATGTCAGGGGTTGATCAGGAATATTTTTTAAGGAATCAATCAATATTCTTGCCGGTATGCAGACCTTACCATTTTCCTTAGCTTCCACATCAAGCTGAACTTTCATCACCGTTTCCAGATCCGTTGCAACAACAGTGAGCTTATTTTTTTCGATTTCGAACAAAAAATCCTCCAAAATCGGTAAAACCGTATTGGCATTGATTACACCATTGATATGTTGCAGCTGTTTTAACAAAGCCGATGAGGAAACAATAAACTTCATGTAATTGGTCTTTCGGCGAAACTACTGATTTTTAATTAATAGCCAATAGGGAACTATTTCCTATAGAACCG
>Ga0335082_10003182_pt1 | contig 17818 bp, 18 predicted proteins | sample Lox_Sample_41_FD_206718 | JGI IMG/M metagenome (GOLD analysis project Ga0335082, IMG submission 206718) | Soil microbial communities from Loxahatchee National Wildlife Refuge, Florida, United States - Lox_Sample_4.1 | ecosystem: Environmental > Terrestrial > Soil > Wetlands | place: USA... | reverse complement strand
GTGAAAGGCTGCCGCAAAGTTGCTCGGATTGCCTTGTGCTCAGACTGCCACAGCAGATTCGCCTAAGGTGGACCCCATTGTTTGGACAAAATTTCGCCGTTTCCTAGATGGTGCGGCGGCGTGTCCAGGAGGCGGCCCGAAGGCCGCCATCCACTCCGGGCTTGAATCGGCGCTCGGGTCGCATCCCTGCGTTGCCCTATCCTCCTATCAAGCCCCTTCATTGTACGGCAGTCGCTGAGAAGCACCAAAGCAAAACCATCCACTCTGGAAGAAAACAGCGATAAATCCCGGGGGGCATGGGGGGCAGAGCCCCCCATCATGGCGATGACCGTTTCCTTATTGGCCGGTGCGGGAACAGATCGGCTGGCGTGCGATAGCCGAGCGCCTGGTGCGGTCGTTGGTGATTGTAAAAATGGAAGTATCGATCCAGCGCCTGGAACAGATCGGCTCCGTTGGCGAAGTCGCCTGGGTAGATGAGCTCGTACTTCAGACTGCGCCACAGACGCTCGATAAAAACGTTGTCCAGGGCGCGGCCTCTTCCATCCATGCTGATCCGCACGCCGCGTTTTTTCAGCGGCGCCAGGAAATCCGCCGACGTGAACTGAGATCCTTGATCGGAGTTCCAGATCTCGGGTTGGCCGAAGCGAAGCGCCGCCTCCAATGCCGCCAGGCAGAAGCCGGTCTCCATAGTGTTGGAGAGTTCCCAACTGAGCACGAAGCGACTGAACCAGTCCATCACGGCTACCAGGTAGAGGAAGCCGCCCTGCATCGGAACGTAAGTAATATCGGTGCTCCAGACGTGGTTGGGACGTTCGATTGAGACGCCGCGCAGCAAGTACGGATAGATCTCGTGGCCCGGAGCGGGTCGGCTCAGATTGGGTTTCGGATAAAGCGCTTCGATTCCCATAATCCGCATCAGCCGCTGGGCCCGCTTGCGATTGACTTCCAGCGTGACGGCCATCCGCCGGCTGCCGAAGAACGGGCAATCCAGGTACAGTTGGTCGAGCCTCCGCAGCAGACGCAGATTCTCGGCGCTCTCCGGCCGCGGCTGGTAGTAGTAGCTCGAGCGCGGCACGCCCAGCAATTCGCATTGCTGCTGAACACTCAAGTGCGGATATTGTGGGTCGATCCATTGGCGGCGATCTTCAATTGAGGAGGCCAGCTCTTTTTTTGAGAAAGTCCAGCTCCACTTTCAATTGGCCGATCTGCTTGTAGAGCTCGTCCTTCTCCATGTCGGCCTGCTGGCGGATCTGCTCGCGACCGTTGCCGAAGACGTCCGGCAATCCGGCCAGCGCTTGCCTCTTCCAACCCCCGACTTGGGTCGGGTGGACACCGTACAACTGGGCGATCTGCGTGGTCGTTTTCTGAGCTTTGATCGCCTCAATGGCGACCTTGGCCTTCAGGCTGGGCGGGTGATTCTTGCGCGTTCGGGGCATTGACTCTCCTTCATTTTCAATGCGGCCCACCATCTAAGAAAAGGCCTTTTTCCTGTCCAAAAAATGGGGTCCATTACACGCCTATCGTGATGGGCTGACAGCGGCGCGCCGTAATAAAACAGGAGGTTCGGGTTCCCGCCGAAATAATCCGTCCAGGCCCGGAGACGCGCGCTGGGCGACCCGCTCTAAATTTGGCCGAGGCGCGGCTTGCGGGTGACTGTTGGACGGGTCATTCGTGATAATCTCTAAACCAAGCTGGCCATGCCTTACGTTCCAGGTTTCGATTACGACCTATTCTTCAGCTACGCTTCTAGTGACAATCACCAAGGCTGCATAGAGGAGGTCGCCGGCGTCCTGGCAAAGCACGTTTCGGACAATTTGGTGAATTGCTTCTCGCCCCTAGAAAAAATCCGAATCTATTTCGACCGAGAGCGCCTCGCAAACAGGACGGCAGTTGATTGGGAAGGAGATGTGGAAACGGCGGCTTCCTCCTCTGCGATCCTCGTGCCAGTACTGTCGCCGAACTACCTTAGTTCGGGGTATTGCAGCAAGGAACGAGCTTGGTTTGCCAAGCAACCGCATGTGGAAAACGGCTGTCCTTTTGCAGTCGTCGGGTGGTTGCCCACGTCGCAGAGTCCGTTGCCCAAAGAGTTCGAGAGAGCGCAGCGGCATCCGCCGGGTGAGTCATGGCTCGCGTTGTTGCCAGCCGAGGAACGAATGAAGAGCACGCAGGAGTTCGCCCTCAAGCTTCGAGATGCACTGGTAAAGATGCGTGCGTCCGTGAGCGCCGTTTTTTTGGGCCCCGCGGCCGGCCGGGGCCACGCAACGCGGAGCCGCCTGCGAGACGAGCTCGAAATGTGCGGGTACCGCGTAGTTCCGAGCGCGGACTTTGAGTATGCCAAAACGAAAGAAGTTCGGGCCTATCTGAAGGAGGCATTGCTAGCGATTCACTTTCCTGGTGACGGACTCAATTTGGAAGGCCTTGAAGCAATTGAAGAGTCGTTCGTCTCCGCCGGCAAGACTGTTCTTATCCAGCCCTTTGGCTCTATACCATCGGACGAAGAAAGCGGCGTACTGGCGGATATTGAGGAGCAACTGGGCTCGGAAGGCCGTTTTGCCGGCGCCGTGCACACACATCTGAAGGACAAGACTGACGATCAGGTCTGGGACATCGTGAAGCGGGAGGTCCGAGCGGCGCGGTTCCGGAGGCATAAGAGCGAATACAAGGTGGGGGTTGCATGCGAGGTCCAGGATCTGGTGGGAGCCAAAGCGGTGGCGTGCCTGCTTGGCCAGCAGGGTGTGCCGGCACAGTATCCAGCCTTTGCCACGGCGGCCAGCACCACTGAAAAGCTCCAGGCGCTGCGCAGGACGATTATGGAAAGCCAGGCCCTGCTCTGTTACTGGGCCAGAGCAGGAGGGAAGGGCTTGGCAAGCCGACTCGAACAGGACGCACGACGCCGGCTTCTGGCGAAGGCATGGTATCTGGCACCGCCATTGGACCTGCCCGGCAAAGAGAAGCTTTGTGAGCTGTCGTCGGAGACGGTGCTGAGGCAAAAAACCGAACACGTAGACCTCGAAACGCTGGAGCCGTTTCTTCGCGAGCTGGGATGGGAACCCCCGCAATGAGCAAGATCGCCGTGCCTGCGAATCCCTTCCCCGGGCTGCGCCCATTTGAACCGAGGGACTCTTCGCTCTTCTTTGGACGCGATGAGCAGGTCGGTGAGGGGCTAGACCGAATGTTGCGGCAGCGGTTTCTGGCGGTGGTCGGTGTATCGGGATGCGGGAAAAGTTCGCTGGTCGGCGCGGGGATGGTACCGGCACTGGAAATGGGCCTCGCCGGCGATCCCGAGCAGCGATGGCAAATAGCCACGATGCGGCCGGGTGATGGCCCGTTGATTGAGTTAGGGCGATGTCTTGGGTTCGGCGCAGGAGTCCTCGCGGAGCGCTCATATGGCCTCCTGACTGCGGCAGCAACCCATCTGAATCCCGGCGAGAATCTGCTGCTGGTGGTCGATCAGTTCGAGGAGATCTTTGCCTTCCGCGATCGGAAGCTGCACGAAGGTGCAGTAAGCGAGGCCAATCTGTTTGTGAGTTCCTTGCTCAGGGCTGCGCAGGATCCAAGCGAACGCGTGTATGTCTTGCTGACAATGCGATCAGACTACTTAGGCGAATGCGCCAAGTTCCACGGGCTTCCGGAGGCGTTGAACGATGGCCAATATCTAGTGCCACGTATGACGCGCCTGCAGTTGCAGGAGACCATAGAGGGTCCACTCGTCGCGGCCGGCGTGACAATGCATCCGGCGGTCGTCCAGGATCTGCTTAACCAGTGCGACGAAGAGCCGGACAACCTGCCGGTGCTGCAGCATCTGCTTAGGCGGACGTTTGAGCAGTGGCAGGAGGATGGCGGATTTGGCCCGATCACGCCGGCGATGGCGAAAAGTGTGGGCGGCCTCGCGGGGGCTATGGATCGGCACGCGGAGGCAGCGTACAGCGAACTCTCGACCGAAGAACGGGAAGTTGCTGAGGTAATGTTTCGGCGGATCACGGAATCGCGCCAGGCGGATCGAGCGGAAGATGATGAGCGGCCCGTCCGACGACCACAGACGGTCGCAGACTTGGCCACTCTGGCGCGGGCCTCTGAAACCATGCTGCGCGGCATAGTCCGACGCTTCGAAGAGCGAGGCCTGTTGGTTCTGCGGAAAACGGACCAGGGGGATAAGATTGACCTACCGCATGAATGCCTTTGCTTGAAGTGGCACCGGTTGAAGGAATGGGTCCGCTCGGAGGCCGAAGATGCCAAGAAGCTGTGCTTCATGCGGGATGCCGTCGGGAGAGGCTATTTGACCGCACTCGCGCTCAGCGAGGCACTGGAGTGGCAGAGGGGCGGCCGACTGGACTCGGACTGGTGCTTGAGGTATTTGAGCCCTGAGCAGATTTCCGGTGTAGTGGCTTGGGTGAAGGCGAGCCAGCGCTTGGTGGAGCAGGCGGCTGAGAAGGAGCGCCAGCGACAAGAGGAAGAGCGAAAACAGGCAGAAGAGCGTAGCCGACAGGCGTGGATCACGGCGGCCGTTTTAGGGGTGGCGTTTCTGGTCGCAGCCGCTCTCGCCATATATGCATACCACCAAAGAGCAGACGCGGAGAAGCAGCGCGCAGCAGCGGAGAATCAGCGGTTGGCTACAGCGGCTATGCTCAACAAGGAGACTCAAGCAGACGTGGCCGCGCTCCTGAGCATCGAGAGCTGGCACTTCGGCGATAGCTTCGAAGCTCGGAGTGCTCTCCTCATGTCGCTGCTAGCAAACCCCGGCCTACTCTCGTTCGTGAATCGCGGAGGCAGCGAGGCATTGTGTCTCGCGTTCAGCCCCGACGGTAAGGTGCTAGCTTCAGCCAACAAAGACGGAAGAGTGCGGCTCTGGGACGTGGCCAATCGCACGGCACTGGGGGCTCCGCTGGAAGGCCACACCGGCCCCGTGTGGAGCGTGGCATTCAGCCCCGACGGCAAGACCCTTGCCTCAGCGAGCGGAGACAACTCGTTGCAACTGTGGGATGTTGCCCGCCGGCAGGCGCTAGACACGCCTCTGCAAGGCCACACCAACTCTGTGTGGAGTGTGGCGTTCAGCCCCGACGGCAAGACCCTCGCCTCCTCGAGTAGCGACCAAACGGTGAGGCTGTGGGACGTAGTGAGCCGCCAGCCGCTCGGAGACCCTCTGCCGGGTGCTGTCTTGAGTGTAGCTTTCAGTCCCGATGGCGGGACGTTAGCTTTGGCTGGCCAAGACGGCACGGTGCGGCTGTGGGATGTTGCCCGCCGGCAGGCGCTAGGCACGCCTCTGCAAGGCCACACCAACTCTGTGTGGAGCGTGGCGTTCAGCCCCGACGGCAAGACCCTCGCCTCCTCGAGCAGCGACCAAACGGTGAGGCTGTGGGACGTAGTCCGCCACGAGCCGCTCGGCGAGCCTCTGAAGGGCCATACCAACCTTGTCACAAGCGTGGCGTTCAGCCGTGACGGAAAGATGCTGGCCTCGGCGAGCGATGACGAAACTGTACGGCTGTGGGACATCGGCGCGCACCGGCAGTTGGGGGAACCGCTGAGAGGTCACGCCGACTCTGTATCCGGCATAGCGTTCAGCTCCGATGGGAAGACGCTAGCCTCCGCCAGCAAAGACGAAACTGTGCGCCTTTGGGATGTGGCCCGCCGCCAGCCGCTGGGTTATGCGCTGGAAGGACACGCTAAGCCCGTCTTAAGCGTTGCATTCAGCCCCGACGGCAAGTTGCTGGCGTCGGGGAGCAGCGACCGAACTGTGCGGCTGTGGGACATCGCCGGCCGTCAGCCGTTGGGAGAACCGCTGAAAGGTCATAACGACTCAGTCTTGAGCGTCGCATTTAGCCCTGACGGTAAAGTCCTGGCCTCGGCAGGTAACGACCAGGTGGTGCTGCTATGGGACGTGGCACGCCACGGAATTTTGGGAGAACCGCTGAGAGGCCATAGGAAGTCCATCGAGAGCGTTGCGTTCAGCCCAGATGGCAGGATCCTAGCCTCGGCGAGCGATGACGAAACTGTGCGGCTCTGGGACGTCGCCGGGCACCGCTCGCTGGGACAACCGCTGAAGGACCACAATGGCTCTGTTCTGAGCGTCGCATTTAGCCCCGACGGCAAGGTCCTGGCTTCGGGAAGTAATGACAACACTGTGCGGCTATGGGATGTGGCTCGCCGTCAACCGATAGGGGACCCGCTGAAACGCCACAGCAATTCCGTTTTGAGCGTTGCGTTCAGCCCCGACGGGAAGACCCTGGCCTCAGCCGGCAGCGACAACACCGTATGGCTATGGGACGTGGCCCGCCGACAGCCGGTGGGCGAACCGCTGAAAGGTTCTGTCCTGCGCGTAGCGTTCAGCCCCGACGGCAAGATGCTTGCGTCGGCCAGCGGAGATAAGACGGTGCGGCTGTGGGACGTGGCTCACCGCCAACTAATAGGCGATCCACTGAAAGGCCATACCGGCGTTGTGAAAGGGCTTGCGTTCAGCCCCCACGGCGGCATGCTGGCCTCAGCCAGCGACGACCAAACGGTTTGGCTGTGGGACACCGATCCCACATCATGGCGGGTACAGCTCTGCCGCGTTGCGAACCGAAACCTCTCAGCGGCCGAATGGCTGCGGTACATCGGCACCAATGAGCCCTACCAGCGCACCTGTTCAGACTTGCCCCTGGATGAGGGGGTGCCACCGAGAGAGTTCTAAAGAAATGCCATGTCGAGAATGCAATATCGACGAATGTGAGGCTATATGAATAGGAAGAGAAGAGATCTCATTGCTGCCTTCGCCGGTATTATCGTGGCTACGCCAACTCCGGCCATGGCTTGTTTGTATGGGCGCTGGTATGTGCAATGTCCCAATGGACATATCGATACCGTCGAAGACGGTACATGCCAGCACGTATGCGAGACATGCGGGAAGCAAGCCTTCTCCGGGAGTGTTGTAACGGTTGTATGCCGGAATGGGCATGCCAACCGCATAGAGACTAGCGGTTGTGGAAGAGCTTGTACAAGCTTTATATGTCCCACCTGTAGGACCGACTGCCAACTTGGAGAGCTCCGTCGGCCGAAGTGATAAGCGCACAGTTGCACGCTTGTTCGGATGCGTGGACGCCGTCTTCTCATTCCCGTGCGGTCAAAGTATTCATGCCGCTCGGCAGTAGTATCGAAGCAAGCCTCCGAGACGATCGCGACAATGAACCGTTCGACGGCGCGTCGGCGCGGCCGGCGTAGGGAAGAGTAGGACGTTGTCTTTGCCCTGATGATTTCTCTCGGAGTGGTAGTGCGCGATGAACTCCGCCAACGCCCGCTGGAGCGCGCGCTCACCAACTAGGATTAGCTTGGCGAGGCACTCGTACTTGACCGAGCGCACCCACCGTTCGGCGAACGCGTTGAGGTTTGGGCTGCGTGGCGGAAGGCGGAGAGATTGGACGCGCTCGGACGCCAGCACTTCGTCGAATGCGGAACAGAATTTGGCGTCCTGGTCGTGCAGCACTGTAATGGCAATTGCCGAGTGCTCCGGCGTCGCCGACAGCATTCCGCGCCATTTGCGTCATCCAGCTTTCGGTCGGGTGTCGGGTGATTCCGGCGAGGGTGACGCGCCGGGTCTCCAGGTGGATAAAGAAGAGGACGTAGTATGTAACGAGACCACGCCAGGTCAGGACCTCGACGGTGAAGAAGTCTGTCCCGGCAAGGACGGCCATGTGGGAGGCGATGAAGTCCCTCCAACTCGTACTCTGGCTGCGTTTCGGCGCTGGAGCGATGCCGTGAAGGTTCAGAATGTTCCCGATCGTCTAATCTAATGTGAGACTATATGACCGAGATTGCCGAGAGCGCCGGCAATGCGATCATAGCCCCAGCCTTTGTTCTCCCGGGCCATGCGGACGATCAGCATTTCGAGTTCAGGACCGACCCGGGGACGTCCCGGATAGGAAGGGTGTATAGAGCCGTCGAACTTGCGGGCGATCAGACGGCGATACCAGGCGAGGATGGTTTCAGGTTTCGCAACACAAGCCACTTCCGCCAGCCACTTCCGACCGAGCCGCTTGCCGATTTCGGCGAGCGTAGAGCGCTCGGCGTCGGACAGCCGCAGTCGACCGGCGACGTGGGAGCGGAGGATTCGATTCTCGGCGCTCAGGTATTCGCACTGGAGGAGCAGGCGTTGGTTGACCAAACCAGTCGCGTACGCCAGCAACCGTGCCCAGTTGTTGTTTTGCATCACGAATCAAAATGGTAGCTGTACGGCCACGAGTCGCAGACGGATATTTTGACCGAACGGGAGGAAGATCCGTGTCGGCCTGGATTACCACGTGGAGGTGGGAGGTCACCACTACTCGACACCCTATCAACTGGTTGGCCAGTAGATTGAAGCCTGCTAAACGGCCACCGTAGTAGATATCCTGTTCCGCGGCAAACGGGCGACCGAGCAGACACGCATGAAAGCTCGCATGGGTTCGCAAAATGAGGTCCAAACCGCGCACTCGTTGATGTCCGTAAGCCACTGGTCATTACGGACTCAACTGCGTGCACGCTTCCATGAGCCTGAGATCCAAATTCGAAATCGCTATGGAAGAGCACATCGCCGGTGCAATTCGAAATCGACGGTACCCCTGTCAACGCAAAATAGAGATGTCCTATTCCCTGCAAAGTAGAAATGTCCGGTTCTGACCGCTCAGGACGAGGGTGCATGGTAGTGTGGGCATGCCGGTGAAGCGGAGACGGGCAATGCTGGCGAGCAACCCGATCGAGGAATAGCCGGTCGGAACTCATCGCGGACGATGAGCAGAGCGCGCTCCTTCCGTCGCGTTCTTTACTGGGGCCCGGGGGCCGACCAACGGGAGGCGGCACCCCACCCCCAGGTCTTTGGTTTTGATTTTGGGTTTGGAACTCTATCGGACCGATAGATTCCGCATGCCTCCGAAAACGCATTCCGGAAGCCCTCTGGATTTTCGGAAGCCTCGGCCACGGAGTGGCGGGGAAGGGATCGGCGCAAGCTCTCTTGGGACGATAACAATCCGGCCCATGTCGCACCCGGTCGTCTGGAGAGCTTCCCGGTACAGGGCGCCTTTCGACTTCGCGCCATCTCCTTGGTCGAGTCATTGGGTTTCCTCGCGCTGGTCTGCGAACGCTCGCATCGGCCCGGGCTTCTTCAGTCTGAAGTTCCGCATCCAGTCGCTCCGCTTCGCCGGTTTGCGCGGCGGTTTCGATATCGCTGGTTTCGCCGACTCCACCTTCATCCGAACCTCGCACCGTTGCACGTGGAGGTAACGATCTCCAAACCGAACTGCGACTGAACCGTCCCGCCGTTGCTCGACTCGTACATACGAGCCGCGCAGCCCGGCGCAGATGTCCTGCCGTACGATCCGATAGGTCTTTGCGTCCAGGGGGAAGCTGTAGTCGTTATTGACCCGCCGCTTCTCGACATGGCTGAGAATGGCGGCTAATTCGTGATGCTTTTCCAGCGGCCGATGCGCATCATCGGGGCTGGCCGGCGCCACGGCCAGAGTGCCATTCACCCACGGTAGGAACTCCATCTCTAGAAAGCGATTAGCCTCTTCCAAGGTCTTTACCCCCGCTACCCGCATCTCCTTTACCAGCCGATCCTGTGCGGTTCGGAATCCTCGCTCCACCCGCCCTTTGGCCTGCGGACTGTGGGCGGCAATCCACGGGATTCCCAACTCCTGCAACGCCCGCCCAATCTGGGTCGGAGGCAGTTCCTCCTGTTTCTTCCCTTTCCGGCTCCCGTCTCGCTTGGTTTTCTCCGTGGTCTGAAACAGCGATGCCTTATCGGTGTAGAACCCCAGTGGTCGCCCATGCTTTTTCAGGTACCGCTCCAGATGGTTCATGTTCTCTATGGTCGAGTCGCTCCGCACGAAGCGGGCGAACCACCGGCTGGTTGCGTCGTCGATCATGTTGATCAGCAGAATCTCTTCACCCCGCCCTTCCAACCAGTCATGGTCACTGGTGTCCCACTGCACCAACTCGCCGAACCGGCTCCGTCGCGGCCGCCACTCGTGCACTTTCTCGATGTGCTGCTTGCGTGCCCGCCACAGCTTCGCCTTCGTCATCCACTGCCGCACCGTTTCCCGGCTCACCTGAATACCGTGCTTCTTATCGAGGTGCTCGGCTGCCAGTGTCGGCCCAAAGCCTCGGTAAACCGGATCCGCAAGAATCCCGATTGCCTTTTGTTCGGTGTCGGCACTGATCTTGCGATTGGACGGCAAACCTCGCAGCGCATGCACCACGATCTTGTCCCCTCGCCGCTTCAGCGCTCGCAGCAGCCGTCTCACGTGTCTCTCCGTGATCCCCAGCTCTTCGGCTGCCTGCTTCTGTGTGATCAGCTTCTTTTGCGCCTTCTTCAGGGCCACCAGGCGGTCCCGTTCGGCTTGCGTCATCAGGAGTTGTCCTTCTTGCACCTCCCCAGCGTGGGCGGCGTCAATAGGACATTTCTACTTTGCGCAAATAGGACATTATCATTTTGCGGCGACAAATCGACGGTACCCCTGGCGGGCTATACGGCATAGCCGTATAATGGTCTCGTGCGACGCGTCATCCGAAGCAGCCGTTATGAACGGGCCGCGGCCCGGCTGTTGCGGCCTTCGATGCAACAGGAGATGGAGGAAGAGATCGCCGCAGACCCCGATCGCCACCCGGTCATTCCGGGCGCGGGCGGCTTTCGGAAAGCACGGTGGCGCCGGCCCGGCGGCGGGAAGAGCGGCGGGGTGCGAGTGATCTACTACTTCATGGTCCGTCCGGACCTGATCTTCCTCGCCGACCTGTACGCCAAGAACGAGAAGGAGAATCTGACCCATGCGGAAAGAAACGAGCTCCAGAGAATCGCCTCGGAAATCCAGCGGGAGTTCGGTGCCTAAGCCCCGACGTCGCCGGACCGAACCCTCGCTCGGGGACCGCCTGCTCGATTCGATGAAAGAACTGCGGGCCCACCTGCGGGGGAAGATTCAATTGAGCGAGACGGTTTACCACGTGCCGCCCGAGACGGACGTGAGGGCGCTGCGGGAGAAGCTTGGCCTATCTCAATCGGACTTCGCTGCGCTATTCGGGTTCAATGTGCGGTCGTTGCAGGACTGGGAGCAGGGCCGTCGGCGGCCGGAGATTCCCATCCGCGCCTACCTGGCCGTCATTCAACGTGACCCACAGGCGGTCATCCGCGCCTTGCGCGCCGCCTGAACCACAAGCTCCGCCACGCCTAGCAGGCCGGTGACCCGCAATCCAGCTCGCTCGGCCGCAACGCGACGATTGCGAACTCCCGCTGTGACAATCCGCTTGGCGCGTACTGCTGGACAACCTGCCGGGCCTCTTCCGAGCTTCGTTGTCGTGCGATGCCGCTAGTCTCGCCGCGGTTGCCTATGCTCGGCAAGAGGAGTTCGTCGGACGCTTCTGTAGCACCGAGTCCGGAATGTACTCTGAGCTGAGCGGGCACCTTCTGGCACAGCCTGCATCGTTTCAGTCCCAAATATGGCTCTGTGCCAATTATTTATAGACCTCGGGTCATCTTAGGTGATTTAGAATCAGCAGCTTGAGGGTTGGTGGACCTGGTGAGATTCGAACAAAATCAGACACCGAAAACACGTAACTTACTGACTTCTCAAAATGCCAAATGGGCCAGATGTGCACAAAAGGAATTCTCGTGGCACATTTCTGGCACATTTTCTGATTTCGCCCCGACCGATTCCTTTCGAACCCACTAGACACGAAAAGCGCTCTTGACCCCGGCGCTTCGTGGTACTCGAGAGGACCACTATGCCGACCTCGAGCAAGTCGAGTGTACCCGACTGCCGTCGCCCTGGCAATACCCACATCCGAAGATTCAAAGTGCCTTCGCACACCCAGGTGCCCAATGAAATCTTCGACGAACTGATGCATGATCTGAGCGGTGCGGAGTTCAAGGTGCTTTGCTACATTGCACGGCGAACGTACGGATTTCACAGAATAGAGGATTCAATCAGCCTGAAGCAGATCTGCGAGGGAATTCTCACCCGCGACGGGCGCCGACTCGACCATGGCACCGGGTTGGCGCGATCCACCGCTGTGCTTGCAATCCGAGGGCTCGTGAGTCAGGGCCTGATTCTGGCAGTACGTTCCCGTGAGACATCCACGCGACCGGGTGCGGGCGAACGCTTCGAGGTGAATCGGTACCGGATCATCGTCGAGGAGAGTGACGAGTGTCGGGAAGGCAGCACCGAGCGTGGTCCGAAAACCGGACCACGACCGGTCCGGAATTCGGACTACGCCAGTACGGGAATCAAACCAGGTGGTGGTCCGGAAATCGAACGCCTACAAAATAAAGTGAATACAAAAGAAAGTTCGGAGTCCTCGTCCTCCTCCCCAGCGGAAAATGGTGGTCCCCCGGACCCGACGGAACAGGGCGGGACGTCTGAACCGCAGCCCCTAAGGGGAGAAAGTGGAGTGGTACCGGCGGGCGTAGCGGAAGCTTTTCTGGGTTGGGCCAACGACCGTGGCGTGATCCGAGTCCGATCAGACCGGAGGATCGGGCCGCCCGATGACGAACGGATAATCGTCTGGGGCCAGATCTGCGAAAGGCGTGGAATCTCTGTCACCGCGGACGTCTACGCCGTATTAGACCTCGCCAAGGCGTGTGCCGACCGGAAACGGGAGCCCTGGGAAGCCTGGAAATACCTGGATCTGCAAATCGGCATTGCGGCAGAATCCTACCTCCCGGTGCCTGCAGTTCCGGCTCCCTGTCCCGCGATTCGTCGAACATCAGATCTCGATGAGGATTCCGAGTGGGCGCAGGTGAAAGCGCTCGTCCGGAAGCGGATCTCCGCGATCGCATTCCAAAACTGGTTCGCCGACTCGTGGCAACTAGAGCGCCGCGGAGACACCCTGGAAATCGGAGTCCCAGACGTGCCGACGCGTGAATTCCTGAATACGGAGTATTCGGGGCTCGTCCAAGAGACGCTCGAAGCGCTCGATATCGGCCGCATCGAATACGTGGTCGCCGAGAAGCGCGCGATCGAGCCAGCGTTTAGGAGCTGAAAACAGATGCCGAATATGCTTGTACGACACTGATCCGTGGCCAACTCCTTGGGATGGCAAACGTCTTGCTTTGCGACAGCCCCGCCCTTAACGAGCGAAATAGGGCAATGCCCGGTTATGCATTCGGCGTACCCGAGGGTCAGTTGAGGGGCTCCGACATGGATCTCAGCAAAACGCGTTTGATCGAGTCGGTATTCGCGGCGACGGCAAAAGAGGTGCAACGATGCGCGCTCTCGACTGGTCGTCAATGGTTCTGCGCGCATTGCTGAGCGCAAGGCCGGTTGCCCGTCGTCACAGGACGGACCTCGCCCTGGTGCGAATCGAACAGGAGAAGGAGACGGATTCCGTTACTACGAACAGCATCTCGGAGCGAAGGTCGTCATGATGATGACGCACGGCCAGAACCCCACCCCGAGCCCCTACGTGACCGGCGAATGGAAGGACGCCGTCCTCCATGCCCGTATCGCTATGGGAGGGGTTCTGTTGCAAATGCGACTCGAGCTGATCTGGTAGGGTGTGATCGTGATCAGAAGACGGCCAGCGCTGTTCCGCGGGAGCCATTTCGAAGATCATCCTGCTGTGCGTTCGTTGGTACCTGCGATATTCGCTGACGTACCGCGACCTGGAGGAGATCATGGCCGAGCGGAACCTTTCTGTTGATCACGTCACGATCTGGCGCTGGGTCCAACGCTACGCGCCCGTTTTGAATCAGCGGGTTCGCCGCGAGCTGCGGCGCCCAAATCGGTCCTGGCGCGTAGACGAAACCTACGTCAAGGTTGCAGGGAACTGGGCATACCTTTATCCGGCTGTCGATTCCGCCGGCGAGACGATCGAGTTCATGTCGTCGCCCAAGTGCGACCTGATCGCGGCGAAGCTATTTCTGCGGCTCTGTTGCAAACCCGAGCCGATGATGATCTGGTAGGGTGACTCGGTGAGGAAAAGACGGCCGGCACTGTTCCGTGGTCGACATCTCGAGGACGTGATCATCGTTCTCTGTGTGCGATGGTATTTGCGATATTCGCTCAGCTACCGCGATCTGGAAGAAATGATGGCCGAGCGCGGGCTCTCGGTTGACCATGTCACCGTTTGGCGCTGGGTGCAACGGTACGCACCGGTGTTGAATCACCGGATTCGCCGCGAGATTCGCCGCCCGAATCGGTCCTGGCGCGTGGATGAGACATACATTAAAGTCGCTGCTAGGTCGGCGTACCTGTACCGGGCCGTCGATTCTGCCGGCGAGACCATCGAGTTCATGTTGTCGCCGAAACGCGACCTGATTGCGGCGAAGCTGTTCTTGAGGCTCGCGTTATCCGGCGGCGCAGCCCGACCGCGGGTGGTCAATGTCGATGGCCATCCGGCGTACGCCAATAGTCGCACCGGTTGCACGGCACGGTCCACGCTGCGCTCTGGCTATTTGCAACAGATCCTTTCGTTCGCTTTACCCTTTCACCTGCGGAATAGTTCTGTCCAATACTCCATCGTGCGCCGATGAGGCTGATCGACTCTAGAGAACGCCCGCGAGCGAGCGGCACACGGCGATAAACGCTATGCGCGCGATCATGGAGAATGCGGCCCGCGTTTCTTCCCCGATTTCGCCTGTTTCGGGAAAAGGAATTCAAGCGCGGCCTTATACCATTGGGTCACATCCGGGTCCAGAGCCCGAAGCTTTTCTCGTTCCTCCACTAGTCTTATCGCTGTCGCCGAATCCGTCGCTACGGCCGTAAGCAACCTGAAACGCTCCTCTTTGGTGTAGAGACCGGTTCCCAGCAATATCGTCCAAAGAGCCTCAAGCTTCGGCGACGTCGCCGTACCTCCAGCCATCGCGAAAACCAAATCGATATCCCTGAGATGGTCCCAGTCCATCACAACAGATCGTCGGTTAATACGCAGAAGAGTTGTGTCCAGCTTGCGCACTTCTTTGAGGAGAGCCGCTCTCTCTGGCGCAAGACGAGGCAAGGCGGACGGCAGCGGCAGAGACACGAAGAGACGGTTCGCTACATCCCCAAATTCCGGGAGCCCGAGCTCCTTCGCGCGCTTGCCAGCCTCCGCCAAGTCTTCGAGTGTTGCGCGAGCGGGTGCTTTTTCGTTGCTGGCGAGCCACTCAGCCAACCGATGATGAGTGGCATTTGAAACCATCCCGACGCCGACGAACGCCTGTGAGGGAGCCGGCAAGTTCCAATTCCAGCCCGAACCGGGGCGGAATGCGCAATTCTCGCGGATGATTGTCTTTGCTTCAGCTTCCGAGTTGGCGAAAAGGGGATGGCTAACCTGACTGAAAGTGATCTCAGGTTGAAACCCGCCATGGAGCCCCTGCGCCAGAATCAATCCGCAGTCATCGGGGTTAAGAGGCTGCTCGAAATGTTTCCCCTCGCGCGTCGGCGCCTTCCATAGGTGACCCGACCAGAGTCGACCCCCAAGCGGCGTGATGACGACATGGTGAACGTTAACTGGTTTGTTCGTGATCGCCCGGCAGAATCTGGCGACTGTCCGCCCCCCGGCGACGGCAATGTGATCGTTGCTGCGCAGGGTGTTGCGGATTTTGTCGGCGGCGAAGTTCGCCAGGCCAACGGGTAATTCGTCCCCGGTCAGATCAGGTGCAAAATCGACCGCGTAAGCTGAATCGAGCGCGAACGCTTTCCTCAGATCATCGGATAGTTCAAGCTCCTGTTCCCCGGTGATGATAGCTTCAGCATCGATTCCGTAGCGAACGACGCCGTATTTTTCGGCATCATCAAGCAACTTTGCGACGGCCGACTGCTTCTTCTCCGGCTGGAGCTTTTGTCCTATGCGGCTCTGGGTGAGACCGTTGAGGTGACGAAGACGTGCGACCCGGACGATGAGGTCTCGCCTTTCTCGCGTAAACATGGCTGGAGCCCCCGTCTCGGAATATATCACGGAATCAATGGCGGAATAATCGGCGGAATGAAACATTGAATGGAGCGTGGAATCGTCAACACGTAAACTATTCATCCGGCCAGTCTTGACGGCTTATTTGGACCTCACGTAGCATTGCTCCAGAACATCGCCGACTTTCCTACAGAGGGGGGATCAATGGCGGAGACGATGATTCAGTATGTTGTGGGCGGACTTCTCCTGTGCGCCCTCATGGCGTTGGATCGTGAGCATTTCCGGGAGCTCATGCACGCCTGCTTTCCCAACTCCTTAAAGCTCCAACAGTGGGTGAAGCTGACCACCAAAATCGCCATGATCGTTGGCGTCGCGACGTGTTGGCTCGATCCACTTATCCCTGGCTCCGCAGCTCTGACGGTGTCCGTTCCGACCACTTCGGCCATTTACGCCAAGACCGGCATGATGGACAACTTGCGTTTAAGGGTTGCGCCTACCGGCCTCGCCGGGTCCGCCGGCGGCGGGCGCATTGACCACGTGGCATTCGATGCGACTGGATCTACCGAAGTGACCGCGAAGATGACGTTTCTTGAAACCACGGTCAACCTCGAACTATATGATCAAACCGATCCTGATCACATCCTCAGGAGCGTCAACGTGTATATCTCGCCGTTTGTACGGCAACACATATTTTCGAAAAAGTTCATGTTTTAGAAAGGAGACCTATGAAAGTCACATGTGCGATCGGGGCCTGCATGCTTTTTGCAGCGCTCGTTCTCACGCGGCCGGCTTTACCGGCCGAACAGCAACTGCAGATAACATCACCGAAAGCTAACGCCACCGTATCCGGGGAAGTGATCGAATTGACGGGAACCGGCGCTGACCCGTCCGGCGGCCTCGAAGTGGAAGTGCTCACGAATCAGTGGTGGCCCCAGGAGGGAGTCGCCCGTATCAACCCGGATGGAAGCTGGACCTACTCTCCCGTTTACCTGTCGGGCAAAGGCTCGTTTAACAATCACGCGATCCGCGTGACACAGATCAAGGACCATCGCAGAGGAAAATCCACGATTGTCGCCGGTATCGTGCGCAAGCAATAACGCGAAGGTATCGCTCATGCGGCGGCTGTCGCCTGCCGACGCCGCCGCAAACCGAAGCCGTGTCTAGAACCAGATGCCATTCTGGCGAGAGGCGCAGTTCACATGTTGTCGCTATTTACTCCCGATCAAACCTTAGGAACGTCGCATGAGCTGTCATCGGATCATTCCGCAGATGGCGCTCCTTGCTTCACCCTTATCCCTCCGTCCCATCTTCCCGCGAGGCGAATGATTCAAGGTATGGGCGCTGAATCCCTTCTAATCCTCGTTGGGCTTTGGATGGCTTGGACGTTCATTCCCCTCCCTCACGCGTCACCGAACGACGTTGACCCGAAGAAGGTCGTGCGAATTTACTACCCACGACCGGCGCAGAGACGTGTACTTGTCGCGCCATCAACCCGGGCGAAAGGGGATAAATCACGCCGGTTATTATCGCCCCCGAAGTCCTTTCGGACGGCGCTTGCGCCGTCCCTGGAACTACCGTCTGTCATTTCGGCTCCTCTCCCTCTGGCGGTCCCGGCGATTGGCAATGGAATCCCGATGCCGCCGGCGCCGGCGCCGACACTTCCTGCGCTGCCTATTAGAGAAGGTGTTCCCAAGCCCCTGCCTGTTCTCGACGCAAGCAGCGAACGTGGTCTGCCCCGCGGGTCTTCTCCCGTCGGACGCCGGGCGAATTCTCCCGGTGACCTGCTTGGATCCGGCGGCACCGCAACACGCGCTTTCGGTCGCGGCCGTGACGGTGGCGGCCCGCCGGACTTGGCCCCCAGTGCACCCCGCGTTGCCGACCGGTTGCGACCGCAAGCGCAGGGAGCGCCTTTTACAAAACCCTCGATCTCTTTCATGCCGAAACCGACGTACCCGCGCGCCGCTCTTGAAAACAGGATTGAGGGCGACGTCAG
>Ga0335082_10003181_pt1 | contig 17819 bp, 17 predicted proteins | sample Lox_Sample_41_FD_206718 | JGI IMG/M metagenome (GOLD analysis project Ga0335082, IMG submission 206718) | Soil microbial communities from Loxahatchee National Wildlife Refuge, Florida, United States - Lox_Sample_4.1 | ecosystem: Environmental > Terrestrial > Soil > Wetlands | place: USA... | reverse complement strand
CGGCGACCCAGCGCTGATCAATCCGTTGCAACCGGCCGAACTGGTCATCGACCACTCGGTACAGGTCGATCAATTCGGCACGCCGAATGCCTTCCAGCTGAACGCCGAGTTGGAGTTCCTGCGCAACAAAGAGCGCTACGCCTTCCTGCGCTGGGGACAGACCGCCTTCCGCAATCTGGCGATCGTTCCACCCGATACCGGCATTGTGCACCAGGTGAATCTCGAGTATCTGGCGCGCGTGGTGTTTGTCGAAGATTCGCCAGGAAAGACAGTAGCCTACCCCGACACGCTGGTAGGGACCGACTCGCATACGACCATGATCAACGGGCTCGGCGTGTTGGGCTGGGGCGTGGGCGGCATCGAGGCCGAGGCCGCCATGCTCGGCCAGCCGGTTTCCATGCTGATCCCGCAAGTCGTCGGCGTAAAGCTCACAGGCAAGCTGCGCGAAGGTGGAACGGCAACCGACCTGGTGCTGACCATCACCGAGATGCTGCGCAAGCACGGCGTCGTTGGCAAGTTTGTCGAGTACTTCGGACCGGGCCTGGCGGAGTTGCCGCTGGCGGACCGAGCGACCATCGCCAACATGTCGCCGGAGTACGGCGCCACCTGCGGCATCTTCCCCATCGACAAAGAGACGCTCAATTACCTGCGCCTGACTGGGCGCTCCGAGGAACAGATTGCCCTGGTCGAGGCCTACTGTCGCGAGCAGGGACTCTTCCACGACCAGAAGACGCCCGAAGCGGAGTACTCCGAGCTGCTGGCGCTCGATCTGGCGACGGTCGAGCCGAGCCTGGCCGGGCCGAAGCGTCCACAGGACCGCGTGGCTTTGTCGCAGGCGAAGGCGTCGTTCGATCAGGCCTTGCCGACGCTGATGAAGCCGGGCAAGGGCGGGGCCCAGCCGGCCGCCGGTAATGGACACCTTCACCACGGCAGCGTAGTGATTGCTGCGATCACCAGCTGCACCAATACGTCGAATCCATCGGTGATGCTGGCCGCGGGATTGCTGGCGAAGAAAGCCGTCGAACGCGGGCTCCAGGTCCCGAACTCGGTCAAGACTTCTCTGGCTCCGGGCTCGAAGGTCGTGCGCGACTATCTGGAGCGGGCCGGTCTGACCGCTTATCTCGAAAAGCTGAAGTTCCACATCGTCGGCTATGGCTGCACCACCTGTATTGGGAACTCCGGGCCGCTGCCCGAAGAAATCTCCAAAGCCATTGACGAGAAGAACCTGGTGGTGGCCTCGGTGCTGTCAGGAAACCGGAACTTCGAAGGTCGGATCAATCCCGACGTGCGCGCCAACTATTTGATGTCGCCGCCGCTGGTCGTGGCTTTTGCCCTGGCCGGACGGATCGACATCGACCTGCGCAAAGACGCCATCGGCAAGGACAAGCAGGGCCAACCCGTTTACCTCGCCGACATCTGGCCGACACGAAGTGAAGTGGAAGAGGCCATGAGCAAGTCCATTTCGTCGGACATGTTCCAGCGCAGCTACGGCGAGGTCTACCACGGAGATGACCGCTGGCGCGCCCTGGCCGTTCCGCAGGGCGAAACCTATGCCTGGGAGAAGGACTCGACCTATATCCGGCGGGCTCCTTACTTCGACGGCATGACGGTCAAGCCGGGAACCGTGGAAGATATCCGTAACGCGCGCGTGCTGGCAGTTCTTGGCGACAGCGTGACCACCGACCACATTTCCCCGGCCGGATCGATCAAGAAGGACAGCCCCGCCGGGAAATATCTGATCGAACACGGCGTAAAGCCTGCGGACTTCAACTCGTATGGTTCGCGTCGCGGCAATCACGAAGTGATGGTGCGCGGAACCTTCGCTAATGTTCGCCTGCGTAACAAGATGGTCCCGAACCTCGAAGGCGGATTCACGAAGCACTTGCCTGACGGTGCGGAGATGAGCATCTTCGAAGCTTCGGAGAAGTACATTGCCGAAGGCGTGCCGCTCGTCATTCTCGCCGGCAAGGAATACGGGTCCGGTTCATCGCGCGACTGGGCGGCGAAGGGGCCACGCCTGCTGGGCGTTCGTGCCGTTATCGCCGAGAGCTATGAGCGCATTCACCGCTCGAACCTCGTGGGGATGGGCATTCTCCCGCTGCAATTCGCGGAAGGCGAGAATCCCCAAATTCACGGATTGACCGGCGACGAGGTGTTTGAGATTAACGGAATTCGCGACCTGGTCGAACACTTTGCCCCGGGACGTCAGGTCAAAGTCAAAGCCAAAGGTAAAGCGAAAACCACTGAGTTCACCGCGCTGGTGCGCATTGATACGCCGCAGGAGGCGCAGTACTACGCCAACGGCGGAATCCTGCAGTTTGTGCTGCGGCAATTGCTGGCCGGCAAACCGAAGCAGGAAACCGTCATGGCCTGAACTCTTATGAATGGAGGACGGGCGTCTCGCCGGACTGGCTAGAACGTCTTGGCGGAATCCAGCAGGATGGTCACCGGCCCTTCGTTCGCCAATTCCACCTGCATCATGGCTTGAAACGTTCCGGTCTCGCAGGGAAGGCCGGCTGCACGAATCTGGCCCACAAAATATTCGTACAACGTTCGCGCCTGCTCAGGAGCCGCGGCGACGTCGAACGAGGGCCGCTTGCCGCGCCGCACATCCCCGTAGAGTGTGAACTGCGAGACTACCAGCACTGCGCCGCCGATCTCGCCGACATCCCGGTTCATCTTTCCGTCGTCATCCTCAAAGATGCGCAGGCCGGCGATTTTTTCCGCCAGGTAGTCGGCGTCCGCCTCGCGATCGTCCCGCGACACGCCCAGCAGGACCAGCAGGCCATGCGCGATCTTTCCTACCGCCGCACCGTCCACCGAGACCTGCGCACGGCTCACGCGTTGTACCACAGCTCGCATGAATCTACGGAATCATCGTACCAGTCCGACAACCGGTTTCGAGGATAGGGCAACGTGGTTTGACCCCACGAGTTGTCACCCGCTAGGATGCTCAGTGGCAGGTTTTGGTCCTGCCTGCTGGTGCAACTCCGTCTCGCGGCAGGGCCTTCCTTTACACCGATTCGGCTGGGCCATTACACTACTCATTCCCTATTAGCGTCGGGAAGACGGGACACCGATGGCCGCTCCCACAAAGAAAGAGGTTGCGGAAAAAGTTAAGAAGTTAATCGCGGAACAACTCGGGGTGGACGAAGCCGAAGTCACCTCCAGCGCGTCTTTCATGGATGACCTAGGCGCCGATTCGCTGGACCAGGTGGAACTGGTCATGGCCCTGGAAGAAGAGTTTGACCTGTCCGTTAGCGATGAGGACACGGAAAAGATGCTGACCGTGCAGGCCGTGATCGACTACGTCACGGGGCACGTGAAGGTCAGCCGCAGCAGCTAACGTTGGCCCGCTCAGCGGGCCCTGAAACTCAATCGGATTACAAGCACAAGGAGAACTCATGGCAGCCGTGGATGACAAAGTAAAGCAGATCATCGTGGAACAGCTGGGCGTGGACGAGGGCGAGGTCACGCAGAACGCCTCGTTCGTCGACGACTTGGGCGCCGACTCGCTGGACACGGTCGAACTGGTAATGGCCTTTGAGGAAGCGTTCGAGATCGAAATCCCCGACGAGGACGCGGAAAAAATCCGCACCGTGCAGGAAGCGGTGGATTACATCTCCAAGCACGCGAAAGGCGGGAAGTAGTTGGAACGACGCGTCGTAGTCACTGGCATCGGTCTCCTGTGTTCCGTCGGCAACACCGCCGAAGAGACCTGGAAAAGCCTGCTTGCCGGCAAGTCCGGCATTGGCCGCATCACGCAATTCGATGCCAGTGAATTCGCCTGCCAGATTGCGGGCGAGGTCAAGAACTTCGACCCGCTGCAATTCATCGAGAAAAAAGAAGTCAAGAAGATGGGCCGCTTCATCCACCTGGCCATCGCGGCTGCGGAGGATGCCGTGAAGTCGTCGGGGCTGCAAATTACCCCAGAGACCGCCCCGGACATCGGCGTGCACATCGGGTCGGGGATCGGCGGCTTCGAAGTGCTGGAACGCGAGCACTCCAACCTGGTGAACGGCGGGCCGCGCAAGATCTCGCCGTTCTTCATTCCCGCCATGCTGGTAAACCTGGCAGCGGGCTATGTCAGCATTCGTTACGGGGCCAAGGGACCGAACGCAGCTACCTGCACGGCCTGCACCAGCAGCGCTCACTCGGTGGGCGATTCCTTCCGCATTATTGCGCGCGGCGATGCCGACGCCATGATCGCCGGCGGCTCCGAAGCCGCTGTCACACCCTTTGGTGTAGGCGGGTTCGCAGCCATGCGGGCTCTTTCCCGGCGCAACGATGCTCCGGAGAAGGCCAGCCGTCCCTGGGACACCGATCGCGATGGTTTCATTATTGGCGAGGGCGCGGGAATTCTCGTTCTGGAAGAGCTGGAGTTTGCCCGCCGGCGTGGCGCCAGGATTCTCGCCGAGATCGTTGGCTACGGTATGAGTGGTGACGCTTTCCACATTACCGCCCCCGCGGAAAACGGCGACGGCGCTTTCCGCGTGATGACCAGAGCGCTGAAAGACGCCAAGCTGCGGCCCGAGCAGGTTGGCTACATCAATGCCCACGGCACGTCCACCGAGATCGGCGACAAGCTGGAGACAATCGCCATCAAGCGGGCTTTTGGCGACCACGCCTATAAGCTCGCAGTAAGCTCGACCAAGTCGATGACTGGGCACTTGCTGGGGGGAGCCGGCGGGCTCGAGGCCGGCGTCACCGTCTTGGCCCTTCGCGACCAGATTCTTCCGCCAACCGCAAACCTCGAGCATCAGGATCCGGAGTGCGACCTGGATTATGTCCCCAACCAGGCCCGGAAGGTGAGCGTGGAATACGCCATGTCCAACTCCTTTGGCTTCGGCGGGACCAATGGCGCCCTGCTCTTCAAGCGCTGGACCGAGTAGCGGCTACTCGGCAGAACTTCGGTTTTGACAAGCGCTTTCTTCCACCCACCAGTCCATTTGCGGTAATGAACCTTGGTACTGGGGGATTGTCCTTCTTCCCTTTTGCCAACCCCGCCAGCGGGAGACACAATAGACTTTCATCGGCTGCATTGGACTCATCTATGGATAGAGCCATTGGAAGTGCGGTTTCCCCGCTCCCCTCCGGCAAGAAGTCCGCGGCGCGGACCGCGCTTATCGACCTGAAGGAGCCCGTCCGAAACCTGCTCGCAGATTGCTTCCGCCAGTTTGGCATCGAGAGTGTCGTCTTGAGCGGGACTGCCGAGGAGCGGTTGCGCAAGGAGAAGTTTGAAGCTTGCGTGGTCAAGCTCACACCGGCTGCGCAACATGTCCTGGAATCGGCCCGCACCTCTCCCTCCAACAATCGCATGGTCATCTATGGACTGGGAGGAAGCGCTCACGATGCCCTGCGCTTCTCCAAATACGGCATCAACGCGGTGTTCCGCGAACCTCTGGAGCGCCCGGCCGCGCTGAAGCTGGTGCGGGCCACCCAGATGCTGGTCCTCCACGAACTGCGCCGTTATGTGCGCATTCCGGTGATCACCGAGGTCTCGTTGGCGGTGATGGGCTACAACCGGCGGATCACCGCCACCAGCATCGAAGTCAGCTGCGGCGGCATGTCGCTGCGCACCGCCGAAGATCTTTCCGTGGGACAATCCGTCGAGATTTCCTTTGCCCTTCTGACTCTGCCCCGGGTGTGGGTGAGAGGCACCATCAGCTGGAGAAACGAAGCCGGGAAAGCTCTCGGCGTCCGCTTCGACCATCAGGATGACCGCCGTCTGCGCGTCAAGGAATGGATCGACGCTACACTGGAAACATAGGGTTTGCACCGCTTTGCGTACTTAGCGAATCCTTTGCGCCCTCTACGGTAAGTCCGATTCACTAGCATCCTCGGTCCCCACTTCGCGAATTCCCAGCCTCACATGTAAAATCAATCACATAGATGGCGGGCGCGCCTCAACTTGTTCAGATCAACCTTGCCCCTCCCATCCGGCAACCGAAGCCGGAGTGGCTGCGGGCCAAAGCGCCTGTCGGCGACAATTTTCACAACCTCAAGAAACTGGCGCGCGGACTCGGACTGCACACGGTTTGCGAATCCGCCCAGTGCCCGAATATCGGTGAGTGCTGGAATCATCGTACCGCCACGTTCATGCTGCTGGGCGATATCTGCACCCGGCGCTGCGGTTTCTGTGCTGTGCCTAAGGGCAAGCCCGAAGCCATCGATTGGGAAGAGCCGGCCCGGGTAGCTGAGGCGGTCGCGACCCTGGGGTTGCGGCATGCGGTCGTTACCAGCGTCAACCGCGATGACGACAATCTGGGCGGGGCACGCATTTTTGCCGAGACCATTCGCCAGATTCGCGAACGCACGCCCGAATGCCGCGTAGAGGTTCTGATCCCCGACTTCCAGGGTCTGGATGAAGCGTTGCAGATCGTGCTTGACGCTCAGCCGGACGTCCTGAATCACAACACCGAGTCCGTGCCCAGGCTCTATCGCGTGGTGCGCTCCGGAGCGCGCTACGAACGCACGCTGCGGCTGCTGGAGAACGCCAAGAAATTCTGCCCTGGGATGGTGACGAAATCCGGAGTTATGGTCGGGTTGGGCGAGACCATCCCGGAACTGGTCGAGGTCTTCCGCGATCTGGGCTCAAGAGGGGTGGACATTCTCACCGTCGGGCAGTACCTCCGGCCCTCGCGCGATCACCTGCCCATTGCACGTTTCTACACGCCGGAAGAGTTTCGATACTTGAAAGACGCCGCGCTGGAATGTGGCTTCCGGCACGTGGAGTCCGGTCCCCTGGTACGGTCCAGCTATCATGCCCACGAGCACGCGGACGCAGCGGTGAGAATCTAAGCTAACTTAGGAATTCCCCCTATCATCTACTGGCATAATCTCTCTGGTGTAAACGAGGTCTACCCATGAACACCGGTTTCATTGGCATCGGCAGCATGGGCGGCATGTTGGTACGGGGACTCCTGCGCTGCGGCGCGCTCAAACCCGCAAACGCGTATGTGGCCAACCGCTCGCCGCAGAAGCTCGCTTCTTTAATTGCCGAATTCCCGGGGCTTCATGTGGGCGGAGCGCGCGAGTTGACCGCACATTGCGACCTGATCTTCCTCTGCGTAAAGAGCGGCGACGTCCCCTCGGTATTGGCGCAGATCGAAACCGAGCTCTATCCCGGACAGCTGCTTGTGACCACTGCCAGCGTGATTTCGCTCAAGGCCCTCGAAGACCGCGTGCCATGCCGCGTTGCCAAGCTGATTCCCTCCATCACCCAGGACATCAGCGCGGGCGTCGCATTATTGATGTACGGCTCTCGCATCACCCAAGAGGACCGCACCCTGCTGGAAGAGCTGCTGGGCCAAATCAGCCATCCTGTCGTCATCGCAGAGTCCCAAGCTCGCCCGGCGGTCAGCTTGACCTCTGGTGCGCCTGCCCTGATTGCCTATTTTTTGCAGTCCATGGCCGAGGAAGCGGTGCGCAACAATCCTTCGATTTCTCCAGAGATGGCGAGAGAAATGATCCAGGAAACCGCGATCTCCACGCTGCGCCTGATGCAGGAGAAGCAGATGTCGGCCGAGGGGTTGATCCGCCGGGTCGCGGTCCCAGGTGGCATGACCGCATTGAGCATCGAAATTCTGCAGCGACACCTGCCCCAGGCGTGGCAGGCGATTTTCCGGGAAACCACCGAACGCGAAGCAAAAGACCGGGAAGTGCTGACCCTGTAGCTTTACTCGCTGATCATCGGATCGCCCGGCATCGGGTGCGAGGCCCGGTCGGCGCGCGGCACCAGCTGCCGGTATACATAGTGCGGGAAGCTTGTCTGCCAGTATCCTGCGGTTTTGGCGTAGCCCACAATCCCCAGGAACAGCGCGGCAATTCCAGCCGCCATGGCCCATGCGGGCAGGGCCCGACTTCGAACGGGCGAGGTCGCCCGTCCGCCAACGTGCACGCCCAGGGCCCCTTGCGCCGGACAGATCGCCACGCATTCCAGGCACCCGGTGCATTCGGCCGACTTGATGCTCACCAGCTTGTCGACGGGCAGGACAGAAGGACACGCCTTCGCGCACCTAGCGCAATCGATGCATGCCGAGGCATTCCGCCGGATGCGTGTGGGGCTGAAGAAAGAAGCCAGTCCCAACAGCGCGCCATAGGGACACAGGAACCGGCACCAGAAGTTCTGCACGAATACCGACGCGACCACGAGGATGCCGAGCACGATCAACCCCGTCTCGCCAATGTGACGGAAGAAGTTCAGCATCTTCACATCGGCAATCACACCATACGGACTGCGCATGAATGCCGCAATCGAGTCTGCCGACATGGACAAAACCGCCCACCCGAAGAATCCCAGCAGCAGGTACTTCAAGCCGCGTAAGGGGATGTCGAGCCAGCGGGGGAGGGTGAAGTTGCGGCGGAACAGCTTGTGCCCCAGACGCCACAAGTACTCCGAGATCGTTCCTACCGGGCATAGCCAACTGCAGAACGCCTTGCCGAAGAGGAAGGCGATGGACAAAAACGTCACCAGCAGAAACATGGCCGCCGGGTGAACCGCCGGTACGTGGCCAGTGACGAGCCAATACTTGAAGTTCATCAGCCCAGCGATGGGCAGCCAGCCTTCCACTCCCGCAGGCCGCGACACCGCCCGGCTGCCGACTTCATAGTGACGGACCCAGAGGTAGAAAACTCCTCCGAGGTAGACATTCCAAGTCAGAAAGACCAACTGAAAACTGCGCCGCAGGGGTTGCGAGTAGTCGCGATCGGTGCGCCGAATCAGTTTCGTCTTCGTTTTCCGGACGGGTGCCTCGTGCCGTACCGGCGGACGAGTCGGTGGTAATAAGGGCGGCAGGTTCGGGAGGATTTCGCTATGAAGTTGTGTTGCCATCAGGTTTCACCCTACGGCCCAAGGGTAAACTCTGACTTCACAGCTGCATGTGACTTAGATCACGGGAACGGGATTGAGCAGCAAAACAACTAAATGATTAGTTACATTTGGGGAGTCTGCCCGTCCAACCACCCGGAGGAAACACCCTATGCTGCGAAGACGCACGGTTGCGAGTCTGTGTCTGGCGGTCATTCTGGCCGCTATCTCTCAGACGGCAATAACCCAAACCAGACCTGCCGCGATTCCGGACACCGCTCCGGGACGCCTCTTAAAAGCCTGGATTGAGTCCTTCAACGCGGGAGACTTGGATGGCCGAACCAAGTTCCTGTCGGAGCACGTGTCCGACGCGGCGCGGCAAATGCCTCCAGCCCAGGCCGCCGAGCGGGACCTCCGGTTTCGCAGCCGCATTGGCGGCGGCTTTGATGTTTTCAAGATCGAGGATTCCTCCAGCACCGAGTTGCGGGCCATCCTGAAGGAAAAAGGTGGATTCGGCTGGGCCGAACTGCGGCTGAAAGTTGATCCCGCGAAGCCGGGCCTGATCGCCGCGATCGACCTGCATCCGGTGCCACCACCAACCGAGACCCGCGCGGGCCGGGAAGGTCAGGACGCCCTGATCAAAGATGTGTCCCAGATGCTGGAGAAGCTCGCTGCGGAGGATCGTTTCTCGGGCGTGGTCCTGGTGGCAAAAGATGGCAAACCTCTTTTCGAGAAAGCGTACGGATACGCGGACCGCGAGAAGAAGATCGCCAACACCATGGATACAAAATTCTGCATCGGATCGATGAACAAGATGTTCACCTCAGTCGCGATCGCGCAACTGGTGCAGCTAGGTAAGCTCAGCTACAGCGACACGCTGGCCAAGCTGTTACCCGACTATCCCGACAAGGACGTGGCCGCGAAAATCACCCTGCACCAATTGCTGACCCATACTTCGGGGCTGGGCGACTTCTTCGGTCCGGACTTCGAGCAGAAGAAAGACAGCGTTCGCGAACTGCGAGATTACCTCCAGTTCGTTGCCGGCAAACCTCTCAAGTTCGAGCCCGGCACCGGATGGGCATACAGCAACGCCGGGATGATCGTCGCCGGGCTGATCGTAGAGCGGATCTCAGGCCAGAACTATTTCGACTATGTCCAGGACCACATTTACCAGCCGGCGGGAATGGCCAGTTCCGGCAGCTATGAAAAGAACAAGCCCCAGCCCCACCAGGCTGTCGGGTACATGCGGCAAGACGGGAAGTGGGTCTCGAACTACGCCACTCTGCCCCTGATGGGCAGCTCCGCTGGAGGCGGATATTCTACGGCACCGGACTTGCTCCGTTTTGCCGAGGCGCTGCGCGAGCATAAGCTGTTGAACACCGAGTTGACCGGCGTGATTACCACGGGCAAGGTGGATGTCGCTTTCGGGGGCAAGTACGCTTACGGTTTTTCGGAGTCGATCGTGGACGGCAAACGGGTGGTCGGCCACAACGGTGGCGCGCCAGGAGTGAATGCCAATCTCGACATCTATTGGGACTCCGGTTACACCGTGGCGGTGCTGGCTAACCTGGACCCGCCAATTGCAGAAAACGTGAACGCCTTTATCCGCGACCGGATCCAGCCATAACCATTAATTTTTGCGCTTATAGTGGATCGGCCAGTTCACCTGCCAGGTCTTGCCGCCGTCTTTCGAGGCCTCCCAGCTCCAGTCAAGCTGGTTGGGCTGAATGTTCTTCCAAACCATGCGTTGCTGGATCTTGCTGCCGTCGGGCCGCGTGGCCTCGCGGCTCAGGATCATCTGGCCGTCTTTGAATTCGCCGACGAAGTCGAGATAGCCGCCTTCGTTGTCCACCCAGGTCTGCTTCCACTTGCCGGCGCGGCTATCGAAGGTGGAGACGCTCATGCCGCGCAGGTGCATGGCATCGCCACCGGAGAAATTCTCTTCGACCACGCAACTCTCCAGCACGCGGGTGATGTTGTTGGTGCCGTGTACCACTTCTCCTGCTTTCTCCCCGGGCCAGGTCAGCTCCCACTGCCCGACCCAGAAGTCAAATTGTTTTTGTTCGGGAACAGCACAAGGGTTCGGAGTCTGTTGGGCGAAGGCCGATACCGCATAGAAGACGGCAGCAACAACTGCGAGTCGAATCGTGGACATTTTCTTCCCTCGAAGCCACAGACGTAAGAACGCACTAAAACGTTGCATCGCGCAACAGAGACAGCTCTGCGGTGTAGTTTACTGAGAACTGAGAACCGAGAACTGACATCTGACAACTGGTTTTCATCCAGACAACCTTGACGCGGCAGTGTGATGTGTTATCGCTAGCAAGAGGCGCTTGTGATACACCTTTATGTTTGAATCTTCCGCAAGCCATCTTCTTATTTGTGGCCGGCATGCTGGGCGGCGCGCTCAACGCTGTCGCCGGCGGGGGCAGTTTTATCGCCTTTCCCGCATTGTTGTTCACGGGCGTTCCGCCAATTCCCGCCAACGCAACGAATACGATCGCATTGTGGACGGGCGTGACCGCGAGTGGCGGGGCTTTTCGGGAGCGGCTAGACACGCCCCGGCGGGTGATGGTGCCGCTGCTGTTGACAAGTTTTGTCGGCGGAGTCGCCGGTGCCCTCCTGCTCCTGAAGACGCCTGCCCACACCTTCATGCGCGTGCTTCCGTGGCTGATGCTGGGCGCGACGCTGCTGTTTGTCTTCGGCAAGAAACTGGCCGGAACTCGTGGCTCCAGCGTGGGGCGGGACGCGACGGCGATGGCCATCCTGGGCGCGTCGGTGTTTGAGTTGTTCGTGGCGATTTACGGCGGCTACTTCGGCGGTGGAGTGGGAATCATCAATTTGGCGATGCTGGCGGCTGTCGGCATGACCGATATCCATGAGATGAACGCGCTCAAGAGTGTGCTAGGGATGGCGATCAACGGCGTGGCGGTGGTGGTCTTCATCCTGAAACGTGCCGTTTACTGGCCGCAGGCTGCGATCATGATTGCCGGTGCGGTGGTTGGAGGGTACTTCGCCGCGCACTATTCGATGAAGCTGCCGCAGGCCTGGGTGCGCTGGTTCGTGATCCTGGTGGGCGCCGGAATGAGCGCTTACTTCTTCGTGAAAGCCTACTGATTCGCCGCAGATCTACGCGGATAAACGCAGATCAATTCTTGATTGTTCTTTCTCTTTGATTTATCTGTGTTAATCCGTGTAAATCCGCAGCGAAAAAGGTTTTGGTTTGACCCTTTTCTCCTCAACACGATAGAATGTTCGAGTTTGCCTGTACTCGCGGCCCCGTTCTGGGGCCGTCCGCAATCGTTGCCGAAAGCGCCGACGCGGAAGCAGCAAGCACGGAAAATCAGCCAGTTGCCCGGATCGCGCCTGAGCGCGGTGGGCCCTGTTGACGGAGGCATAGGTATGTACGCGGTCATCCGCGCCGGTGGCAAGCAGTACCGGGTGGCGCCCGGCGATGTGATTCGAGTCGAGAGCCTGGGCACCGGCACCGACGGCAAGGTCGAGTTCGGCGATATTCTCGCGGTCTCCGGCGGCGAAGGCCAGATTGCCAAACCGCAGGCTGACGCCCACGTGACGGGCCAGGTGGTGGAGCAGGGACGCGAGAAAAAGATCCTGGTCTTCCACTACAAACGCAAAAAGCAGTACAAGAAGCTGCGCGGACATCGCCAGGCATTCACCGCGGTGCGGATCACCGAGATCGCTTTCGACGGGCAGAAGTTTACCGCTCCTGAGCTGCCGAAGAAGCAGCCCAAGGCGAAGAAGGCAGCTCCTGCAGAAACAGGGGAAGCGAAGTCCGCCAAAGCTCCGGCGAAGAAGAAGGCCGCAAAGAAGTCGGCGGCGAAGAAAGCGGCACCGAAGAAAAAGAAGTAACCACTGCCGAGCTTCGCTCGGCCTGGACGGGCGAGACGCCCGTCCCTACACAGGACTGATATGGCACACAAGAAAGGGCAAGGCACATCACGCAACGGCCGCGACTCGAATGCGCAGCGGCTTGGCTTCAAGGCTTTCGGCGGACAACTGGTTCCCGGCGGGACAATTATCGTACGCCAGCGGGGAACGAAGGTTAAGCCTGGCCTGAACGTCGGTCGCGGTAAGGACGACACCTTGTTCGCGAAGATTACGGGCTACATCCGGTTCAAAGATCGCGGCCAGATGGGCAAGTTCGTCATGATCGAACCGGTTGAAGCGAAGTAAGCCACGCGGGCGAGGCGCCCGCGCCACACAAGCATCGACACAGCCTCGCCTTCGGGCCGAGGCTTTGTTTTTTGTCCCAGGTCGTAGGTCCTCGGTCGCAGGTCGTCGGCCTATGGCCAGGAGCCTATGACCGAGGACAAACGATTTCCATGTTCATCGATGAGGCCACAATTCGGGTGAAGGCCGGCGACGGCGGCAACGGATGTGTCGCTTTCCGGCGGGAGAAGTTTGTACCGCGCGGCGGGCCTTCGGGGGGAGATGGCGGCCGGGGCGGCGAGGTCCTGATGGAATCGAGTGAGCGCCACAACACCCTGGTCCACTTCCGCTTCAATCCCGAATACAAGGCCGAGCGCGGACGGCACGGGGAAGGTTCCAACAAAACAGGACGCGATGGCGAGGGTGTGCTGCTGAAGGTCCCGGTAGGAACGCTGCTCTACGACGACGAGACCGGCGAGAAAGTCCACGACTTCTCGCGGGCCGATGAACGTATTGTGATCGCCCGCGGCGGACGCGGCGGGCGCGGCAATGCGCAATTTGCCACTTCCACTCACCAGGCGCCTCGGGAGCACGAAGATGGGCGTCCCGGCGAGGAGCGCGTCTATCGCCTCGAACTGAAGCTCCTGGCGGATATCGGTCTGGTCGGCTATCCCAATGTTGGCAAGTCCACGCTGATCTCGCGAATCTCCGCCGCACGGCCCAAGATTGCCGACTACCCATTTACCACTCTGCAGCCGAACCTCGGAGTCGTGGTGGTGGGGAAGGAACCGGAAGAGCGGAGTTTTGTCGTGGCCGACATACCGGGGCTGATCGAAGGCGCGCATACCGGGGCCGGTCTAGGCACGCAGTTTCTGCGGCATATCGAGCGCACCCGCCTGCTGGTGCATCTGGTGGACGTCTCCGATGCCAGCGGGCGCCCCGATCCGGTCAAGGACGTGGAAGTCATCGTGGGCGAACTGAAGAGCTTTGGGGCCAAGCTCGAAGAAAAGCCGGTAATTATGGTGGCGTCGAAGATTGACGTTGCCAACGATGACAAACTTGCCAAGCTGAGGCGCTACTGCAAGAAGCACAAGCTGGAGCTTTTTCCCATCTCGGCGGTGACGGGAAGAGGCATTAACGAACTGAAATACGCCATGGCGGAGAAAGTTGAGGAGGTTCGCAATCAGGCCCAGGAGACCGAAGCCTGATGTGGTGGATCCTCTTCACCGCCGTGGATCTGTATATCGGGTTGATCGTTCTGAAAGCGATGGCCCCCTCGCTCCCGCCGCCTAAGCAAAAGCGCCTGGCTGTCGTGGAGAAGGTGCTATGGGGAGCAATGGCCGTCCTGGCCGTCGCCTTCGTGGTGAAAATCTGGCAGCACCGCTGAAGACCATCAACCCGATCGAGATCACCTCCGCTATGCCTCGGGAACGTGCGGCCCGTGGTGGAAGTGATACTGAAGAATCTTGGCCGCCAGGGCGGGACTCATGGCAGGAGTTTCGGCTTCCACCGCGCGTACGACCTCTCCGCGACACACCACCTCCGCAGAAGACAATCCTGCGATCTCTGGCGGGAGCACAAGGTTGATCTCCACCTGCGCCGCCGGGGAAATCACCTCTTCCGCGCGGAACAGCAGGCCCGACCGGCTGATGTTCTCAGTCGTTCCCGCCCGCCAGTTGGGTTCTCCGATGGGGCGGTACTTCAACGGCAAGTGCAGATTGAAGCGCTGGGCGCGGAACGGGGACAGCTTCCCCTTGCCGGTCGGCTTCTGAGCAGATTGAGCAGCCATGACAACCTCCGAAGGAAGTGGGGTATCGAGCACCTCCCGCACTTTTGCCTTCAGCGAGGGGAGGGTAAAGGGTTTTTGCAGCAGATTGACGTTGAGCTCCAACGTGCCGTTGTGGCCGATCACGTTCTCGGTGTAGCCCGACATATAAAGCACCTTGATCTGCGGCCGGGCGGACGAAATGGCCTGCGCCAGTTCACGTCCGTTCATGCCCGGCATGATTACGTCGGTGAGCAACAAGTGAATGGGCGGGGTGTGCGAATTTGAGATCTGGATAGCCGCGGCCGGGTCGGCAGCTTCGAGCACGGTGTATCCCTGGATTTGCAGATACTGCCGCGTAAGCTGCCGCACATTGGCTTCGTCTTCCACCAGCAGAATGGTTTCGTGACCGACTGAGGCTTCCCGAGTGGGCGCGGGCAGCTCGGGCGTTATCGACTCTCCGGTGGCAGTCACCCGGGGCAGATATACCTTGAAGGTGGTTCCTTTTCCGGTCTCGCTATACACCCAGATATAGCCGCCGCTCTGTTTGACGATCCCGTAAACCGTGGACAGGCCCAGTCCGGTGCCGGTGCTGCCCTTGGTGGTGAAGAACGGTTCGAAGATATGGCTTTGGGTCTCGGCGTCCATGCCCATACCGGTATCACTGATCGCAAGCATGACGTACTCGCCGGGTTCAGCGGGTGCGTGCAGGCGAGCATAGCTCTCATCCAGCGACACATTGCCGGTCTCGATGGTGAGCTTTCCCCCCTGGGGCATGGCATCGCGCGCATTGACCGCCAAGTTCATGATTACTTGCTCGATCTGGCCGGGATCGGCGCGTACCGCTCCCAGGTCACCGCCCGGAACCATAACCAAGTCGACGTCTTCGCCGATCAGGCGGGTCAACATCCTGAGGTTCTCAGTCACGATTGCGTTCAGGTCGAGCACCTTGGGAGCCAGCATCTGTTTGCGGCTGAAGGCCAGGAGCTGGCGGGTGAGAGCCGTCGCCCGGTTGGCGGCGCGGGCAATTTCGTGCGCCGGCCCACGTACTGCCGGTTCATCCCCAATGCGATCCAGCAGGAACTCGCAATACCCCGAGATCACCATCAGGAGATTGTTGAAGTCATGAGCAATGCCGCCCGCCAGCCGGCCGATGGCTTCCATCTTTTGCGCCTGACGGAGTTGTTGCTCAAGCGCGCGGTGCTCGGTGACGTCCTCGGCGAAGAGTTCGAAGAAGGTCGAATTCTTTTCCCCTCGAATGGTGCGGCCTGACAGACGAACCGTTACCTGGCTGCGGTCCTTGCGCAGCCAGTCCGAAACCAGCCCGTGGAAGCTTTGCGCCGCCCGAAAGTGATCAGCAACCGTGAACCACTGCTGGGGATCGGCGTGCTGAGTTACCAGATTCTGCCCAATGAGCTCGGAGGCAGATTCATAGCCCAGCATGCCCACCAGCGCAGGGTTGGCGCTCAACAGAACGCCGGAGGAGTCGCAGCGGCAGATGCCGTAAGGGGCGTTGGTCACCAGCGAACGAAAGTTGGCTTCTGAGCGGCGCAGACCTTCCTGGGCCGCACGCAGCGCGGCATTGAAGGAGCAAATCATCAGCGCCAGGAAAACAAACAGAACGAGATGTATGATGGCCTTGCGATATTCGGCCGGGGAGTGGCCCGCGGCCAGGGAGAAGTAGGCGCTGACGGTTAAGGCAAAAGAGGTCGCCACCAGGCCGGGCTTCCATCCGCCGTACCAGGCGCTCACCATGATTGCGACAGCGAACACCACCAGGCGGCTTTCCACCACGTCGGAAAGCATCAAGGCGGGGATGAGCGCGAGCGTAATGCTGAGTACGGCGACGCCGTATCGGAGGATGGGCGCCCGATTCGGAGGGATGTAGCGTGTGCGGAGAAGGGGGAGCTTCGCTCGCATACAAATCCAATCTAGTTCCAAAGCGGGAATCCCCGCGAGTTACGTGAGTTCACACGGTTGGTGCTGGGCGGGCATTGGTCAAAAGGCCAATCCCCTGGACGTGGGCGTAGTCCGAATATACGGCATCCCGGCGCTGAGGATTGTCTCCGGATGGCTGTCTGCGGCGGACAGAGCACAGTTCATTACTGCCATAAAAGATAACTTGGAGGCGCCAGGGAGTTACTAGAATTATATGAACATCGGCCTGTTTGGCGGAACCTTCGACCCGATCCACCGCGGACACCTGGCGCTGGCCCGGGCTGCCCGGGAGCGCTTGGGGCTGGGGAAAATCTATTTCGTTCCCGCCAATATTCCTCCTCACAAGCAGCGCCAGCCCCTGGCGTCCTTCGTCCACCGCTATGCCATGGTTGTGCTCGCCACCCTTGGCGAGAAGGACTTCGTATCCTCTCTTCTGGAAGCGCCGCCTGATGCGGAGAGCACGCCCTCAAGAACAAAGGGCGGACACGGGGCCCCGGACGTCAACTACAGCATCGATACCGTGCGGCGGTTGAAACTCACCTTCAAACCGGCAGACCGGCTTTTTTTTCTGATTGGGATTGACGCTTTCAACGATATCTCGAAATGGCATGAACCGGAGGCGCTGTTCCGCCAGTGCGCATTCATCGTGGCCAGCCGCCCGGGATATTCCCTGGCGGAGGTGGCCAATGCCCTGCCCGAGTCGCTGCGGCCGAAGCCTGCCGTGACCAAGCCATTCCTTAAGCAGCCGGCCATAGGCGATCTGGTTTTGCCCGGGGTAACGGTGCACTTGTTGGACAACGTGCATCAGAACATCTCGGCTACGGCGATCCGGCAGGCTGTGGCTGCGAAAAAATCTCTCGCCCGGTTCGTGGAGCCCGCCGTGGCGGAGTACATCAAGAAGATGGGGCTGTACAACAGTAGTGGTCAGTGATCAGTGGCCAGCGGCCAGAAGGCACGTTTACAATAGCTACGACTGTAGATCGCTGGCCACTGACCACTGACCACTGGCCACTGATTTCTCGACTGCATGAAGAAAAACCTCTTGAAACAACAAGTCTCCGAAGCCATTACCGCCTGCCAGGACAAGAAGGCGGAAGAGATCAGCATCCTGGAACTGGAAAAGGGTTCCGGCGCCTT
>Ga0335082_10003180_pt1 | contig 17821 bp, 10 predicted proteins | sample Lox_Sample_41_FD_206718 | JGI IMG/M metagenome (GOLD analysis project Ga0335082, IMG submission 206718) | Soil microbial communities from Loxahatchee National Wildlife Refuge, Florida, United States - Lox_Sample_4.1 | ecosystem: Environmental > Terrestrial > Soil > Wetlands | place: USA... | reverse complement strand
CGGCGAACGGGGGCTCCTGAGCATTCACCGACTGAGCCGGGAAAAGCAGGAGATCGAGAAAAAGGCGGACGAGCTGAGGGCGGAAAACGAGAGGCTCAAGAGGGAGATCGAGGCCCTCCGGAGCGACCGGCGTTACCTGGAAAGCATCGCCCGGCGGGATTTCGGGTTGATCAGGCAGAACGAAATCATCTACCAGTTCCCCTCCTCCGAGAAATCCGGGACACAGCCCGCCGCCCCGGAGGCCCCCCCTAAGGGGAACCCGGGGGCGAAACCGGCACCGAAGCGGTGATGGTTTGTACCGGCCACAGGAGAGATGCACGATGAAGGAGGCCGTACCATGAGCAGTCACGATGGGCGCCAGTTCTGCGCAATCTGCGCCTGGCGGGAGACCTGCGTCAGGAAATTCTCCGTTGCCGATGGCGGCGCCCGTTGCCCCGACTTTACCCGGGACATTTCCATCAGGACACCGGCCGGCGGCGACACGGGGGGAAAACCAGGAAGCGGGACGGCCCAGGGGGAGTGATGAAGGAACTGCTGCAACAACTCGTCAGGAAAGGGCTCGAAAGCTGCTATGCCGCGGGAGATCTCTCCTGCGGAGAGTATCCGTCGATCGTTATCGAAACGCCGTCCCAGAAGGAGCATGGCGATTTCGCCACCAACGCCGCCATGATGCTCGCACGGGCGGAGAAGAAGGCGCCGCGGGCCATTGCCGATATCCTTGTCAAGCATCTGGCGGCCGATACCTCCCTCTGTTCGGGAATAGGAGTGGCCGGTCCCGGCTTCATCAACTTCTTTATCCGGGACGACGTGTGGCGCTCGGTCCTCACGGAAATCGAGGAAGCCGGGCCTTCCTATGGCCGCAGCCGTACCGGTGCCGGTAGGAAGGTCCAGGTGGAATTCGTCAGCGCCAACCCGACCGGTCCGCTCCATATCGGACACGGCCGGGGGGCGGCCATCGGCGACACCATGTGCCGCCTTCTCGATGCCACCGGCTGGGAGGTAACGCGGGAGTTCTACTACAACGACGCAGGCGCCCAGATCGCCAACCTGGCCCTGTCGGTCCAGGCGCGGTGCCTGGGGATCGAACCGGATGACCCGCGCTGGCCCGCCGACGGGTACCAGGGGGAGTACATCCGGGACGTGTCCCGGGCCTATCTTGCGCGGGAAAAGGTTGATGCCGACGACCAGCACGTCGTCGCGTCCGGCGACCCCCACGACCTGGACGCCATCCGGCGCTTCGCCGTCGCCTACCTGCGCCGGGAGCAGGACCAGGACCTCACCGCCTTCGATGTCCACTTCGACGTCTATTCCCTGGAATCGAGCCTCTACGGCGACGGCCGCGTCGATGCCGTGGTCAACCGTCTCATCGAAAACGGACACACCTACGAGCAGGACGGCGCCCTCTGGCTCCGCACCACCTCCTTCGGCGACGACAAGGACCGGGTGATGCGTAAGGCCGACGGAAGCTACACCTACTTTGTCCCCGACGTTGCCTACCACTGGCAGAAATGGGAACGGGGCTTCACCCGGGTGATCAATGAGCAGGGGGCAGATCACCACAGCACCATCACCCGGGTGCGGGCAGGGTTGCAGGCCCTTGCCGGAGGTATCCCGGAGGGATGGCCGGAATACGTCCTCCACCAGATGGTGACGGTGATGCGTGCCGGCGAAGAGGTGAAGATCTCCAAGCGGGCCGGGAGCTACGTCACGCTGCGGGACCTGATCGACGAGGTGGGACGGGATGCCACCCGCTTCTTCTTCGTAATGCGCAAGGCGGATTCCCAACAGGTTTTCGACATCGACCTCGCCAAACAGCAGTCCCTCGACAATCCGGTTTACTATGTCCAGTACGCCCATGCCCGCATCTGCAGCATTTTCGCCAACGCCGCGGAGCAGGGGATTGCCCTTCCCTACGGGAGGGATGTGAATCCAGCGAGGCTTACGGCGCCCGAGGAAATGGCCATGATCAAGACGCTGGCCTCCTTCCCCGAGGTGGTGGAGGGGAGCGCCCACAACCTCGAGCCCCACCGCATCACGTACTACCTCCAGGAACTGGCGGGGGAATTCCACAGCTTCTACAACAAGAGCCGCGTGATTACCGACGACGCGGAGCTGACGGCCGCCCGGCTCTTCCTCCTCACCTGCGTCGCACGTGTCCTGAAGAATGCCCTCAACCTGCTGGGGATCGCGGCCCCGGAAAAGATGTAGGGGGAAGGGAATCATGGCGGTGGATTACAGTGGACAGCGAACGGTCAAGAAGAACCGGCCCAAGAAACAGGGGGGGGGGATCTTCGGCATCATCCTCCTCGGGGCGCTGGCAACGGCTTTTGCCTGCGGGGTGCTGACCGGTTGGTTCCTCTTCAAGCCATCGAAAAAGGGGGCTAGCCCGCAAGCCGTTGCTGCCGGCAGCGGTCAGAAGAACAGCGGCGCACCCCGGGCCCCTGCGTCACAACCAGCCGCCGCCGAGCGCAGCGCCGAGCCTCCCCTCACGTTTTACGAGACCCTCCCCAAGGGGGGGAGGTCGGTGGTGATCGGTACCGGCATCAATCCGGTGAAACAGGGGAACGTTCCGCCCGCCAAGCCCGGGCCTGCGCCGCCGGTACAGGCAAAGGAAGCAGCCCAGCCCGCCGCAGCCGCACGGACCGCGGAACCACGGGAGCCGGACGGCAAGGGGACTGATGGAGCGAAAGGAACGGCCCCGTCCGCGGTTGATGCATCAGGGAAAAAGGCAAAGGCCGGTTCCGGGAAGCTGTGCGTCCAGGTGGCATCCTTTCCCGACCGGAAGGGGGCTGAAGAGCTACGGACCAAGCTGGCGGCCAAGGGGCTGGACGCGTATATCGTGGAATCGAACGTGCCGGACAAGGGGGTCCGGTTCCGGGTCCGGATCGGCAGGGGGCTGGAGCAGGCCGAAGCGAACGACGCATTGCAGAAGGTGGGCAAGGGCGCAATCATCATTGCGGAATAAGGGACAGCTATGCGGATACTCGTCACCGGCGGTGCCGGCTTCATCGGTTCCCACCTCTGTGAGAAGCTGCTCGGTGCCGGTCACGACGTCGTCATCATCGACAATTTCAATGATTACTACGATCCCGAGCTGAAGCGGCGCAATTTCCGTTCCGTTGCCTCGTGCGGCGGTGCGGGGGACGTGACCCTCTGCGAAGGGGACATCCGCGACGGAGAATTCGTCGCGGCCATCTTCGACCAGGAAGCGCCCGATGCGGTCGTCCATCTTGCCGCGGCCGCCGGCGTCCGTCCTTCCATCGAGAAACCGCTCTTCTACGAGGAAGTGAACGTCCGGGGGACGATGAACCTCCTGGAAGGGGCCCGGAAGAACGGGGTGCGCCCCTTTGTTTTCGCCTCAAGTTCCTCGGTGTACGGGAACAACCCGAAGGTGCCGTTTTCCGAGTCCGACCCAGTGGACAACCCCATCTCCCCCTATGCCGCCACCAAAAAGGCCGGCGAGCTCATCTGTTACACCTACCACCACCTCCACCGCCTGAACATCGCCTGCCTGCGGTTTTTCACCGTCTACGGCCCGCGCCAGCGCCCCGACCTCGCCATCAGCAAGTTCACCCGGCTCATTGACGGGGGGAAGCCGATCCCATTCTACGGCGACGGCACAACCAGGAGGGATTACACCTTTATCGACGACATTGTCGACGGGGTGATGCAGGCCTTCTCCTGGGTCTGCGCGGAAGAGGCCCGCTACGACATCTTCAACCTGGGGGAGTCGCGGCCGGTGGAGCTTCGCCGGCTGGTGGAGATTATCGAGGCGGAGCTTGGAAAGAAGGCGCTCGTGGAGCGGTTGCCGCTGCAGCCCGGGGATGTGCAGCAGACCTACGCCGATATCGCCAAATCGTCCGCAATCCTCGGGTATCGACCGGTGACCGACATCGAGGACGGGGTCAGGACTTACGTCCGGTGGTGGCGGGAAAATAGAATGCAGTGATTATTTACATTGACAGGGGACAATCTCCTGTGGTAGTAATAGAACTTCAATTGACGCGGGGTGGAGCAGTCTGGTAGCTCGTCGGGCTCATAACCCGAAGGTCAGAGGTTCAAATCCTCTCCCCGCAACCAAAAATATCAAGGGTTTAGCTAAAATAGCTAAGCCCTTTTTTATTGGTTTTGTGCTAATTCTGTGCTAATTGGGGTTGTCATGCCGTTAAGCACACCCACAGCGTTGGCAAGGTGATTTGGGGCAAGGTGGCTATATCTGAGTGTCATGGAGAGTGATTTATGGCCCATAAGTCTTGATACGGTTGTAAGGTCTACCCCTAAGGTGTGACGCTGAAGGTATGTCGCAGGTCATGAAAATGGAAATCCACTATACCGGCCTTTCTGCAAGCGGTATTAAATGAGCGTTTTATATCTTTAAATCGTTTCCCGGTTGCAGGGTCATGAAAAACCCAAGGGGCATCAAGACGACGGACTAATTCATTCAACATTTCCCGTAAAGGGTCGTTTATCTCCTGAGAGAGGATCGCCGTACATCCGCATTTGGCAAACGCTCGACAGGCCCAGATGGTTCCGTTCCGCCCGTGGTTCCCCGATCCCACTTCACCAGGTGCGTCAATCGATCATGCATCCGAGGGAGATACCCAGCGGCTGCGCCAGAAGTTCCTCTCCCTTTCCGAGGACGGCAGGCACGTGGGCTTGTTCAGGTGAGCAGCAAGATCGTCCCGGCTGCACCAGTTGGTGGTAAGTAAAGGTGAGCTTTGAAAGTGTTCAACCGGTATGTCAGGCCTGTGGCCTCGCAATGCCGAGTTTTTTCATCCGAAACGTCAAAGTGCTCGGATTAAGGCCCAGTTGTTCAGCGGCGTTTCCTTTTCCCTTTACCCGCCATTGACACTGTTCCAGCACGCTGATGATGTGGTTGCGCTCTATTTCGTCGAGATTGTTGACAGTCGGAGCGGGGGACCGTTGCGGGCGGATCGTTCCCCATGACTCATCCAGGCTGAGGGTAATTCCTCGTGAGAGGATGATTGCCCGCTCGATGACATTCTCAAGTTCCCTGATGTTCCCGGGCCAACGATATGCGGTCAAAGCCTCCATAATCTCCTTGGGGATCTTGCTGATGTTTTTCCCGAGGCCTCCCTGCTTTTTACTTACGAAATACCATACGAGAAGCGGGATGTCCTCTGTGCGTTCCCGCAACGGGGGCAGTTCGATGGGGAAAACGCTCAGACGGTAGTAGAGGTCCGAGCGGAAGGAGCCGTCTTCCACTTCTTTCTTGAGATTGCGGTTGGTGGCGGCAATTACCCGTACGTTGACCTTCTGGGTTGTGGAAGACCCCACCCTTTCGAATTCGCCCTCCTGGAGAACGCGCAGCAGTTTTGCCTGGAGCTCGAGGGGAAGCTCTCCGATTTCGTCGAGAAAGATCGTGCCACCGTCGGCCAGCTCAAACCTCCCCAGTTTCCGTGCCAGTGCTCCGGTGAAGGCCCCTTTTTCATGGCCGAACAGCTCACTTTCGATCAGCGCGGCGGGGAGAGTTGCGCAGTTGACCCGTACCAGAGAACTCTCCTTGCGGGTGCTTCGGTTGTGGATAGCTCGTGCAATAAGTTCTTTGCCGGTGCCGGTTTCTCCGAGTATCAGTACCGTCGCATCCGTGGTGGCCACATGGGCGACACGGTGCAGCACCCGCCGCAATACCTCGCTCTTGCCGACAATTTCGTCGAACCCATGTGTGCCGAGGATTTCCTCCTTGAGATAGGCGTTCTCGGCATGAAGTCGTTCCTTTAACCGGTCAACCTCAACGAGAGCTCGGCGGAGTTCATCCTCGGTATGTTTGCGAATCCGTACTTCCTGTTTGAGGCCATCCATCAGCCGCGCGTTTTCCAGAGCCACGGCAGCTTGGGCCGAGATCAACTGGATCGCTTTCAGCCGGTCTCCGCTGAAGGCATCACGGCTCCGGTTGTTTTCCAGGTAAAGGATTCCTACCGGCTTGCCCCGGTGCATCACCGGTGCACAGAGTATGGATTTCGGCTTTTCCCGTGAAATATAGGGAGAGCCCGTAAACCTTTCGTCCTGGGAAGCATCGCCGAGCACCACTGTTTCGTGGGATCTGCTGACAAACCTGACGATGCTCCGGGAGAGATTGTTGCAGTTTTCAATGGGAATGCGCTGCAGGACCTGTACCCCGTCATCATCGACGGAGCCGCTGGCTTCGATGAGGATCTTGCCTCCTTCTTCCCTGAGTAAAAAACCCCGTTGGGCGCCGGCATTTTGCAGGAGGATGCCGATAAGCATGATGAGAAGCTTGGGAAGGTCCAGTTCGCGGGAAAGCGCCGAACCAGCTTGTTCGATGCTGGATATGTCAAGGGTTGCGGATGCGTCCTCAGTGCCTGTTTCCTGAGTGCGCCCGGAACTGGATAGGGTGCGAGGGAGTTCATTCTGGGGAGAGAGAAGATCCGGATACCGGCTGTTAAGCTGGTCGATCTTTCCCCAGGCGCCCCACTTGGCGTAGGCGGAAATCGCCTCCTGAACGTATGCCTTGGCTATTACTCGACGTTCAAGGGTCAGGTAGAACTCGCCGGCAATTTCGCAGGCAAGTGCCTCCTCGTGAACGTAGCGGTTTCTTCTGGCGCCTTCTATTGCACTATCGAACAGCTCCATTGCCTTCAGGTTGTCACCGATAACGCGCTGCTGTTGGGCTTCCACCAGATCCAGCTTGTGCCGGTGGTTCATCGGACAAGCCTGAGCCCTGAGGCGAAGCCTTCTCTGGCGGACGGAGACGATCTGCAGGAGCCGGTCCCGGTCTGTTCCCGAAATGCCAGGAATGATATCGAGGATACTGAGACAGATGTAAAAATCCGAGGAAAGGAGACCGGAAGCCCCTCCCGGCGGGAGGTCATGGGCGCGTAGAGCCGCTTCATAGGCCATCTGGGGTTGCCGGTAGTAGCTGAACACCATCATCTCATGACAGAGGGTGATTTCCTGAACCGTCTGGTCGTCGGATATCTCCATTACCTGAGAGGTATCGTCGGCTAAAAGTGGCCTGCCCTGGGCTATCACGGAGGAGTCCACGCCGTTTATTAACAGCCTGGTAACCTGTTCGAGGCGATCCAGGCCTGAAGAGACTCTTTTTACTCCGATCCGGAGTGCGTCTTCCTGGAAACCGCGGATAGATGACTGCAAGTGGTTCAGCTCGATTCCTGCCAACAGGGCGGTCTCGCTGGAGTAATAGGAACTGATGGTGGCTGTCACCAGATCACCGCTTTCGAGGCCGAGTCGACACGCTCTGTTGAAGTCGACCACCAGTTCTTCAAAATGTTTTCTCCAAGAGTTTACGTCGATGGTGAAAAGAAAATGACAGAACGAGTGCCACCGGGGCAGTGCGGAAAGGTGCAGCAGTTTCATGCCGCGATCACCGGCCCGGCAGCCGTTCTCGTAGTCATCGTGAAGATAGCAGAGAACTCCTCCCGCCATTATATACGCAACGGGTGCTTCGGGGCTGTTCGGATAGCGGATGGCAAGGTCGATCAGTTGTTGCGTTATCACCAGGTACAGTGGGTGATTCACCCATCCGACCACAACGGCCGTTCTTGCCAGCAGGCGCATCGCCGCAAGGCTTTCGGGGTTCACCGGTTGCAGGACGTCGTCCCTGTGGGGAGAAAAAGCCGCCATCACTGAATTCTTCGTATCTAGTACGGCCTGCTTGACTTCCGTGACGGTCGGTTGAAGGGGGACATTCACGCCGAGCAGTTTGACGACATCGAGAGTTATGCGAATCGCTTCGGCATCGAGAAGTCTGGCGTGGGCAATGGCGATCTGGGTTTCATAGGCGGGGATCTTGTCGAGGATGCTCCGAGCTTGCGAGATGATCTGCGCGACCAGACGATCTCCCTCTCGGAAATTCGCTGTCAGGAAAGCCGTTTCCGCTGCCTCGGTATAGATGGCAAGAGCAAGATCATAGGTGGAGGTGGTCCAGGGTTCCGAGGGGAGAAGCACGAGGCCGGTAGTGAAGTACTGGAAAGCAGCCGGGAATGCTGCTGCCGATTTTGCGATGCGGCCTGCTTCCAGGTTGAGCCTGGCAGTCTCTTCCCGTTCGTGCGGATCGAGAAGAAGGTCGAGAGCCCGGTTGAGATGATCGAGAATGGCAAAGATGCGAGGGGCGGTAGCCGGTTGGCCGTTCTGCCGAGATAGAAGCCTGCCGATGAGCAGATGGGTCGCGGCACGGGTCGACTCGGGGATAAGATTATAGGCACTCTCCTGGAGCCGGTCGTGCCTGAACTGGTATCCATCCTCATGTCGTATGAGGAGCCTTTCCCTGCAGGCCTCGATCAGGTCCGACTCGACTTCTTCCGGCATTTTTTCACAGACCGATGCCAGATTGCCGATATCGAGAGGATGGCCAAGGGCTGCCGCCATCGAGATGGTATGGCGGATTCTCACGGGGATCTTTTGTATCTTGCGAGCGGCCAGAATATCGACATTTTCCGTTGTCTCAAGCTCTGCGATCTTCTCCAGGTCCCAGGACCACGCCCCTTCCTGATCATGATACAGTTTCCCCTCTTCGTGAAGTGAGAGCAGGAATACCCTGGAGAAGAACGGATTGCCGGCTGTCTTGCGGTAGACGATATCTGCAAGGGGATTGGCTTTTTCTGCTTCTATCCTGAGGGAGTCGGCAACGAGTCGACGGACGTCCCGCAGGTCGAGCGGGCCGAGAAACAGGTATTCGACGGCAATGCCCCGTTCCTTCATCTTGTGCAGGGTTTGGACCAGGGGGTGACGTTCATTGACTTCACTGTCGCGATAGGCGCCGATCAAGAACAGATTCCCCAAGCCCTTTTCCAGTGCCCCCTCGATGAGCTCCAGACTCGATGGATCGGCCCACTGCAGATCGTCAAGAAACAGGACGAGGGGGTGATTGCCATGGGTCAATGCCCGCAGAACCTGCTGGAAGCAAAGAGTGATACGGTTTCTGGATTCAAGGGGTTCCAGGTCGACAACGGGGGGGGTTTTACCTACAATGCCCTGGAATTCCGGCGTAATGTCCGCAATCACCCCTGCATTCGAGCCGAGGAAATCCATAAACCTGCGGCGATAACTTTCTACCTGTTCCTGTTCTTCGGCCAGCAGTCTGCGCCATAAATCACGGAGCGCTTCGCGGATACCGCTGTACGGCGTTCCCCGTTCGAGAGCATCGTATTTGCCGGCAGCGAACCACCCCTTCTTCTCAAAGACGGGACCGCGCAGTTCCTGGACAAGAGATGTTTTACCGATGCCGGGATCTCCCGCAACCATCAACACCCGGAGATTCCCCTGTGACGCATCCTCAAGGGAATACCGGAGCGTTTCCAGTTCCGTGTCCCGGCCATAGAAACGTTGGGGGAGTTCAAAGCGGGCAGGGGGGTCATGCTCTGCAAGCACGAAGGGGGTTGTCTCACCGGAATCCGAGATATTCTTGAGGCAATGGTGGATATCCAACTGGAGGCCCCTGCACCCCTGATAGCGGTCCTCGGCCGACTTGGCCAGCAATTTCTGAATAATGGCCGAAACCAGGGGGGGAAGTGCCGGGTTGAGCTCTGTGGCTAAGGGCGGGCGTTTTGCGACATGGGCGTGGATCAGTTCCAAAGGGTCGTCGGCCACAAATGGAGGGGTGCCGGTAACCATTTCGAAGAGCGTTACGCCCAGAGAGTAGAGGTCCGTGCGGTAGTCAACAAGCCGGTTTATCCGTCCAGAGAGCTCGGGCGATATGTAGGTCGGGGGAATGCCGAGCAGAACTACTCCCTGAATCCCTTGAACCGAGTTTGGAATTTGTGATGATATGCCCATCCCGTGGAGAATGACATCATCGGTTTCCACGTTGAGCAGAATGTTGCCTGGTTGGATATCGCGGTGGATAAATCCGGCTAGGTGCAGTTCAGAAAGGGTGGCAGAGAGTTTCACTGCGATTCGCAACGCTTTAATCAGCTCCAGGGGCCCGTTTTCAAGAACACGATTCAGGGGTAGGTAACCGCGGTCCTCCATCAGGAGAATGGTGTCGTGGGCATACGCCACTACCTTCTCGGGTCGTTCCAGTCCTTCGATACACAGGGTAGTGCAGATTTCGAACTCGCGATGCAGTCGCGCCGCGGCGATTTTGTACGTGGCTCCCTGTTCAGCCTTTTTGATGATGAAGGAGCGGCCATTACGGTCGCTTGCTCGGTAAAGGCGGAATAGGGGGCCATGCCCCAGTTCTTCCCCTATGTCAAACCCATTCAGAATCATTTATATCCCATTGCTGATAAGGTTAGAACATTGTCTCACAAGTACAACAAAAGGACAATATGTTGCACCGGGAATAATGGTAATTTGGGCATCCGGGTGTAAGGTGCAATATATTGTCCCGATATGTATGTTAGGGATAACATGTTGTCCTCTGGTGATAATTGTCCGCTCCGGCATCCTGGCGCAAGCTTTGCTTTCTCAGTAAATACACATGGTTGGCGCTGTGTCTGTGGGATCGGCCCTGTTGGCACGTTCATTGAAACATCGTTTTGTGTGGTTGATTGCATGTAATGGTACATGAAATATGGCGTGGTGTCGAGGCTGTTTTCAACGTGTACGTCAGGCGAGCGAGTGAACATGGGATATCGAATCGAGATTCAGAAGAGCGACGAGGCAACGGTCCTGCAGGTCGCGGGTATTCTGGGAGGCCGTGGGCTGTCAGAGTTGGAGAAGCTCTGCCGGGAAAGCCTCGGTCCTCTTTGCCTTGATCTGGCCAACCTCCAGTCTGTCGACGCCGAAGGTATTCGTCTCATACATCAACTTGAGCTGCAGGGAGTGGCTCTTCTGGGGGCGTCACCTTATCTGCGGCTGCTGTTGAAACAGGAGAAGCATCCTGAAGAATCATAAATGCACACCAGGAATACCGGCTCATCCCGTTACCTACTCACCACGTATTGAAAGGAGAAATGAAATGGCGAAAAGATTCATAATGTTCCTTGTAGCGCTGGGGGTGCTTGCTGTCACTGCATATGCATCCGATCTGACCCCGATGGGAAGTGAAAGGTCCGGCAACAAAGACGGCAGCATCCCGGCGTGGGATGGGAAGCCGGATACACCAACTTCAGGATGGTCGTACGGGAAGTATCGGGGGGATTTCTGGAAACATAAAGGTGAAAAACCCCTCTTCTCAATCGATGCTTCAAATGTTGACAAGTACAAAGAGAAGCTGAGCCCCGGCCAGGTGCAACTCATCAAACAGACCAAGGGATACCGGATGGATGTGTATCCCTCTCACCGTAATGCCGATTTTCCTGACTTTATTCTCGCCAACACGAAAAAGAACGCAGGGCATGCAAAAATCAGCGCCGACGGAGGTTTCCTGAAGGACGCATATCTTCCCGCGATTCCTTTTCCGACCCCGAAAAACGGTGGCGAGGCCATCTGGAACTATATGGTCCGTTACCAGGGGGTAGGGCTCGATTATCCCGCCGGGACCTATACGGTTCTCTCGCCGCGACCGGGGAGCAGCGAATGGGTAGAGGCGAAGGGCCCGCAGCACACCTATTTCCCGTGGGCGAAGAAAGGGACAAATACTCCTGCCGAGGTAGGGGATGTATTGTACAGCATCTACTTCCAGTACCAAAGCCCTCCTGCTCTTGCCGGACAGGGGCTTGTGCAGACGTGGTATTTCAACAAGGACAACGAGGCCTTCTACTACTTCCCCGGGCAACGCCGCGTTCGCAGACTCCCGTCAGCGGCGTACGACACCCCCCAGATCGGTTTCGAGAACCAGTACACCTTCGACCAGCCCTACCTGCTGAACGGGCAGATAGACCGCCACGACTGGAAGCTCGTCGGGAAACGGGAGATGTACATTCCGTACAACTCATTTGGCATGTTCGACTTTCATCAAAAACTCCATGATGTGGCCCAGCCGAAGTACCTGAAAAACGAAAGCCGGCGCTACGAACTGCATCGGGTGTGGGTGGTGGAAGGAACCGTCAAGAAGGGGATGCGCCACACGGCAACGAAAAAGGTGTTTTACATCGACGAGGACAGCTGGCTGGCGGTTGCGGGTGAAGACTATGACTCCAAGGGGTCTCTGTGGAAAGTGAGGGAATCCTATCCCATTCCCGCCTGGGAACTCGGCGGGGTGTTCGTCACGCAGCCTTTCGTCCAGTATGACCTTACCAACGGTCGGTACATCTTTGATCAGGGGGTCAACACGGGCAAGGACATCAGATGGCTGGCGGAGACAAGCGACCCCCGCTTCAGGCCGGGTTTCTTTACAGGGGACAACCTGCGGTCCATTAGCGAGCGTTAGGGCTAACGATGGGGAGGAAACGCGGCGGACCGCTTTCCTCCCCAGTGACAGCGGATTTGAAGCGAGAGAGATCGACGTGCACAAGGAGGATGCTGATGAGGAGCAAAGTTATTGTAATGGCGCTGACACTGCTGGTATGCCCGGTTCTCGCTCATGCTTTTCAGTTCGAGATAACAGATACTATCAAGGGATCGCTCGATACCCAGGCAACCACAGGATTCGGCATAAGGTTGCAGAACCCGAATCCCAACATGGTGGGCGATCAGAGCTATAATGCCAATGCCAATGTCCAGCAATGGTCCAATGGCGATAATGGCAACCTGAACTACAGGAGAGGAGACGCATTCGCGACGTATGTCAAGCTCACGCCGGAAATGCTGCTGGAGTTTCCTGAACAGATCAAATTTATGGCGCGAGGGACGCTCCTCTATGACTTCATGGCTACCGATACGGCGCGGACTCCCCTGGAAGGCTCGGCAAGAGACCAGGTTGCCCGTGATTACCGCCTTCTCGACCTCTGGGGGAGCAAGGAGTTCACGCTTGGCGGACACACCGCCCGGATACGCGTGGGTAACCAGGTTGTCAGCTGGGGAGAGAGCATCTTCGCCCTTGGAGGCATCAACCAGACCAGTGCGATGGATCTTCAGAAATTGTTGATTCCCGGTACGCAGCTGAAAGAGGCGGTCATTCCGGCGCCAATGATCAGCTTTTCCACGGGTCTTGGCCATGGCGTGAACATGGAGGCCTACTATCAGTGGGGCTGGAACAGGAACCGCGTTCCGCCTGTCGGCTCGTACTGGTCGATAGCCGACGTGTATGACAGAGGCAGGCAGCCGATTTTCCTCAGTGCGAACAATTCGAATTTCGGCGGTGTGGATGGCCAAACCCCCAATGCGACTTTTATAAATGTGGTGAACGGGGCGACGACCAAAAATGGCGCCGGGGATACCACGGGAACTGGAGCGAACACCTCGTTTGCAGTGCCCATCGTGAGTGACAAGGAACCGATGAGCCAGGGACAGTTCGGCGTTGCATTCCACTACAAGCCGGAAGGGCTTCCTTTGGACCTTGGCTTCTATTTCATGAATTACCACGACAAGATGCCGGTCCTCATGTATAACGCCGGCCTCGGGGCCCAGTGGAATTTCCTGGAGAACCGCCAGCTGTACGGGGTAAGTGCCAATTTCCCCGTCGGCGACTGGGCGGTGGGCTGGGAGCTTTCCTACCGGCCGAAGGAAGCTGTCTCCCTTTCGTCCTGCGGCAGATTGCTTGCAGATGGTACTGTGGACACCAACCCCTTTGATCAGGTCGGCTGCAAGGGGTGGACCGAGACTGACAAATACCAGATGCATCTTACCGGGATCCTGCAACTCACGCCGGGCGATCATGGCTGGTTCCTCAACCTGCTGGGCGCTGATAGCGCCGTCTTTACCGGTGAGGGGGTCGGTATTTATTTCCCGAACCTGAAAGATTCGTACTCTACCGGTTTCACGAAAGTTGACGCCATTACGGGGAACATCGTTCCCATGTATCAGGTCCCGGCGGCCGGCTACATGCCGTGGATGGCCACCACGACCGACCCGAATTCTTCCGTTGCCCAGACGATTCCAGCCGTTGGTACGAAATATTCGATGGGGTACACGGTCGATTTCAACTGGACGTATGATGGTACGGTCATTCCCGGTTGGCAGCTCACGCCGGGGGTGACATTCTTTCATGCGATTGTGGGAGATACCCCTACCATGCTGTACAACTATGCCGAGGGCGCAAAGTCTCTGAATTGCTACGTTCTGTTCAACATGAACCCGGCGAAATGGCAGGCCGGCGTGAATTACGCGAAATTTTTCGGAGGAGCCGGCGGCGACGGCGGCGGGCCGAGCAATCTTCGCCAACCACTGGCTGACAGGGACTTCGTCGGTGGGTTTGTGACCTACAATTTCTAAGAAGTAAGGAAAGAATCAGCCATCCCTCCCGGCAACGCGGCCGGGAGGGATGGCCACACCTCGGCACGCACAAGCCCCAGGAGAACCTCAGGCGGAGGAGACAGACCGTGTTGAACAGACTTGTTGCACAATTGGAAGACTTCTTTTTCGGGCATCGGAAACTGACCCTCGGCATCATTCTCGGCTTCACGGCGATCATGGCGGTCTTCGCCCTCCGGCTGAAAATGTCCGCGGGGTTCGACAAGCAGATGCCGATCGGTCATGAATACATCCAGACGTTCCAGAAATACCGGGACGATCTTTTTGGCGCGAACCGGTTGAACATCGTGGTCAAAGCGCGGAAGGGGACGATCTGGACGCCGGAGGGTCTTACCCGGCTCTATCAGTTAACCCAGGATGTGCAATCACTTCCTAATGTCGATCGGCTGGGGGTTCAGTCACTCTGGACCCCGAATGCCTTCGTCAACGAAATCACCGAGGATGGATTCAGGGCTGAGCCGATCATTCCGGGGACCATCACCCCCGAATCACTGACTGCGGAAAACATCGGAAAGATCCAAAAGACAACGGACGAAGGTGGCTTTGTCGGTACGCTGGTTTCACGAGACCAGACCAGTGCCATGATCACGGCCGAACTGAGCGACCGGGACCGTGACGGAAACAAGCTCGACTATGTAACATACAACGGTTTGCTTGAGGGGCTCCGGAAGAAATACGAGGATGGCACCTTTGAAATTCAGATGATCGGCTTTGCTAAACAGATTGGCGACATAGCAGATGGCGCCACGGGTGTGCTCTTCTTCTGCGGCATGGCTTTGTTGCTGACGGCATTGGCGGTATACTGGTACTGTCACTCGGTTCGTTTCACCATCCTGCCCATCGTCTGCTCACTCTCTTCGCTGGTCTGGCAGTTCGGAACCCTGCGCCTTCTCGGCTATGGCCTCGACCCCCTGGCGGTGCTCGTACCGTTTCTGGTTTTTGCCATCGGTGTTTCTCATGGGGTCCAGCAGATCAATTTCATCGTCCGTGAGCTTTCGCACGGGAAAAATTCGATGGAAGCCGCCCGACGCAGCTTTACGGGGCTGCTCATTCCCGGCACCCTCGCCCTCGTTACTGCTTTCGTATCCTTCATAACCCTGGTCCTGATCCCCATCCCGATGGTGCGAGAGCTGGCCGTCACGGCTTCCATCGGCGTGGGGTACAAGATCGTCACCAACCTCATCATGCTTCCCGTTGCGGCTTCCTGCTTTAATTTCACGAAAGAGTACGCGGACAAGGCGATGCTCAAGCGCGAACGGCGGTCGCAGTGGCTGAAGTCACTGGCGAAGGTCGCCGAACCGAGAAACGCGGTCATCACCGTCGTGATAACAGTCCTCCTGTTCGGTGTGTCGGTGTGGCAGAGCCGTGACAGGGTAATCGGTACATTACAACCGGGAGCGCCAGAACTGCGTCCCGAATCCAGATTCAACCGGGATGCCGTCGCTATCTCTGAAAATTACGACATGGGTCTCGACTGGTTGACGGTCGTGTTCGAGGCGTCAGGGGACGCGACAGCCAATCCTGCCGTCGGGGCATTCGTCGACGATTTTACCTGGTACATGACAGACGTCCCCGGAGTGATGTCGGTCAACTCATACGCTACACAGCTTCGCACCTACAATGAAGGATACAACGAAGGAAATCCCAAGATGGCGGTTGTGCCCATCGATCCCACGAACTATGGGGGGCTCTCGGCGGAAATCGGCCGGAATCGCGGTTACATGAACAAAGACTGCACCATGACCGCGGCGCACATGTATCTGACCGACCATAAGGCGACGACCATCAACGGAGTGATTAATGCCATCAAGAAGTACCGGTCCGCCAACAAGCTCGACGGGGTAAAGATTCGTTTGGCCGCCGGGAATGCCGGGGTCCTGGCGGCGATCGACGACGAGGTGGAAAAGAGCGAGCTCCCCATGATGCTCTACGTGTATGCCGCCATTCTGCTTCTCGTTCTCATAACCTATCGGGACTTCCGCGCCATGATCGCCTGCTGTCTTCCCCTTACCGTCGGGACCTTCATCGGCTACTGGTTCATGAAAGAGCTGCACATAGGGCTCACGGTCGCCACGCTTCCTGTCATGGTGCTGGCTGTCGGCATCGGCGTCGACTATGCATTCTACATTTACAACCGGCTCCAGTTGCACCTGGCCCATGGCCAGAACATCGTCAAGGCACTGGAACATTCGATCCTTGAGGTGGGCATGGCGACCATCTTCACGGCAATTACCCTGGCGATCGGCGTTGCCACCTGGTCTTTCTCGGCCCTCAAATTCCAGGCCGACATGGGCAAGCTCCTGGCGTTCATGTTCATCGTGAACCTGGTGATGGCGCTGACGGCCCTGCCGGCAGTAGCAGTCGTGCTGGAAAGGATATTCCCGCGTCGCGGGCCGGTGCGTGCGCCGGGGATCATGAATCACTGATTGGAGATTCCGCTCATGAAGAGAATAGAGTTGTCCGCTCGAAGCAAAACCTGGTGGTCGATCCCGCTGCTGATCGCTCTCATGGCAGGTGCGGTTCTGGCCGAGGATGCCGCGGTTTCGCCTGGCGGTAGTGCTGCCGTAAAGATACTGCCTGCCGTTCAGACTGCCGCAGCCACCAAGGCGATGATGCTCGGTGCCGCCCGTGCGGGTAAAAGGATCGTCGCCGCAGGGGATCACGGGATTGTTCTCCTCTCCGATGATGACGGCAAGAGCTTCCGGCAGGCGAAATCCGTACCGGTCCGCTCGACACTGACCTCGGTCTGTTTTGTGGACGACAAGACCGGGTGGGCCGCGGGGCAGTGGGGGGTGATTCTCGCGACGTCCGACGGAGGTGAGACGTGGCAGTTGCAACGTTCGGACACTACGGTGGACCGGCCTCTGTTCTCCGTCTATTTCAAGGACAAGAGCCATGGCTGGGCTGTGGGCCTCTGGTCACTGCTGCTTGCCACCAGGGATGGCGGCAAGACATGGGAAAATGTGAAACTGCCGCCCCCACCGGGGGGAGGAAAGGGTGACCGCAACCTTCTCAGGATATTTGCGAGTGGCAAAGGTACCGTGCTGATTGCTGCGGAACAGGGAACGATACTTCGCTCCGGCGACGAGGGAGTGACCTGGAACTATGTGACAACCGGGACGAAAGGGAGCTTCTGGACCGGCATTGCCCTGAAAAATGGCACCCTGCTGGTCGGAGGCCTCCGTGGCACGCTGTACCGGAGTGCGGACGACGGGAAGACGTGGAAGGAAGCGTCTTCCACTGCCAAAGAGTCACTAACCGATTTTGCCGAGACCAACGGGAAGATCCTGGTGGTCGGTCTCGATGGAATCGTTCTGGTAAGTGCCGACAATGGCCTCACATTTACAGGAAAGCAGAGGGATGATCGTGTCCCCTTTACTGCACTTGCAGTGGCGGAAAACGGTCAAGCCGTAGCCTTCTCCAAGGGTGGCATCGTGAAGGATTTTCCGGAAGAGAAGAAGAAATGACGAATCATCGAAAAGGTGCGGGCAATGCGACAGGACAAGGAAATTCCCCGAAACGGAGAAAATGAGCGTACAAGGTCCTCGCCTCTTCGCAACGGCACGAGGGGTTGCTTTTGCAG
>Ga0335082_10003179_pt1 | contig 17821 bp, 12 predicted proteins | sample Lox_Sample_41_FD_206718 | JGI IMG/M metagenome (GOLD analysis project Ga0335082, IMG submission 206718) | Soil microbial communities from Loxahatchee National Wildlife Refuge, Florida, United States - Lox_Sample_4.1 | ecosystem: Environmental > Terrestrial > Soil > Wetlands | place: USA... | reverse complement strand
CGCTCGGCGTCCTGCGCCTCGAGGGCTCGCCGCGCCCCGAATGGGAGGAGCTCCGCGCCCTCGCGCGAGACGCGGGGGTACGAGTCGTCGAGGAGCCCGCCTCTGCCGTCGGCTCGGAGGCGACCCGGGCCCCGTGGGTCCGGCTCGAGGCAGGCGCGCTACCGGAGACGGACCTCCCGGCGCTGCTCTCCGACGCCTCGATGCCCCCGCACACCCTCGTCGCCCTCGACGGCGTCGAGGATCCGCAGAATCTCGGAGCGATCGCCCGCGTGGCGGACGCCTCGGGCGTCGCAGGGCTCGTCCTGACCCACCGGCACGCGCCGCCCCTCTCGGAGGCGGTATCCCGCGCGAGCGCGGGAGCCATCGAGTGGCTCCCCGTGTGCCGGGTTCCCAATCTGGTTCGCGCGCTGCGAGCCCTGAAGGAGCAGGGATTCTGGATCGTGGGGGCGGATCTCGAGGCCGAGACCGATCTCTTCTCGGCTCCCGACGCCTGGCTCCGGCCGCCCCGGGTCCTCGTCATGGGATCGGAGGGGGCCGGCCTGCGAAGGAGCGTGACGGAGGCGATCGATCATCGGGTCCGAATTCCCATGTCGGGTCGGGTCGCCTCCTTGAACGTCTCGACGGCCGCCGCGGTGATCCTCTTCGAGCTCGCCCGACGCGACCGGGCCCGGGAAGGAAGGCCCGGGTCGGGTGAACCCGACCCGACCGACGCGATGCGGGGGGCCGCTCGTGCAACTCGGCCCCCATTTCCGTCGGGCACCTCGTGAAGATGGCAGGGCCCCCCGTTGCCCGTGGGGGACGCGGGCTCTATAGTCGGCAGCCGACCATCCCCACGCTGGCGTAGCTCAACGGGTAGAGCAGCTGATTTGTAATCAGCAGGTTGCGGGTTCGAGTCCCATCGCCAGCTCCACGGAGTCGTGTCAGTTCGCGGTGGGCGCACGCAATTCGACGAGCGCAAGCGTGAGTCGCGTGTCGGGACGGTCGATCGGGCGGCGCGGTCGGGATCGATGAACATCGGGAGATGGCGAGCTCGCGTGAGGCGCGCGAGCGCGCGTGGGGCATGACGCGGTGAGGACTCGACGCGGTCGGCGCGCTCGCGCCGCTGCGCGTGATGCGAGTCGATCCATCGTCGCGATGCCCGGATACAGCGGAGAGGTACCGAAGCGGTCAAACGGGGCAGACTGTAAATCTGCTGGCTATGCCTTCGGAGGTTCGAATCCTCCCCTCTCCACCACGAGAAGCAACTAGCAAGCGTCGGAGACGACACGTCAGGAGACAGGGCAGGACCGGGCCAGGGGCTGGGCCGGTCGTTCACTTCGCGCGGGAATAGCTCAGCTGGCTAGAGCACGAGCCTTCCAAGCTCGGGGTCGCGGGTTCGAATCCCGTTTCCCGCTCCATCCAGCGCGCGCGGTCGGACAACACGAGCGATTCCGAGGCCCACGTAGCTCAGGTGGTAGAGCACGTCCTTGGTAAGGACGAGGTCAGCGGTTCAAGCCCGCTCGTGGGCTCCAGATCCCAGGAGAGAGACAGTCGAATCACGGCGTCCGCGTTGCTCGCGGAGCCGACTCGGGAGAGGCGATGGCCAAGGGCAAGTTCGAGCGCACGAAGCCGCACGTGAACGTGGGGACGATCGGGCACGTGGACCACGGGAAGACGACGTTGACGGCGGCGATCACGCAGCGTCAGGCGAAGAAGGGGTTGGCGGACTTCGTGCCGTTCGACCAGATCGACAAGGCGCCGGAGGAGCGGGAGCGGGGGATCACGATCGCGACGGCTCACGTGGAGTACCAGTCGGACAAGCGTCACTACGCGCACGTGGATTGCCCGGGTCACGCGGACTACGTGAAGAACATGATCACGGGGGCGGCGCAGATGGACGGGGCGATTCTGGTGGTGTCGGCGGCGGACGGGCCGATGCCGCAGACGCGCGAGCACGTGCTGCTGGCTCGGCAGGTGAACGTTCCGCACATCGTGGTGTTCCTGAACAAGTGCGACATGGTGGACGACCCGGAGCTGCTGGAGCTGGTGGAGCTCGAGGTGCGCGAGCTGCTGAACAACTACGACTTCCCGGGCGACGAGACGCCGATCGTGAAGGGCGCGGCGGTCAAGGCGTTGGCGGACGCGAACGACGATGCGGCGAACCAGTGCATCGACGAGCTGATGGATGCGCTGGACTCGTTCATTCCGGAGCCGAAGCGGGCGCTGGACAAGCCGTTTCTGATGCCGATCGAGGACGTGTTCTCGATCACGGGTCGGGGGACGGTGGTGACGGGTCGGGTCGAGCAGGGGATCGTGAAGACGGGCGACGAGGTGGAGATCGTGGGGATCAAGCCCACGAGCAAGACGGTGGTGACGGGCGTGGAGATGTTCCGCAAGATTCTCGACGAGGGTCAGGCGGGCGACAACATCGGGTGTCTGCTGCGCGGCACGGGCAAGGACGACGTGGAGCGGGGGCAGGTGCTGGCGAAGCCCGGGACGATCACGCCGCACACGAAGTTCAAGGCGCAGGCGTACATCCTGACGAAGGAGGAGGGAGGGCGGCACACGCCGTTCTTCAACGGGTACCGGCCGCAGTTCTACTTCCGGACGACGGACGTGACGGGGGTGGCGGAGCTGGCGGCGGGGACGGAGATGGTGATGCCGGGCGACAACGTGGAGATGACGGTGTCGCTGATCACGCCGATCGCGATGGACAAGACACAGCGCTTCGCCATCCGCGAGGGCGGCCGCACGGTCGGCTCCGGCGTCGTCGCCGAGATCATCGAATAGCAAGCGGCCGGAGGCCGCGCGCAGCGAGCCGAAGGCGAGCGAAGTTCAGAGAAACGACCCGGCTCGCAAAGGCGAGCGAAGTTCAGAGGGCCGACCCGGCTCGCGAAGGCGAGCGAAGTTGAGAGAAACGACCCTGCCAGCATCCGGCAGGGGACCTAGGCGCGTAGCACAACTGGTAGTGCACCGGTCTCCAAAACCGGGGGTTGGGGGTTCGAGTCCCTCCGCGCCTGCCACGCAAGCGGATCCGACACGCGAATGAATTGGAATCCTGCGACCTGGTACTCGGAATCGAAGCAGTTCCTGATGGAGGTGCGCGCGGAGTACCGCAAGGTCACGTGGCCGTCGCAGAAGGAGGCGATGGCGGGAACGATCGGAGTGGTGGTGCTGGTATTCATCATGACGGCGGTCCTCTCCGGCGTCGATTTCGGTCTCAGCCAGCTGATCCGGCTGATCCTGCCCTGACGGGAGAACGGCCAGGGAGCGACATGGCGAAGCAGTGGTACATCGTCCACACGTACTCGGGCCACGAGCAGCGGGCCATGCAGGCGCTGCTCGAGCGCGCGAAGGCGATGGGCAAGGCCGAGCTCTTCGACGAGGTGCTGATCCCCGAGGAGACCGTCGTCGAGATGGTGAAGGGGAGCAAGCGCACGTCGAAGCGCAAGTACTTCCCCGGCTACATCCTCGTCCACATGGATCTGACCGACGAGACCTGGCACATCGTGAAGGGCACGCCGAAGATCACGGGCTTCGTCGGCGGCGACAAGACGCCCCCGCCGATCTCCGACGACGAAGTCGCGCGGATGACGCAGCAGATCAAGGAGGGCGCGGCCAAGCCGAAGCCCAAGATCCTGTTCGACGCCGGCGACAGCGTGCGCGTGATCAGCGGCCCCTTCGCGAACTTCTCCGGATACATCGACGAGGTGATGGAGGAGAAGGAGAAGCTGAAGGTGATGGTGCACGTGTTCGGCCGCGCGACTCCGGTCGTGCTCGATTACACCAACGTGGAGAAGGCGTAGGAGCAACGCGTGGCGAAGAAGGTCGTCGCACTCGTGAAGCTGCAGTGTCCGGCCGGGCAGGCGAATCCGTCGCCGCCCGTGGGTCCGGCGCTCGGCCAGCACGGCGTCAACATCATGGAGTTCTGCAAGGCGTTCAACGCGCGCACGCAGGACAAGCAGGGGCTGATCATCCCGGCGGTGATCACGGTGTATGCGGACCGCAGCTTCACGTTCGAGCTGCGCACGCCTCCGGCCTCCGTGCTGCTGAAGCGCGCCGCGAAGATCGCGAAGGGCTCGGGCGAGCCGAACCGCACCAAGGTCGGGACGGTGACGAAGAGCCAGGTGCGCGAGATCGCGGAGATGAAGGCGCCGGATCTCAACGCCCACGACGTGGAAGCCGCCGCGCGCATCGTCGCCGGCACGGCCCGCTCGATGGGGCTCGACGTGGTGGAGGGCTGACGATGCCGAAGTCCGGCAAGCGCTACCGACAGGCGAACGAAGCGATCGACCCGGCGAAGCTCTACACGCTCCAGGATGCGATGGAGCTGCTGAAGTCGGCGGGCGCCACGAAGTTCGACGAGAGCGTCGACGTCGCGATCAACCTCGGCGTCGACCCGCGCCACGCCGACCAGATGGTGCGCGGCGCGATCGTGCTGCCGCACGGCATCGGGAAGTCGGCCCGCATCCTCGTGTTCGCGAAGGGCGCCAAGGAGAAGGAGGCGCGCGACGCGGGCGCCGACTTCGTCGGCGCCGAGGATCTCGCCAAGAAGATCCAGGACGAGGGCTGGCTCGACTTCGAGCGCGTGATCGCGACCCCCGACATGATGGGCGTGGTCGGTCGGCTCGGAAAGGTGCTCGGCCCGCGCGGCCTGATGCCGAACCCGAAGCTCGGCACGGTCACGATGGACGTCGCCAACGCCGTGCGCGAGCAGAAGGCCGGCAAGGTCGAGTACCGCGTCGACAAGGCCGGCATCATCCACGCCGTCATCGGCAAGCGCTCCTTCGACACGCAGAAGCTCGTCGACAACGCCGCGGCGCTCCTCGGCGCGGTGCTGCGCGCGAAGCCCGCGTCGGCGAAGGGCATCTACATGAAGAAGATCTCGATCTCGACCACGATGGGTCCGGGCATCCGGATCGATCCGCAGAGCCTGCCCGAGGCGCAGGCCGCCTAAGGAGAAGCGACGTGCTATCGCGCGCGCAGAAGGAAGAACAGGTCGCCGAGCTCAAGGAGAAGTTCGGGCGGGCCTCGTGCGTCTACGTCGCGGACTACCGCGGCGTCCCCGTCGAGTCCGTGAACAAGCTCCGGCGGCGCGTCCGCAGCGAGGGCAGCGGGAAGTACGAGTACCGCGTCACCAAGAATCGCGTGCTGAAGCTCGCCGCCGACGGCGCGGGCGTCACGTCGATCGCCGCGCACTTCCGCGGTCCGACGGCGATCGCCATCTCCTACGCCGATCCGGTCGGGCTCGCGAAGATCCTGTGCGATTTCGCGAAGGACCACGAGAAGTTCTCGCTGCGCGGCGGGCTGCTCGAGGGCTCGCCGATCGCGGCGGACGACATCGCCAGGCTCGCGACGCTCCCCGGCATCGATCAGCTGCGCGGCAGGCTGCTCGGCCTCTTGCTGGCGCCGGCGACCCAGCTGGCGCGACTGCTGACGGAGCCGGGTGCCCAGCTCGCGCGACTGGCCGAGGCCCGCTCGAAACAGGAAGGCGCGGCCTCCTAGCGAGCCGCGGCAGACGAACGCATCGAGCCGGCCCACGGCAGGCGCCGGCGAGAACGAATCAAGAAAGGTGGAAATCGACATGGCAGCCGACCTCAACGCAATCGCAGAACAGCTCTCCGGCCTCACGGTCATGGAGGCCGCCGACCTCGCGAAGCTCCTCGAGCAGAAGTGGGGCGTGTCCGCCGCCGCGCCGGTGGCGGTCGCGGCGGGTGGCGCCGTCGCGGCGGGCGGCGCCGCTCCCGCGGAGGAGAAGACCGACTTCGACGTGGTCCTCCTCTCCGCCGGCGACAAGAAGATCCAGGTGATCAAGGAGGTGCGCGCGATCACCGGCCTCGGCCTGAAGGAGGCCAAGGACCTGGTGGAGGGCGCGCCGAAGTCCGTGAAGGAAGGCGTGAACAAGGAGGAGGCCGACAAGATCAAGGCGCAGATCGAGGGCGCCGGCGGCCAGGTCCAGATCAAGTAAGGGCGTGACGCGCGCCGCGCGTCGCGGCGCGCCCCCTCGAGACGACGTCACCCCGGAGGCCCCAGGGACCCGTGAACGAAATCCTCAGCGAGACCGAACTCAGCGTGCGCAAGGACTTCTCGAAGATCCCCTCGATCCTCGAGATCCCCGATCTGATCGAAATCCAGAAACAGACCTTCGAACGCTTCCTCCAGACCGACGTGGAGCCGGAGAAGCGCGAGAACACGGGCCTGCAGGCGGTTTTCTCGTCCGTCTTCCCGATCAAGGACTTCAACGACTCCGCCTCGCTCGAGTTCGTCGGCTACACGCTCGAGGAGCCGAAGTACGACGTGCAGGAGTGTCTCCAGCGGGGCATGACCTACGCGGCGCCGTTCAAGGTCACGATCCGGCTGGTGGCGTGGGACCAGAGCGAGGGCTCGCAGGCGATCCGCGACGTGAAGGAGCAGGAGGTCTACTTCGGGGAGATCCCGATCATGACCGAGCACGGCACCTTCATCATCAACGGCACCGAGCGGGTGATCGTGTCCCAGCTCCACCGCTCGCCCGGCATCTTCTTCGACACGACCACGTCCTCGACGGTCTCGGCCTCGGGCAAGAAGCTCTTCTCCTGCCGGGTGATCCCGTACCGGGGCTCCTGGCTCGACCTCGAGTTCGACCACAAGGACCTGATCTACGCCCGCATCGACCGGCGGCGGAAGATCTTCGTGACCGTGCTGCTGAAGGCGCTCGGCTACACGCCGGAGGATCTGCTCGCCTACTTCTACTCCGCCGAGCGCATCCGCTGGGACGGCAAGAAGTACGAGAAGAACGTCGTGCCGGACCTGCTCGTCGGACAGCGCTGCCTGCGCGAGGTGCGCGACGAGGCGGGCGAGGTGCTGGTGCGCAAGGACCGCAAGTTTACCGCGGCGGCCGTGCGCAAGCTGCGCGAGGCCGGCATCGAGTGGATCCAGATCCCCGTCGAGGATCTGGTGCGGACCGACGCGGTGAAGCGCGTCGCGCCGGTCGACATCGTCGACGAGCAGACCGGCGAGGTGGTGCTCGAGTGCAACGAGGAGCTCGGCAACGAGAAGCTCGAGGAGCTGAAGACGCGCGGCATCCACGAGTTCTCGCTGCTCTACCTCGACCCGCTGGTCAGCGGCACCGCGCTGCGCGACACCTTGCTCGCGGACAAGACCCTCTCCACGGAGGAGGCGATCATCGAGATCTACCGGCGGCTCCGCCCCGGCGATCCGCCGACGCCCGACACCGCGGCGAATCTCTTCCGCAACCTCTTCTTCAACCCCGAGCGCTACGACCTCTCGCGCGTCGGGCGCCTCAAGGTCAACCACAAGCTCGGCTTCGACCCCGACCAGCGCGTCGAGTGGCAGCCGCAGGGCCCCAACGGTCCGACGGAGGAGATCGCGCTGCGCGAGCTGCCGACCCTCCGCCCGGACGACATCATCGCCGCGGTCAAGTACCTGATCGACCTGAAGACCGGCACCGACCCCGACCGCCGCGTCGACGACATCGACCACCTCGGCAACCGGCGCGTGCGCGTGGTCGGCGAGCTGCTCGAGAACCAGTACCGCATCGGCCTGGTGCGCATGGAGCGCGCGATCAAGGAGCGCATGTCGCTCCAGGAGATCGAGACGCTGATGCCACACGATCTCATCAACAGCAAGCCGGTGTCGGCGGTGGTGAAGGAGTTCTTCGGCTCGAGCCAGCTCTCGCAGTTCATGGACCAGACGAACCCGCTCTCCGCCGTCACCCACAAGCGGCGCCTGTCGGCGCTCGGGCCCGGCGGACTCACGCGCGAGCGCGCGGGCTTCGAGGTCCGCGACGTGCACCCGACCCACTACGGGCGCATCTGCCCGATCGAGACGCCGGAAGGCCCGAACATCGGCCTGATCGCGTCGCTCTCGACCTACGCGCGCGTCAACGACCTCGGCTTCATCGAGACGCCGTACCGCGTCGTCGACGACGGCCGCGTGACGGACCAGGTGAAGTACCTGTCCGCCCTCGACGAGGAGCGGCTCGCGATCGCGCAGGCCAACGCCGCGGTGGACGACGGAGGTCGCTTCACGCGCGACGTCGTGCAGTCGCGCAAGGCGGGCGAGTTCGTGGTGGTGCCGCCGACCGAGGTCGAGATGATGGACGTCTCGCCGAACCAGCTGGTGTCGGTCGCGGCGTCGCTGATTCCCTTCCTCGAGAACGACGACGCCAACCGCGCGCTGATGGGATCGAACATGCAGCGCCAGGCGGTGCCGCTGCTGCGCACCGAGGCGCCGCTCATCGGCACGGGCATGGAGGCCGTGGTGGCGCGCGACTCCGGCGTCACCGTGGTGGCCAAGCGCGACGGCGTGGTCGAGTCGGTCGACGCGTCGCGCATCGTGGTGAAGCCCGACGAGGACGACGGCAACGCCTCGAACGTCGACATCATCAACCTGATCAAGTACCGGCGCTCGAACCAGAGCACCTGCATCAACCAGAAGCCGATCGTGCGCCCGGGCACGCGCGTGCGGAGGGGGCAGGTGATCGCGGACGGCCCCGCCACCGAGCAGGGCGAGCTCGCGCTCGGGCGCAACGTGCTCGTCGCCTTCATGCCGTGGGGCGGGTACAACTTCGAGGACTCGATCCTCATCTCGGAGCGCGTGGTCAAGGACGACTCCTACACCTCGATCCACATCGAGGAGTTCGAGTGCGTCGCGCGCGACACCAAGCTCGGCAAGGAGGACATCACCCGCGACATCCCGAACGTCGGCGAGGAGGCGCTGAAGGACCTCGACGAGTCGGGCATCGTGCGCATCGGCGCCGAGGTCAAGCAGGACGACGTGCTCGTCGGCAAGATCACGCCGAAGGGCGAGACGCAGCTCTCGCCCGAGGAGCGCCTGCTGCGCGCGATCTTCGGCGAGAAGGCCGGCGACGTGCGCGACACCTCGCTGCGCGTGCCGCCGGGAGTCACCGGCACCGTGATCGGCGCGCAGGTCTTCTCGCGCCGAGGCGTGGAGAAGGACGAGCGCGCGCGCGCGATCGAGGAGGAGGAGATCGATCGGCTGCGGAAGGATCAGGAGGACGAGATCCGGATCATCCGTCAGAGCGCGATGAACAAGGTGCGAGAGATCCTCGTCGGGCGGCGGGCCGCGAACCGCATCGGCGACGAGCGCAAGAAGGTCGTGTGGCTCGAGCCGCGCGCGGAGATCACGCGCGAGGTGCTGTCGCAGATCCCCGAGCGCCGCTGGAACGAGATCCAGCTCGAGGACGCGCCGGTGCAGGAGCAGATCGACCGCATCTTCGCGTCGGTCGAGGAGCAGGCCAACGTGATCAAGGCCGTCTTCGACGAGAAGATCGCGCGGCTCAAGAAGGGCGACGAGCTGCCGCCCGGCGTGTTCAAGATGGTCAAGGTCTATCTGGCCATCAAGCGCAAGCTCTCCGTCGGCGACAAGATGGCCGGCCGCCACGGCAACAAGGGCGTCATCTCGCGCATCCTGCCCGAGGAAGACATGCCCTACATGTCGAACGGCTCGCCGGTCGACATCGTGCTGAACCCGCTCGGTGTGCCGTCGCGCATGAACATCGGCCAGATCCTCGAGACGCACCTCGGCTGGGCGGCGCGTGGCCTCGGCGACCAGATCGAGGCGGCGCTGCGCGACCAGCGCACCGCGACGGCCGCGGCGCTGCGCCAGAAGCTGGTCGAGGCCTACGGCGACAAGCGCATCGGCAAGCTGATCAGCGAGGCCAGCGACGAGACGATCCTCGGCATGGCGCAGCGGGTGCGCCGCGGCGTCCACATGGCCACCGCGGTGTTCGACGGCGCCAAGGAGGAGGAGATCCGCGCCGAGCTCGACCGCGCGGGCCTCTCGCTCACCGGCCAGACCGTGCTCTTCGACGGCCGCTCCGGCGAGCCCTTCGACCACGAGGTCACCGTCGGCGTGCTCTACATGCTGAAGCTGCACCACCTCGCCGACGACAAGATCCACGCGCGCAGCATCGGGCCCTACAGCCTGGTCACGCAGCAGCCGCTCGGCGGCAAGGCGCAGTTCGGCGGACAGCGCCTCGGCGAGATGGAGGTGTGGGCGCTCGAGGCCTACGGCGCCGCCTTCGCCCTGCAGGAATTCCTGACGGTGAAGTCGGACGACGTGCTCGGGCGCACGCGCATCTACGAGTCGATCGTGAAGGGCGACAACGCGCTCGAGCCGGGCCTGCCCGAGAGCTTCAACGTGCTCGTGAAGGAGTTGCAGGCGCTCGGCCTCGACGTCGATCTCATCGAAGACAAGAACTGACGAACCCACGAACTCACGGAACAGAGGTAACGCATTGCGCGATCTCTACAACCTGTTCGAGAAGCCCAAGGATCCGCTGGCCTTCAACGCGCTGCGGATCTCGATCGCATCGCCGGACAAGATCCGGGAGTGGTCCTTCGGCGAGGTGAAGAAGCCGGAGACGATCAACTACCGGACCTTCAAGCCGGAACGCGACGGGCTCTTCTGCGCCAAGATCTTCGGTCCGGTCAAGGACTACGAATGCAACTGCGGCAAGTACAAGCGCATGAAGCACCGCGGCGTCGTGTGCGAGAAGTGCGGCGTCGAGGTGATCCAGAGCAAGGTGCGCCGCGAGCGCATGGGCCACATCACGCTGGCCACGCCGGTCGCCCACATCTGGTTCCTGAAGTCGCTGCCCTCGCGCATCGGCAACATCCTGGAGATCTCGCTGCGCGACCTCGAGAAGGTCCTCTACTTCGAGTCGCACATCGTCGTCGACCCGGGTGACACCGGACTGCGATTCGGCGAGCTGCTGAACGAGGAGCAGCTCGTGGAGGCGCGCGAGAAGTACGGCCGCGACGCCTTCACGATCGGCATCGGCGCGGAGGCGATCCGCGACATGCTGGCCTCGCTCGACGTAGACGAGGAGTGCAAGCGCCTCCGCTACGAGATGCGCGACGCCACCAGCGAGGCGAAGCGCAAGAAGATCGCCAAGCGGCTCAAGGTGCTCGACGCCTTCCGGGAGTCGGCCAACAAGCCGGAGCACATGATCCTCGAGGTGATTCCGGTCATCCCGCCGGATCTGCGCCCGCTCGTCCCGCTCGACGGCGGCCGCTTCGCGACCAGCGACCTGAACGACCTCTACCGCCGCGTGATCAACCGCAACAACCGGCTGAAGCGGCTCCAGGAGCTGAACGCGCCGGAGGTGATCATCCGCAACGAGAAGCGGATGCTGCAGGAGGCCGTCGACGCGCTCTTCGACAACGGGCGCCGGGGCCGCGTGATCACGGGCCCGTCCAAGCGCCCGCTGAAGTCGCTCTCGGACATGCTGAAGGGCAAGACGGGCCGCTTCCGCCAGAATCTGCTCGGCAAGCGCGTCGACTACTCGGGCCGCTCGGTCATCGTGATCGGGCCCGAGCTGCGACTGCACCAGTGCGGCCTGCCGAGCCGCATGGCGCTCGAGCTCTTCAAGCCGTTCATCTACAGCAAGCTCGAGCAGCGCGGCTACGTCACCACCATCAAGGCCGCGAAGAAGATGGTGGAGAAGGAGCGCCCCGAGGTCTGGGACATCCTGGCGGAGGTGATCCAGGAGCATCCGGTGATGCTGAACCGGGCGCCGACGCTCCACCGCCTCGGCGTGCAGGCCTTCGAGCCGCTGCTGATCGACGGCAAGGCCATCCAGCTCCACCCGCTGGTGTGTGCCGCCTTCAACGCCGACTTCGACGGCGACCAGATGGCGGTGCACGTGCCGCTCTCCGTCGAGGCGCAGATGGAAGCGCGCGTGCTGATGATGTCGACCAACAACATCCTGTCGCCCGCGACGGGACGTCCCATCATCGGTCCGTCCCAGGACATCGTGCTCGGCTGCTACTACATGACGCGCGAGCGCCGAGGCGCGAAGGGCGAGGGCATGCGTTTCGCGAGCCCCGCCGAGGTGCGCTCGGCCTACGACGCGGGCGCCGTGGAGCTGCACGCCGCCGTCAAGGTGCGCATGCTGCCGGGCGGCCCGCTGGTCGACACCACGGTCGGACGCGTGCTGGTGCGCGAGATCGTCGACGACCAGATCCCGTTCGAGCTGCTCAACCGCGTGATGGACAAGAAGGCGCTCGGCGAGCTGATCGACCAGGCCTACCGCCGCCTCGGCAACAAGGCGACGGTGATCCTCGCCGACCGGCTGCGCTCGCTCGGCTACCTGCACGCGACGCGCGCCGGCGTGTCGATCTGCATCGACGACATGAAGATCCCTTCGGACAAGGAGCGCTTCATCGGCGCCGCGACCGACGAGGTGCGCGAGATCGAGCAGCAGTACCAGGAGGGCCTGATCACCGACGGCGAGCGCTACAACAAGGTGATCGACATCTGGGCGCACGCGACCGAGCAGGTCGCGTCGCAGATGCTCGACCGGCTCGGCACCGAGATCGTGAAGGGAGACGACGGGCAGGAGCTGCACCTGCCGAGCTTCAACCCGATCTACATGATGGCCGACTCGGGCGCGCGCGGATCGGCGCAGCAGATGCGCCAGCTCGCGGGCATGCGCGGCCTGATGGCGAAGCCGTCGGGCGAGATCATCGAGACCCCGATCACGGCCAACTTCCGCGAAGGCCTGACCGTGCTCCAGTACTTCATCTCGACCCACGGTGCGCGCAAGGGCCTCGCCGACACGGCGCTCAAGACCGCCAACTCGGGCTACCTGACGCGGCGGCTCGTCGACGTGTCGCAGGATATGGTCGTGCGCGCGGACGACTGCGGCACCGCGGACGGCATCGAGATCGGCCCGCTCGTGGAGGGCGGCGAGATCATCGAGCCGCTCGGCGAGCGCATCCTCGGCCGCGTCGCGCTCGACGACATCCGCGACCCGATCAACGACGAGGTGCTCGTGCACGCGGGCACGGAGATCGACGAGGATCTCGTGCGCGTGATCGAGAACGCGGGCCTCGAGCGGATCGTGATCCGCTCGGTGCTGACCTGCGAGATCGACTTCGGCGTGTGCGCGCGCTGCTACGGGCGCGATCTCGCGCGTGGCGAGATGGTCAACATGGGTGAGGCGGTCGGCGTGATCGCCGCGCAGTCGATCGGCGAGCCGGGCACGCAGCTGACGATGCGGACCTTCCACATCGGCGGCACGGCCACCCGGCGCGTCGAGGCCTCGCACGTCGAGGCCACCGCCGAGGGCGAGGTGCGCTTCAACAACCTGCGCACGGTGACCGACCGCGAGGGGCGCCAGATCGCGATGAGCCGGAACGGCGAGATCGGCGTCTTCGACGCGAGCGGCCGCGAGAAGGAGCGCTACCCGATCGTGTACGGCGCGCAGGTGCGCGTGGCCGACGGCTCGCGGGTCAAGCCGGGCGACGTGCTGGTCGAGTGGGATCCGTTCGCGAACCCGATCCTCGCCGACGTCGGCGGCACGGTGAAGTTCGGCGACATCGTCGAGGGCTCGACCATGCGCGAGCAGGTCGACGAGTTCACCGGCCTGTCGTCGAAGGTGATCATCGAGTCGAAGGACCCCGACCTGCGGCCGCGCATCTCGATCAAGGGTCCGGAGGGCACGACGATCGCGCGAGCGCTGCTGCCGGTCGGCGCCAACCTGGCCGTGATCGAGGGACAGGAGGTCGCAGCGGGCGACGTGCTCGCCAAGATGCCCCGCGAGACCGCCAAGACGAAGGACATCACCGGCGGTCTGCCGCGCGTCGCGGAGCTCTTCGAGGCCCGCAAGCCAAAGGACTTCGCGATCGTCTCGGAGATCGACGGCACGATCTCCTTCGGCCCCGACTCGCGCGGCAAGCGACGCGTGATCGTGACGCCGGATCTCGAGAACGCGGAGCCGAAGGAGTACCTGATCCCGAAGGGCAAGCACATCAGCGTGCACGAGGGCGACCGCGTGCGCGCCGGCGAGGCCCTGATGGACGGGTCGTCGAACCCGCACGACATCCTGCGCATCAAGGGCGAGAAGGACCTGGCGAAGTACCTCGTCGACGAGGTGCAGGAGGTCTACCGGCTCCAGGGCGTGCGCATCAACGACAAGCACATCGAGGTGATCGTCCGGCAGATGCTGCGCCGCGTGCGCGTCAAGGAGGTCGGCGACACCGACTTCCTCGTCGGCGAGCAGGTGGAGAAGTCGGTCTTCGAGCGGGTCAACGAGCAGATGCTCGCCGAGGGCAAGCATCCGGCCGTGGCCGAGCCGCTGCTGCTCGGCATCACCAAGGCCTCGCTCTCGACGGAGTCGTTCATCTCGGCCGCCTCGTTCCAGGAGACGACCAAGGTGCTGACCGAGGCCGCCATGTGGGGGAAGGTCGATCACCTGCGCGGGCTCAAGGAGAACGTGATCATGGGTCGCCTGATCCCTGCCGGGACGGGAATGGCCCGCTACCAGAACATCGGAATTCAGATCGATGCGCCCGAGGGGCTCGTCGAGGGTCCGGACGAGGACATCACCCCGGCGCCGCCGCCCCCGCGCGACGACCTCGAGGCGATGGACCTGATCGCCGGACCGGGGGGTGACGGCCCCGGCGACCTGCTCGAGGTGTGACGATTCCGATGCGTTGACAGCGAGTCGAAGCTCGCTAGACTGCGGCGCTTTTTTGCGACCGGGACCGCTCCACTGCGGTCCGCTGACACGAGCCGGAGGGGGCTCCCGAATGCCAGGTGATCCGGCCTGGCTTCCGGTCCCTTCGTCGGTGTCAGCCGGGCAGTGGGGATCGGTGTCTTTGCGACAGCGCGTCGTGCATCGGGTCCCGATGCATCGCGAAACGGAGATCGACCCTCATGCCCACCACCCAGCAGCTCGTGCGCTTCGGTCGCATGCGCCAGCGCTCGCGCTCGAAGTCGCCCGACCTGATGTCGTGTCCCCAGCGGCGCGGCGTGTGTCTGCGCGTCTTCACGCAGACGCCGAAGAAGCCGAACTCGGCGCTGCGCAAGGTCGCGCGCGTGCGCCTCACCAACGGCCGCGAGGTGAACGCCTACATCCCGGGCGTCGGGCACAATCTGCAAGAGCACTCCGTCGTGTTGATCCGCGGCGGACGCGTGAAGGACCTACCGGGCGTCCGCTACCACATCGTGCGCGGCACGCTCGACACGACGGGCGTCGCCGATCGCCACCGCAGCCGTTCGAAGTACGGCGCGAAGCGACCCAAGTAGGAGATCGATCGGCCGGGCGGGCTCGTGCCCGCCCGGCCGTTTTTTGTGCCGGCCGACCGACAGAGGACGAGATGCCGAGAAGACGAGACGTTCCGAAGCGCGTGATCCTCCCCGACGCGAAGTACAGCGATCGCATGGTCGGGCGCTTCATCAACGTGGTGATGAGCCACGGCAAGAAGAGCACCGCCGAGCGGATCGTCTACGGCGCCTTCGACATCATCGAGTCGAAGACGCGCAACGACCCGCTGGCGATGTTCCGCCGCGCGCTCGAGAACGTGCGCCCTCGTGTCGAGGTGAAGTCGCGCCGCGTCGGCGGCGCCACCTATCAAGTCCCCGTCGAGGTGCGGCCCGAGCGCGCCACCTCGCTCGCCATGCGCTGGGTGAAGGAGTACTCGCGCGGCCGAGGCGGCAAGAGCATGCACGAGAAGCTCGCCGACGAGATCATCGACGCCGCGAACGAGCGCGGCGAGGCGGTCAAGAAGCGCGAGGACACGCATCGGATGGCGGAGGCCAACAAGGCCTTCTCCCACTATCGCTGGTAGGTCCCCGTCGAGATCCCCCATGGCCCGTACGACTCCGCTCGAACGCACGCGCAACATCGGCATCATGGCGCACATCGATGCCGGCAAGACGACTACGACCGAGCGGATCCTCTTCTACACCGGCAAATCGCACAAGATGGGCGAGGTCCACGACGGCGCCGCGACGATGGACTGGATGGAGCAGGAGCAGGAGCGCGGCATCACGATCACCTCGGCCGCGACCACCTGCTTCTGGAAGGACCACCGCATCAACATCATCGACACGCCGGGCCACGTCGACTTCACCATCGAGGTGGAGCGCTCGCTGCGGGTGCTGGACGGCGCGATCGCGGTCTTCGACGGCGTGGCCGGCGTCGAGCCGCAGTCCGAGACGGTATGGCGCCAGGCGGACAAGTACCGCGTTCCGCGCATCGCCTTCATCAACAAGATGGACCGCGTCGGCGCCGACTTCGACCGCTGCGTGCGCATGATCCACGAGCGACTCGGCGCGAACGCGGTGCCGCTCCAGCTTCCGATCGGTCGCGAGGACCGCTTCGTCGGCGTGGTCGACTTGCTGACGCAGACCGCGCTCGTGTGGGACGAGGAGAGCCTCGGCGCGCGCTTCGACGAGGGACCGGTGCCTGCCGAGCTGCAAGGCGCGCTCGAGACCGGGCGCAACACCCTGATCGAGGCGGTCGCCGATTTCGACGAGGCGCTGATCGCACGCTACCTCGACGGCGAGCCGATCTCCGCCGATCAGCTGCGCAAGGCGCTGCGCGAGGCGACCTTGCGCATGGCGGTCGTGCCCGTGCTGTGCGGCGCCGCCTTCAAGAACAAGGGCGTGCAGCGCCTGCTCGACGCGGTCGTCGACTATCTGCCGTCGCCGCTCGACGTGCCGCCGGTGGCGGGCGTGCACCCGAAGACCGGCGAGGCGCTCGTGCGCAAGCCCGACGACAACGAGCCCTTCAGCGCGCTCGTCTTCAAGCTGATGACGGACAAGCACGTCGGCCACCTGACCTACATCCGTGTCTACTCGGGCCACGTCACGCAGGGCCAGCAGGTCATCAACGCGAACCGCGGCCGCAAGGAGCGTCTGAACCGGCTGCTCGAGATGCACGCGAACAAGCGCGAGGAGATCGAGGAGGCGCGCGCGGGCGACATCGTCGCCGTCGTGGGCCTGAAGGACGTCGTCACCGGCGAGACGCTCTGCGACTTCCACAAGCCGATCCTGCTCGAGATGCTGCAGTTCCCGAACCCGGTGCTCTCGATCGCGATCGAGCCGAAGACGCAGGCCGACATGGACCGCCTCGGGCAGTCGCTCGCGCGGCTCGCGCAGGAGGATCCGTCCTTCCGCTGCTCCGTCGATCCCGAGACCGGCCAGACCATCATCTCGGGAATGGGCGAGCTGCACCTCGAGATCATCGCCGACCGGCTCGTGCGCGAATTCAACGTGCAGGCCAACGTCGGCAAGCCGCAGGTCTCCTACAAGGAGACGATCACGAGGCCGGTGCGCGTCGAGGGCCGCTACGTGAAGCAGACGGGCGGCACCGGCGACTACGGCGTGGTGGTGCTCGAGGTCGGCCCCGGGAAGTCGGGCGGGGGCTTCCACTTCGAGAACGCGGTGAAGGGCGGTGCGGTGCCGACGGAGTTCGTCCCGGCGGTGCGCCAGGGCTGCGAGGAGGCCACGCAGAGCGGCTGGCTGGCGGGCTATCCCGTGGTGGACATCTCGGTGCGCCTCGTCGACGGCAAGTCGCACGAGGTCGACTCCTCCGAGCGCTCGTTCAAGATCGCGGCCTCGATCGGCATGCGCGAGGCGCTCGAGAAGGCGGGCTCCGTGCTGCTCGAGCCGATCATGGCGGTCGAGGTCGTGGTGCCGGAGGAGTTCGTCGGCGCGGTGCAGGGCGATCTCGCCAGTCGGCGCGGCGACATCACCGGCTTCGAGAGCCGCGGGCGCACGCAGGTGATCACCGGCGAGGTCCCGCTCGCCGCGATGTTCGGGTACGTGAACGACCTGCGATCGATGACACAGGGTCGCGCCACCTTCACTATGCAGTTCAAGCGCTACTCGCAGGTTCCGGACAGCGTCGCGCAGAGCATCGTATTCCACTAGGAGACCGCCCGGCGCGGCCGGGCAGAGATCGGGAGAGGCGATGGCCAAGGGCAAGTTCGAGCGCACGAAGCCGCACGTGAACGTGGGGACGATCGGGCACGTGGACCACGGGAAGACGACGTTGACGGCGGCGATCACGCAGCGTCAGGCG
>Ga0335082_10003178_pt1 | contig 17827 bp, 17 predicted proteins | sample Lox_Sample_41_FD_206718 | JGI IMG/M metagenome (GOLD analysis project Ga0335082, IMG submission 206718) | Soil microbial communities from Loxahatchee National Wildlife Refuge, Florida, United States - Lox_Sample_4.1 | ecosystem: Environmental > Terrestrial > Soil > Wetlands | place: USA... | reverse complement strand
TAAAAGGGACACTTTGTTTGCCCGCTTCTTCGATCGTGCGCAGACGTTTGGCCGGAACTTTGTCGGGGGCGTTGTCGTGAGCGCGTCCGTGCTCGAGCAGTCTTGTGTTCGTCGTTTCCAGCATTAGTCCCATGCTGGGCGAGACGGCGGCAAGCCGGCTGACCCATTCGGCACTGAGCAGTCCCGGATTCGGGTGCGGCAGGAGAGTTGTTTCGCGCAGGACGAGCTCGCACATAGCCTCGAGATAGTGCAGGGTCGACTTGTACCCGAGATGGCGAAGCATGTCACGCATCTCGGGAAAGAGCAGTTCGGGCTTGTCGCCAAGGCTGAAAAGAGCTTCGGTGCAACCGAGCTTTTCTCCGGCACGAGCGGCGGCCAGTACTTCTTCCGGAGTCATCGTATGAGCGCCGGGGTCGCCAGGATCGCGCCGGAAGGTGCAGTATCCGCAATAGTCACGGCAGAGATTCGTTAGTGGGATGAAGACCTTACGCGAGTAGGTAATGACACCGGGCTTGAAGCGCTCCTTGACGGCGCGGGAGGCATGCAGAAGTTCGGGTAGATCGTCGTCCGAACAGCGAATAAGCCGCACAGCGTCGGAGCGCGAGATCGGGACGGCATGCGGGATGGAAATCACGGCCACGTTCATCGAATGATACAACGGGCGTGATAATGTAGGCATCGGCGCAGTCAAGTTTCGGTGATACCTCTGTGCTCACTGTGTTCTCTATGGTGAAGAAATCCCTCATCATAGCAAGCACGTGGCCTACGCCTATGACTCTGAATTCCTCCGAATTCCGCAAAGCAATGGGCGCTTTTGCCACTGGAGTCACGATTATCACCCTCGACCTCGACGACGAGGTCCATGGCATGACGGCCAATGCTTTTACCTCGGTTTCGCTTGATCCCATGCTGGTGCTGGTATGCGTCGATCACAGCACGCGTACTCACGCCCATCTGCACGCGAAGAAGCGCTTCGGAATTAATGTGTTGTGCGAGGATCAGCGTGCGATTTCGGAGTATTACGCGCGCCCCGAGCGAGTCCATGAGCGCGCCGAAGCCGAAGCGGGAGCGCGGTTTGAGCGCACTCGCCATGGCACTCCGATTCTTCACGGTGCTCTCGCCTATCTGGAGTGCCGGCTGCAGTCGGCGGAACAGGCCGGTGATCACTCGATTTTCATTGCAGAAGTCGAGGATGTCGTAGTGGGCACAGGCAATCCGTTACTATTCTTCCGTGGCAAGTACCGGACTGTGGGGGATGAAGTCATCAAGTAGCGATTGCCACTTTCCGGCTTCTCAAACATCTAATTCTTGTCAAAGGAATCACGACATGGAGTCATCTATGGAGAAGGCTGCGGAGAAAGTGGTGAAATCGGAAGCCAACTGGCGCAAGGAACTTACGCCTGAGCAATATCATGTAACGCGTGAGGCTGGCACTGAGCGAGCTTTCACTGGCAAATATTGGAACAACCACGAAACCGGGATGTATCACTGCGTATGCTGCAATGCACCGCTGTTCAGTTCAAACACAAAGTTCGATTCCGGAACGGGCTGGCCCAGTTTCTTTGAGCCGGTGGAGAACGGTGGTGTCGTTGAGCACCGTGACACGAGCTATGGCATGGTTCGGACGGAAGCTCGTTGCGCGAAGTGCGATGCGCACCTGGGGCACGTATTTGAAGACGGCCCCGCGCCAACAGGTTTGCGCTATTGCATGAATTCGGCGTCGCTGGACTTCAAGCCACAAGAAAAGAAGTAATTAGCGCCGGCGTCCGTCGGTGTAGAAAGACAAGGGCACGCCGAGGCGTGCCCTTTGTTTTTCCACTCGACAATCTGTCTACGCGTTGCCGGCGCTGGCGGCCAGAGCCTTGGGCTGCTCGGACTTTGCCTGATTCTGGTTGCCTTTGCCTTCGCTGCGGACCTGAATTCCACCCTTCAGTGCTGCACCGTCTTCCACGCTGATGCGCACGGTCGAGATATCTCCCGAGACCGAACCTTCCGAACGAATGTCGACGCGATCGCTGCACTCAATGTTGCCATTGACCTTGCCCATTACCACGACTTCCTTGGCCTGGATGCTGGCATCCACTTTGCCATTGCGGCCGATCGTGACGCGGCTCTCCGGCATATTGATCTTGCCTTCGATGCGGCCATCGATGTAGAGCGCTTCCGATCCAGTAATTTCTCCCTTGATGACCAAAGTGCGTCCGATTGTTGCCTGATCGACGGGTGCGGTGACTGTCTTGACGGGGTTAAACGTGTTGGGGTTGGAAGCCGGCGAGCCCGACTTCAGGAATGAATTCTCCGACGACTGAAGCATGCGACCTTCCTTGGGATCCCGCGCGGCGCCTGGCGCTGCTTTGTGCCCGGCATCATTCCAGCGGTGGTCTTGAAATTTGTGGCCTTCGGCGGTGCGTGGCCACTTGGCCACCTTGACTATCGCACAGGCGTAAGAGCGGGGGAGAGATTACGGAAGGCGTTGTACTGGCGTCGAAGGCTATCGGAGACCTTGTCATCCTCAGCGCCGTGACTTCTGCGGACCGGAGGGCCCATGCACTTTGCAGTTGCTCACTCGGAAATTTCAAGTTCCTGTGAAAGCTCTTCCCACTCTTCAATCAAATCTGCGTGGCTCGCTTTTCGCTGCTCGAGTTCTTGTGACTGGCGCTGGCTTTCTTCCGCGCTGACGAAGCTCTGCAGAGCAGTTTCCAGCCGCGCGATCTCGTCCTCTGTGCGGCCGATCCCTTGCTCTAATTCTGTGATGCGATCCTCCATCTGTTTGCGCTTGATCGGATTCAGGCGCTTCTTGGCCGCCTCGATGCCGCCTGGCGCCGGAGCGCTGCCGTCGCCATTTCTCGGCACGGAAGTCGGTTCGTGTTTTGATAACGAAGTTGAAGCCACTGATGTCTCGCCAACCAAATCCATACCGGGCACGTCCTTTAACGTCGGCACTTGGTGCTGCCCGCCCTGCTTGCGCCACAGATAGTCTTCATAGTTTCCAGGGAAGGTCTCGACTTTTCCATCCCCGACCTCAAAGACGCGGGTGGCCAACTTGTCGATGAAGTAGCGGTCGTGGGAAACGAATACGACTGTGCCCGTATATTCCATCAATGCATTCAGGAGCACGTCTTTCGCGCGCATGTCCAGATGGTTCGTAGGCTCGTCAAGTAAAAGGAAGTTTGCAGGATGCAGCAGTAACCGTAGTAACGCATAGCGTCCACGCTCGCCGCCGGACAGCACGCCAATCTTTTTGAATACATCTTCTTCCGAAAACAGGAAACATCCAAGCAGGCTGCGGAGTTGCGTTTCAGTCGAGCGCGGCGAGAGTTCCCCGAGATCGTCCAGGATGCGCGCATCGGGGTTGAGTTCCTTATATTGGTCTTGCGCAAAGTAGTCGGACTGCACGTTGTGACCAAGGCGGAACTCACCCGTGGAGAGAGGTTCAGTCCCGGTTAGCAGTTTAATTAAAGTCGACTTTCCAGCGCCGTTCACCCCGACAAGCGCAATCCGGTCGCCGCGCTCGATTATGAAGCTGACGTCCCGAAAGACTTCTTTCGGCCCAGAACCGTTCCGGCCCGGATACGCTTTGGCCACGCCCTCAAACTCAGCGACGATCCGGCCGCTGGACTTCGGCTGCGGAAAGGAAAAGTGAATAGTCCTTTCTTCCGGCGGGACTTCGATGCGCTCGATACGTTCAAGTTCCTTGATCCGGCTCTGTACCTGTTTGGCTTTAGTAGCGTGATACCGGAAGCGATTGATAAAAACTTCCAGTTGCTCGATGCGCTCGCGCTGGTTCTTGTAGGCCGCTTGAAGTTGTTCGTTGCGCTGCGTCTTCTGCGCTAGAAACTTGTCGTAGTTCCCCGTGTAGAACCAGAACTTCTTGTTCCAGATCTCGGCGATCTTGCCGACCGTCACATCGAGGAAGTATCGGTCGTGCGAGATCAGCAGAAAAGCGTAGGGATAGTCCTGCAGATACTCTTCCAGCCAATTGCGCGCTTCCAGATCGAGATGGTTCGTCGGTTCGTCAAGGAGCAAGAGGTTCGGTTTCTGCAGCAGAAGCTTGGCAAGAGCAAGTCGCATCTGCCATCCGCCGGAGAACTCGTCGGTCTGGCGCGGCCAATCTTCTTTGTTGAAACCGAGGCCCATCAGGACTCTTCCTACCTCAGCCTCGATCGAGTATCCATCGCGTGTGCGGAACTCGTGTTCGACGCGCTGATACCGATCAGCGACGGCGTCGTACTCAGGGCTGGTATGATCGAATTCCGCCATGCTGTGCGTGAGCGATTCAAGTTCCTTTTCCATCGCCCGCAGGTCGTCAAACACCGACATGCACTCGTCGAACACTGTCCTGCCTGAAAGAGTCAGCCCGTCCTGCGGCAGATACCCGGCGGACGTTCCCTTGGCGACGGTCAGAGATCCGTAATCAAAGGTGTCCATGCCGGCAAGGGTCTTCATCAGCGTGGACTTGCCGGTGCCGTTGCCACCGACCAGGCCGATGTGGTCGCGGTTGGTAATCAACCAGTCGACGTTTTCGAAAAGTAGTTTGTGGCCGAAGCGTTTGCCGGCGCCGGAGAGCTGAATCATGGGCTGGAATTATCGTAGCAGGGGTCAGTGGTCAGAGGTCAGGGATCAGTCGCCCTTCGCGGCAATAGCACCAAAAGCTAGCAGAACATTCGCAGGCAGATCAGAGAATTGGGGGATTAAGATGGCTGATTCGCAACCGAGCTTACGGCCAGACGGCTTCGGCGATGGGATCCTTCGCTAGGGGACGCACCAAGCGCGCGCCAGGAAAGGTCCCCCAGAGTTCGCTGTGGAACTGAATGCGCTCCAGCGCTCGATCGATCACCGCTTCGAGTTCGTGGAAGTACTTCACTTCGCGTCCCTTGGCAAGGCGCTTCTTCGCATCTTCGGGGCTGAACCATGTCGGACGACGGTTTCCCTCATCCGGCTTCCGCATGTGGTGAACTTCCATCAGGAAGGCCTTGACAACGAATTCTTGGACTCCACTAGGCTGCCAGAACACGCCCTTCGAATGAATGTAGAGATGGAAGTGTCGTGGCTCGATCGTTCCGATCGCGCCGGCCTCTTCTGCAGCTTCACGCTCGGCGGCCTGGCTGTGAGAGAGCCGCGGATCCGTCGATCCCTTGGGAAAAGTCCATTTATTACCGCCGTTGGTATTGACCAGCAGGAACTCGATGGATGTGCCTCGACGGCGATAGCACACTGCGGCCACCTGAAGCGGCAAGGACTTCGCGATCCGGGCTGATCCCATGAACTCCTCCTGCAAAAAGGTTACATGCAAGATATTTCATGAATGTTAACGTGCAACGAAAATTGTGCACTCAGGAGGGTTACGAAAGGGTTACGTCCCTTTTCGGGAAGATTCGCCGATACCGCCCTGCTCACGACGCAGGAGTTCGATTTGCCGAAACTTCAAAGCTCCCCGATTGCCAAGTCTCAGGCCGCGCAGCTCGGCCTGAGACGTGAGTTTGCGTCTCCATCTACCAATTGAATTTCACGGCGAACTGGAACTGCCGTGGATCGTAAGCTGCTGTTGCCTGGCCGGCATTGATAAACAGCGGACTGACAGCGGCAGTGTTGTTCTTATTGGCAATGTTGAACATATCGACAATGAAGTCTGCGCTGAAGCGCTCGGTGAAGTACACACGTTTGGAAACCCGCAGATCACCGAATGCCGTCCACGGAGTCACGCCGGCATTGCGTCCAAGATTGCCGTCGAGCTGCAGGAGCGTCGGGACTACGCCCGTAGCGACGAAACCGTTGATGCACGGCTGCTGGAATACTCCTGTTGGCGAATACTTTGAGCTGTAGACGGTTCCACAAGCGGGATCGACCGTGACGTCTGGCCGGCCCGTCAGCGACGAAAGCTGAAAGTTATCCCCGCTGCCAGTAATGATGTTGAACGGCCGCCCCGAAGCTATTTCGAGAAGTGGGGCGAATGTCCAATCGCTGAAGACTTTGCTCGCGAATCCGCTTCCGCCGAGTTTACCCGTCTGGTAGACACCACTGAAGACAAAGCGGTGCCGCTGGTCGAACAAGGACGTGGAGCGGTCGACCCCAGGGAAGTAGCTGTCCTGTGGGGTGGTTGTCGACTGTAGATCAGTTGAGTCATCGATCGCGTGCGACCACGTGTAGGAAGCGAGGAACTCGTAACGTGCCCCGAATCGCTTGCGCAGATTGGCGCTGAAGCCGTGATAGATCGAGCTGCCGTTGGAGTAGTTGGCGTCCATATCTCCGAACGGAACGCAACCTGCGAAAGTGACCGGATCACAAGCATTGAATCCAAGGCTGTGAGCCAGTGCCGCCGCTTGCGGGATGCAGCCGAGCGGATCTCCGACCGAGGCGTATCCGCCGATAATGGATGGATTCAATCCGCCGGGGCGAAAGAAATTCATGAGCGATGCGTCCACGAACGGGAATGGGCTCGTGAGCGTTCCGCCCGGACTGCAACCGCTCACCGTAAACGGACTTGCGGGCAATGATCCACCGCTGGCCAGCGCATCGTAGTAAGCCGACTCGAAGTTTGCCGTCATCAGATCGCCGCGAATCGTGTTGGCGTTGATCGGCCGGTTCAGATGCCGGCCACCATTGAAGTTGTAAGCCAGGTTCAATGCGAACCCATGGCCCAAGTCCCGCTCCACACTTACGTTCGCCTGTTGCGCATAGGCGTAGACGAAATTCGCAGATTGCGGATAGCCAAAGGGTTGGAAACCGAGGGGCAGGAAGTTTGCAGGATTGAGATAGTTCTGGTTGAGGAAGATCGACTGCGATGTGGAAGCAACTCCGCAGTCCGTCGCGGCGCTGTCGCAGGAGAAAACCTGGTGGTCCGGCGAGTAATTTAATAAGCCGAGCACTGCAGGATTGATCGTAGGCGAGCAAGGGGAGGCAACCGATCCGTTTGGACCCGGGACTAGACCCTGAAAGATTTCTACCGCATTCAAGTTTCCGGGACTGCCAGCACCCTGGCACGCGGATCCAGGCCCGAATGCAAGTTGTCCGCTGGAGGAGCCATCGGAGGCGTCGCCGAGGAAGTAGAGACCCAATAGTGGATGGTCGTAGAACAATCCGTACGACGCGCGTACGACAGTCCTTCCATCGCCCTTGGGATCCCAAGCCAAGCCAACGCGAGGCTGAATGTTATTCGTATCGGTCTGAATCCCTTTCTGCAAGCCGAGCGTTCGATAAGCGGGCAGCGCCAGCCCCTGAGGCGGCTTGAATTTCGGCGGAATCTCCACGTCGTAGCGCACGCCGTAGTTCAAAGTGACATGCGGAGTGACTCTCCATGAGTCTTGCCAGAAAAGACCAATGGCAATATTTCGGAACGAATCCTTCGGGCTGCCCAACCCTTGCACGAACGATCCCGGCAGTCCTGCGCCATACGATTGGACGGCGTTGAGATCAGGGAAGTTCGGAAGATTTTCCGGATCCGGGTTCACAAAGCCGAGACTATCGGCATGAAAGTTTCCGAAATCAAAGACGCCGCCGTAGTTGACCGTGAAGGTCGCGTCGATGGGAAGATAGTTGAAGTCACCACCAAACTTGGTGTTATGCCGTCCAAGCGTCCATGAAAAATTGTCAGTAGCTTGATAGCGCTGTTCCGTCCGCTGGATGTACGAGTAAGGTTCGCGGCCGATATATGCGAATCCCGTGATATTGACCGCGGGCGACGAGCCATCCGGAGTATCCGTGTTGTAGAAGTAGGAGAGTCCTCGCCGCGCATATTGGAATCGGAACTCATTAACGCGATTGCTGCCAATCGTCCACGTGTCTTGGAACATTCCCGCGACATCCCGATAAGTCTGTTCCGAAGTTCGCGAATACGAGTTTTGTCCGAATGGTTGGTCCTGGCCGCTTACCTCAATCCCGGTTACGGTGCTGGGACTGACATTGCCCCGCAGTGTCAAACGGTGACTGTTGCTGAGGTTGTGATCGAGCCGGAGAGAGTAGAGACTGGTTCCTTCAAATACTGGAAAATTTCCTGCCTGGGAGGTTAGCGAATGGAACGATCCCGGAACCGCGCACGGTGGTTCCGAACACGATGTCGGGAACCCCGTGACGCCAGGGAACCCGCCAGTCAAGGCTAAGGGCCACTCGCCATTCACCGCCATCCCCGACGAAGCGCCTGCCAGGCCCACATATGTCTGGACCTCGGCTGCATACTCTGGGCTGTTGGCCGCGGCGAATTGCACGGCGGGGTCAGCCAGAAAATTGACCTGCTCCGGCGTCAACTGCAGGATCGAGCCTGGCGGAAGAAGCGGATTCAGTGCCGATGCGTCAAACGGCGTCAGCCCGTAACCATCTTGCCCAATGGACGAAAACCCAGTCTCGTGACGCCGTGTGATTTCATATGCGAAATAAAAGTAAGTTTTGTCTTTCTTAATCGGACCGCCAAACGCAGCTCCTGCTTGGACACGCGTGTAGGCCGGATCCGGAACCGTGCTGAACGGATTCACTGCCTGAAAAGCCCGGTTACGCAAATAGCCGAAAACATCTCCATGAAACTCGTTCGATCCCGACCGCGTGATGATGTTTACGACTCCGCCCGCGGCACGCCCATACTCCGCCGCGTAACTATTGGTGATGATCTGAAACTCCTGCACGGCTTCCTGCGAAACCGTCGACCGTACACCGTTAATCGAGTTGTCAGTCGCATCGGCACCGTCGACGTTGACGAGGTTCGAGCGAGCACGCTGGCCGCTCATGTTCAGTTGCGACGTGGGTGCTGCGCCCGTATTGGGCGCGTTGTCACGGACAACCTGCGAGTCGGTGAGAGTGAAATTGATGTAATTGCGGCCGTTGATCGGGAGATTGTCGATGCGCCTTTCCCCGATCGTATTCGTCGTGGAGCTGCGCGAAGTTTCCACCAACTCCGTCTGCGATGTGACCTCGACAACTTCTGTGGTGCCTGAAATTGTGAGCGCAACGGGAAGTTCAACGAGGCCGCCAACTGTGATCGATACTCCGCTGCTCTCAGCCTTTGTGAACCCTGCAGCTTCTACCGTCACCTTGTAAGTTCCTGGCGGAAGAAGCCGAGTACTATAGCCGCCTTGGCCGTCGCTGGTGGCGGTTCTCTCCACGCCTTTCGCTATGTCCTGGACTGTGACAGTTGCATTCGTGACGCTACTGCCCTTGGGATCTTTGACGGTAACGTGCAGGTCGCCGGTAGCGACTCCGCCCTGCGAATACGCTGGTGCACAGAACAGCAGGACAATCAGGGACACAGAAATGGCTTTCATCATGCGAAACATAGAGATCTCCCTTGAACTCGCAAAGGCGAGCAGGCGGCAGGACGAATTCCAGCGGCAGATTGCCGGTGTACTCACTCGACGTTGACTATTTGGTGCCCGCTGGTTTTTATAACAGAACGGTGACCGAAAACAAGTCAGGAATCGAAAGGGTCGTTCGCGAGTAAACGGTGAAAAAGAGAACGCTCGAGCAAATGTGGAGATGCAACGTTCATCGGTGGACATCGATCACATGTAGTGTTGCGGATTACAACACTGTGGAGATGCGAACGGGCACAGCTGGATTCTGGAGTCGACCTAGGAGCATTGCAGATCCACTCAACCGCTCATAACCCTCAAGGACGGGTGAAGCCGCCGGAGCCGCTTTGGGCCATGCCAACGCCACATAAATCTTCATGAGTGCAAGAGTGGCATTGCGGCGCAGCAAAAGACCGTCTTCCACGAGTTGTTGCGCAGCCTGCACGGTCGTCGGATCACTCGTCACTAGAGCAACTTGGCCAATCACCACCAGCAATCCCGCATTGTGTGCGGCGACGCGAACATAGGCAGCTGCGGCCCGCAAACGTTTCCGCTGCACTTCGCGGAACACAGCGGGCGAGAGTCGGCGTCGCAAGTAGTCATTCTCAGCAGGGTCCACCAGATTGCGGAAGGCTTCGACATCGATGGCTTCGATGTTCTCGGAAGAAGAAGGTCCAGAGATTTGCAGACTGCGCGATATCGCTAACCCGAGAACGATGATCAGTCCAAAAGCAGCGGCGATGACAAGAACGATCGCTAAAATCATTGTTGTAACAAACGCTCCAATTCACGGTTCCAAACAGCAAGATTGTTGTCAGGCGGTGGTGTCGGGGGCTTCGCTGCTACGTTCTTTGCTACAAGCAGGTAGTAACCCCAGATGAGCACGCAAACGTGATAGGTGCCCATATTCATGAAGGCGAAGAGAGTACGAGCACGGGCCGATGGACTTGCGTTCGCGACAATCGCCCATGTCGCTAGGTGCTCAAAGGAGGAGATGCCAAGCCCCACCAAGATTCCAAACGAAACCCGATCCCAAGAAAGTCGGAAGTAGGCTGCGAACAAGAAAAGAAAGAGAATGAGACCCGATTCAATAATGAAAACCGTCTGTTCAATGAGGTGAGCACCGGCGACCAAGCCCTCCGTGCTATCACCTTGGGCGAAGGCCGCAATAAAGCCAGCTAAGAGGACGAGGACGGCACCAACCGCGGTCACAAGCGTTCGCCCAATTCGGCTGATCGAAAGATAAGCTCCAAAGACTCGCGAAAACACCTCGCCAATCATTGCAAACTTCAGAAGACTTCCTAGCAGCAAGCTTATCCAGTCGACGCGCCAGAAATTCTCGGCTGATACCCAAGGAGCAACATCAGCACCGAAGACGGCCAGTTCCCCCAGCGCTCCCAAGGTTGCAAATGCCAGAAAGGCGGGAATCTGTCGCGACATTCCTCGCCTCCCGATGAGAATCCCCAGTAATAAGAGAAAGAGATTGGGCCCAACCCAAAGGTAATTCCAGAGGAATGAATGCGCCTGCAGCATTGCGGTGGTGAGGCAATATACCGCGATTCACTGCAGGCCGCAATGAAAGAGACAATCTTGTTCGGTTTTCGTAAGATGAGCGGTCACATTGCTTGAGATCGTCATCCTCAGTGCAAAATTGTGCCCAGTACTTGCTTATGGCTTGCACATAGAATGGCCGCCACAGTTTGTAGTTGTTCCTCCTCCGTCGGCCCGAACGACGGTTGGAGTTACCAAAGTGTTGAGGAATAGAACTGCTGCTCCGAGGACGAGTAGCACACGTTTCACGGTTGTATTCTCCTTGTGACTGGGTGACTGCGAGTTGGACGGTGATGGTTTCATGCCGCACCCCCTCGTGCAACGGCACGGAAGAACCTTTAATTGTTCGGAATTTGTAACAAGATGCCCCTGAAATCCGCCCTACAAGACTTCAAGGAAACTACCCTTTCGGCCGTGACCGGTTTGCTGGGGAAATTGGCCTACCTGGCCTCGCTCCGCCGTCATCACGGGAAGTACGAGCATTGGGGCATGGAGTGCGTTCATGGGCCGGAATCTTCCGCTCGGGCGCTTAAGGCCGCTCATGCCGAGGTCATTTCCAAGGTCCTGCGAACACCTATCGATTCGCTGGTGACCGATTTGGCTGAATCGAGCCAGGGCAGCGGTCTTCCGGCCCATCAGTATGTGGAGGATATGCGGGGGCGCTTTGGGGATTTACTGCCGGAAGGGCGTCAAAACTCGCCTACTTCGAGCCACCTTAATTCAGTGCTGCTGGCGCTCTCAAACCTGGAGAAGAATCGAGGGCGTGCCACTCGGTCAACTTCATAGCCACTCCCACAATCTGGCCGAGCACCTCAGCTTCCTGCGGGTGCCGCAGAATTCGGACCGGGACCGGCGATAGCGGGTGCGGTTGCAGGATGATTTCTTCCTTACGCATGCTGCACCACGAGCAAGTGTGTCCGTCTCGAGTTTCCACGAAGTAGATCGGCCGCTCGTATTCCGATCGCCATGCCCCTTCCACCACACGGTTCCGCGTTTCATCCACCTGAATGAAACTGCCTGGCGGCAGAATCGGATACATGGTGAAGTCCTCGGTCCCAACGTATCCATAGGTGAAATCGCTGGTGGCGAATTGCGCTAGATAAGCGATGGGAACGAGTCCCCACTGCTCGACCATGCGACCTAGATTCGTCGTGCGACGCTCGTCAAATCCTGGATCCATCCGAACGGGAACCTGAACCGATGAGAGTCCCGCCAATGCATCGGAAACATGCGATTTGGGCGGCGATACAAGCCCTAAATCAGCCGCCGTGTTGTTGAGATCGACTCCGTACCAAGACACCAATTCCCGCAGATCCCGCCGGTAAATCACTGACAGCGTGTACAGGCGATAGATGCTGGGCAAAATGCCTTTGGTCTCGATATCGGACAGGCGGCTTGGAGGAATTGAGAACTCTTCGTTGCGATACTTCTCCGCGATTCTTGCGCTCGAATGCTCCACATCGCGCATGGTCAGCCCGAGCTTTTCACGCAACGTCCGAAGGCTTTTGCCAGCAGGGAGCATCAAAACGACCCTCGTAAGGTCACGGAATCATACCAAACGCAAACCCAAAAGTGTCCCATTTCTGGGTAAAAAATCTGCGCGCGAGCTTGTTACGAATTACGAACACAGTAAAACCATTGCCAGAATGGGAAATAGCGGTGTTTAGCAGCAGCACTGCCGCAAAACTGCCCCGCAGCGACTACTTGTTAATTTGAGGTCTTTGTCCGGAATTTGTAACATCGGGCCAATTTGAGCTCAGGTTATTACCTCAAATAGGGATGTCCCTCCGTCTGTTTGCGGGCAGTCCAGCTGCTTACATCAGTATCTCGATCTCGGGTTGACGATTCATGCCACTACATTAGCGAATGACATTTGTCACAGTGCCTCCGTGATGGATGGCACTGGCACGCGCGACTGTACTCGGCGACGATGCCAATACTGGAAAGCGGATTAACAACTGCGAATTGGCGCCAGTGCCGCGGGAAGAACTCAAGATGATCGCAACTTTGGAGCAAGCTCACGTCGCGAACTCGGCCGGTACAGACGCGATTGTTGCAGGCCTGGACGGAGTGAACAAAAACTACGGCGATGTTCGTGCGCTCTGTGGAGTGAACTTCCGAGTGCGTGCCGGAGAAGTCGTTGCGTTGCTCGGACCGAACGGCGCAGGCAAGACTACTGCGGTGAAACTTCTTCTGGGATTACTACAGCCGAATGCCGGGAAAGTTCGGGTTTTTGGCGGCGACCCGACGAATCCTGAAAACCGGATGCGAACCGGAGCCATGTTGCAGGTCGGCCGCGTTCCCGAAACCTTGCGCGTGCGCGAACATATTGATCTGTTTTCGTCATATTACGAAAAGCCGCTTTCCCTGACAGAGGTTTTGGCCGCCGCCGGACTGGAGAAACTCAGCGACCGCAAGTTCGGTGAGCTCTCGGGAGGTCAGCGGCAACGTGTCCTGTTTGCACTCGCCATCTGCGGTAATCCGGACCTTCTTTTCCTCGACGAACCCACCGTCGGCCTCGACGTTGAGGCGCGTCGCATGTTGTGGGATCAGATTCGAAGATTGGTTGGCAAGGGAAAGACTGTCCTGCTGACAACACACTACCTGCAGGAGGCCGATGCGCTCGCCGATCGTGTAGCCGTCATTAACAAAGGCGAGATCATCGCCGAAGGAACACCGGCCGCAATCAAGGCACATACGGCAGGCAAGAAGATTCGCTGCATTACTAAACTCACGATCGACGTGCTGCGCGGAATTCCCGGCGTCACGGAAGTAAAGGAGGACCGCGAAGCTGTCGAACTGCATACGGGTGAAGCCGAGCGCGTGGTCCGTGAATTGTTGGCGCGCGATCCAAACCTAGCTGGCTTGGAAGTCACGACCGCGGGATTGGAAGAAGCGTTTCTTGCCCTGACACAGGAAAAGAATGGCAATGACGGCAACTGAATTACGCGGAGCCTTGGAGGAAATGCGATGAGCACTGCAACCATAGCCCTGGGCAACACACGGATTCAGCGTTCGCCCGCACAGACAACGCAGATCTATCTGAAGGAAGCGAAGTACGAATTCCTGAAATACCTGCGACTTCGCATGTACACAATTTCAGTACTGACCTTTCCCATCATGTTTTACATCCTGTTTGGGCTGGTCCTGAATTCGAAAGAGTCCATCGCGGGCACGAGAGTACCTGTGTATTTGATTCCCAGCTACGGAACGTTCGGCGTCATCGCGGCGTCCCTCTTCGCTACGGCTGCAGGACTGGCGTCAGATCGCGGTTTGGGGTGGTTGCAGGTCAAGCGTGCCAGCCCAATGCCTCCGTTTGCCTATTTCACGGCGAAGATTTTTACCAGCTTCGTTTTCAGCACGATCGTTGTGCTGGCTCTATTTGCGTTAGGCATTGCTTTTGGTGGAGTGAGGATGAATGTCGGACAGTTCGCCAGATTGTTTGGCACGCTGGTTGCCGGTTCCTTGCCGTTCTCGGCGATGGGACTGGCATTGGGTTATTTCACAGGACCGAACTCCGCGCCCCCAACCATCAACTTGATCTACCTGCCGATGTCGTTTTGTAGCGGCCTATGGGTCCCATTCATGTTTCTACCTGCGATCGTGAAGAAGATCGCGTTGGTCCTGCCGCCATATCACTTGTCGCAACTGGCGCTTGGAGTTGTGGGGGCGGGCACGCATGAATCGGCAATTGGACACTGGGAGGCTTTGGCGGCCTTTACGATGATTTGCCTGGGCATCGCGCGCATCGGATTCCAGCGCGATCAGGAAAAAATGTACGGGTGATGGACCATGAGCGCGCCTCAAAGACAATCCGTTACTGCAATGGCTGCTCTGATCCTCTTTGGGCTGCTCGCGCTCTTCGCGGGAGAGAAGTGGCTTGTGATCCTGATTCCGGCGGCCGTTGCGGTCTGGTACGGAGCGGTTCCGGCTTTACGCAAGGACCGCAATTGACTCAGGAGATAGCATAATAAAGAAGCTACCATGAGCCCGCTTGGAGAGAATTACGCAAAGCGAAGTCCGCTGCGAATTCGATCGCTACTGACGGTAATTCGCGACAAGGACCACGGATGGAGTCCCCTGCTCTGGGTTCTCTATCTGGGATTTTTCTTTCTTCAACCGATCTACGAGCACGCAAGCCTGAAGTTATGGGCCATTAATATTCTGGGCGCCCTCGTTTTTCTTGTCCTCTACTTCGGGCTGTTCATGCTCGAGGGAACCCGGCCGCTGCTGCACATCGCAGGGATGGTCGTACTCGGCTTGCTCTATATGCCGATCAACGTGGGTGCGTGCACTTTCTTTATCTTTGCCTGTGCGATGGTGCCATTCTGCGTTGAGACGCAAGCCGCGGCATTTGTCGCAATCGGCGTCATCGCAGGTATCGCGGGGATCGATACGCTACTGCTAAATGTGCCGGGATGGACGCGTTTCTATTCCGCACTGTTTCCGATCATCATCGGCGTGGGCAATACGTTCTTCGCCGAGCGTACGCGCATGAACCGCAAGCTGCGCAAAGCGAACGAAGAAATTGAGAATCTTGCCAAAGTCGCCGAAAGAGAAAGAATTGCGCGCGACTTGCATGACGTTCTTGGGCACACGCTTTCGGTGATTACATTGAAATCCGAACTCGCCGGGAAGCTGATCGATCGCGATCCCATTCGAGCTGGAAACGAGATTCGTGAAGTCGAGCAGATCTCGCGGCAAGCCCTGTCCGACGTCCGCGACGCGATTCGCGGATATCGCTCTAAAGGATTGGTCGCAGAACTCGCCCTTGCGAAGGCCACACTGGAAACCGCGGGGCTCACGGTTCAGTGCGATGCTGCAACCAGCTTGCAGCTTCCCGCAATACAGGAAAGTGTTTTGTCGTTGGCAGTCCGTGAAGGTGTAACCAATGTTGTGCGTCACGCCAACGCACGCACCTGCCGCTTGCGCCTCGAGCAGCAGAATGGAATCTGCCGACTCGAAATCTCCGACGACGGGCAGGGCTTCTCCACCATGGAGGGCAATGGCCTGCGCGGCATGCGTGAGCGCGTCGAAATGCTGGGCGGAACTCTGGACCGGCGGAATAAATCCGGAACCATGTTGACCATCACACTTCCGTTAAAAGAGGTGGTTGTGAAGGACGCCGCTTCGCCAGAAGTTATCGCTGAACCGGAAAAGGCGCACGAACTTGAATCCTCCCACTAAGGAAACCAGTCGCAAGACGATTCGCGTAGTGCTGGCCGAAGATCAGGGAATGGTGCTCGGCGCACTTGCGGCTCTGCTCGAAATCGAAGGCGACATTTCGGTAGTCGCGCAGGCACGCAACGGGAGAGAAGCTCTCGACGCCGTACTCGCTCATAAGCCTGACGTCTTCATCACCGACATCGAAATGCCGCACATGAGCGGCCTTGATGTGGCAGTTGAGCTCAAACGACGCAGGACCGGAACACGTGTGGTGATTGTCACGACGTTTGCCCGCACGGGGTATCTTCGCCGTGCCCTTGAAGCGGGGGCGTCCGGATATCTGCTGAAAGACATGCGCGCCGAAGAACTCGCCGATGCCGTGCGACGCGTACATCAAGGCTTGCGTGTTATCCATCCGGAATTGGCGACCGAAGCTTGGGGCGAGATGGACCCACTGACCGACCGAGAGCGCCAGGTGCTGCGGCTGGCGGGAGAAGGCATGGCCAGCGGTGATATTGCAGGTGAACTTGGACTGTCCGATGGAACGGTGCGGAACTATCTCTCCGAAGCTATCAGCAAGTTAGGCGCGAGCAACCGCGTGGAAGCCGCACGAATTGCCCGGACTAAAGGCTGGCTATAACGTCATGCAGCGGCAGACTGCCCCGACGGCAATTCTTGAAAAGTGATGGCGCGAAACGTGATTTAGACCGACGAATGAACGAAATCGGCCAATCTCAAGTCGACGTACAGGGTACTGAGCCGTCGTATTCTAGCGAGCCCCCGCGTAAAATAAGTCGTCTTCTTCTGTTATGGCCGCTTGCGGGTATTGTGGGGCTTCTCTATGGCATGATCAGGTATCAGCCTGTCGATGACAAGCTGATCTATTGGATTGGCGCGGCCCCCTGCATGATCATCTTCATGTTCGTCAACGTGGCATGGAGAAGCGCTCAGAGGGGAAAGGGTACGCCGTCGTTTCTCCCGCGCACTCTCTGGCTCGCGAGCGTTTGTCTGGCCGTCCCAATAGTTCTACTGGTCAACGGTGCTCTGGACTACTCACCGGTCGAAAAACATCGACAAATAATCACGCGCACAATCTTCGAACACGGGCGTAGAGACAGCACCTTCTATTACGTCGAGTGTTCCTCGTGGCGAGGCCGATCGTATGAAAAGCTCAAGGTTTCTCCCCGAGAATACCTGGAGTCTCGTCCAGGCGACTCATTCATCGTAGAGACTCACAAAGGCGCGCTGGGCATTCCTCTTCTGGTTTCGGCCCACAGAACAGATTAGATGCGTGATCAGATGGCGTTTCGTTCTACGCCGGATTCTTGCTTCTTCACCGTCTTGTAGGCCCAGGCCATGCGCGGCGTATTGTGGGCAATACCGATGTGGCCTTCGCAGTTCAGGACAATGATGCCGCCGTGTCCATTGACGCGCTGCTTCAGATAATTCATCGCCTCCTGCGCCGACCATTCGGGGAGGTTTCCGGCAGCGATTCGATCGGCGGTCCACTTCGCCAATACCAACTTCATGATTGGCTCGCCCCAGCCTGTGGTTGAGACGGCGGCGCTTTCGTTGTCGGCATAGCATCCGCAACCGATCAACGAGGAGTCGCCCAGGCGTCCCGGAGCCTTGTTCAGTGTGCCTCCCGTGGAGGTCGCGGCGGCGATGTTGCCATCGCGATCGAGCGCGACAGCGCCGACCGTGTCGTGCGAGATTGCGGCGTCTTCACTGCTTGGAGCGAAGAGATCATTTCCGTCCTGAGTCGCCTTGCGTTGCGCGAGTTCCCTCTGGTAGGCGCTCAGCCGCTCGACTTCGCGCGGGATGATCAAATCTTC
>Ga0335082_10003177_pt1 | contig 17831 bp, 15 predicted proteins | sample Lox_Sample_41_FD_206718 | JGI IMG/M metagenome (GOLD analysis project Ga0335082, IMG submission 206718) | Soil microbial communities from Loxahatchee National Wildlife Refuge, Florida, United States - Lox_Sample_4.1 | ecosystem: Environmental > Terrestrial > Soil > Wetlands | place: USA... | reverse complement strand
CGAGGACTTCACCCCGGAGGACTACGACGAGCTGTCGAAGCTCTTGTCGTCGAGGAACACGGAACCGTGAAGCGGCCGACACGAAACGGGGGAAGGGGAGACGCAAGACTTTGAGAAACCCGCGCACCGGCCGGTTCTTCTGCGCGAAGTCGTGGAATGGCTGCGCCCGGAGCGCGGCGGTTTCTACGTGGACGCCACGCTCGGAGCGGGCGGACACGCCGAGGCTTTGCTCGCGCGGAGCGCCGAACTGCGACTGTTGGCAATCGACCGCGACGCCGACGCCCTCGCTCTCGCCGGCCGGCGGCTGGCGTCCTTCGGATCCCGCGTCGAGCTCGTGGTCGGTGACTTCGGCGAGCTCGACACGATCCTGCAGGGACGCCCGGCGCCGGACGGAATCCTGGCCGACCTCGGCGTCTCCTCGATGCAACTCGAGATCCCGGCGCGCGGATTTTCGTTTCGCCGGGACGGCCCTCTCGACATGCGCATGGGGCGAAGTAGCCGAACCGCCGCGGAAATCGTCGCGACGGCTTCGGCCGAGGAACTGACGCGGATTTTCCGCGAATACGGGGAGGAACGGATGGCGGCAAAGATCGCGCGCGGGATCGTGGCGGAACGGACCCGGGGACCCCTCATCACCACTCGGCAGCTCGCCCGCATCGTGGCGAACGTCAAAGGGTCGCGCGAAAGGATCGATCCGGCCACCAGAGTGTTCCAGGCGCTGCGTATCGAAGTCAACCAAGAGCTCGTCGCTCTCTCGCGGTTCCTCGCGGCGGCAGTCAATCGCGCCAATGCCCGCGGCCGGATCGCGGTCATTTCCTATCACTCCCTCGAGGATCGTTTGGTCAAGGAATCCTTTCGACGCAACTCGGGTGTGTGCTTGTGTTCCGCCCGCATACCGAGCTGCGTCTGCGGCGCGCGCCGTCTCCTCCGGGTTCTGACACGACGGCCGGTCGTGCCTTCGGAAGCCGAGCGCCGCGCCAACCCGAGGTCGCGGAGCGCCCGCCTGCGCGTCGCCGAGAGGCTCGAGTCGGCGGAGGCGAGGCCATGAGGTCCGGTCGCTGAGCGTGCCGTCGTGAGCAGCGCCTTCTACGTCCAGGGCAAGCGTGTCGAGAACCTGCATCTGACGCGCGAGCGGGATCGCCGCCGGGGGCGTGAGCTCGCGACGTTGCTGCTGATCGGCTTGCCGGTGGCGTGCGCGCTGCTCGTCTATGCGGCCTTGCACATCGAGACGGTGCGGGTGGGCTATGCGCGGGAGACCCGCGTTCGCCGCGTCCTGGAGCTCGACGAGCAGAACCGGCGTCTGCGCGCGGAGCTGGCGCACGCCTCCTCGCCCGAGCGGGTTTCGGCGCTCGCCTCCCGCAAGAAGCTGCACCCGCCGTCCCCCGGCCAGATCCAGTATGTCCAGCCGCCGGAGACCCGGAGTCCTCGGCCGTGAACGCGCTCTCGACCGGTCGCGTGCGGTGGCTCGGTTTGCTCTTGAGCGTCTGGGGCGCGGCGGTGGTGGGCCGTCTCCTTCAGGTTCAGGTTGCCCAGGGGTCGAAATACCGGGTCCGGGCGGAGCGGCAGCAGCAGAGGCGGGTCGAAGTCTCGCCCCGGCGCGGCTCCATCCTCGACCGCAGCGGTCGGGAGCTCGCCGTGTCGGTCGAATGCTCCTCTCTCTACGCCATTCCCGATGAGGTGGACCGGCCGGCCGCGGTCGCCCGGGCACTGGCGGCGCCGCTCGAAACGCCGGCGGCGGAGCTCCAGTCGCGCCTTTCACGGGATGCGGGCTTCGTCTGGTTGAAGCGGAAGGTCGATGCCGAGGTCGCCGAGCGCGTTCGGCAGATGAAGCTTCCGGGAGTCCACTTCGTCACGGAGACTCGGCGCTTCTACCCGAAGGGAGCGCTCGCGGCGGCGCTGCTCGGATACGTCGGGACCGACGATCGAGGTCTGGGAGGCCTCGAGTATTTCTACGACGAGGCGATCCGGGGCAAGCCGGGTGAGATCGTGGCGCTGACCGACGCGCGGCGCTCGACGTACGCCGAGGCGGAGACTCCCGGCCGGCCTCCCCAGGAAGGGGCGTCGCTCGAGATCTCGATCGACTCGGGCGTCCAGTTCGCCGTCGAGCGGGAGCTCGCGGCGGCCGTGGCCGAGGCCGGGGCGCGCTCGGGTACCGCGGTTCTGCTCGATCCCGGAACCGGGGAGATCCTCGCGATGGCGAGCGTCCCGGGATTCGATCCGAATCGCTTCAACCACTTTGCCGCCGAGACGCGCCGCAACCGCGCGATCGCGGACGCCTATGAGCCCGGGTCGACGTTCAAGATCGTCACCGGGTCGCTTGCGCTCGAGCAGCGGCTCGTCACCCTGGACGAGGTGATCGACACCTCCAACGGGTCGATCCGAGTCGCCGGCACGACGATCTCGGAGCACGACGGAAACCATTTCGGGCCGCTGACACTCGCCGGCATCTTCGAGCACTCTTCCAACGTGGGCATCATCCGGGTGGGGATGCGGTTGGGCTCGCGGCGCCTCTACGAGGGAGCCACCGCCTTCGGCGTGGGTCAGCCAACGGGGGTGGACCTGCCGGGCGAGAATCTGGGACTCTTTCGGCCCCTCTCCCGATGGTCGGGAGTCTCCGGCGCCTCGATCTCCATGGGGCAGGAGGTCGCGGTGACGGCGCTGCAGCTGGCGAGGATCGTCTCGGTGGTCGCCAACGGCGGGAATCTCGTGTCGCCGCGTGTGGTCCGGCGGGTCCTCCACCCCGACGGAAGAGTCGAAACGCTGGCCGCGCCGCCGCCCGTCCGCGTCCTTTCACCCGACACCGCCGCGAAGCTCGAGAAGATTCTCGTGGGCGTGGTCGAGCGGGGCACGGGCGCCCGCGCGGCGATCCCGGGTTTCCGGGTCGCGGGCAAGACCGGAACCGCACAGAAGGCCGGCCCGGGCGGATATCAGCCGGGCCGGTACGTGCCGAACTTCGTCGGCTTCGTGCCCGCGGAGGCGCCGCGCCTCGTCGGAGTGGTCCTCATGGAAGAACCGCACGGGAAGTACTACGCCGCGGAGGTCGTCGCTCCCGTGTTCGCTCGAATTGTCTCGCAGGCCCTCTCCATCCTCCGAATTGCGCCCGAGGAGCAGCGAGTGCCAGCCACCGTGCTCGCTGCCTCCTCGGGCCCCTTTTTCCCCGCCGGCGTCGTGCCCGCGTCGGTCCGCCGGTCGCCTGCTTCCGAGGGCCAGGTTCTGCCGCGCGCGTCCGACGGCGTCCCGAACGCCACTGGACTCTCGGCACGGGAGGCGTTGGCGCTTTTCGCGCGCCGGGGAATTCCGGTGCGGGTGGAAGGGACCGGCTTCGTCGCGGCGCAGAGGCCACGGGCCGGCGCCGTCTGGAAACCCGGGATCGTGGTGATCCTTTCCCTCTCGGAAGACGCAGCGGCCGTCTCCCGATCCGGCCGCGGGCGCGAGGAGACGCCCTCCGCGACAGCCGGGCCGTGAGGCTCATGGAACTGCTCTCGGCTCTGCCCGGAGCCGATCTCGGTCTCGTCGACGCCGATCCGGAGATTCGACGCGTCATGGCCGACTCGCGACGCGTGTCGCCCGGAGACCTGTTCGTCGCTTTGCGCGGCGAGAAAGCCGACGGCTTCGACTACGTGCCCGAGGCGCTCGCGCGTGGCGCGGCGGCGGTCGTGGCCCGGCCGTCGCCTCGCTCACCCGTTTCCGTCCCCTGGATCCGGACGGCGGAGCCGCGCCGGGCCTTGGGGCTTCTTGCGGCGCGGATGGAGGACAATCCGGCGGAGAAACTCGTGTTGGCCGGCGTGACCGGAACCAACGGCAAGACGACGACGGCCGTCCTGCTCCAGTCGCTGCTCGAGCGCCGCTTCGGAGGCGCCGGCTTCGTGGGGACGATCGGCTATCGAATCGGCCGGCGAGAGTTGCCCGCCGACCGCACGACACCCGACGCCGCGCTTCTGCAGGGACTCCTGGGCCAGATGGTGCGGGAGGGAATCCCGGCCGCCGCGATGGAGGTTTCCTCTCATGCTCTGGCCCTCGACCGTGTCGAGGGGTGCCGCTTCGACCTGACCGTTTTCACGAACCTGACCCGTGACCACCTCGACTTCCATCGCGACATGGAGAGCTACTATGGCGCCAAGAGGCGGCTCTTCGACCGGCGCAAGCCCGGAGCGACGGCCGTGCTCAATGTCGCCGACCCCTACGGCCGCCGGCTCGCCGGAGAGATCGGGGGAAGGGTGACCACCTATCGCGCCGCGTCGGAGGGCGCCGATCTCACGGCCGAGTCCGTGCGGTGTGACCTCTCGGGCACCTCCTTCGACGCGGTCTCGGCCGCCGGCCGGTTTCGCGTGGCTTCGCCGCTGTTGGGCCGGTTCAACGTGGACAATCTCTTGGCCGCCGGCGCCGGCGGGTTGGCGCTCGGAATGGCTCCCGAGGAGATTGCCGCCGGGCTCGCCGCGGTCCGCCGCGTGCCGGGTCGGCTGGAGCCGGTCGAGGCGGGTCAGTCCTACGCGATCTTGGTGGACTACGCCCATACCGAAGACGCGCTGCAGCGTCTCCTCGCTGCGGTGCGCGAGCTGACGGACCGAAAGATCATTCTGGTCTTCGGATGCGGGGGAGACCGCGACCGCGGCAAGCGCGCTCCCATGGGTCGCATCGCTGGGACGCTGTCCGACATCCCCATCGCGACGTCGGACAATCCGCGCTCGGAGGATCCCGAGGCGATCCTCTCGGAGGTCGAGAGAGGCCTCGCGGCCTCGAGCGCGACGAAATACCTGCGCATCGCCGACCGTCGCCAGGCCATCCAGGCCGCGATCGATCTGGCCAATCCCGGCACCGTCGTCGTGATCGCCGGCAAGGGGCACGAGACGACGCAGGTGATCGGAACCCGAGAGGAGCCGTTCGACGACCGCGCGGTGGCCGCCGAACTCGCGACGCGACGATGAACTTCACCGTTTCGGAGTTGGCTCGAGCGCTCGAGGCTCCTTTTCCGGGAGAAGCCTCGCTGACCGGCGCCTCGGTGGACTCCCGCGCGACCCGTCCGGGCGACCTGTTCGTCGCCCTGCCGGGGGCGCGGGTGGATGGACATGACTTTGCCGCGGAGGCCGTCACCCGCGGGGCGAAGGCCATCCTCGCCGGGCGCCCGCTTCCGGAAGTGGCGGGCCGGGTGCCCGTGATCGTCGTCCCCGACACGGGAGCGGCCTTGCTGCGCTTCGGGGGGTGGCTCAAGCGGCGCGCCGGATTTCGGCTGGCGGCGATCGCGGGCTCGGCCGGCAAGACGACGACCAAGGAATTCGCCACCGCCATTCTGTCGCGCCACTGCTCGACGGGGAAGACTCCGGGCAACCGAAACAGCGCCATCGGCTTTCCGCTCTCCGTCATCAACCTGTCGCTCGACCCGCAGTGGATGGTCGGAGAGATGGGGATGAGCGCCCCGGGCGAGGTGGCGCGGCTCTCGCGCGAGTTTTCGCCGGAGGTGGCGGCCATCACCCTGATCGCGCAGGAGCATCTCGAATTCTTGGGCTCGCTCGATGCGATCGCGCGCGCCAACGGGGAGATTCTCGAGGGTCTCCTTCCCGAGGGCGTCTTCGTCGTCAACGCCGACGACGCGCGGATCGTGAAGATCGCCGCCACGCACTCGGGGCGCCAATTGCGCTTCGGGATGACGGAGCCCGCCGACGTTCGCGTGGAACAAGTCGTGGCGGGGGAGCGCGGCTCGCGCTTTCGTCTGAAGGCGCCCGGGGGAGAGGCCCCGATCGCGCTTCCGGTGCCGGGAGCCCACCAGATCCGGAACTTCTTGGCGGCCTCGGCGGTGGCGATCGCGGCGGGAGCGACGGTCGAGAACTGCGCCGAGGCGGCCCCGCGGCTTTCACCCGCGGCCCACCGCGGGGAATCGCTCCGCCATTCCTCCGGGGCTCTGCTCTTTGACGACGCCTACAATGCCAGTCCCCCGACGATGCGGGCGGCGCTCGAGACCCTGAGGCTCTTGCCGGGCCGCCGCAAGATCGCCGTGCTCGGCGATATGCGGGAACTCGGCGCCGAATCCGAGTGGTGGCACCGGGAGACGGGGCGATACGTGGCCGGACGCGCCGACCGCCTCATCTGTGTGGGCCCGCTTGGCCGCTTCTTTGCCGAGGGGGCCGTCGAGGCGGGATTTCCGCCGGCGGAGATCCGGACCCTCGACACCCCCGAGCAGGCGGCCAACCTGCTCGATTCGATGCTGGACGGAGGGGACACGGTGCTGTTCAAGGCGTCGCGCGGGGTCGGGTTGGAGCGAGCGGTCGATTCGTTGGCGGCGCCCGAGCTCACGGGTACCAGGCCTCGCGAAACGCGCTGATGCTCTACTACTGGCTCTACCCGATGGCCCGCCAGTTCCCGGTCTTCAACGTGTTCCGGTACATCACCTTCCGCACCGCGCTCGGGGCGCTGACGGCCCTGCTCCTTCTGCTCGCGATGGGGCCGGCGATGATCCGGTTGCTCCGAAAGAGGCAAATCGGGCAGGCGATCCGGGAAGAGGGGCCGAGCTCGCATCGGGCAAAGGCGGGCACGCCGACGATGGGCGGCCTTCTGATCCTCTTCTCGATCGCCGCGGCGACGCTGCTCTGGATGGATCTTTCCAATCGGTTCGTCTGGATCGCACTCGGAACGCTGCTTGCCTTCGGCGTGGTCGGCTTCGCGGACGATTACACCAAGGTCGCGCGAAAGCGCAGTCTCGGCCTCACCGGGCGCGCCAAGCTGCTGCCGCAGTTTCTGGTCGCGGTCGCCGTGGCCTGGGCGATCGGGCAGTGGGCGAGCCACGGCGCCTTCTCGACGGTCCTGACCTTTCCCTTCCTGAAGAAGGCGTTGCTCGACCTCGGCCTGCTCTACGTTCCTTTCGTGGCCGTGGTGGTGGTGGGCTCTTCGAACGCGGTGAATCTGACCGACGGCTTGGACGGGCTCGCCATCGGAGCGGTCGGGATCGCCGCGGGCACGTACGCGGTTCTCGCGTACGTGACCGGAAACGCGGTGACGGCCCGCTATCTGCAGATTCCCTTCGTCCCGCAGTCGGGGGAGCTCGCGGTCTTCTGCGGGTCGATCGTCGGCGCTTCCCTCGGATTCCTCTGGTTCAACTGCCATCCGGCCGACGTCTTCATGGGGGACGTGGGCTCGCTCCCGCTCGGCGGCGCGATCGCCGCCGTCGCCGTCATGACCAAACAAGAAATCCTGCTCGCGATCGTGGGCGGGCTCTTCGTGCTGGAAGCGCTCTCGGTCATCATCCAGGTCGTCTCCTTCAAGACGACCGGCAAGCGCGTGTTCCGGATGGCGCCCCTCCATCATCACTTCGAGCTCGGAGGCTGGGCGGAGTCGCGTGTCATCATCCGATTCTGGATCCTGGCGCTCTTCTTCGGCGTCGCCGCCCTGTCGACGCTGAAGCTGCGATGAGCGAGCCGACTCTTCCGCCGAGAGTGGCGGTCCTCGGGTTTGCGCGCAGCGGCCGCGCCCTCGCCGACGCGTTGCGCGATCGCGGCGTGGCGGTTTCCGTGGCGGACGACAAGCCCGAGAGCGCCTTCCCGGAGGCCCGGGAGCTCCGGGACCGGGGTGTCGAGTTCTTCTTCGGCGGGCTGAAGGAAGCGGTCCTCGAGGGAGCCGACTGGCTGGCCGTCTCCCCCGGCGTTCCCCTGACAGCGCCCGTGGTCGGGGTGGCGCGCCAACGGCGGATCCCGGTCCTGGCGGAATTCGAGATCGCCTGGCGGATTGCGGAGAGCGAGGTCGAAGGGGAGAACCGCTGGGTGGCCGTGACGGGAACCAACGGCAAGTCGACGACGACGGCTTGGATCGCGGAGGTGCTGCGGCGCGCCGGCCGGCCCGTCGTGCTTGCGGGAAACATCGGCGTCCCGCTCTCGTCGTTTCTCTCCGATCGGACGGCTCGCGACTTCGTCGTGGAGCTCTCCTCCTTCCAGCTCGAGGCCAGCGACCGCTTCGCCCCGCAGGTTGCCGTGCTGACCAATCTCACCCCCGATCACCTCGATCGCTATCCGGATTTCGCCGCCTATGCGCTGGCCAAACAGCGGATCTTCGCGCGGCAGCGCCCGCAGGATTTCTCGGTGGTCAACGCCGACGATCCGCCGGCCGCCGCCTCGCCCACCCCCGCCCGCCGGGTCCCCTTCTCGCGATCGGGTCCGCGGGAGGCGGGTGTGTGGCTGGAGGAAGGCATGCTCTGCTCCGGCGTCGCCGGCCCGAGGCGCGAAGTCCTGCCCGCCGATCGGCTGGCGCTGCCCGGCGCGCACAACCTGGAGAATGCCCTGGCGGTGCTCGCCGCGGCCGAGTGCCTCCAGGCGCCGGAGGACGCGATCCGGGAAGGCCTGATGCGATTTACGGGCTTGCCCCACCGCAGCGAGCTCGTGGCGCAGGCGCGCGGCGTGCGCTGGGTCGACGACTCGAAGGGAACCAACGTGGATGCGACACGGAAGTGCCTCGAGGGCTTTTCCGAGGGCAGCGTCATCCTGATTCTGGGCGGGCGCGACAAGCATGGCGACTTTCCGTCATTGGCCCCGGCGGTGGCCCGCGCCGCGCGCCAGGTGCTGACGATCGGCGAGGCCGCGGCGACGATCGAGCGGGCGCTCGCCGGTGCGGTCGCAATCGAGCGCTCGGGCACGATGGAGAACGCGGTCCTGCGGGCGAGCGAGATCGCTCGACCGGGCGACACGGTCTTGCTCTCTCCCGCATGCGCTTCCTTCGACGCCTACGCGAACTACGAGGAGCGAGGAAAGCATTTTGCAACCCTGGCGCGCGCGATGGGAGAGCGCAAGGCGTGAGGCAGGAAGGCGCCGGGAATCATGGCGCGTAAGCTCGCGAGCGACAAAGTCCTCTTCGTGGCGCTGACCGCTTTGTCGCTCTTCGGGTGCGTGATGATCTACAGCGCCTCGGCCGTGTCCGCCGCGGCCGTCTCGGGGAACCCCTATCGCTACCTGTTGAAGCAGATCGCCGCGCTGGCGCTCGGAGGGCTCGCAGCCTTCGCGGTGTACCGAATCGACTATCGCCGGCTGGCCAGTCCCTGGATCGTCTACGGGGCCTATGGCGTCGCGCTGCTGCTCTGCGGGGCCGTGTTGTTTCGGCCGCCCATCAACGCCGCGCGGCGGTGGTTCTCGGCGGGCCCGGTCATGTTGCAGCCGTCGGAGTTGCTGAAGATCGGACTCGTGCTCGTCCTCGCTTCGCAGGTGGCGAGCAAGAGCGAAAAGGCCGGCGGAGTCGATCGCGTCGTCGTGCCTTGCGCGGTTTTCGCGACACTCGCGGCGGGGGTGGTGCTTCTCGAGCCCGACATGGGCACGGCCGTCTGTTACCTCGTCCTGTGCGCGGTCGTGCTCTGGCTGGCGGGAGCGCGGGGAAGGGTCTTCGCGATCGGAGCGGCGGCGGCCGTGCCGTTGCTGGCAGCATTCGCCTTCTCGGCGAGCTACCGAAAGGCCCGGCTGCTCTCCTTCTGGAACCCGGAGGCCGATCCGCTCGGCGCCGGCTTCCAGGCCCTGCAGTCCCTGATCGCCGTCGGCGCGGGAGGGTGGTTCGGAAACGGACTCGGCGGAAGTCGCCAGAAGCTCTTCTTTCTGCCATACCCTCACACCGACTTCATTTTCGCCATCGTGGGTGAGGAACTGGGGTTCGTCGGCGCGGCGGCCCTCGTGCTCGCGTTCGGCGTGATCGGCTGGCGGGGACTGCGCGCCGCGCGGCGCGCCCCCGACGCGTTCGGCGCGTTTCTCGCCGCGGGGGCGACCGCGATGATCGTCGTGCAGGCCGCCATCAACATGAGCGTGGTGCTCGCCCTGATGCCGACCAAAGGCCTGCCGCTCCCGTTCGTTTCCTATGGCGGATCCTCATTGGTCGCCTCGTGGTTGGCGGCGGGATTGATCTTGAACGTGTCGCAACACGAGGTCGAGGGACGTGAAGCGTGACTCGGCAACGACCTACGTGATCGCGGCCGGCGGCACCGGTGGCCATATCTTTCCGGGACTCGCGCTGGCGGGTGAGATCGTCGCCCAGCGGCCGAAAGCGCACGTCGTCTTCATCGGCACGGGCGAGGGCCTCGAAGCGCGCTTGGTGCCCGCCGCGGGATTTCCGCTCGAGACCGTGCACGCGAGCGGCTTTTCGGGGAAGTCCGTGGCCGACCGGATCAGGTCGCTCGCCCGGCTGCCGCTTTCGGTCCGCGAAGCGAGGCGCCTGCTCCGGAAGCTCGATCCGGGCGCGGTCGTGGGCCTGGGCGCCTACGTCAGCGTCCCGGTCATCCTCGCGGCCCGCTCCCTCTCGATCCCGACGCTCATCCACGAGTCGAATGCCTTGCCCGGGGTGGCCAACCGGCTGCTCTCCCGTGTGGCGACCCGCACCGCCGTGGGGTTCGAAGCGGCCCGGCCGCGCTTTTCGGCCAGGGCGGTGGTGACGGGAACGCCCGTTCGCAAGGAGTTCTTCGCCGCCCCGCGTCCGGAGACGGGCGGGGCACGCCCTCGGCGGCTGCTCGCCTTCGGCGGCAGTCAGGGTTCGGCGGCCTTGAACCGCGCGATGGTGGAGGCCGCGCCGCTGCTCGCGGGGGAGGGATTCGAGGTGGTTCATCAGACGGGAGAGAAGTGGCTGGACTCGGTGCGCCAGGCCTACGGGAAACTCCCCGAGGGTTGGCGCCTCGAGCCCTTTCTGCCTCGGCTCTTCGATTCGATGGGCCGCTGCGACCTCGTGATCTGCCGGGCCGGAGCGATGACCTTGGCCGAGCTCGGCGCCGCGGGAAGACCCGCGATCCTCGTTCCGCTCGCCTCCTCGACGCACGGCCACCAGCTCGCCAACGCCCGGGCCGTGGCCGAGAGCGGCGCCGCGGTCGTTCTCGAAGAGAGAGAGCTCTCCGGCCGAGCCCTGGCGCAGACGGTGCGAGACCTCTTCGCCGCGCCGGATCGGCTCGAGCGGATGGCCGCGCAGGCGCGGCGGCTGGGGAAGGCGGACGCGGCGGCGCTTCTCGCCGGCCTGCTGTTCGAGATCGAGAGGCGGGCCACGTGAGATTCCTGCGGCTGCGGCGCCTGCACTTCGTCGGCGCCGGGGGCGTCGGGATGAGCGGGCTGGCCGAGATCCTGCTGCTCTCCACGCCCCTCGAGATCTCCGGCTGCGACCTCCAGCGCTCCGAGAACACGGATCGGCTGGCGCGTCTGGGGGCCCGGATCGCGACGGGGCACGACGCGTCGCACGTGCGGGAAGCCGACCTGCTCGTGATCTCGTCGGCGGTCGCAGAATCGAACCCGGAGGTGGCGGCGGCGCGCGCCGCGGGCATTCCCGTCATCCGGCGGGCCGAGATGCTGGGCGAGATCATGCGTCTCAAGCAGGGCATCGCCGTCGCCGGAACGCACGGCAAGACCACGACCACCTCCATGACGGGTTTGGTCTTGACGGAGGCGGGCTTCGATCCCACGATCGTCGTGGGCGGCCAAGTGCGGATCCTCGGGACGGGCGCGCGGCTCGGGAAGGGCGACTTCCTGGTGGCCGAGGCCGACGAGTTCGACCGTTCCTTCCTCGAGCTCACACCGGTCGTGGCGGTCATCACCAACATCGAGGAGGATCACCTCGACACCTACCGCGATCTCGACGAGATCGTCGACGCGTTCACCGCATTCGCCGGCCGCGTCGCGTTCTACGGCGCCGTGATCGGCTGCGCGGACGACGCGGGTGTGGCGCGCGTGCTTCCTCGCGTCAAGCGGCGCGTGGTGACTTACGGCGAGTCGGAGGGCGCGAGCCTTCGGGCCCGAGGCATCCGGCCGGATCCTCAGGGAACGACCTTCGAGGTTTGGGAGGGCGAGCGCTCGCTCCTCGGGACCGTGCGGCTGCCGATCCCGGGCCGGCACAACGTGTCCAACGCGCTGGCCGCCGTCGCGGTCGGACGCGAGCTCTCGATTCCCTTTCCCAAAATCGCGGCTGCCCTCGCGACCTTCTCGGGGGTCGTGCGGCGGTTCGAGACGAAGGGGGAGCGAGGAGGAGTCCGGGTCGTGGATGACTACGCTCACCATCCGACCGAGATCACGGCCACGCTCTCGGCGGCGCGACAGGTCTACCCGGAGCGTCGCCTCGTGGCACTCTTCCAGCCCCACCTCTTTTCCCGCACGAGGGACTTCGCGGAGGATTTCGGCCGGTCCCTTTGTGGCAGCGACGTGGCGGTGGTCACGGATGTGTACGCCTCGCGCGAGAAGCCGATTCCCGGCGTTACCGGGGAGCTCGTTCAGAGAGCGGCCGTGGAGCAGGGTCACCCGAAGGCTGTCTATGTTGCTGATAGAGAAAAGGTTGTTGGTGTGCTGGAAGGAATTCTCCAGCCGGGAGACCTGCTCCTGACGCTCGGGGCGGGCGATGTCGTCCGGTTCGGCGAGCAGTTCCTTGCCGGGGGGACCCGTGGTTGAGCCTGGCTTCCTTCGCCGGGGCCGCGTCCCGCCGCGGCGGCGTCGCGCCCTTGCGGTGGCCCGAGCGGGTGTGATCGGCGGGGCGATTCTTCTTTGTGCCGTCGGCGTCTCGCGTTTGCTCTCGAGCTCGCTGCTCACGGTGCGGCGTTTCGAGATTTCTGGCAACCGGCGCGCTCGAACCGAAGAAATTCTGGTGACACTCGCCCCTTACCGAACGAAGAACCTGTTGACGCTGGACCTCGCCCCGATCGCCGATCGTCTCCTGGCGCATCCGTGGGTCGAGCGCGTGACGCTCGCGAAGCGATTTCCCGACGGTCTCGAGGTTCGTCTCTCGGAGCGGCGCGCGGTGGCGCTGTGGCGCAACGGCCCGCGCCTTCTCTGGCTCGGAAGCGATGGGCGGCCGATCGCGGCGCACGATCCGCGCGTGGACTCGAGCGACTACGTCATTGTTTCGGGCGATCTGCGCGCCTTGCCCGAGGTCGTGGGGCTGCTCGAGGATCTCCGCGCGCGGCGTCCCGAGTACTACGCCGCGCTGTCGCAAATCGATGCGTTGCCCGACGCGGGATTCGGTATGATGGATTCCATCTTTCGGAGGCCGATTCGGGTCCTGCGGCGGGATGCCTCCGAAAAGATTGCGGCGCTGCTCCGGGCGCGGAGCCTCATGGAGAGTCGGGGTTGGGAGGCGCAGGCGATCGATCTTCGTTTCGCGGATCAAATCGTACTGGTGGGCGCCTACGGCGGCGGACATTCGTTGTGAGGATCGGAAGGCGGCAGAGAAAAGAGGGGGAAGGAAGAACTTGGCCGACGTTTCCGCTCGCTTTTCTTCCTCGGCCCCCCGCTTTCCGGCGCATGGGTTTCTGAAGATGGCCAAGCCCGAGAACTTCCTGGTCGCCTGCGATATCGGGTCCTCCAAGATCTGCGTCCTCATCGGCGAGCAGAATTCGCGCGGAGCGCTGGATGTCATCGGCAAGGGCGCCGCCGCCAACCGCGGGACGCGCAAGGGCAACATCGTCAACGTCGACTCGACGATCGAGGCAATCAAGCGGGCCGCCGAGGAGGCCGAGATCATGGCCGGCGTCCAGATCTCGCGGGCCTGGGTCGGGGTCTCCGGCTCCAATGTCCGTTCTTTCAACAGTCGGGGGGTCGTGGCGGTGGCGGGCAAGGACCGCGAGATCACCCGAGACGACGTGGCTCGGGTCATCGACGCCGCCCGAGGCGTGCAGATTCCCCAGGACCACGAAGTCTTGCACGTCGTGCCGCGGGACTTCACCGTGGATGGGCAGGACGGTGTGGGCGATCCCGTCGGCATGGTGGGGTCGCGGCTCGAAGCGGACGTGCACGTGGTGACGGCGCCGGTGGCGGTCACCCAGAACATCGTCACGTGCCTGAACAAGGCGGGCATCGAAGTGGTGCAGCTGCTCCTCGAGCAGTTCGCCGCCGCGGAAGCGGTCCTCACGCCCGACGAGAAAGAGTTGGGCATCGCCCTCGTCGATATCGGCGGGGGCACGACCGAGCTCGCGGTGTATCAGCGGGGCTCGATCGCCTTGACGGGTGTCATCCCGATTGGCGGCGATCACTTCACCAACGATCTGGCCGTCGTGCTTCGAGCGCCGATCACCGACGCCGAGCGAATCAAGAAGAAATTCGGATGCGCGCTGCGCTCCGCCGTCGCAGAGGACGAGATGGTGGAGGTGCCGATGGTCGGCGGGCGCGCGCCGAAGCTCTGCCCGAGGACGACGCTGGCCGAGATTCTGCAGCCGCGTGCCGAGGAGCTGCTCTCGCTGGTCCGGGAGGACCTCCAGCGGCTGGGGCTCGACAAGGAGATCCGCTCCGGCGTGGTCCTGACGGGAGGCGGGGCGGAGCTCGAAGGCCTCGTCGAGGTCGCCGAGGGCATCTTCGAAGGGCCCGTGCGGCGAGGAGTTCCCTCGGGTGTGGGAGGGTTGGTGGACGTCGTTTCACGACCCGAGTGGGCGACGGCGACGGGGCTCCTGCTCTACGGGCACCGGTACAAGCCGAAGAGGCGCCGCGCCGAGGGTCTGGCGCGGATCACGGGCTCGGTGGCGAGAGCATTTCGGGACTTCTTTTGAGTCGGCGGCGAGGGGAAACGCGGCGAGGGAGGAATCAGACGATGATCGAGTTCGTGGGCGACGACAAACCGCATCGGCTCTCGATCGAGTTGGAGGGCGGCGACGCCTCCCCGGCGGCAATCAAGGTCATCGGGGTCGGAGGCGGCGGGACCAACGCGGTCAACCGGATGATCGCGGCGGGTCTGCGGGGTGTCGAGTACATCGCCTGCAACACGGACCTGCAGGCCCTCCGGATGGCTTCCTCGCCAATGAAGCTACAGATCGGGTCTCGGCTGACGAAGGGATTGGGCGCGGGAGCGGATCCGGAGGTGGGGCGCAACGCCGCCCTCGAGGATCAGGAGAAGCTCGCGCACGTCATCAAGGGCGCCGACATGGTCTTCCTCGCGGCGGGACTCGGGGGCGGCACCGGATCGGGCGCCGGCCCCATCATCGCCAAGCTCGCGGCCGAGGCCGGAGCGCTGACGGTCGCGGTCGTGACCAAGCCCTTCGACTTCGAGGGCAAGAAGCGAATGCGTCAGGCCGAGCGGGCGGCGCGGGAGCTGCGCGATCATGTCGACACCCTGATCACGATCCCAAACCAGCGCCTGCTCTCCTTCGTCGAGAAGAACACGCCGTTGAACGACGCCTTCAAGACCGCCGACGACGTGCTGCGGCAGGCGATCCAGGGGATCTCGGACTTGATCAACTGCCCCGGCGAGATCAATCTCGACTTCGCGGACGTCAAGAAGATCATGTCCGACATGGGTCGGGCGTTGATGGGCACGGCGATGGCGGAGGGAGAGAACCGCGCGATCCACGCGGCGCAGGCAGCCATCAGCTCGCCTCTGCTCGAGGACGCTTCGATCGAAGGGGCGCGCGGCGTCCTCATGAACATCACCGGAGGAGCAGATCTGACGCTCTTCGAGGTCAACGAGGCCGCCGAGATCATTCAGCAAGCCGCCGACCCGGAGGCCGAGATCCTGTTCGGCTGTGTGCATGACGAACGTCTCTCCGGCCTCGTGAAGGTCACGGTCATCGCCACGGGCTTCGACCGGGCCGACGAGGCGCAGGCCGCTCTCGAAGAGGAGCACAACAAGGCGGCCGCCCCAGTGCGTCCGGGCCGGGCGCCGTTTCTGCGCGGAGACGACTCGGGAGGATTCGGCCCAAATGCGTCGGCACGGGACGATTTCGACATCCCGACGGTCTTGCGCCGTCAGATGGACTAGCGAGAATCGGCTCCGTCCGCCGGATGCGGAGGCCTCGAAGGCGGAGAACCGAAGAAGCCGCCGCTCTGCCCAGCCGCCACAAACTTCCCTCTCGACGAGTCGCCGTTTGGCGGTGCTTGTCGGTGAGGGATCGCTGCCCTAGACCTCTCCGTGGTGGCGCAGGTGAGCGAAGAGCTCCTTCTCCCTTCGGATGATGGCTTGGCGCTTCTTCCGGGCCTTGTCTCGCCAGCGCTTGTAGGCGTGCGCCACTCGGGGGTGGCCATGCAGAAAGCGCCGGATTCGCCGGCGAATCGGGGGAAAGACCAGCGAGAAGAACAACAGGCTCATGATGAAGAAGGGGACCTGGGGCATGACGGGGATCAAGATACCGATGACGCCGACGATGAAGAAGAAGATGCCCATGCCGAGGTTCCAGGCCTTGCCGCGCCGCTGGCGGCGGCGCCGCTTGGGAATCGGGTGCTTTCTCTGCACGGGAGTCAGCGGGCCGGACGAACGGCCGGCAGCCGGATGAGCCTGCCTCAAGAGCCGCAATTCTAACGTCCACGGGAGGCTCCGGCCGAATGGTACGCGTAGAGGGACGGGTTAGAGCGCTCGGAAGAGGAGATTTTTGATCGGTGCCCGGTTCTCCCGGGACTGATAGGCTTGCCTCGCGTTCTTCATTTCATTCGTCCGGGGGCGAGGCATTCGCATGCGAAGTCACACCGGCGCGGTTCTCGTGCTGCTCTTGGCGGCCGGTTTCGGCTGCGCGAGCTATAAGCAGACCATGAAGGCGACGAAGTCGATTTGGGACGTGAAGGTCACGACCAACCCGAACGACGTCAAGGACTGCCGCCGGGTCGCGTTCCTTGATGCCTGGGACACGAGTCGAGGCTGCGGCCTGATCGCCCAGCCGACGACCGAGGAGTGCCTTCGGTACCAGGTTCTGGTGGCGGGTGGCGACACGCTGCTCGCGAAAGGCTTCGTCGGAGAGGCCTACCAGTGCGAGGCTCCGAGCCCCACCCCGAGCGAGCTCTCGGCGACTCCAACTCCTTCCGCGACCCCCCCTCCATCCGCAACACCCTCGCCGTCGCCGACCCCAAGGCCAACGCCGACTCCCAGTCTCTCGGTGACCCCAGCTCCTCCGCCAGTTCCGTCTTTGTCGCCGACCCCGACGGCGACTCCGGTTCCGGCTCCGCTGAAGATCTCCCCGACCCCGACGAGTGCCGGAGTGCGACTCGTGCAGAGCCGAGAGGCGGTCAAAGGCTGCGTCTATCTGGACGAAATTGACCTGAAGACCGAGTGCCCGGCCGAAGGCGGCGGAACTCCCATCTCGTGTATTGCCGAGCGCGCCGCGAGGGCCGGGGGCAACGCCGTTCTGGTCGAGGGGGATCGGGCGCTGATTTTCGCCTGTAAGCCGAACCGACAGTAAGCGGCCGGCTCGATCGAACCGTGTCGCGCCGGGGAGGCGCGCCGCCTTCAGCGGCCTCGAGAGGGCTGCGTGCCGACTCGGCGGGAGGCTTGAAGGGGCGGCAAGATCTGGTAGCCCATACGGGAATCGAACCGTGTCGCGCCGGGGAGGCGCGCCGCCTTCAGCGGCCTCGAGAGGGCTGCGTGCCGACTCGGCGGGAGGCTTGAAGGGGCGGCAAGATCTGGTAGCCCATACGGGAATCGAACCCGTGTCGCGGCGGCGAGCCGCGCGGACTTCAGCCGCCTTGAGAGGGCTGCGTCCCAACGCAGCGGGAGGCTTGAAGGGGCGGCAAGATCTGGTAGCCCATACGGGAATCGAACCCGTATTTCAGCCTTGAGAGGGCTGCGTCCTAACCGTTAGACGAATGGGCCGAACGGGCCGGCAAAATTAGCATAGGGCCGAGGGGCCGGCAAGGCGGCGAGCTCGGCCGCGACCGCGCGCGCCGCTTAGGAGGCTTCTCGCGCCGCCGGCTGCGGGGCTTGACCGGGACGATACCGCACCCAGCGAGCGATCTCCGGAATTGTCGGCTTCTTGCCGTACATCAGGATGCCGACCCGATAGACCCGTCCCGCCACCCAGGCGATCAGCAGAGTGGATGCGATCAGCAGAACGATCGAGAGAGCGACCTGCCAGCCGGGCGGCTGGCCCATCGAGGTGCGGAGAAACATCGCGAGCGGCGAGGTCAGGGGAAAAAGAGACGCGAAGATCGCGACACCGCCGTTCG
>Ga0335082_10003176_pt1 | contig 17833 bp, 11 predicted proteins | sample Lox_Sample_41_FD_206718 | JGI IMG/M metagenome (GOLD analysis project Ga0335082, IMG submission 206718) | Soil microbial communities from Loxahatchee National Wildlife Refuge, Florida, United States - Lox_Sample_4.1 | ecosystem: Environmental > Terrestrial > Soil > Wetlands | place: USA... | reverse complement strand
TAATAATTGCATAATGAATACAAGAAGTGCGACGGGTGCGCAGACCCAAGGAGGCCCTCCAGTCCTCCGGAGGATGGGACCGTGTGAAAATTTATAGAAGCAGTACGGCTCGACTGAGCGTTCGGCTGAACGCTCACGCCGAAGGCTCGCCGAAGTCGGCCTGCACCGGAGGGATTTTTCAAGCGGGATTATAGTCTTTTCGGGCATACGGGTCAATACGGACGACCCCGGAATGAAAAGCCCGCCTTGCGGCGGGCTTCGGCGTCTTTCGGGATCGTTTGAAGAACCCCGGCCTTCCAGCCGGGGATTGCGCTCGCTCAACGGATTCAGGTTTCGTCAATCATGACTGATCACGCTCATCTCGCTCAACAAACTTTTGTCGATCAACATGATCTCGATCCGCCGGTTCTTCTGGCGTCCTTCCGGCGTGTCGTTCGGCGCGACAGGATCGTATTCGGCCCTCCCCGACGCGATCATCCCTTCGGGCGGCACACCGACACCCTGAAGGAAGCGGACGACGGTGGCCGCGCGGGCCACGGACAGCTCCCAGTTCGACGGGAAGATGGCCTGAAGGGATTTTTTGATCGGCTTGTTATCCGTATGGCCCACGACCCGTATGATCTTGTCATCGAGTCCTTTCAAGGCCTCGCCGACGTCCTTCAAGGCCTTCTTGCCCTCCGCTTTGAGCGTCGCGCGGCCGGAATCGAAAAAGACCTGCTCCGCCAGCTCGACCGTCAGCATGTTCTGGTACTGCTTCACCTGGAGCTGGCCCTTCTCCACTTCGCTCGACAGTCGGCTCACCAGCGCCTGGTACTGACGCTGTTGCTGTTGGCTGGCCGCGATCAGCCTGGCATTCTGCTGCTCCACCGCCGATTTCTGCTGTTCCAGCGACCCGGCATGTTGTTCCGCCGCCGATTTCTGCTGCTCAAGCGCCCCGGCGCTCTGTTCCGCCGCCGCTTTTTGAAGCTCGAGCGATGAAATCTGCTGCTTCATATCGGCGTTGTCCTTCTCCAGCGTGGCCTTCTGCTGCTCCAGCGCGCTTTTATCCTGCTGAAGAGTGGAGATCTCCTGGTTCTTCTCCGTTTCCAACTTTTTGTACTTTCCCGAGCTGACGCAACCGCTCACGATCATCCCCGCCGCGAGAACGGCGATACCGATGCGAATAAAATTCTTCATGGCGAAACCCTCCTTTGCACGGTAAGGATTCTTTGCGATCTTCAATCTTCGTCCCCTGCTCTCGATTCACAACCCATAAGAGATCGGTATATTCTCAAGCAGTAAACCTGAAATTCCGTTCCCTGGTCATTCAAATCTGCAAAAATCGTGCAACCGTTAAAAACATTTTTGTTAAATCCGGGAAAACAAAATTAAATCGTCTGATGTTACCGTTGTTTAAAACAAAAGAAAAGAGTCCGAACGCGGGGTGGAATGAATTTTGTGCGAGGATCTTTAAAGGAGAAGTGTCTAAGATTTTGGATGGTTTGCTTGCGGATTTAGAATTTTATCGGGTTATCAGAGATTTGAATTTGTCTAAAGAAATACACATTTTTTTGTAAAGTAGACAATTTTATAGGTCGTACAGGCCCTATAGGACCTATATTATTATAATTTTATGCTAAGACGGGGGGGTTACGGGCCGTTTAGGATTCGGCGGGCTTGGAATTCGTGAGGACGAGCTTTTTGACGAGATCGATCACTTCGTCGGTCGTCACCTTCATGATCTTTCCGGTCCGGCGCTCCTTGAGCTCGACATGGCCGCCGGCCAGGTTTTTCTCGCCGACGATGATCTGGAACGGCACCCCGATCAGATCGGCGTCGTTGAACTTCACGCCGGGCCGCTCGGCGCGGTCGTCGATCAGGACTTCCATCCCGAGATTGGACAGCGTCCCGTAGATCAGCTCCGACGTGATCATCACGCGCTCCGACTGCTCGTTGACCGGGACGAGATGGACTTGATAAGGGGCCAGCGGCAGGGGCCAGATGATGCCCTTGGTGTCGTGGTTCTGCTCGATCGCGGCCGCGGCCGTGCGGCCGATCCCGATCCCGTAGCAGCCCATGACGCTCAAGGCCTCCTTGCCGTTGTGATCGAGGAAGGTCGCCTTCATCGCCTCGCTGTATTTCGTCCCGAGCATGAAGACATGGCCGACCTCGATCCCGCGTTGCGTGATCAAGCGTCCGCGACAACGCGGGCAGGTCTTCCCCTGCGTTTTTTCGACGTTGGCCGCGAAGCCGCAGGATTCGCACGCGACGATGGCGTCCTCGCCCGTTTCGGCCAGGACCATGAACTCCTGGGAATAGGTCCCGCCGATCACGCCGCTCTCGGCCTCGACCGGCTGGAACTTCAGCCCGCAGCGCTCGAAGATCCGGTGGTAGGCCTTGGACATCTTATCGTAACTGGCCTTGGCGGACTGCTCGTCTCGGTCGAAGCTGTAGGCGTCCTTCATCAGGAATTCGCGCCCGCGCATCAGCCCGAAGCGCGGACGGATCTCGTCCCGGAACTTGGTCTGGATCTGGTACAGGATCTGGGGGAGGTTGCGGTAGGACTTGACCTCGGCCCGTACGACGTCCGTGATCACTTCCTCGTGCGTCGGCCCGAGGCAAAACTCCCGCTCGCCACGATCTTTGAGCCGGAGCAGCTCTTTTCCGTACTCGCCCCACCGGCCGGTCTCAAGCCACAGCTCGGACGGCTGGACCATCGGCATCAGCAGCTCCTGCGCGCCGGAGCGGTTCATCTCCTCGCGTACGATCTGCTCGACCTTGCGGATCACCCGGAGGCCCAGCGGCAGATAGGTGTAGATGCCGGCCGCGACTTTCCGGATCATCCCGGCGCGGATCATCAGCCGATGGCTGACGACCTCGGCCTCGACCGGCTCCTCGCGCAACGTGGGAATCAATAATTTTGAATAACGCATCGGTGTCTTCGTGAAAAACCCGGGCGCACAGCCGTGCGCCCCTACAACGATTTGTTTCGGGCGCGGCAAGCGGCGCCCCTACCTCTTCCTCTTCACTCCTTACTCCTCACTCCTTACTTCCTTTTCCCTCTCCTTGGCCATCGCCTCGACCTCGGCGACGAGGACGTCGGCCATCTCGGACTCCTTCACCTTGCCGACGATCTTGCCGCGCTTGAACAGCAGGCCGCCCTCTTTTCCGCCCGCGATGCCGATGTCGGCCTCCATGCCCTCGCCGATCCCGTTCACGGCACAGCCGAGAATCGAGACGTTCAGCGGCGCCTTGATATGGGAAAGGCGCCGCTCCAGCTCGCCCACCAGCTTGAACATATCGAACTCGAGCCGTCCGCAGGTGGGACAGGCGATGAAATTGATTCCGTGGTGGCGCAACTCGAGCGCTTTCAAGATTTCGAAACCGGCCTTGACTTCCTCGACCGGATCGGCCGCGAGCGAGACGCGGATCGTGTCCCCGATCCCCTCGCCCAGCAACAGCCCCATCCCGACGGCCGTCTTGATGCTTCCCGAGAAGGCCGTCCCGGCCTCGGTAATCCCGAGGTGAAGGGGGTAGTCCGTTTTTTTCGAGATCAAGCGGTAGGCCTCGACGCAGAGACCGACGTGCGAGGCCTTGAGCGACAGCTTCGTCTCGTAGAAGCCCAGCTCCTCCAGCATCCCGATCGCGCGAAGCGCCGATTCGACCATCGCCTCGGCCGTGGGATAGCCGTATTTTTTGAGCAGATCCTCCTCCAGCGAGCCGGCGTTGACGCCGATACGGATCGGGATCCCCCGGTCCCTGCAGGCCGCCACGACAAGCGCCACGCGGTCCTTCCCGCCGATATTGCCCGGGTTGATCCGGATGCAGTCGACAAAGGGCGCGGCCTGAAGCGCGAGGCGGTAATTATAATGGATGTCGGCGATGAGGGGGATGCCGATCCGGGACTTGATCGGTTTCAAGGCCTCGGCGGCGGCCTCGTCCACCACCGCCACCCGGACGACTTCGCAGCCAACCTGCTCCAATTTCCGGATCTGATCCACGGTCGCGTCGACGTCCCGCGTATCGGTCGTCGTCATCGACTGGACCGAGATCGGGGCGTCGCCGCCGATCGCCACCCCGCCGACCGTGATCCTCCGTGTTTTCCGTCGTTCAATCTTCATCAAAAGGTCCGCGCCGTTTGCGGGTCAGCCCGGTTTGACAAACAGGCGAATGATATCGTTGTAAAACGCAAGGGCCATCAGCAGAAGCAGCATCGCCAGTCCGATCTGCTGCGCGATCTCCCGCTTCCGGATGCTGAGCGGCCGGCCCAGCACGGCCTCGATCACGAAAAACAGCAGATGGCCTCCGTCCAATACCGGGATCGGAAGGATGTTCATCACGCCCAGCGTGATGCTCAAAATCGCGATCAGAAAGAGCAGACCGCCGATGCCCTGCGAGGCGGCCTGACCCGACATCTGGCCGATCAGGATCGGCCCGCCGATGTTGTCCATCGAGAGCTTGCCCTGAACGAGCCGGACCAGCCCCTCCACCGTGAGATAGGTCCATTGCCAGGTGGCCTGAAAGCCCTTGACGAAGGCCTCCAGCGGGTTCGCGGCCTCGATCTGCGCGCCGTGCGGGCTCTTCCCGATCCCGATCTGTCCGACCGTCTTCTTGCCCTCCTCGGTCTCGATCGTCTTCTCGGCCGGCGTCACGGTCAGCGTCAGTTTCTGATGGTCCCGTTCCACCACGATGGAGAGCGGCTTCCCGGCGCTGCCGTAAATCATCTCGGTCATCTGGGCCCAGGTCGAGATCTTCCGCTCGTTGATCGAGACGATCCGGTCGCCCTGCTTGAACCCGGCCGCCTCGGCGGGCGATTTCTCGACCACGGTCTCGATCACCGGCATCAGGCTGTCAAAATCCGGCACGTACATCGGGACGCCGATCGAGAGCGAGCCGGAAAAGATCAGATAGGCCAGAAGCATATTGAAGACCGGCCCGGCCGCCACGATCATGATCCGCTTCCAGACGGGCTGGTGGGCAAAGGACCGCGCACGGTCCTCGGGCGTGTGCGGGGCCTCCGCTTTTCCGCCCTCTTCTTCCTTATCGGGTTCTTCGCCGAAAAGCTTTACATATCCGCCCAGCGGAAGCGCCGAGATCAGGTATTCGGTCTCGCCAACGGTGCGGCCGATCAACCGGGGCCCGAATCCCAACGAGAATTTCAGGACCTTGACCCCCAGACGGCGGGCCGCCAGGAAATGGCCCAGCTCATGGAAAAAGATCAGCACGCTCAAAACGATCAGAAAATAGAACAGGTTGTACAGAAAATGAATAACGGCTTCCATCGTGAAGTGATCACTCCTTTTCTTTTACGGCTTTTTCGGCCTTCTCCCGACCCCAGCGGTCGGCTTCCAGCACGTCCTCCAGGTTTTTCACGGCCTGAGGGACGTGCGCGTCCATCGTTTTTCGAATCAGTCCGGCGATCTCCGGAAAGCCGATCCGCTCTTCGAGATAGGCCCGGACCGCGACCTCGTTGGCGGCGTTCAACACGGCCGGAAGCGAGCCGCCGATTTTAATCGCCTCGTACGCGTACCCGAGGCAGGGAAATTTTTTAAGATCCGGCGGCTCGAACGTCAGGGCCTTGACCTTCGTCAGGTCCAGGGACGGCAGGCCCAGCGGCAGCCGCTCGGGATAATTGAGCGCGTAGGCCAGGGGCCCGCGCATGTCCGGGACGCCCATCTGGGCGATCACGGACCCGTCAAGATATTCCACCATGGAATGGACGATGCTCTGCCGATGAATGACGACGTCGATCCGGTCCGGCGGAATATCGAACAGCCAGCGGGCCTCGATCACTTCCAGGCCCTTGTTCATCAGCGTGGCCGAATCGATCGAGATTTTCGACCCCATGCGCCAGGTGGGATGCTTGAGCGCCTGGGCCGGTTTGATCGTCCGTCGTTTCCCGATCGGGAGGTCGAGGAGCGGTCCCCCGGACGCCGTCAGGATGAGCCGACGGACGTCCTTCCGGCGCTGGCCGGACATCGACTGAAAGATGGCGCTGTGCTCGCTGTCGACCGGCAGAAGGGCGATCCCCTGTCGCTGGGCCTCCAGCTGAAGGATCGATCCGGCCATCACCAACGGTTCTTTGTTGGCCAGCGCGATCGTCTTCCTGGCGCCGATCGCCGCGAAGGTCGGAACGAGTCCGGCCGAGCCGACGATGGCCGAGACGACGAGATCGGCCTCCGGCATCGTCGCCACGCGGACCAGGCCTTCCGTTCCGGACAGGACTTCGACTTCGGGATTCCGAAGGTCCGGGGCGCGCCCGCATTGTCGACGCAGACGCTCCGCAGCCGCCGGGTCCGCCAGCGCGACGGAGCGGGGGCGGAACCGCCGAATTTGAGCGAGGAGTTTATCACTGTTGCTCCCGGCTGTCAAACCCACCACGCGGAAGCGATCCGGGAAATCCGTCGCCAGCCGGAGCGTGTTCGTCCCGATGGAGCCCGTCGAACCCAAGAGAACCAGGTTTTTCATTTTAGATCACAATCACCCGGCCGTACTGCTTGACCCAAAGAAGATAATAGTAAAACGACGGCGTCGTGAAGATCAGGCTGTCCATCTTGTCCAGGATCCCTCCATGGCCCGGAAGAAAATGGCCGGAATCCTTGACCCCCGCGGCTCGCTTGAACATCGATTCGGTCAGATCGCCGACCTGGCCCAGCACGGACAGCAAGATTCCCAGGAAGATGCTGTCCGCCACGGAGAGAAAGGGGAGAAACCATTGCTGGGCCAGGACCGCGGCGAGAACGCTGGCGACCAGCCCGCCGACCGCCCCCTCGACGGTTTTATTGGGACTGAGCCGCGGGGCCAGCCGGCGCCGTCCGAACCCTTTCCCGAAATAGTAGGCCCCCGTATCGCAGGCCCAGGTAACCAGGAACAAAAAGAAAACGAGATACTCCCCCTGCTCCAAGCCCCGGAGCAGTATCAGATGCCCCAGGAGCCAGCCGACATAGAAGATCCCCAACGCCACCACGGCCGCATCATTCGGAGTCGTCGTGACCTCCTGGTACGTCGACAGGGTGTAGATCAAAACCGCCAGGACCAACGCGGTCAATACCTCGCGATCCGAGAACAGTCCCTGGACATGGAAATGCGCGACGACCAGACCCCCGCAGAGCAGACCGAACAGGATCAGCCCCCGCCGCCCGACCGGATAATAAAAACGGTAGAACTCCAATTGACCGAGCAGGACCGCGAACAACACGACGATGAAAAAGGCCGTCGGCGACAGGTAGCGGACCAGAATATAGAAGAGCGGGAGGAAGAGGACGGCCGAGATGACTCGCTTTAGGTGCATTAACCTTGTCTCACCCCGCGTCGCGGTTGGATCTGCTCTTTGACCTGGCCGAAACGGCGCTCCCGCTGCTGATAATCGATCAGCGCCTCCAGAAAATCACGCCGGCGGAAGTCCGGCCAAAGGGTCGGCGTGAAGTAGAGTTCGGTATAGGCCATCTGCCAGAGAAGGAAATTGCTGATGCGGTTCTCTCCGCTGGTCCGGATCATGAGATCGGGATCCGGCAGGTCGGCCGTGTTCAGGTACTGACCGACCAGGGCTTCGTTGACCGCTTCCCGGTTGAACAGGCCCTTCTGAAGATCGTCGTACAGTTTGAGCATCGCCTCGACGATTTCGGCCCGGCCCCCGTAGCTCAGCGCGATCGTCAGGACCATTTTGTCATTGGCCAGCGTGGCCGCCTCGGCTTCGCGGATCCAGTGAACGACGGAGGCCGGCAGGCGGTGGACCTGGCCGATCGTTTTGAAACGGATCCGATGCTCCATCAGCGTGGCCATCTCTTTCTGGAGATAGCCTTCCAGCAAGGTCATCAGCTCGTTCACCTCGTCCGGCGGGCGCTGCCAGTTCTCCATCGAGAATGCATAGATCGTCAGGGCATAAATCCCCAACTCCCGGCAGGCCGTGACGGCGTCCCGGACGGAACCGATTCCCTCGCGATGGCCGGCGATCCGGGGCAGCCCCCGCGTCTCGGCCCAGCGGCCGTTGCCGTCCATAATGATCGCCACGTGTCGCGGGAGGCGGGCCCGATTCACCAGCGCCTGAAGCTGGTCGTCGCTCAACCCGTCGTTTCCCGATCCGTTCTTTCTCATCTCTTTCTCAGCCCGATCCACGCCTTATCCCAAGCTTGATTTTAAGCATACAACAATAACACAGTCCGGTCAAAATTCATAGGCCGGACGCGAAAATTGCAATAAAAAAGGGCGACGGTTGGGTCGCCCCGGGGGAAACCGATTTCTCGAACCGTTCAGGGACACTTACCGGACGGCCGCGCCGGCGGGCTTTCGGGTGCGCAGGTATTGATCGATCCCTTTCGCCGCGTCGCGGCCTTCGCGAATCGCCCAGACGATCAGGGAGGCGCCCCGTTTCATGTCGCCGGCGGCGAAGACCCCTTCGACGCTCGTCATCTGATTCTCGTCCACCGCGACGTTGCCGCGCGCGTCGAGCCGGACGCCCAGATCCGCGAGCAGGCCCTCCCGGACGGGACCGGTGAAACCCATCGCCAGCAAAACCAGATCCGCTTCCAGCTCGAACTCCGTTCCGGGCATTTCGACAAACTGGGTCCGGCCGGACGGATCCGTCTTCATCTCGACCCGGACCGCGTGGAGTCTCGTCACCCGTCCGTTCTGTCCCGAAAACCGTTTCGTCGAGACGCTCCATTCGCGTTTGCAGCCTTCCTCGTGCGCGTGGGAGCTCCGGAGCATCATCGGCCAGAGCGGCCAGGGCGTCGACGGCGCGCGGGCCTCCGGCGGCTGGGGCAGCAACTCGAACTGGTAGACATCCTTCGCGCCCTGGCGGTGCGTCGTTCCAAGACAGTCGGACCCGGTGTCGCCCCCGCCGATGATCACCACGCGTTTATTCTGGGCCGTGATCCGGACCCCGGGATCGATCGCGTCGCCGGCGTTGATCTTGTTTTGTTGCGTGAGGTAATCCATGGCGGGATGGATTCCGTCCAGGTCGCGGCCGGGCACCGGGAGCTCGCGGGCCACCATCGCGCCGCCGGCCAGGCAGACGGCATCGAAATTTTCGAGCAGCCGTCCCGCCGGGACATCTCGCCCGACGTCCACGCCGGGCTTGAACACGACCCCTTCCGCGCGCATCTGATCCAAGCGGCGGTCCAGGACCGTTTTCTCCATTTTAAAGTCCGGGATGCCGTACCGAAGCAGCCCCCCGATCCGGTCGGCCTTTTCGAACACCGTCACGGCGTGCCCCGCGCGGGCCAGCTGCTGCGCGGCCGCCAGTCCGCCCGGGCCGGACCCGATCACGGCCACGGTGAATCCGGTCGGCTTCTCCGGAAGGACCGGCGTGACCCAGCCCTCGTCGAACCCGCGGTCGATGATGTTCCATTCGACCACGCGGATCGAGACCGGATCCTCGATGATGCCCAGCACGCAGGCCGACTCGCACGGCGCCGGGCAGAGCCGTCCCGTAAATTCCGGAAAATTGTTGGTGGAATGGAGCATCTTCAAGGCGTCCTTCCACCGTCCCTGAAAAACAAGATCATTCCAGTCCGGAATCATGTTCTGGACCGGACAGCCGTTGTTGCTCTGGCAGAACGGCACGCCGCAGTCCATGCAGCGTGCGCCCTGGGCCTTGAGCGTTTCCTCGGAGATCGGCTGGTAGAATTCCTTCCAATCGTGTACCCGCTCCTCGACCGGCCGGCGCTTGGGGCCCTCCCGCCGGACCTTTAAGAATCCCTTCGGATCACCCATGAACGGCCGCCTCCTTCGACGCGGCTTTTTGGGCCCTGCGAAGCTCCATCACCTTTTTATACTCCACCGGCATGACGCGCACGAACTTCGGAAGCATGACCTTCCACTGCTCCAGCACTTTTTTGGCCTTGGCGCTGCCGGCGAACTGGGCATGCCGCTCGATCATCCCTCTCAGAAGGGCCTGATCCGCTGGATCCCGGACCGGCTCCAGCTCCACCATGCTCAGATTGCACCGTCGCTCAAAACCGCCGTCCAGGTTCAGCACGAACGCGACGCCGCCGCTCATCCCGGCCGCAAAATTCCTCCCCGTCTGGCCCAGGACGACCACCACGCCCCCGGTCATGTACTCGCAGCCGTGATCGCCCACGCCTTCGACGACGGCCTTCACCCCGCTGTTGCGGACGGCAAACCGCTCGCCGGCCCGGCCGTAGATGTAGGCCTCGCCGCCCGTCGCGCCGTACAGGGCGACGTTGCCGATCAGGATCGTCTCCTCCGGAACGAAGGTCGCCTTCCGGAACGGAACCACCACCAGTCGTCCGCCCGCCATGCCTTTTCCCAGATAGTCGTTCGATTCCCCCTCCAACGTCAGCGACAGCCCGTTGACGCACCAGGCCCCGAAACTCTGTCCGGCCGATCCGGTGAAGCGGAAATGGAGGGTATCGGGCGGGAGGCCATCGGCCCCGTACCGTCGCGCGACTTCCCCGGAAAGCATCGCCCCGACCGTCCGGTGAATGTTCCGGATCGGCAGATCCGCCTCGACACGGCGTTTCGATTCGAGCGCCGGCCGGGCCAACTCGATCAATTGATGATCCAGCGCGTTGGCCAGCCCGTGGTCCTGCGACTGGACGCAATGCGTGGCGACTTCCGGCGAAACCTCCGGCCGGTACAGTATCGCGCTCAGATCGATCCCCCGGGCCTTCCAATGGTCGACCGCCTTCTGGGGCCTGATTTTGTCGGTGCGGCCGATCATCTCCTCAAACTTCCGGAAACCCAGTTGGGCCATGAGCTCCCGAACTTCCTCGGCGACGAAGAAGAAATAATTGACGACGTGCTCCGGCTGGCCGGCGAATTTTTTCCGAAGGACGGGGTCATGCGTGGCGATCCCCACGGGGCAGGTGTTGAGATGGCATTTCCGCATCATGATGCAGCCTTCCACGATCAGCGGCGCCGTCGAGAAGCCGAATTCCTCGGCCCCGAGGAGCGTGGCGATCACGACGTCCCGACCGGTCTTGAGCTGTCCGTCCGTCTCGATCCGGACGCGGCCGCGTAGATTGTTCATCACCAAGGTCTGCTGGGTCTCGGCCAGGCCCAGCTCCCACGGAATCCCGGCGTGCTTGATCGAACTCCACGGCGAGGCGCCGGTCCCGCCGGAATCGCCGCTGATCAGGATCTTGTCGGCATGGGCCTTCGCCACGCCCGCGGCGACCGTGCCCACCCCGACCTCGGCCACCAGTTTCACCGAGATGGCGGCCTTCGGATTCACGTTCTTGAGATCGTAAATCAACTGGGCCAGGTCTTCGATCGAATAGATGTCGTGATGGGGCGGCGGAGAGATCAGCTGAACCCCCGGCGTCGCGAACCGAAGCCGCGCGATCGTCTCGTCGACCTTGTGGCCGGGCAGCTGTCCGCCTTCGCCCGGCTTCGCGCCCTGGGCCATCTTGATCTGGAGCTCCCTCGCGTTCACGAGATAGTGGGTCGTGACCCCGAATCGCGCCGAGGCCACCTGCTTGATCGCGCTGTTCTTCGAATCGCCGTTCGGCAGCAGAATGAACCGTTCGGGATCTTCGCCGCCTTCGCCCGTGTTGCTCTTGCCGCCCATCCGGTTCATCGCGACCGCGAGGGTCTCGTGCGCCTCCTTGCCCAGTGCGCCGAACGACATCGCCCCGGTCGTGAAGCGCTTCACGATCTCCTTCGCCGGTTCCACCTCTTCCAACGGGATCGGCGCGCCGGTGCGGAACTCGAACAGCCCCCGGAGGTTCGACCGGCGTTTCGCCTCGTCGTCGACCAGCCGGCTGAATTCCTTGAAGGTCTCGTAGCTGTTGTTCCGGGCGGCCCACTGGAGTTTTGAAATGGTCTCGGGATTCCAGTTGTGACGTTCCCCCTGGATCCGGTAATGGTACTCGCCGCCGTACTCCAACTGCCGGATCGGGACGTTCTGGTGGGCGACCGCGTGACGACGGAGCACCTCTTCGGCGAGGGTCTCGATCCCGATCCCCTCGATCCGGGAGGCCGTCCCGGTGAAATACCGATCGACGAGCGCGGCGTTCAGCCCGATCGCCTCGAAGATCTGACCGCCGCAGTAGCTCTGAACGGTCGAGATGCCCATTTTGGAAAAGATCTTTAAAAGCCCCTTGTTGATCGCCTTGATGTACTTGGATTCGGCCGTGGCGGCGTCGATCGTCTCGGGCAGATAGCCGTCGCGGGCCATGTCGGTCAGGGTCTCGAAGGCCAGATAGGGATTGATGCTGCCGGCGCCGTAGCCGACGAGGCAGGCGAAATGATGCACCTCCCGCGCCTCGCCCGTCTCGACGATCAGACCGACCTCCGTGCGGGAGCATTCCCGGATCAGGTGATGATGCACCGCCGAAATGGCGAGGAGACTTGGAACCGGCGCCCATTCGGCATTGATGCCGCGGTCGCTCAGGATGATGAAATTAAAGCCGGCGCGGATCGCCTCCGACGCCTGCCGGCAAAGCCGCTCCACGGCGCCGGCCAGCCCGTGGGGACCTTCGGCCACCGGAAACAGCATGCTCAGGGTCTGACTCTTGAAATAGCCGTCCGCGATCGTCCGGATCTTTTCAAGATCCGCATTGGTCAGGATCGGTTGATTCACCTTGATCCGACGGCAGGACTCGGGCGTCTCGCCCAGAAGGTTCGCCTTGGGGCCGATGTTGGTCACGAGGGACATCACGAGCTGCTCGCGGATCGGATCGATCGGCGGATTGGTCACCTGCGCGAACAGCTGCTTGAAGTATTTGAAGAGAAGCTGCGGCCGATCCGAGAGCACGGCCAGGGGCGTATCGGTGCCCATCGAACCGACGGGCTCCTCCCCCGTGATCGCCATCGGCATCATGAGCATCTTCAAATCCTCGATCGAGTAACCGAAGACCTGCTGCCGTTGCCGGAGCGTGGCATGATCCGGCTGGAGAACGTTCAGGGGCTCCGGAAGATCCTCGAGGTTGATCCGGTTGGCCGCGACCCATTGGAGGTACGGTTTGCGCGAGGCCATGTCGGCCTTGATCTCTTCGTCGTCGATGATCCGCCCCTGCGCCGTATCCACCAGAAACATCCGTCCGGGCTGCAAGCGGCCCTTGGTCCGGACCTCTTCGGGCGGAATCGGGAGCACGCCGGTCTCGGACGCCATCACCACGAAATCGTCCTTGGTCACGACATAGCGGGCGGGCCGGAGCCCGTTGCGGTCCAGCGTCGCCCCGACCAGTTTCCCGTCGGTGAAACAGACCGCGGCCGGGCCGTCCCACGGCTCCTGCATTGCGGCGTGGTATTCGTAGAAACCGCGGCGCTCGAGATCCATGTTGGGATCGCCGGACCAGGCCTCCGGAATCAGCATCATCATGGCATGGGGAAGCGACCGTCCGCCCATCACCAGGAACTCCAGCGCGTTGTCCAGGCAGGCCGAGTCGCTCTGGCCTTCATGGATGATGGGATAGAGCTTCTTCAGATCCTCTCCAAACAGGTCGGAGGACATCCGGCCCTCGCGGGCGCGCATCCAGTTGATGTTTCCCTTTAAGGTGTTGATCTCCCCGTTGTGGCAGATGTAGCGGTAGGGATGCGCCCGGCTCCAGGTCGGAAACGTATTGGTCGAAAAGCGGGAATGGACCACGGCCAATGCGCTGACGACGCTTTCGTCCGCCAGATCGGGATAAAACAGCGGGATCTGCTTGGGCAAAAGGAGCCCCTTGTAGACCAGGGTGTTGGCCGAGAGGCTGGGGATGTAGAAGGCCTCCCGACCCTCGAGAGCGGAGCCCCGCACGGCGTTTTCGATCCGTTTTCGGATGACGTACAGCTTCCGCTCAAACTCGGCCTCGCTTAAAATGTCCCGCGCGATGAAAAACTGACGCATGCAGGGCAGACTCTGCCGGGCCAGATCGCCCAGGTGATCCTCCTTGACCGGGACATCGCGCCAGCCCAGGAGCCGTTGTCCTTCATCATAAATGATTTTTTCGATCAGCTTTTCGCACGGCGTGCGTTGGGAAGGAGCGGTGGGGAGGTAAACCATGCCGACGCCGTACTCCCCGGCCCCGGACAGACGGATGCCCGCTTCGGCGCAGGCCCTTTTTAAAAATTCATGCGGGATCTGGAGCAAAATCCCGGCGCCGTCCCCCGTACAGGGATCGCAGCCGACCGCGCCGCGGTGCGAAAGATTTTCAAGGACCTGCAATCCTTTACGAACAATTTCATGGGATTTGTTGCCCTTCACATTGACAACAAACCCGATTCCACAGGCGTCTCTTTCAAAGGAGGGGTCGTAGAGGCCCTGCCGATCTGGAAGTCCGTTGGAATTCATCCATTTAAAATACTAAAAATGACCCCCTGGTGTCAATCATTATTCCCGCAACCACGCCGATATCTAAGAGATTTTGAGGCGTTAAGCCGTGTAATCTGGTATATTAAAGGGCGAAAGGAAAAATACCGGGATTTCCATGATCGTGCCGTTGCGACTTTGGTCCAGTCTGTTCTTTTCGGAGGCCGTTCGGGCCCTCGCCCGCCATAAGCTGCGGACGGGGCTGACCGCACTCGGCGTGATGGTCGGCGTCTCGGCCGTGATCTGGGTGGTGGCCCTCGGCAGCGCGGCCACGGAGCGTGCCGAAGCGGAATTTCAGAAGCTCGGGAACAACCTGATCTGGATCGAGGCGGGCTCCCGCAACATCAACGGCGTACGCAACGGCACCTACGGAACCACCACCCTCATCCCCGAGGATGCGGAGGCCATTCGACGCGAGATGCCGCTCATCACACTCGTCTCCGAGAACACCGACGGCACCCTGCAGGCCGTCTACCGCAACCACAACTGGTTTACCCACTATCGAGGCGTGTCTCCGGAGTATCTCGACATCAAGCTCTGGCAGGTCGCGGAAGGCTCGTTCTTCACGCACGACCAGGTCCGGCATATTGAAAGCGTCGCGGTGATCGGCGAGACCGTACGCCGGGAACTGTTCGGCGCGACGGACCCGACCGGACAGCTCATCCGCATCCAGGGCTCTTTGTTCAAAGTCATCGGGGTGCTGACGGCGAAGGGATCGTCGGGCTGGGGCCAGGATCAAGACGACATCATCATGATGCCCTGGACCACCGCGCTGAAGAAAATCGGGGGGCAGGGCATCACGTGGCTCGACGACATCGTATGCTCGGCGGTCTCTCGGGAAGCGGTCAACCCGGCGATCGATGCCGTCACCTTGCTGATTCGCCAACGCCACCACATTCGCCCCGGGGGGGAAGATGATTTCAACATCCGTCGTCCGGACGAAGTGATCAAGGCGCAGATCCGGCAGAGCCGGACGCTCGAGCTGCTGCTGATCAGTGTCGCATCGATATCGCTTCTCGTCGGCGGCATCGGGATCATGAATGTGATGATGGCCTCGGTGGCGCAACGGACTCCGGAGATCGGCCTGCGTGTCGCGGTGGGCGCGACACCCGGGGCCGTTCAGCTGCAGTTCCTCGGCGAGGCCGTCATGCTGAGCCTTTTCGGCGGAATCATGGGAGTCCTCCTCAGCATCGTCGGCGATTTCGTGATCGAGAAGATGCTCGGATGGCCCTTGTCCACGTCGCCGCAAGCGGCCCTGCTCGCCGTCACGTTTGCCATGGCCGTGGGCGTTTTCTTCGGCTACTATCCCGCCCGGAGGGCCGCACGACTCGACCCGATTGCGGCGTTGCGACACGAGTAACCCGGACACGCCCGGCCGAGCGATCCAAGCGGCGTTAACCTGGCCACCCTTGAAAAAGGGTGAACACTGGTCTATAATGCCTTCCATCATCCTTAAAAATGCGGCAGATCCGGCGACCAAGGAACTGAATGCAGGCGGATACGATCAGCAAACACAGGATGCACGGGAGTCAGAGACGACTCTTTGAAAAATGAGACTGCCGATCGGTGAAAAAGCCCCTGATTTTTCCCTGCCCGGCGTAGACGGTAAAACCCACTCCCTGCGAAACTTCCCCGACAAGCCCGTCCTCGTTGTGATGTTCACGTGCAACCATTGCCCCTACGTTCAGGCCTATGAGGACCGCTTGATCGCGATCCAGAAAGATTACGCCGATCGCGGCGTCCAGTTGCTCGCGATCAACGCGAACGAGACGCGAAACTATCCCGAAGACGATTTTCCTCACATGGTGGAACGGGCCAAGACCAAGGCTTACAACTTCCCGTATCTGAGAGACGAAGACCAATCGGTGGCCGAGGCTTACGGGGCGCATTATACGCCCGAGATCTTTCTCCTGGACCGCGAACGCCGGCTCCGCTACACCGGCCGGATCGACGACAACTGGCAGAACCCGAGGGCGGCCAAGTCCCACGACCTCCGCAACGCCGTCGAGGCCCTGCTCGAGAGTCGCGCCGTATCTCAGCCCGAGACGCACGCGATCGGCTGCACCATAAAATGGGCTAAGCTTTAGACACAACCCCGAGGTCAAAATGAAGGAAGGTGAGCGTTTTCGACGCGCGTTTGAAGATGCCGCCATCGGCATCGCCCTTCTGGCCGTTGAACCTCTCGGGAAATACCTGGAGGTCAATCCCACCTTTTGCCGAATGACCGGCTACTCCCGGAAAGAACTGCTCACCCGTAATTTTCAAAGTATCACCGCCTCTCAAGACGTCGGCAGCAACATCGAGCAGATGCAAGTGCTGCTGCAAGGGAGCATCCTTTTCATCAAACTGGAGAAACGCTACCTCCGGAAGGACGGCAGTGCGTTCTGGGCCCGTCTGAACGTTTCACTCGTCCGGGACGACCGGAATCGTCCGTTGTATTTTATCGTCCAGATCGAGGACATCGACGAGCGAAAGCGGACCGAGGAACAACTCCGAAGGAGCAAGGCCCTGCTGACCGAGGCCCAGCAGGTCGGCCGTATCGGGAACTGGAACTGGGACATCCCAACGAATGTAATCACGTGGTCGGATCAAATGTACCGAATATTCGGCATCGCACCGCAAGAGGGGCCGATGCCGTATGAAACCTTCCTGAACTACGTTCATCCGGAAGACCGAGAGGACGTCAAGCGCATCACCCAAAAAGCGCTGCAGGACCACCAACCTTTTGATCATGACCGCCGGATCGTTTGGCCGGACGGAACCATTCATGTTTATCACTCTCGCGGCGTTGTCGAGCTCGATGCGGCGGGCAAGCCGATCCGATTGTATGGCACCGCCCAGGACATCACCGAACGCAAGCGGATGGAGGAGGCGCTGTTCGAAAACCGTGCGCTATTGAATAGCATCATCGACAGCACGCCTTCCTATATCTTTGCGATGGATCTGCAACACCGCTTCAGTCTGGTGAACGATGCGGTCACCCGGCTTCTCGGGATTTCCAAAGAGGAGATCTTGGGAAAAACCGAGCATGATGTCTTTCCGAAGGATCTGGCGGACGTCCTCCGGGCGGCGAACGACCGGATCTATTCCACGGGAGAACCGCTGCAAATCGAAGAGGTCGTGTCCAGCAAAGCCAGAGGTCACCCCCGTGTCGTGATAACCATCAAGTTTCCCCTGCGGAATACGAATGGAAATATTTGCGGCCTCGGCGGCGTCGCGACCGACATCACCGAGCGAAAGCGGACGGAGGAGGCGCTGCGGGACTCCGGTCAACTGAACGAGCAAATTATCCGCAGCGCCCGTGAAGGCATCGTGGTTCATGATCGCGACCTTCGATACCGCGCCTGGAATCCCTACATAGAGGAAATGACCGGTCTGAAGGCGGAAATGGTGTTGGGCAAACATCCCCTCGAAGTGATCCCGATCCAGCAAGAACACGGGAAGCATATCCTGACGGAGACACATGTAAAAGAAATTCTGGACGGCCTGAAGCGGGCCATGGCCGGTGAAACCGTCGTGAGGCCGGACTTCGCGGTTACCCTAAAACAGAGCGGCCAAATGACTTGGAACTCGGTCCGCTACGATCCGCTCCGCAAC
>Ga0335082_10003174_pt1 | contig 17840 bp, 19 predicted proteins | sample Lox_Sample_41_FD_206718 | JGI IMG/M metagenome (GOLD analysis project Ga0335082, IMG submission 206718) | Soil microbial communities from Loxahatchee National Wildlife Refuge, Florida, United States - Lox_Sample_4.1 | ecosystem: Environmental > Terrestrial > Soil > Wetlands | place: USA... | reverse complement strand
AACGGGGAAAGTCTAAAGTGCAATGCCTGCCGCCGGGTATATCCGGTGCGCGAGGATATTCCCATCCTGCTTGTGGATGAGGCGGTAACCGACCCGTCTTGAGCAGTTGCCGTCTTGAGCAGTTGCCGTCTTGCTCAGAGTTCCTTCAGCTCCAGTTGCCGTGTCCTCTCGTCCCATTACGACACAAATTGTCAAGTGTGAGACACGTCGTGACGTACCAGATCGCGCAAGCCTGCCTTTTCCACTTCCCCGATTGCTCGCAACTTCACACAAGATAAAGGGTTTAAAGCAGTAATGAGAGTCTTTACCCGAGCTGGACGCCACTTTGGTGCCATGCGGCATTTGAATTGCATGCAACGAAGACGGCACCTGCGGAGTCTAATTGGGTAACTGAGTCAGGTTCGGAGGTGAGGTGAAATGAGAGAAAGATTCACGGTGACGGAGTTGACAGCTTTACGAAACGATTTGCTGCAAGGCGGGCTGGTGGACTCGCGCGAAGCAGCGGAACTACTGCAGGTGTTCCTGATGGGCCGGGGCTATGGAGTTTCGCCTCAGGCTGCCATAGATGCTGCGGGACGGGTGGAGATGTCGGGGTGCTCCATGCCGGTCCTGCAACAAGAACTGGAAGGTCTTGCGTTGGTGATGTAGCGGTGATGAGCAGAATCTACAGGGACTTCTGAACGAGTCGTTCCTGAAGGTGGCGACGTAGAGAAGCCGGGCTAACCAGCCCGGCTTTCGCTTTCCGGCCTGGATCAAGTCAGCCGCTTGCGGATCTGCTCCACGTGATTGGCGTCGTGTCCGACCATATGTACGGCCAGGTCCCGGACTGTGATTCGCCCACGCTCGGCGTGGATGCCGAAACAGTCCCATTGCTCGGGAGCCAATTGTTGCTGGAACAGTAGGTTGGTAGCTCGAAGCAGGCGAAACAGTTCGAGCGACTCTCGCGGCTCGCGCGTGGAATACGCTCCCAGGCGGGCCCACAGGTCCTGGTCAAATCCGGCGAGTTCGATGCCGTTGTGTTCGACCATCTGGCGATAGCGCCACGCGGTCGACATTTCATCTTCCGCCAGGTGAGCGAGGATCTCCCCAATCGACCATTTGTTTTCGGCGGGCCGGGTTGTAAGCTTGTTGCGCGAAGCCCTGGCGATCAGTCCGGCCAACAACTTCGGCGTTTCCTCTTGCAGCACAAGCGGATCCTTTCCCTGGGCGTGCTGGCGAACTCGGGCCAGGTATTCAGCCGTGTCGGGCATTCTTCCTCCTGTCGCGCTGGCAGGTCAGTCCGGCCATTCGGCCGAACGTGCAACTACTTGCCGGCAGTTTCCAATTTTGCCTGGATTCCTGTGTCGCTACCGGAGATCACAAACAAATCTCGCTTCCACTCCGCGTACCCCTGAAGTTGCAGGCTAAGATTGTAGTTTCCCGCGAAAAGCTGCAGCGTGGCAGGCGTGTTCCCAACGAACTTGCCGTCGAGAAAAATGTCGGCCCCCGCCGGCTCCGAGCGAATACTGATCTTTGACGGAGGCTGCTGGCTGCGGTCGACGCTGACCAGTTTGTCGTTCTCCAAAACGGCCACGAAACCGGGATAGGTCAGCCAGGCACGGCTTCCGAAGCTCAACTCGGTCAGCGGAGAACCTGCAGCCTCAACTACCTGGGCGCGAGTCATTCCCAATTTCAGCTCAGAGGGAGGTGCGTGGGGTTGAGGCAGAGGAGCAGGGGCGGGGGCCGACGCGGGCGCAGCCGAAGGAGCACTGACACCGTCGCCTAATCCCAACCAGCGATCCAGTTCAGGCTCGATCGTCCCCATATCACCTTGCTCGATGACCTTGGGATCAAAGAAGAAGCCTGCCGTCGCCCAGAGCCGGCCGGATTGCCCGCCGCTGGAAACTGTGCCGACCGTGAGCAGGCCGACCTGGACCACGTCCGAGCCTACCGATACAGCGGTGACATAGAATTTCTGCCCGACCTGAAGCTCAAGGTCCTTGCGGCCGGTGAGAAGCTCGCAGCTGTCGCCCCGGATCGCCCATCCAGCCGTCTGTCGCCGATCGAATGAACCCCAAAGACCTGCGTGCCGCAAAGCCACGGTACCGCCGGCACGGCGGATGGCGTTCTCGCTGCCGAGTCCCATCATCCCTTTCCCGATCACAGTTACCCGGTAGCGTGACTGCAGACTTTGTTCGAGTTCCTGGCGGTCGTCCGCGACGGCCGGTACGGAGACGGCGATGAGAGCGCACAACAAGACCAGCAGGCGACGAGTTCCCGGCATCCCGTTCGGACTCACGATGGATTCCTTCCTTTGTGGCTTAGCGAATCAGACTGGTGAATTCTAGCAGGTTGGATTTGGGGCTGCCCGAACCTCGCGAGCAAGCGAGTTACTCGTACCGCAGGCTCTCCACCGGGTCCAGCTTGGCGGCGCGCGCGGCGGGAACCGTTCCAAACAGAATGCCCACCAGCGACGACACCACGATCGCGATGATGGCGGAGAGGCCGGAAATCGGGATCCGGTACTCGGTCAGGAAGCGGACGGAGAATGGCAGGGCCAGGCCAATCACAACGCCGGTCAGGCCGCCGATCAGAGAAATCAGAATCGCCTCGGAGAGAAACTGGAAGCGAATCGAGCGGTTGGTGGCGCCCATGGCTTTGCGGATGCCGATCTCCCGGATACGCGAACTGACCGTGGCCAGCATAATATTCATGATTCCGATGCCACTGACCAGCAGCGTGACCGTCGCAATCAGCAACAGCACCATGGTGAGTGCGCTGGCTGTACGGTCCGCCACCGACACTAACTCCGTAAGATTTTGCACCTGGTAAACCGATTCCGGACGGTGGCGCGACTGGATGACCTTGCGTACCTGCTCGGTCACGGGAATCACCATTGAAGGCTCGGCCGCCGAGAAGTAAATCTGCTTCACCGACGGCGTATCGGTGAAGTAGCGGGCCACGGTGTATGGGATCAGCATGGAGTTATCGGTCACCTCCGACTGCCCGAAGGTGTCCACGCGTTCGCGGAAGGTGCCGATGACGGTGAATGGCAGGCCCCCGACCTTGACCACCTGGCCAATGGCATTGTCCACCGATCCGTAGATCTCCTTGGCCAGTTTCTGTTGCATCACTCCGACTTTATTGCGCGCCAGTTCGTCCTCATCATCGAAGAACCGCCCCGAGAGCACCACCAGATTGCGCACATCGGTGTATTGGGGGAACACTCCCAGGGTGCGCAGGTCGCGCTCTTTCCCGTTGCCGATGGAGATGCGGTCGTCCAGGGGAACCACGGGGGAAGCGGCCACGATGCCGGGCACCTGCTCGCGCACGGCGTTGAGATCGTCGATGGTCAGCAGATCTGGGGTGGCACTGCGCTGCGCCCCGCCCTGGTACTCGGCGTCGATGAGGTTGGCGCCAATAGACTGAATCTGGTTGAGCACATATTGGCGGCCAGTCATACCGATGGTGACCACCAGGATAAGCGAGGCCGTGCCGATGACCATGCCCAGCGCGGTCAAAGCGAAGCGCACTTTGTTGCTGCAGAAGGTGTCGTAGGCAAAGCTGATGATCTCGCCCAGTACCAGCTTGGGTGGATTGCGCGTCGCCGTAGTGGTGACCGTGGGCATGCCAGTTAGATGCTACGCGGGGAGAGACGGAGGCGCAAACCTGCACCGGGTTGAGGATCGCGACGCAGTTTGGATGCCTGCTTGGCGCACTTTGCCACTCCCTTTGCGACCTTCGCGGTTAACGGTTTCTTACCGCAAAGGTCACGAAGCAACCCATACGGCGAGGCTTACCCACTGCCCGGCAGACCCCCAGCTCTATGGCTCGCCGGAATGGATTACCCTTTCGCATCCCCCGCCGCACCCTTCACGTAATACGCCGCGTGACCGGGATCGAGCCGCCGTCCTTTGCCGCTGAAGATGCGGAAGTGCATCACTCCCCAGCGTTCCAGCGCAAACTGCAGCGTAGTAGCCAGCACCCCGAGACCGTACTCTACGCTCCGCCTGAAGTTGATGGAGGAAGCGTCCTCAAAATACTTGGTCGGGCACGAGACTTCTCCGATACGGAAGCCAAAGTGCACGCATTGGGCCAGCATCTGGTTGTCGAAAACGAAGTCGTCAGAATTCTCCAGCAGCGGCAGCTTGAGCAAAACGTCGCGGCTGAAGGCGCGATAGCCGGTGTGGTATTCCGAGAGCTTGACCTTCAGAAAGAAGTTTTCAAAGGCCGTAAGAAAGCGGTTGGCAACGTATTTCCAGAGGGGCATGCCGCCGCGCAAAGCCGTGCCGCCGATAATGCGCGAGCCGAGCACGACGTCATAGACCCCATAAGCCACCATGCTGGCCATAGCGGTCACCAGCAGCGGCGTGTATTGATAGTCCGGGTGGACCATGATTACGACATCGGCGCCTGAGGCCAGGGCTTCGCGATAGCAGGTCTGCTGGTTGCGGCCGTAGCCGTAATTCTGGTCGTGTACGAAATACTGCAGACCCAGCTGCTTGGCAACGTCAATGGTGTGGTCGGAGCTGTTGTCGTCCACCAGAATGCAGGTATCGACCAGGTCGGGCAGCTCCTTCACGGTCGCCTGCAGGGTCTTCTCGGCGTTGTAAGCCGGCATCACCACGGCGATGCGTTTGTCGTTAACCATGAGAGGCTAATGATAACCTGCCGTGCCCGTCTACCCGTCACCCAAACGGCCACGTACCCGCGACTCTGTTGGTACCTCCTTCACCATCCTGCGGGCACGCAAAAGAAAACGCCGCCTTATTCGGGCGGCGTTCCGGCATTGGGAGCATCAGGCTCGTTTAGCGGTGACCTCCACCATGGAAGCCTCCACCAGAGCCTCCGTGGAAACCTCCAGAGCCGCCGTGGAAGCCCCCAGAGCTGCCATGGTATCCGGACGATCCGCCAAAGCTGCGAGACGGAGCCGAGTAACCGCTATGACCGCCGAAAGAACCACCATAGGGCGGCCCTCCGGACCGCGGCATACTGTATCCGCGATACGAGCCGCCGTAGCTGGGCGAGTTGTATCCGCGATAACCGCCACCATAGTTCGGGGCGCCGTAATTGCGAGCCGTTCCATAGCCTTGGTACGAACGGTTGGAATAGCCCCCGCGACTCTCGGGGCTGGAGTAGCTGCGAGGCGCCGGCAGGACCCGCCCGCTCGGACGTGGCACGCTGTTCGGAATGCCACGCGGCCGGTCGAGCGAAGAGCGGCCCGGCATGCTGGGCGCCGTATTTCTGGCGCTTGCTGTACCCCGGCTATTGAAGTCCGCCGGGGGCCGGGGTACGGACCGCGAGAAACCAAGCGCTTCGCGCGATCCGCTCCGGCCCGAGTTCTCACCAGGGGACCTTATGTCGTTCTGCGGCGGAAGTGGCACATGGTTGAATGCCATTTCGCTTCGTCCGTTCCCGGAAAAGCTGTTGTTTGCTCCACGAGCACCCAAATTGTTGCCCACGTTTTGCGGTGGGCGAGGCACAAAGCGACCTCGGGGAGCGATGGACGACATTGAACCTCGCTCTGGTCCGCGAGCGGCCGGATTACCGCGAAAACTGTTTTGCCCGCCGCGGACGGAGGCCGCCGGATTACCTATGCTCCTCGACGACACCGCCGGCGGAGTCATCCGGCTGACGGTAGGCCGCGCGAAGGCATTGCCTTGCGGCCGCACCGCCGGTGAGTTTGTCCTCGCACCCAACATCGCTTGACGGGTGGGAGACGCGTCGACACGGCCAAGGCTGGTAGCGCCCTTCAAATCGGCAGAGGTAATCCTCACCGAGTTGCCGTGCACCGCCAGACCGCGCTCCAGCGTATTTCGTGATACCGCGGTAAAGGCACCGGGCTTATTGAGGTAACGCGGATTCGCGATCCCGTTGCGCCCGTACAAGCCGACATGCCTCGTGTTGTTGAAATAGTTGTTGGTGATGTGGGTGATGTTCGTGATCCGCGTATTCGTGATGTTCACGTTGCGGAAGTAGAACCGGCTGTTGTGATACCAGGGGAAGAACGGCTCCCCAAATCCCAGCGGGCACCAACCGAACCCAAAGCCGAACCGTGAACCCCATCCCCATCCGGGGCCACCCCACCATGCCACCAATGCGGGAGCGTACCACGGCCTTACCCAATACGGACCCGGAGCCCAGCCCCATCCTCCGCCCCATGACACCCAGCGACCATAATGGAAGGGAGCGAATCCCCACGGGTAGTCGTCAATCCAGGTCCATCCCCACGGACCGATGTATGACCATTGACCGTAACTGTAAGGGGCCCATCCCGGGCTCACGTATGTCGGCGTCCAGACGGCGCCGTACTCCGGGGTCTGGTGCCAGGTTCCGTATTCGTCGAGGTCTTCGTAGCCAACCGTACCCTGCGCCACGTAACGACCCGAAACCGAGTTATCCGCCTGGCGGTCGCGCGCACGGCACCATTCATCGAAACCGTCGGTCCGCGGGGAGCCCAGAGATTCGTGGGCCAGAGAGTTGCCGCCCGTGAACTGGACTTGCTCACCGTCGCGGACTTGAACCGGGGAACCCTCGCCGGTGGCCTCGCCTTCGCCCTTCCACACGCTCACCAGCGTCTTGTCGCCGTTGGGATCCACGTCGAAGCGATAATCGCCCGCCTTACGCAGCGTAAACGCCAGGTTGGGCGTATCGACTTCCCAAACCTCGCTGCTGTCGAGATGGCGCACATGGACGTTCAACGCTCCCTGGTGCAGGGACACCTGTACCGCATTCGTATCGACATTGGTCAATGTCAAGCTGGTCTCAGCGCCGATGCGCATCAGCCCCGTGCCCAGGCTCAGCTCTGCGCGCGAATTCTTGTCCGCCCAAATATTGTCGGCGTTCGTCAACGGCCGATTGGTGGAGCCCTGCACCCAATCGTCGGTACCGTTGGGCTGGACCGAAACTTGACCATTCATGTACTGCAGCCGCGCCACCCGGCCTGGGGGATCCGCTGTGTTGGCCGAATCGGAGTCAGCGGGAGAATCGGTAGCCCACACTGCCGTGGTTAGCAGGGCGATCAAAAAAGCTGTTTGGAATAATCGACGGAATGAACTCATGGCACATCTCCCCCGGAACAGGGCCAGTGGCTGCGGTGTTCCCATACTTCTTGCCTAGCTTGCCACTAATACATTAAACCCGAGATCTGCCCGCCAGTTGCGGAAAGCTTCGAAAACCCGCGCCTGGAGCCGCAAAGCGGGCATGCTGCCAGTCGGCCGGCGACCAGCCCTCAATTCTGCTTGCGTGTAAGTCATTGAATTTGAGGCCTGTATCCATGCTCTGCCAGCAACGGTGCGGCTACCACAATTAGATGCTCAGAGGGGTCCGATTGCCGCCAGATCTTCAGGACTGCGCCAAGCTGTTCTGTGTCTCCCACTTATGAGGGAGTTGGCCACACTTCCGGGCTATTGGCCGGAGGCGCAAACCGGGCGAGAATGGATTCGTCATCATTGCAGCATAACTCCCCTCTGAGCCATGTTCCCGGTTGCATCAGAACACCTCAGTGTAAACAAGATAGCTACCGCGTAGCAGGACACAGCGCGGCACCTTAGTTGGGAGCTGATTCTTGGACAACAAACGTCGCCGCAACCGGATCAAGGCTGTTCTGCCGGTTAGGGTCCTGGGCAGCGATAGCTCAGGCCAACAGTACTCCGATCTGGCCCACACTCTGGATATCACCGACACCGGTGCGCGTTTGGGCGCTGTGCGCCGCCCGCTCAAAGTGGGCTCCCGGTTGACCCTGCAATACAAGCAGCACAAGGCTGAATTTCGCGTGGTCTGGGTAGTGCGGCTGAAACACCTCAAGGAGCATCACGTGGGTTTGCAGGCGCTGGTCCAGAAGGACCTTTGGGGACTGGCGTCGGAAGCGTTGCGGTTGGAGATTCAGCCAACGCAGGGTCCCCTGCAAGCAGGGGCGTAGGGTCAGGCGCCAAGCCAGGTATTACTCGTCCGCTACCGAGTTCTTCAAGGTTCCCACTCCCGGTACCGTCACTTCCACCACATCTCCTGCCACGACTGGGCCGACACCCTCCGGAGTGCCGGTGGCGATTAAGTCACCCGGCAGCAGGGTCATCACATCCGCGACGTAACGAATGATCACATCGAGGGGAAAGATGAAATCCCGCGTGTTGCCGTGCTGCCGAACTTCTCCATTCACGCGTGTCTCCACATCGATCCCCGCCCAGGGATCAATCTCGTTGGTGACCAGAGGCCCCACAGGACAAAAGGTGTCATAGCCTTTGCCGCGGGTCCATTGGCTGTCCTGCTTCTGAATGTCGCGGGCAGTGAAGTCGTTCATCACGGTGTAGCCAAGAATATAAGGCCGCACGTCCTCGTCTGGGGAAAGCTTGTGGCAGCGGCGGCCGATGACAACGCCCAGTTCGCCTTCGTAGTCGGTGCGCTGGGAGATGCGCGGACGAAGGATGTTCTCGCCGGACGCCAGCAGAGAAGAAGGTGGCTTGAAGAAGAGCAGCGGCTCCTGGGGAACTTCATTCCCTAGCTCAGCAGCATGGGCGCGATAGTTGCGGCCCACACAGATGATCTTCGATGGGCGGACCGGAACCAGCAGCTTTGCTTCGGCGAGGGAAATTGGGGAGATGCGCTTGGTGGGCAGGTCTTCCAGGTCGCCGCCGTCGTCGGGGGCCTTGGTGAGCAGGCGGGTGACAGCATCCTGGCCGGCCAGGTTTTCGACCAGTCCGTATTCCGCCTGGCCATTGAACTGGAAGCGGCAGAATCGCATCAGTTCAGGATCCCCATCCTCTTCCCAACGCTCTTCAGTACCCTCAGCGCTTGCTGCAATTCGTCTTTGGTGTGCGTCGCCGTCATGATGGTGCGGATGCGGGCCTTGCCCTCCGGGACTGTCGGGAATGCGATGCCCGTTCCCAGCACACCTTCCTTGAACAGTTCGCGGGAGAACTCCATAGTGAGCCTTCCGTCGCCGATGATGATGGGGGTGATGGGCGTCTCGCTGGCGGGCGTGTTCTTGCCTCCGATATCGAAGCCGAGGAGCCCCAGCTCTTTCTTCCAGTAGTGCGTGTTCTCCCAGAGCTTTTCCATCAGTTGCGGTTCCTGTTCGAGCACGTCGAACGCGGCGATGCAAGTCGCCGCCACAGAAGGTGGGTGGGATGTCGAGAAGAGAAAGGGCCGGGCGCGGTGGTACAGGAAATCGATCAGATCGCGCGTGCCGCATACGTAGCCGCCGAGCGCGCCGATGGCTTTGGACAAAGTTCCCACCTGGATATCCACGCGCCCGTGCATTTTGAAGTGGTCGATGGTCCCCCGCCCGTTCCGCCCCAGCACGCCGGAAGCATGAGCATCGTCCACCATCATGATGGCCCCATATTTTTCGGCAAGATCGCACAAGGCCGGCAACGGGCCGACATCGCCGTCCATGGAAAACACGCCATCGGTGATCAGGAGCTTCTTGCCGGGCTGATCCTTTACGCTGGCCAGCTGTTCCTCAGCGTGGGCCATGTCTTTGTGGTTGAAGACCAGGATCTTGGCCTTCGACAGGCGCGCGCCGTCAATGATGGAAGCATGGTTGAGCTGGTCGGAGATGATGAAGTCATCTTTGCCTAGCACCCCCGAAACCGTACCCGCGTTCGCCGCAAATCCCGACTGGAAGACGACGCAGGCTTCCACGTTCTTGAAGCGCGCGATTTTCTCTTCGAGCTCCATGTGGATTTTCATGGTTCCGGCGATAGTGCGCACCGCCCCAGATCCCACGCCATACTTGCGGGTGGCCTCGAGCGCGGCCTCGCGCAGCTTAGGATGCGTGGTCAGGCCGAGGTAATTGTTCGAGGCCAGGTTGATGACCTTCTTGCCATCGAAGGTGCACTCTGGGGCCTGTTCGTCCTCGAGCACGCGCAAGCGGAAATGTGTGCCCTTGGCTTTGAGGTCGTTCAGTTGGTCGGTGAGGTAAGAAAGCGGGTTTACACGGGTGGTTGCGGTCGCCATAGAATTGTCCCGATCTTTGGAGCCGAACCATCAGTTTAATACCGGGAAGGCGGGAGGGGAACCCGGGCAAGGAGGTCTAACGCCTGGTGACGTCAACTATCGGGTTCTGCCACTACATCTCGCCTGCGACCATGAGTGTCGGAGGATGTCAGCTCATGTCGAGGCGCGGTTTACTTGCCGATGATGCGGTTATACCTTGGGTTCTTTGCTTCGGCTCCCGCCGTTATGTTGTCAGCCCGGAACCTGAGTAGCATGCATTTTGCGCAGCGACATTCGTACGTGGGATTCCCAGGGCAGGCAATGTGGCCGCAGTGGCTACAGATGTGCCTTCCATCCAAGTGAGCGACCATCGAGCGGAACTCCAGACCAAATACGCAATAAGGGCAACGCACCACGGATTCCATAACAAATCCCCTCCGTTGGTTTTCGAGGTCTTGGCCAAAGTGGCGGTGCTAACGAGTGTTCGCAGCCTAACAGTGCCTCTCGACACGGGTAAATAGCTCGATTGGGGAGCTAAGGTGCACGACCGGGGGATAATCTGTTACAGAGGCAGGAGGGTAAGCCGCCTGGATTCAGCAGCCCTGACGCACAGCCTGTTTACCCTGATTCTGGTCGCGGCCAGCAGACGGAGGAAGCGAAACCAGTCAATCTCGGACCGCAAATCGCGAAGCCGCACGGCGTCACGTCGCCACAGAGGGATTTTGTGTAGCTGGCGTCGCCGGCTCGGGCAGTTGCTGTCCGCAATACGCGCAATTCGACCAAGTGGGCTCAACAGGCTTATCACATTTCGGGCAGGTTGGCTGCAGCAAAGTGCCGCAGTGCGGACAGAATGGGAATTTTCCCTTTTCGACATGCCCGCAGCCTGGGCACGGCTTCGGCAGAGGGTCGCGGAGAATGAAGTACAAGATCATCCCAATTGCATTGGGAATGAAGATCGCCAGCAGCGTCCACATTACGTTCCGCATCTGCCGCCGCTTCGCATCGCCATAGATGTATCCGATCAGCGCAACCCAAGCCACCTCGAGCAGCATAAATCCGTAAATGAGCAGCGCTTGACCCCAGCGCGGCCATTTGCCCATCTCCGGATCCTTTGGCGCCACGAAGAGGAACAACGGCACCGTGACGCATAAATAGGCGAGCCATGCAACGATCCACGCTGCCTTGGGAATCACGCGCAATTCCTTTGTGAAGCGGCTCATGCTAGCCTCCTTTCGCCGCGCTGCCGAATTGCCAGCATCAATGCGGCCACTCCTCCAGCGACCCACCCTAGCGCGGTGAACGCGGCAAAACTGATCCACGTGTCGCTGAACAGCGGCAAGCTCCCGAAACGTCCGCTCACAAAGTGGAAAACCGGCCAGCTCGCCATCGTCAGCAGCCACGCAAAAGCCACGACAACAATCATTACGCGGCGGTTCCAATCATGCTCGGCCTGTTCGGCGAGCTTCGCCTCCGCACGCGCCAGCGTGGCCTGCACCAGCCACGAAGAAGGCAGCGGCGTCGGCAATCGGCGAAGTTCGCTCGCAATCGGCAGCCAAGCCTCCAATTCGTTCGAGCACGCGCTGCAAGACCGCACATGCTCCGCAACCTGCTTTTCTTCCGCGCTCGTGAGCGCGTCGGCTGCGGCCAGCGCCAGCAGTTCTCGAATTCTGTCGTGCTCGCTCATTGCCATGTACCTCCCGGATAGCGCGCTTCGAGTGCGTCACGCAACTGTTCCAGCGAACGTCGTAGCCGCGACTTCGCAGTTGATACGGGAACTGCTGTAACCTGGGCGATTTCTTCAATCTTCATCTCATCCTCAAACCGCAGTGTGAGAACCTCGCGATACACCATCGGCAGCCCCGCCATCGCTTCGCTGATCTCCGTTCGGCGCTCGGCCGCGAGCGCGTGATCGAGTGGTGTGTGGTCTTTACTTGAAATCCGGTCCGCCACGGTTTCGCTATGCCAGCTGTTGGCGAGCGGCTCGTCCAGGCTCTGCGGACGAATCCGGCGCAAATGATCGATCGCCAGGTTCCGCGCCAGCGTGAACAGCCAAGCGTCGAAATTGCGGCTTGCATCAAAGGAACGAATCTTCTCGACCACTCTCAACCATGTTTGCTGGAACAGGTCTTCCGCCTCGCCGGGCTCCCGCACGAGGCGCAGCAGGTACCGATACAGCCGATTCTGGTACCGGGTAACCAGTTCCGAGAGAGCGTCCAGGTCGCCTCGGCGAAGCCGGACCACGTCCGCATCCACTGCCACAAGCCCCTCCAGCGATAGTGCGGTCGCCCCCACCATACTCGTAATACGGATGAGTGCCCAAAAAAGACGCAAGAGATGCAGTTTCTAGATTGGTGTTGCCAGACAAATTCTTGGAACCCTCTCGTACCTTGCGTCCTTTTGAGGTTCTCGCCCGTATTCCCAAAGGTGCTCAAATCCACAGTACAGAGCGCAGGAGCGCAACTCAGATCCTGCATTGCTCTTTCGTAGGAGGTTGCATGCATGACACAAAGGAGCGGTTGTCTCAATTGTGGCTCTTCGCGTTACTCAACTACCTGTATGCGGATGTGCTTGCCCTGTTCGATATTGTTGGCTCGCACGATCCAGCCCCACATCTCCCACAATGGGCTCTGCTGGGGTCAGCGGTCTTGATGGAAATACCCATCGCCATGATTCTGGCGTCTCGACTGCTTCCGTTTAGAGCGAATCGGCTGGCGAATATCATCGCGGGTGCCATTGAGACTTTAGCCGTCATTTCGATGCAATTCGTTTACCCATTGGCCAGCGGTGCCTGGCACGAGCATATGTTTGCATCGTACATTTTCTTCGGGACGCTCGAAACGGTATGCACCTCGGTCATCATCTGGCAGACGTGGACTTGGTCAGGGCGTGAGACCGTCCGCAAGTCTTAACTGGTGAACAATCCTGATAGCACTCAGCGACACTCAATGGCGAATTGCCGGCTTTGATTTGCAAAACGCGCCCGCACTTATCCCTACGAGCTGATCCAACTGGCGCTCGCAGAAAGCCTGCCGGCGGGGGCGCGGATTAGGACACCTACTGGATAAGAACCATCCTGCGTCCCCGAAGACGAAAAGTCCTCCGCTTTCTCCCAGGGTAGCGCAAACTATGCTCACGAACCTGGGCTAGCAAGCGCCTCAGGGCTGCAGCTGCCAGGCCGACGGCGCCAGCGTGGGCGCGCCGGACAGCACCGGGACCTTAATATTGGCCGGGTCGCCCGTGCCCTGAGGATCCGTGGCAGAGAACTTCACCGTGAAGGGGGTTATCGAGGGAGCGTACATGGGATAACCGTTGGGGTAGTCGCCGTCATCGGCGTGGGTCAGGATTGCGATATTCGAAATAACTACCCTCATCGTGTGTCCGGCGCGGAAGCGGTGAGCCATGGTGTCAAGATCGATGACCCCGGGTGAGCTTGCTCCGGCCTCGCGGTAGCGCCTCTCCGATCCCACCGGCCAGACACAATTCGGGCAATCCGACGAGGAGAAGACGTCTTCGAGGATGGCCGTAAAGGAGTACGGTTGAAGCGACGTCTCCTGTCCATAGACCGTGATTTCGGGTTGGCCGATGACGACGGCGTCGCTGTTGCCGACGGGAAAGTCAAAGCAGACCTGTGCGCGCGCCCCTTCGTTCCAGGCTGGATGTTTGAGATCGATCTGCGTCCCCTGGCCGGCCGGATTGTAGCTCAGAGTCTCGCCAGTAAGGTCGCCCGGCACGGTCAATGCGCTGACTTGCGTCTGGACCTGACTTGGAACCGGACCCGAATACACGTTCGGCGGAGTGGCCAGCACTCCCTCGTCCCCGAGCATGTACATCCACAATGGCTGGTTGGTCGGACTCCCCGCACCTGGGTCGAGCAGGGGTGACGGAGGCACAATGCCAAGTACGTAGCGGGCTATCCATCCGCCCTCCAGGTTCGCTGTCCATTGCGTGACCAGTTCAGCGTTCTGTTGAGTAGGCTTGGGCAGGAATCCGTCCGTTTTGTCGGGCCGGTGGCAACCATGAAGGTAGATGGGGGAGACGAGCCTCGCATTGGTCATCCCATGGGCAACGAGGTCGGAGAAGAAGTTCATGGCTCCGGCGTGGGGAACGGTGCAGTCCTCCGAGCCGATGACGCCCAGAAAATGGCTGACGTTCTGGCGAAAGGTGGTCGTGTCGGTGCCGGCTTGATTGTCGTGGGCGCTGCGCCAGCCGAAATTGTCCAAATCGAACCAGAACGCCGGGTTCACATCGGCAAGGACGTCATCCCGCAGGGGATCATTGAACAGCGGGCCCGGGTACTCAATCTGCTGGCCGGGATCGAGCTTAATAGCGCCCCACGGCGTGGCGTAGGCTGCGGTCCCATTCTGGATGGAGGTCACATCTGCCGGATCGAAGCCTGGCAAGGTCCATTCGCCGATGTCCGGACTGCCGGCCTCGCCGATGACGAGCGCCAACTGGTTTCCCGTGATGGTGGGCAGGCAGCTCTGGCGGCCAAACAGGTAACTCGACACTCCGCCGTAGGACTGACCGTGAATGCCAATGTGCGCAGGATCACCGTGCAAGGTGGAATCGATCCAGCCACGGGTGAAGGCTGACACCAGGCGATCATAATCGGCGAATGTGTTCGGACCGAACTCGTCCGCCTGCTGGTAGAGCGCGTCTCCCGAAAAATAACAGAGCACGTGACCGCGCGGGGCTACCTCGAGGACGGCAGCGCCGTTTTGCGCGGCTTCCATGTCGATCGCGTCTGGCGACGGATTGCCAACCATGCAATCGCCGGTCCCCGGGACGGAGATGAGAACAGGCACCAGGTTAGGATTGGCGATCTGCTTGGGACGAACGTAACGAAAGCGAAATCCGGTCACTTGTCCCGCAGGGGTGTCGAAGTCGACTTCGGCATCCTGGTAGGTGCAGTCATAACCAGGACAATCGGTGGGAGTGCTCTTGAGGTTCTGAAAGTGCGTGGCCGCCTCCCCGGTGATGGCCTTCACCGTTGCGGAGGTAGGATCATTGGCAGTGCAGTCCGCGGCATCTCTCTGGGCGCCGGGCGGCTGCGAGGTTGCCAACCCTGCACGGGCCGGCGCGCTGATCTTTACTACTTGTGCCTTGGTGACTGACTGCGATCCCTGAGAGCAGGCATTCGGGGGTGGCGGGGGCGGTACGGCCGCCTTAGTGCTGCCACCTCCGCATCCATCGATGATCAGGGTTAGGGCTAGCAGGCAACACAGTGCGCGCGGCACTTTGAAGCGGCCAGAGAGGAGCGGGCCGTGTGGCATGTCGCGCTTGCCAGGCACCACCTCCAAATTTTGAAGGTTCATCGTAGCTTCGACCCCCACTGTGGGACTTTGAGTATAAACACATGTTTTCCACGTATGTTGCTGCCAGCGTAAAATTTGGCCCAGCCAAAGCGCGTGCGCCACATCTAAGTCCTTTGATGCGCATGGAAGGTCAGACGGCAAAGTTGATCTACTCAATGCTGATGTCGCTTGATGGTGTGCGGCTGGATCTCGACTGGCTCGAGGAGCGGCGTTTCCCAAGCGGCGTGATCATTGTGAGGTATGCCGTGCGCGGCGGGTCGAAGTGAAGCGGTGGAACGGAGGCACAAAGGGATGGACCACGGATACAAGGTGCTGGGATTTTGCGTGATAGCGATTCTCTACGTCGTGATCGGACTCATGGCGGCAAGCGGCACCATCTGCATCTTCCGGAAAATCCTCACACCCAAGGCAGAGCAGATTTTTTACGCGATGTTCCTGATCTTAGTCGCCGCCTTCTACCTGGCTTTCGCCGCGTACTTCGAAGCAGCGACGGCCTGGCAGGTGGAAACAGCCGTAGTGGTGGCGTTTGTCGTAATAGCCGTGCTCGGTGTGCGCCTGCCTTTTGCCCTGATTGTTGGCTATTGCATGCACGGTCTGTGGGACCTGGTACACGAACTTCAGGCGCATGGAGGCCATCCCGGATTCGGACCCGGCCAACTGACCGCAATCCCGCTTGCCTACGGACTCTTTTGTGCAGCCTACGACTTCTCTATGGCGGTGTACTTCTATCGGCGGCGTGGCGAGTGGAGCACCGCGTGGAAGGCAGACTGAGCCCGACGACTAACCATCCTGCATCGATTACGAACAGTGCTAACATCCGTTGCAAAAGGAGTCATTTCATGACCCCAGAACGCGAAGCGATTTTGTGCAAGTCCTTGGATGCCGTGGTTCGGATAAAAAGACGGCAAACCTTGGCATTCGTAGTGTTGTTGTTGATCGTAATGATCGGGCTGGTCTGGCTCGGCGACCTAAGTACGAACCCCGGCATCGATGTGAAAACCATGCTTCTCATGGCCGTGTGTTTTCTGCTCTTTTCTCATGAACCTATGTGACGGTCGCGATTGCCATGGTGGTCACGAAAATGACGACCAGGCTTCTGAGAGCGATTGACCTCGTCGCCAAGGGGTAGCCTGCGGACAAGAAACTTGGCAAGCTCTGATAGCTAGCAGTTGGCCGTTGGAGATAAGCCGCCCCGCCATGGAGCAGCTTGGGTGTTTTGTCGCGGTTCCCGTTAATCACACCGGGAGGCGAATACCGCGCTGGTCATCACATCAATCCACCTGCCGTTCAAACGCGCCCAGGTCGCAGCCGCCAGTGCCCCGCTTGCCGGGACGGGGCGCACCTCGTTGGTCGGTGATCAGTAGATTGCCTTTGTCATCGGTGCACCCAGTTGGGTTGCCCGCATCAAGCGCCGGGCTTCTTCGGAGGAGCTTCATTGTCTGGGTCGGCCCACCGTTGGTCTGCAGAGGGCCGAGCCGGGGGGGAGTATTGTTCATATCGCCGGTATTATTGAAGTTGCAGGTTTCATCGCTGCTCAGGTTGTAGCCGTTGGAGGTCACACCTCCAGAGCAGTTCCCTCCCGTATTGATCGCAACAATGCTGTTCTGCAGACTCGCCGTGCCATGACTTAAAATGCCGCCGGCCCCGGCATATTCGCCCTCCGCGCTATTCCCGCTGATGGTGCTACTGCGAATTGCCAGCGTAGCGGGGTTGTCGTTCCAGATGCCACCGCCATAAGCACCACCCCAAGTGGAGGTGACACTATTCCCACTGATGGTGCTGTTGTTTATCGTCAGGCTTCCGCGATTGTAGAGACCTCCACCCGCGGCAAAGGAGCCTAACACGGTGGTGCTGCTACTATTCCCGCTGATGGTGCTGTTGTTTATCGTCAGGCTTCCGCCGTTGAAGACACCGCCTCCGGCGGTGGTGCACCCCGTATAATCCCCACAATCGGAACCATTCCCGCTGATGGTGCTGTTGTTTATGGTCAGGGTTCCGGCGCGGTTGTAGACGCCGCCGGCTACGCTGTAGGGATCGGCATGGTGGGCAAAATTCCCACTAACGATGCTGTTGTTTATCGTCAGGGTCCCGCCGTTGTTGATACCCCCGCCGCCGTAATGCGACACAACCCCATTGCGGATGGTTACGTTTGAAAGCGTGACCTCGGCGTTCACACTGGAGATTGTGACCACCGTGTTGGCGCCTCCGCCGTCAATAATCGTGGCATCCTTGGCTGTGACGCCGGCGCTTGTACCAACAATATTCAAATTGAATCCTACAGTGAGATTCTCGGTGTAGGTAGCGACAGCGAGCATGACGGAATCGTCCGAGGAAGCCAGCGAAATGGCATGTCCGATGGTCTTGCAGGCGGTCTGGGGGGACGTGCAGTCGTTGTTGTCACTGCCCTTCACCCCATTGACATACCATGTGCTGCTGGCCACTGCGCTTGGGGCCAGGGTCAGAATCATCGCCAGAAATAATAGGCTACCGCCGCCACATTTGCCGGAAGTGCTTACAGGTTGAGGTTGGACTGCGGACAGGTTCGGCGTGATCTTAGATTTCATGAATCCTCCTGCGCTCGGCGGTTGTGTCTTGACCTCCAGCGGTGGG
>Ga0335082_10003173_pt1 | contig 17848 bp, 17 predicted proteins | sample Lox_Sample_41_FD_206718 | JGI IMG/M metagenome (GOLD analysis project Ga0335082, IMG submission 206718) | Soil microbial communities from Loxahatchee National Wildlife Refuge, Florida, United States - Lox_Sample_4.1 | ecosystem: Environmental > Terrestrial > Soil > Wetlands | place: USA... | reverse complement strand
AGCCATCACAGTACCGACCGTCACTCATACGCCGGCAAGCTCGGAAGATCTCACCGAGAAGATATCGATCCACGATCTCGATTTCTTTTACGGCGACCACCGCGCGTTAAAGAGCATCAATGTGTCACTCTACCGCGGCAAGGTCACCGCCTTTATCGGCCCGTCCGGCTGCGGAAAATCGACGCTGCTGCGCATCCTCAATCGGATGTATGACCTTTATCCGAACCAGCGCGCTGAAGGCCACGTCCGGCTCGATAACGATGACATCCTTTCTCCGTCGCAGGACCTTAACCTGCTGCGCGCGAAAGTCGGGATGGTGTTCCAGAAACCGACACCATTTCCGATGACGATCTACGAAAATATTGCCTTCGGTATCCGGCTGTACGAGCGGTTGACGAAGTCGGAACTCGACGACCGGGTCCGCAACGCGCTCGAGCGCGCTGCCCTGTGGGACGAGGTCAAAGACAAGCTTGGTGCGAACGGGCTCTCGCTGTCCGGCGGCCAGCAGCAGCGGCTGTGCATTGCCCGCACCGTAGCGGTGCAGCCGGAGGTGATCCTGTTCGACGAGCCATGCTCGGCGCTCGATCCGATCTCGACCGCGAAAATTGAAGAGTTGATTGATGAACTCAAGGACGACTACACGATCGCCATCGTGACGCACAATATGCAGCAGGCTGCGCGCGTATCGGATTTTACGGCCTTCATGTACCTCGGCGAGCTCGTCGAATTCGGGGAAACGACCCGCATCTTTACGACTCCGAAGGATCGCCGCACGCAGGATTACATCACCGGGCGCTTCGGCTAGCACATGAACAGGCCATGATCGAAAGATGACGCCAATGACCGACCATACGATGAAGGCATTCGACTCAGACCTCCAGGATCTCGCGCGGATGGTTGCGGAGATGGGTGGTCTTGCTGAAAAGCAGGTCGCAGATTCGGTCGACGCGCTGGCGAAGCGCGACACGAGCCTTGCACAGCGGGTCACTGCGGCTGATGTAAATATTGACGCCTTGCAACGCGAAATCGAGGAAAAATCCATTCTGACGATCGCGCGCCGTCAGCCGATGGCAGTCGACCTGCGCGATGTTGTCGGCGCGCTGCGGCTCGCCAACGATCTCGAACGCATCGGCGACCTCGCCAAGAACATCGCCAAGCGGGTGATCGCCCTCAATGCCGAATTTCCGCCGCCCAAGCTGATCCGCGGCGTGGAGCACATGAGCGATCTTGTGCTCGGGCAGATGAAGCTGGTGCTTGATGCCTATGCCCGACGGGATGTCAGCAAGGCCTTGGCGGTGTGGCGCGGCGACGAAGAGATCGACGCGGTTTGCACGTCCGTGTTCCGCGAATTGTTGACCTACATGATGGAAGATCCGCGCAACATCACTTTTTGCATCCATCTGATGTTCTGCGCCAAGAACATCGAGCGCATGGGTGATCACGCCACCAACATTGCCGAAACGGTCCACTACATCATCGAAGGCCGGCCGATCGCCGACCAGCGGCCGAAGGGCGACACCACAACCATTGCTGCCTTGCGCACAGCGGCCGATCGATAGCGAGACCCTAAATGAACGCACGCATCCTGATTGTAGAGGACGAGGAGCCGCTCACGATGCTGCTCCGCTACAACCTTGAAGCGGAAGGCTACGAGGTCGAAACCTCCGCCCGCGGCGATGAGGCCGACACGCGGCTGAAGGAAAGCACGCCGGATCTGATCGTGCTTGACTGGATGCTGCCGGGCCTGTCCGGTATCGAATTGTGCCGGCGCCTGCGCGCGCGTCCCGAAACCCGGCAGTTGCCGATTATTATGCTGACGGCGCGCGGCGAGGAGAGCGAAAAGGTGCGCGGGCTTGCCACCGGCGCCGATGACTACATCGTCAAACCATTTTCAGTGCCCGAATTGCTGGCGCGGGTGCGGGCGCTGCTGCGCCGCGCGAATCCGGAGCGTGTTGCCACGGTGCTCAACATCGGGGACATCGAGCTGGATCGCGAAAAGAAAAGGGTATCCCGCAACGGCCGTCCAATCGATCTCGGGCCAACCGAATATCGCCTGCTGGAATTCCTCATGGAACGGCCGGGCAGGGTATTCTCACGCGAGCAATTGCTCGACGGGGTCTGGGGATCGGACATCTATATCGATGAGCGCACTGTCGACGTGCATGTCGGACGGCTGCGCAAGGCGATCAATCGTGGCCACATGGCCGACCCGATCCGCACCGTTCGCGGCGCCGGTTATGCGCTGGACGACCGTTTCGGCCGGATGAACTGACGGCTAGCGGCCGGAACTGCGCATTTCGCGTTTTTGGGCGGTGTCCGGAAAATACGATTTGTACCCCGGCCAGAGGAATCCCGGCCTTTCGCGGAGTGAATGACCTCACAGTGGCGATCGCTGTCTGCGAGTAGTTTTCATCAATGCGGGTGCCCCTGTTTTGGTTCCCTTAAATCGGCGTTTTGGACGGCAATACGGGGGCATCCGCCGGAGTCGATTGCACAAATGCTGGGCTGCGGGGCCGCGGATCACGGGTCTCGTGGACCGTCCGCAAGATTTTCAGCGGTTCGGAACGGTGATATGTTAGATTTCTTGCGAGAGTAGGTGCCAGGTCACGCCCTGTGCAGTCGCTCATGCTTCAATCCAGGCCTGAGATCATTATGAAGTCTGATCGGCCAGCGATCCTCGTCGTCGACGACAATGAGGACAATCGATACACGCTGCAAATGCTTCTGGAAGCCGATGGATTTGAACGGATATCGACCGCCTCCGGGGGCAACGAGGCGATGACCCTGATTGAGAAGGAGAAATTCAGTCTCGTTTTGCTTGATATGATGATGCCGGATTTGAATGGCGACGAAGTTTTGCGATTAATCAGGAGCAAAGCGGATACAAGAGACATTCCGGTGGTGATGATCAGCGCCGACACGGATACGGATAAAGTATCAAAATGCATTGAACTCGGCGCAGACGATTATCTGCCAAAGCCGTTTAACCCGACCATCCTGCGCGCCCGCATCGGGTCCGCATTGCGACGCAATTCCCTGCGTGCGCTGGAAGCCGATTATCTGTCCAGGCTCGAAAAACAAAAAGTGCATTCAGAAACCTTGTTGCGGAATGTTCTCCCCGCCGAAATCGCATTCCGGCTTCGGAGCGGGGAAAGTAATATCGCCGACCATTTTGATGACGCGACAGTTCTCTTCGCCGACATTGTTGGATTCGGGAAGATTACGGCGAGGATGAAAGCGTACGAGATAATCGACTGCCTCAATCATCTCTTCTCCGAATTCGACCGGTTAGCCGAAGACGTTGGGGTCGAGAAGATCAAGACGAGCGGCGACAGCTACATGGCCGTCGCGGGTATCCCGACGCCGCTCGCCAATCATGCGCAAGCAGCGACCGGGCTCGCGCTCGACATGGTCGCCGCGGTTGAGCGGCTGCATATGCGCCTGCCCGTGCGGTTCTCGATCCGCGTCGGACTGCATTCGGGGCCCGTCATGGCAGGGGTCATTGGCACGCGTAAGTTCACGTATGATGTCTGGGGAGATACCGTCAACATCGCGGCACGGTTGGAGGCTGCGAGCCAGCCCAACCGAGTACTGACTTCTGCGTCGACGGCCAAGGTCCTGGGCAATGATTTTGCTCTTGACGGTCCGCAAAAAATTTCCACCAAGGAAGACCGCGTACTGGAAGCATTCTTCGTCGACCGCCGATCCTGACCTGCCGCGGCGACGGCGCGTCATGCGCACGATGGCAGGCCCAAGTTCGAAGGCTAATTTGGGGGGCATGATGATGGCTATGTCGCGCTTGCGGTTCATCAGACCGGGAATTTTCGTAATTGTGATTGTTGCGTGTGCGTTCGGCGGCTATGGTTTTCGCCCGCTGCATGGGCAGACCAACGATGACGTCGTGGTGGCTGAAAGTTTAGCCGCAATGCTGCGGGCGGGCCGCACCGTCATTTCGCTGCACCAGACCGAGATCAACGATCCGAACGTAGGCGATAAAGGCTTCACCGGTGCGAAGGTGCTGGCCGAAGCAGTTCAAGGGTACAAGAAATCGACCGGTGTCGACCCATCCAGCATCGATCCATCGACGCGCCACGGGCGCCTGTTACGCGCGCAAATGGATTCAATCGTCGAGGTGGTGGATGCCAATCAGGCCACAATCAACAAGAAAGGACTCGGCTTCAAAGCCTTCATACCCGCGACGTTTGGCCGGCTGGTCAACGAGGCTTTCAGCAGGCGTGCAGGCAGTGATGCGGAGGTAAAGGTTACCGCGCCTTCCGCCCTTGTCCGCAATCTCAAGGCACGCGCTGACGCCTGGGAACAGAAGGTCATAACGGAAAAGTTCATGCTTCCGACCTGGCCGAAGGGCAAGGACTTCTCCGAAATCACAGCGAGCAAGGGCCGAAAGGCATTCCGAATGGCCGTGCCGGAATACTACGCAGCCTCCTGCCTTTCCTGTCACGGAGGGCCTAAAGGCGAGATCGACGTGACGGGCTATCCGAAGGAAGGCGGCGGTGAGGGTGACCTCGGCGGTGTGATCAGCATCAGCCTCTATCGCTGAGCGGTCACGCGATGGCGCTAATGCTCCGACGGCTGAGTATCAAGACCCGGGTACTGGTCGTCAGTGTGATACTGACTGCCATCTTGGCAGGCATAACCCTGTACACGACCGCGAAGCTGACCGCCAATTCGCGTGCCGTTGCGGAGACGGCTGAGCTTGCAGAACTCAGCCAGCTAGGAAACCAAACCCGCACCGCGTTCGGCGAGTACCGCTATTGGCTCACGGACCTTGCGGTCAGCCTTTTGCGCCTGTCGGAATTGAATGCGAGGGCCGCCAAGGGCAGGCTTTCGGCCAAGCTCGATGAACTGGCGCGCAGCCGGCCCGAAGTTGCCGCCAGCATCAGGCAGGAATTAGGGCAGTTCGAGAGTGACGCCACGCGCGCGGTCGAGGAATACACTGCCGACCAGCGAGTGATCGGCAATACTTTCCTGGCCTCCGCTCGCCAGCACAGCATCGCAATTGACTCCCGGCTGACGAGTTTCGTCGAGCAGCTCAATCACGAAGCCGCCCAGGCGCGCAGCCAGATGCAGGCCGACGTCGCAAAGACGACTCTCATTGCTGCCATCGCAGTTGCCATCGCCATCCTCTTGGGAATAGCGGCAACCCTTGTGGTGTTGCGCTCGATCTCCAGGCCGCTCGATGATGTCGTGGCGGCGATGGCCGGGATTACGGCTGGCGTTCTCGATACTCCAATTCCCGCATCGGCACCCGACGAGATCGGCGCGATGGCCCGCACGCTTGCGCTGTTTCGCGCAAGTATTCTCGAGCGAACAAAATTATCGGTCCAGAGCGAGGAGCAGCGTCGCATGGTCCAGACCGCCATCGAGACGATCTCCGACGGCTTCGCGTTGTTCGATCCCGATGACCGGCTCGTTCTGTGCAACAACAGGTATCGCGAGCTCTATCCGAAACTCGACGACGTGGCCCAGCCGGGAACGCCATTTTCGACTATTCTCAAGGTCGGTGTGGATCGCGGCGTGATCGATACCGGGGGCCAATCGCCCGAAGCCTGGATCTCCGAGCGTCTGCAACAGCACGCCAAGCCTGAGGGTCTCGTCGAATACCACCATGGCACAATCTGGGTGCGGATCAGTGAGCGCCTGACGCCGGATGGCAGCACTGTCGTCGTCTACACCGATATCTCGGAGCTGAAGCAACGCCAGCAAGAATTAGAAGAAGCCATGAAGCAGGCCGAAACTGCAAACCGCGCTAAATCGGCCTTTCTCGCCAACATGAGCCATGAGTTGCGGACACCGCTCAATGCCATTATCGGATTGACTGAAATGATGGTGACCAATGCGGCCCGCTTCGGCACCGACAAGGCGCTGGAGCCGTTGCGCCGCGTTCACCGCGCCGGCAAGCATCTGCTCGAGCTTATCAACCAAGTTCTCGACCTGTCGAAGATCGAGGCAGGCAAACTGGAGTTCAATCCCGAATTTGTAAATGTTCCTCGCTTGCTCGATGAGGTGGCGGGGACGACGCGCCCCCTTGCAGAGCAGAACAAGAACAATCTCACGATCGAGTGTCCGGCCGACATCGCTCCGCTGTATGTCGATGCATTGCGTCTGCGGCAGATCCTGCTCAATCTTCTCAGCAATGCCTGCAAGTTCACGAAAAACGGCGATATTTCATTGCGCGTGGCTCCGGTTTCGTCCGATGGGCGGACCTGGCTGGATTTCGTCGTGACCGACAGCGGAATCGGAATGACGCGCGATCAATTGAGCAAGCTTTTCGAGGAATTTACCCAAGGGGATCAATCAACTGCACGCCGCTACGGCGGTACGGGCCTTGGGCTTGCGATCACGCGCCGGCTATGCCGCATGATGGACGGTGACGTGACGGTCACCAGCGAAGCCGGCAACGGCTCGAAATTCGTCGTCCGCTTGCCGGCGGATCTCAAAAGCCCCGATGCAATCCCTTCACCAGTGGACATTGGCGACGAGCTACAGACAATCGGCGATTGCGTGCTCGTCATCGACGATGACACGACGGCGCGCGAGCTCATCGCGAATCATCTGCGCGATGAAGGTTTCTCTGTTGCCACCGCCAACAGCGGACGCGATGGGCTCAAGCGTGCGCAGGAGCTGCATCCGATCGCGATCACGCTTGATGTACTCATGCCGGATCTTGACGGTTGGACCGTCCTGGCGGCGTTGCGGGGCAACCCGGAACTTGCAGATATTCCGGTTGTCATGGCGACGATTACCGACCAGCAGCGAAAGGGCATGACGCTTGGCGCGGCCGGCTATCTGACCAAGCCGATTGATCGCGAGCAATTGATTACGCTGCTGCGGCCGTTCCAGGCGCGAGTGCGACGAACGCGTGTGCTGATGGTCGAAGACGATCCCGCACAGCGGATATCGATTCGATCCGTCCTGGAGCCGCAGCAATGGCTTGTAACCGAGGCTGACAATGGCCGGGTGGCGCTCGACCGGCTGGCCGAAGAAATCCCCGACGTCATTTTGATCGATCTCATGATGCCGGAGATGGACGGGTTCCAGCTCATAACGGCGTTGCGCGAGCGGCCGGAATGGCGCCGGATTCCGGTGATCGTGATAACTGCGCTCGATCTCACTGCCGCGGACCGCGCGCGGCTCAATTCCGGCGTCGAGGGCATCCTGTTGAAGAACTCCTTCGACCCGTCTCACCTCGTGCAGCTCGTCCGGCAGGCGGTCGCCAGCGCGCGTCGCAAGAACCAGTTGTCGGAGGTGGCCTCGTGAGGAGAGTTTTGTATGTCGAGGACAATGACGACAACGTGTATATGCTCAAAATGCGGTTCGAATTGCTCGGTGGGTTCGAATTCCTGACCGCCGCAGATGGCGAAGCCGGTTATGCCAAGGCCAAAGCCGAATTACCCGATGTTATCCTGATGGATCTCGACCTGCCGGTGATTGACGGCTGGGAAGTAGCGCGCCGCCTTAAACAAGAGTCATCAACGCGGGATATTCCGATCATTGCGCTCACGGCACATGCGATGGCGGGCTACCGCGAACAGGCGCTTGCAGCCGGCTGCGATGAATTTGACACCAAGCCTGTAGATTTCGACCGGCTCTTGCAGAAGATCGACCTCGTGCTTGCGCATGGACGTGCGCCCCCCGCATGAGGTTGGGTCGGTCAAGCCCCGCAAAGACGATGGCGAGGCAAGGTCTTCCTGAGCGAGATGGCGGCGCACGGCCCGGCCATGACGAGCGCGATGTCAGGCGATTTCAGTTTCTGAATGGCCGCTTGTCGCGCCGTCGGTCGGTCATCGGCTGATAGGCGATGCGGCTGTGATACGAGCAATACGGCATATCGTTCACGTTTTCGCCACCGCAAAAGAAGAAATCCGTGCTGCCGGGATCGCCGACCGGCCATCGGCAGGTTTTTTCGGTGAGTTGAAGAAGCGTCTTGCGCTGCTCGACCGGAATTTCGATCAGCTCCGGTTCAGGCTCGACCTCATACTCGTAGGCCAGCGCGGTGTTGCCACGCATCGACGCCCTGGGCACGCGCATCATGTGCCCGGAGGAGCGGGCCTTGCGCGGGCGCGGGGCCGACGAGGAAGGGCTCTTGGCGCGGCCGGACAGGCCGAGGCGATGAACTTTGCCGATCACCGCGGGTAATCCCGCCCAGTTCTGCGGCGATCTGGCTGGCGGACAGGCCGTCCGCCCACAGTTTCTTCAGGAGTTCGACCCTCTCGTCAGTCCAGCCCATTGGGTTTTCTCCTCAGGCTTCAAGGCCTTGGATGGAATCCAACCCCGTCGTCGGACGCCCCATCGGGCGCCAGACGCATACGCGTCAGGGATGGACTAGAAATCGCTCGGTAGCACGAGATGTCGTACTATCTGGCCGAAAGGCTACAATAGGCAGTGACTCACGTGCAAGCGCTTGCAAGCCTCAACGCCTAGCTACCAACAGATTTTCCTTTAGAATCCGGTCTTGCGGCATAATTGAGTCGTGTTGACAGCGCGGGGCGCGGCAATAAAATCAAAAAAAGTGCCGCCCGGCGAGGCGGCACATTTCTTTTCGGGGCGCGCATGATCCCGAAAAGCAGTGACCGGTGCCCGAAAATGGTCATGCGCAAACGAAAATGTTCGATGGAAGTAACCGGCTGTGAGCTCGCATGTATTGCCAACGTATGCGCGCGTCGATCTCGCTTTCGAGCGGGGCGAGGGCGCTTGGCTGTACACGGCCGCGGGTGAGCGCTACCTGGATTTTACGTCGGGCGTGGCCGTCAATGCGCTTGGGCACGCGCACCCGCAGTTGGTGCAGGCGCTGAACGAGCAGTCACAAAAGCTCTGGCACGTTTCCAATCTCTATCGCATTCCGGAAGGCGAAAGGCTCGCCGACCGCCTGTGCGCGGCGAGCTTTGCCGACACCGTATTTTTCCAGAACTCGGGCGCCGAGGCGATCGAGTGCGCCATCAAGATGGCGCGAAAATATCAATCGGCGTCGGGCAAGCCTGAGCGATACCGCATCATCACCTTTGAAGGTGCTTTTCACGGCCGCACGCTGGCGGCGATTGCCGCAACCGGCAACAAAAAATATCTCGAAGGCTTCGGACCACCGGTCGAAGGCTTCGATCAGGTAGCATTTGCGGATCTTGAGGCGACCAAGAAGGCGATCGGGCCACAGACCGCAGCCATCATGATCGAGCCGGTCATGGGTGAGGGTGGCGTGCGCGTGGTGCCGCACACGTTCTTGCGAGCATTGCGGAAGCTGTGCGACGACCATGGCCTGCTGCTGATCTTCGATGAGATTCAGACTGGCATCGGCCGCACCGGCGACATGTTCGCCTATCAGCACACCGGGGTTACGCCTGACATCATGACGATCGCCAAGGCGCTCGGTGGTGGATTTCCTGTGGGCGCCTGCCTGGCAACGGCGGAAGCGGGCAAGGGTATGACCGCCGGTACGCACGGTTCGACGTTCGGCGGCAATCCGCTGGCGATGGCGGTCGGCAATGCCGTGCTCGACATCATCATGGCGGATGGCTTCCTTGACCGGATGAAGCAGAACGCGCTGCTGCTCAAGCAGCGGCTGGCCGAGCTCAAGGATCGCCATGCCTCGGTGATCGCGGAGGTACGCGGCGAAGGCCTGCTGATCGGCCTGCGAATGATCCCGCAGGTCTCCGAAATGGTCGATGAGTTGCGCGCCGAGAAGATGCTCTCCGTGGCCGCCGGCGATAACGTTGTGCGGCTGCTGCCACCACTGATCATTGGTGAGAAGGAAATTGCCGAAGCCGTCGGATGCATTGACCGCGCGTGCGCGCGGCTCGCGCAAGCCCATGCGCGGCCGGCCAAGGTGGCGTCATGACCGCGAACGGTGTCCGGCATTTCCTTGATCTGATCGACATCCCGAAGCCGGTTCTTGCCGCGCTGATCGACAAAAGCCGTGCCATGAAGGCCGAGCGCGCGCGGGGGCTGATTGTCTCACCGCTTGCCGGCAAGACGCTTGCCATGGTGTTCGACAAGCCCTCGACCCGCACGCGGGTCTCTTTCGACGTCGCCATGCGCCAGCTCGGCGGCGAGGCGATTTTGCTCACCGCGCAGGAAATGCAGCTTGGTCGCGGCGAAACGCTGGCAGATACCGCGCGCGTACTCTCGCGGTATGTCGACGCGATCATGATCCGTATCCTCGACCATGAGGCGGTCGCCGAACTGGCGCGTCATGCGACCATTCCCGTCATTAACGGGCTCACGCGGCGTTCGCATCCATGCCAGGTCCTGGCCGATGTCATGACCTACGAGGAAAAGCGCGGGCCGATCCGTGGCCGTACGGTGGCCTGGACTGGAGATTCCAACAACGTTCTTGCAAGCTGGATACATGCGGCCGAGCGCTTTGATTTCCAGCTGCGGGTGGCAACGCCGGCGGAGCTGCGGCCGAAAAAATGGCTGATGGACTGGGTGAAATCATCCGGCGCAGCGATCGTGATCGGCGATGACCCGGAAACGGCGGTCAAAGATGCCGACTGCGTGGTGACCGACACGTGGGTGTCGATGGGCGACCGCGACGGCAAGCACAGGCATAACGTGCTCAAGCGCTATCAGGTCAATGGCCGGCTGATGTCAAAAGCCAAGCCCGATGCTCTGTTCATGCACTGCCTGCCGGCTCACCGCGGCGAGGAGGTGACGGACGAGGTCATCGACGGGCCACAGTCGGTCGTCTTCGACGAGGCGGAGAATCGCTTGCACGCGCAAAAAGGCCTGCTTGCCTGGTGCCTGCACGCCGACGCGTAACAACGACTGATGGCCTCTCAGTCGTCATGCCCGGGCATGACGGTGCGGAAGCGGGGGCTCGAAATCCGGCGCTCGCGCGCTACATAAGGGCCATGACCGGTTCCCCCATGAGCAATCCCGAAATCGCCATCCCGTCGCGCGCGCCGTCGGCCACCACCGCCGATGACACCGTCATGCCATTTGAAGTGGCAAAGCTTGATTTGCGCGGCCGCGTGGTGCGGCTTGGCCCGGCGGTCGACGAGATTCTCGCCCGCCACGCCTATCCGGAACCGGTCGCAAAGCTTCTGGGTGAAGCGCTGGTGCTCACGGCCATGCTCGGCTCAGCGCTGAAGATCGACGGCCGCTTCATCCTGCAAACGCAAGGCGACGGTCCCGTGCGCATGCTGGTGGTGGATTTTATCGCGCCCGACAAGGTGCGGGCCTGCGCGCGTTTCGACAAGGATCGCGTGGCTGCGGCAATCGCATCGGGCGAAACGAGTGGTAGTGCCCTGCTCGGCAAGGGCCATCTGGCGATGACCATCGATCAGGGACCCGACATGAATCGCTACCAAGGGTTGGTCGCGCTCGATGGCGGCTCGCTTGAAGATGCGGCACACGAATATTTCCTGCGGTCCGAACAGATCCCCACGCGGGTGCGGCTCGCGGTTGCCGAGGAATTGCGCGCCGGTGCGGGTGGTGCCACCCACCGCTGGCGTGCCGGCGGCATCATGTTGCAGTTTTTGCCGAAAGCTCCCGAGCGCGCGCGCGTGGCGGATCTCCATCCCGGCGACGCTCCGGAGGGCATCGCGCCGCACGTCGTTGCGGAAGACGATGCGTGGCTGGAAGGCCAGGCCCTGGTCTCGACCGTGGAGGACGTCGAGTTGATCGACCCTTCACTGTCAAGCGAGCGGCTGGTCTACCGGCTCTTTCACGAGCCCGGCGTGCGTGTCTTTCGCGCCAGTCCGCTGCGTGCGGAATGCACGTGCTCGCGCGAGAACGTGGAATCCATGCTCAAGAGCTTTTCGCAGGACGACCGCGACCACATGGTCGAAGACGGAAGGATTTCCGTGACCTGCGAATTCTGCAGCGCGAACTATCAGTTTTCACCGGGCGAGGTCGGTGCCAATCCTAGTTGATTGTGCGCTCGGCGTAAGATGAATCGAGCGAGAAGGCGGGAATCTCGATGTCGAAGTGCTGTCCCGCCTCGCTCACCATTCCATAGCTGCCGGTCATGAAGCCCGATGGCGTCGGCAATGGAACTCCGCTGGTATATTCGAACGATTCACCCGGTTTGAGAGTCGGCTCTTCGCCGACGACACCCGGGCCCTTCACCTCCTGCAGGCGCCCGAGGGCATCGGTAATGCGCCAGTGCCGCGTCTTGAGCTGAACCGTCTCCACACCGAGGTTTGAAATGTTGATTGTGTAGGCCCAGAAGAAATAACCATTGCTGGGTGACGACCGCTCGGAAACAAAGCGGGGCGTCACTGTGACTTCAATCTTGCGGGTTACAGCGCGATACATCTATATGCCGCACAATTTACTTCGCCGGGGCTTGCCATTCGTTCGACGTCCGGGATTATGACCGAAAGAGCGTATGAAAGAAAAGCCGCACATGGCCCCGGTTTCGACCGAACGCGATTTACGGCTTGACCTGTTCCGCGGCCTCGCGCTCTGGCTCATCTTCCTCGACCATATTCCGTCCAACGCCGTAAGCTGGATTACGATCCGTAATTATGGCTTCAGCGACGCAACCGAAATTTTCGTCTTCATTTCGGGCTACACCGCAGCCTTCGTCTATGGCCGCGCCATGCAGCAGCATGGGTTCATTATTGCCTCGGCGCGGGTGCTCAAGCGCGCCTGGCAAATCTATATCGCGCACGTGTTTTTGCTCGCGATCTATCTCGCCGAGATCGCTTATGTCGCGAACAGTTTTGACAATCCTCTTTATACCGAGGAAATGGGCGTCCTCGATTTCCTCAAGAATCCGGATGTCACCATCCTTCAGGCGCTGCTGCTGAAGTTCAAGCCGGTGAACATGGATGTGCTGCCGCTCTACATCCTGCTGCTGGCGTGGTTCCCGCCAATGCTCTGGCTGCTGCTGCGAGCGCCGTCGATTGCGTTGCTTTCCTCAGCGACGCTGTACGCGCTGATGTGGCTGTTCGAGTGGAACATCCCGGCCTATCCGAAGGGAACCTGGGTTTTCAATCCATTTGCGTGGCAATTGCTGTTTGTGTTCGGCGCCTGGTGCGCATTGGGTGGCGCAAAAAATCTTTCGCGCTGGATCAATTCCCGCATCGTGATCGGGCTGGCCATTGCCTATCTCGTGTTCGCGTTTGCGATCGCGATGACCTGGTATTTTCCGCGTCTTGCGGTCTTCGTGCCGAAATTCGTCGGCGATGCGATCTATCCGATCGACAAGACCAATCTCGACGTCCTCCGTATCATGCATTTCCTCTCGCTCGCCGTGATCACGGTTGCGTTCGTGCCGCAGAATTGGCCGGCGCTGAAGTCGCGATTTTTCTGGCCGGCCATCGTGTGCGGTCAGCATTCGCTTGAGACATTTTGTCTCGGCGTGTTCTTGTCCTTTGCCGCCCACTTCATGTTTACGGAGGTTTCCAACCAGGTCCTCACACAGGTCATCGTCAGCATTGTCGGCATCACCATCATGGTGGCCGTTGCAGCGATGATTTCGTGGTATAAACAAGCCGAACGACGGGGCGGAGGACCGCGTCCGCCTGCCGCCAGGCCGGGGTACGCGGGAGGCGATGCATGAAGGGACGCTTGCTGTTGCTCGCGTTGCTGATGTTGGGCTGGATGCCGGCTAAAGCCGACCATCCGGCCGAATGTCGCGTTGCCGAGAATCTGCTCGAATCGAGCTTCCGGTTACCGCAGGTTGCCCGCGCGCTGGTCAAGAAGCGGCTTACCGTGCTGGTGGTCGGCGCAGGGTCCTCGCAACTGCCGGGATCGAGCGGAGTGGCCAATGCCTACCCGGCACGGCTGGAGCATGCGCTTGCGCAGCAACTTTCTGGCGTCCAGATCAAGCTTACAACCGACGTCAAAGCGAAGCGTACGGCTGCGGAGATGGTTAAGGCGCTTCCGGCTGCGCTCAGCGCCGCCAAGCCCGAGCTTCTGGTCTGGCAAACCGGAACGGTGGACGCGATGCTTGCGGTTGACCCAGATCAATTCAGTCAGGCGCTGGATGCGGGTATAAATATTGCCCATTCAGCGGGCGCTGATGTGGTTTTAATCAATGCGCAATACAGCCCGCGCACGGAATCGATGATTGCCCTTGGGACATATGCGGAAGACATGCGTTGGGTTGCATTGCAGCATGAGATTCCGCTGTTCGACCGATTCAGCATAATGAAGCTATGGGCTGGCCTCGGGACCTTCGATTTATATTCAGCAACGAAAAAACTTGACATGGCCGAGCAAGTTCATGATTGCATTGGTATTCTGCTAGCCGATCTCGTGGTCACGGCTGCCAAACCCGAAGAACTGCCAACCAATGGCAGCCGCTAACTGAGATGTGGGAACACGCCCTTGTCGAACGATAATCCCGGACAACGGGTCAGGAAATCGGTTGCGGCCGCCGCGCTGTTCGCGGGGCTCGCTCTGACGTTGCCTGCGCATGCCGAAACGGCGGCGCCGGCTTGCGATGCTCCGCTGGATCTGATCCGGCTTGCAAATCCGCTGCCGCACATCGCAAAGAAACTGACGCTGGGCGAACCGATCACAATCGTTGCCATTGGCTCCTCGTCAACGGCAGGCGCGGGCGCCAGTTCGGCTGCAGCGACCTATCCGAGCCGGCTTCAAGTCGAGCTCCATCAGCATTTTCCGAAACTGTCGATCAACGTCATCAACCGCGGCGTCGGCGGCGAGGAAGTGCCCGACATGCTCGCGCGTTTCGATTCCGCCGTGGTCGCCGCCAAGCCCGATCTTGTGCTCTGGCAACTCGGCACCAATTCGGTTCTTCGTGGTCACAAGCTTACCGATCATGGCGCCTTGATCCGTACCGGTCTCGCGAAAATTCGCGCGGCGGACGCCGACGTCGTTCTGATCGATCCGCAGTTTGCACCGAAGGTGATCGCGAAGCCTGAAGCGGAATCCATGGTTGCGCTGATCTCGACGACCGCCAAGCGGGAGGACGTCGATTTGTTCCGCCGCTTCGATGTGATGCGACATTGGCGCGATGTTGCTCACCTTGAGTTCGAGACATTCGTGTCGCCCGATGGGCTGCACATGAACGACTGGAGCTACGCCTGCATGGCCAAGGGCCTTGGCAGCGCCATCGCCGAGGCCGCGCAGCGGCCCGTGATGTCGGCGACCGCCGCGTCACATCTGGTGCCCTGAAGTCGGTTCAGACCTTTTCCAGCCCCGTCAAAAGATCCTCGATCAAGTCATCGGCATGCTCGAGGCCGGCCGAAAACCTTATCAGCCCGTCGCCGATATCGAGCTCGGCGCGCTGATCGGGCGTCAGCCGCTGATGCGTCGTCGTCGTCGGATGCGTGACCAGGCTTTTGGCATCGCCAAGATTGTTGGTGATGCCAATGAGCTGCAAGGCATTGAGAAAACGGAACGCGCCTTCCTTGCCGCCTTTGACCTCGAATGAGCAAAGCGTTGAGCCCGCGCGCATCTGCTTTCGGATGATCTCGGCCTGCGGATGATCGGGACGCCCCGGATAGATGAGCCGCGTTATTTTCTTGTGACCGGCAAGCGCATTGGCGACGGCACCGGCATTCTCGGTCTGCCGTTGCACGCGCACCGGCAGCGTTTCGAGACCTTTGAGCAGGACCCAGGCATTGAACGGGGACAGCGATGGCCCGGTCTGGCGCAAGACCTGGTGATAGTGGTCCAGGATCAACTTCTCCGAGCCGAGAATAATGCCGCCGAGAACGCGGCCCTGACCGTCGATGTGCTTCGTTGCCGAATAAACCACGCAATCGGCGCCGAGCGTGAGCGGACTTTGATAGAGCGGTGTCGCAAACACATTGTCGACCACCAGTTTGGCGCCGGCATTGTGCGCGATATCGGCAATGGCCGCGATGTCGTAGACCTCGAGCGTCGGATTGGTTGGCGTTTCCATGAAAAACGCCCTGGTGTTTTTCTGCGCCGCCTTCTTCCAGGCATTAAGGTCCTTGCCGTCGACCAGCGTCGACGTGACGCCAAAGCGCGGCAGCCATTCCTCGATCACCCAGCGGCACGAGCCAAAGAGCGCTTTGGCTGCCACGACGTGATCTCCGGCCTTCACCAGCCCCATGAGCGCGGTCGTCACGGCCGCCATGCCGGTTGCGGTCGATCGCGCCGCTTCCGCCCCCTCGAACGCGGCCATGCGCTGTTCGAACATGCTCATGGTCGGGTTCGAGTAGCGCGAATAGACGTATCCCGGGATCTTGCCGGAAAAACGCGCTTCGCACTCCTCCGCGGTCGGATAGACGTAGCCTTGGGTGAGGAACAACGCCTCCGAGGTTTCGCCGAACTGCGAACGCAGGGTCCCGGCATGCACCAGACGGGTTTCAGGGCGGTAGTTTTTGGACGACGCGGGCATTAGTGGCCTCCTCAGGCTTGGCGCATGGCCTTTTCCGAAAACCGGTATTCACTTTTCGGAACCATAAGCGCAGCCAATAAAAAACCGGCCGGAGAAATATCTCGGCCGGGCACACGCGTCCCCGGCCTTTTAGCGATTTATTTTACGTGGCTGCAAGCCGGCCGGCTCAAATGACCACGGGATAAGGTCTTTGTAGCGGGATGCACGGCTTCCCGTCAAGGTGCTCCTCGGGTTAGATCGGCCCAATCGCGAGGCAGGGACGCCGTGGCACTTTCTTTCGCCGTCGAAGACAAGGGCATCTTGCCCGACCGGATGATTGCGGCGCTCAATGCCGGTGGCGGCATTTTGTCCGAGAGCCAGTTCGCACCCGACCAGATCCAGCCGGCCAGTCTCGATCTGCGGCTGGGCGATGTCGCTTATCGCGTGCGCGCAAGCTTCTTGCCGGGTCGTACTACGGTCGCGCAACGCATTGATGAACTCAAATTGCACGAGGTCGCTCTCACCGATGGTGCGGTGCTGGAAACCGGCTGCGTCTATATCGTGCCGCTCCTCGAAAGCCTGGCCTTGCCCGACGAGATATCGGCCGCAGCCAATCCGAAAAGCTCGACCGGAAGGCTCGACGTCTTCACACGGGTCATTGCCGATGAGACACGCGGTTTTGATCGTATCGAGCCCGGCTACCACGGCCCGCTCTATGCCGAGATCAGCCCGCGCACGTTTCCCGTCCTGGTCCGTGAGGGTTCGCGCTTGTCGCAAATCCGGTTTCGCCGCGGCCATGCACTTCTCGATGCAGATGCCTTGCGGGCCTTGCACGCAAAAGAACGGCTCGTCGATGCAGATGATGCCGATGTGAGCGAAGGCGTCGCCGTCGGCGTTGATCTTTCCGGTCTGGGTCCCGGCGGGCTGGTCGGGTACCGCGCCAAGCGTCATACAGGGTTGATCGACGTTGAACGTCGCAGCGGCTATGCGGTGCTCGATTTCTGGGAGCCAATGCAGGCACGCCCCGACAAGAGCCTGATCCTCGATCCCAATGAGTTTTATATTCTTGCTTCAAAAGAAGCCGTACAGGTACCGCCCGACTACGCCGCCGAGATGGTGCCGTTCGATCCACTCGTTGGCGAGTTTCGCGTGCACTATGCGGGATTTTTCGATCCCGGCTTTGGTTACGCGGGTGCCGGCGGGAAGGGCGCGCGCGCTGTGCTGGAAGTGCGCTCGCGCGAGGTGCCTTTCATTCTGGAACACGGTCAAATCGTCGGCCGTCTTGTCTACGAAAAGATGCTTGCGAAACCTGAAAAATTGTACGGCCAGGGCATCGGCTCGAACTATCAGGCGCAGAGCCTGAAGCTTTCGAAACATTTCAAGGCCTGACCAGGAAGATATCGCGCTTGCCGCGCGTGCGGGCCATTCGCTATCCTGAAACTACGCGGGCGTAGTTCAATGGTAGAACGGCAGCTTCCCAAGCTGCATACGAGGGTTCGATTCCCTTCGCCCGCTCCAATGCTTAGCCGATTTTTAGAGCAGAGTTTTGAGATCGGTTTTGAGAGCGTT
>Ga0335082_10003171_pt1 | contig 17853 bp, 17 predicted proteins | sample Lox_Sample_41_FD_206718 | JGI IMG/M metagenome (GOLD analysis project Ga0335082, IMG submission 206718) | Soil microbial communities from Loxahatchee National Wildlife Refuge, Florida, United States - Lox_Sample_4.1 | ecosystem: Environmental > Terrestrial > Soil > Wetlands | place: USA... | reverse complement strand
TTCTTCCTCGACAACCTCGCGAACCGGGAGGTCGCAGGCGCGACGGGCGTCCCGTTCGCGTTCACGGGGGAGCGCGCCCTCGCCGTGCTGCTGAGCCGGTTCGTCGCCGCACCCGAGCCGTTCGTCGACCTCGGCGGGCGGGCGCGGGCACGCGTCATGGAGCTCTATCGCTGGAGCGGCGTCGCCGACGCGTACGAGAAGGTCCTGGAGGGGATGTGCTCCGCGAACCCGCGCGTCTGATCGCGTACCGCCGGCTGGCTCTCGACGTGCTGCTGACGATCGGGAGCTTCCTGTTCGCGCACCAGCTCAGGTCGCACGTCCTGCCGCTCCTCGTTCCCCAGCTGTTCCCCGGCGGCCTCTACCCCCTGTCGGCGTACCTCCCGCTTCTCTCCGCGGTCCTCCCGCTGTGGCTGGTCCTGCTCACGGCGCACCGACTCGCGGCCCCGGGCGAGGTGCTGTCGCTGCGGCGTGAGGCGCTCAAGGAGCTGCGGGTGGCGGCGCTCGGCGTCGTCATCCTGGCGGCGGCCGGGTACCTGCTCCGCCTGCAGTTCATCTCGCGCCCGTTCCTCCTCCTGTTCGGCCTCACGAACGGGATCGTGCTGGCGGCCGCGCGCATCGTCGAGCGGCAGACCGCGTTCGGCCGCAGGCTCGCGGAAGTCCCCGAGCGGATGGTCGTGATCGTGGGGTGCGGCGAGGAGGCCGTGTCGCTCGCCGGTCAGGTCGCCAGCCATCGCGCGTGGGGGTTGCGGTTGGTCGGGCTCGTGGACGCGGACGGGTGCGGGCGGCGCGAGGTCGAGGGGTTCCCGGTCGTCGGCAAGGCGTCCGAGCTCCTCGAGCTCGCCACGCGCGACGTGGTGGACGAGGTGGTGCTCGCGGTCCCGACGCGGCAGCTCGGGGAGCTCGAGCCGCTGCTCGTCCGCTGCCAGGAGCTCGGGATCCGCGTGCGGGTCGCGCTCCGCCCGTTTCCCCACCTGCGGCCTCACGTCGAGGTCGAGGCGCTCGATGGCGTCCCGCTGCTCACCTTCGCGACCGCCCCGATCGCACCTCTGGCAATGTTCCTCAAGCGGCTGATCGACCTCGCGGTCGCGCTCGTGGTGCTCGTCCTCACCGCGCCTCTCTGGCTCGCGATCACCGCCGCGGTGCGCCTGTCGTCCCGGGGTCCGGCGCTGTACCGCCAGGTGCGCTGCGGTCTGCACGGCCGCAAGTTCGTGCTGCGCAAGTTCCGCACCATGGTCGAGAACGCCGACGCGATGCGGGGCGAGGTGGAGCACCTCAACGTGATGGACGGCCCGGTGTTCAAAGCGCCGCGGGACCCGCGCGTCACCGGGATCGGCCGCCTGCTGCGCCGCTCGTCGCTCGACGAGCTGCCGCAGCTGCTCAACGTCCTCAAGGGCGAGATGTCGCTCGTCGGGCCGCGGCCGCCGATCCCGGACGAGGTCGAGCAGTACGAGCCGTGGCAGCGGCGGCGGCTCGCAATGAAGCCCGGGATCACGTGCCTGTGGCAGGTCTCCGGGCGGTCGCACCTCGACTTCGCGACGTGGATGGAACTCGACCTCGCCTACATCGACCACTGGTCGCTGTGGCTGGACTTCAAGATCCTCGCCCTCACGGTGCCTGCCGTGTTCTCGGGGCGAGGCGCGGCGTGATCCGGACGATCGCCGCCCCGGCGGGGATGTTGCTCGTCTCGCGCGGGACGCCCCACACGAGCGCGACGCCCTGACCGCCGTGCGGCCGACCCGCCCACGACACTGCCGCCAACACGAGGCACCCGAACGCCAACGTCACGAACACCCGTCCCCACCCGACCGAAGGACGGGGCCGGAGCGGCGCGTGGGGCGTCCACACCCATCCGCCGACGAGGGCGCCGACGGCGACCGCGGCGATCGTCACGAGCGCGGCCGGCGGCACCGCCCACCCCAGCGCGGCCGTCGCCGCAACCCACCCCACCGCGGGCGGGAAGACGTGGAGCAACGCCACCAGGACCCGGCGCGAGCGGAGCGGTCCGCCGGCCTTCGACCACAGGTGACCGGCGAGGCGGACCACCGCGATCTCGACCGCCGCGGCACCCAGCAGCGCGGAGGCCGCCGTGAAGACCGTCGTCGGGACGCTCCAGAACCGCGCGAGCCCCGCCGACGGCGCATCGCTCCCGCCGAGCCCCGCGCACCAGCCGAGGCCGAGCGTCGCGACCGCGGTCGCGAGCTGGAACACCGCGAGCTCCCAGGACCAGCCGCGCGGAACCGGGACGATGCTCGGGAGGACGACAGCCGCGCCGAGCGCGGCGAGCGGCGCCGCCAGCCAGTAGAGGAAGAGCGCGGCACGGGATGCCGCGAAGGTGATGCCGGGCTCGTTGACCGCCGCCCACGGGTGCGCGCCCAGCGGGATCGACACGCCGATCCAGCCGCCTCCGGCGAGCGCCACGCCGAGCCCCTGGGCGCAGGCGAGCACGGCCCAGGCGAGCGGCCAGCAGAGGAGAGCCGTCCCCCACGAGAGCGCGAGAACGCGGGGCGTGAGCGGGTTGGGATCCATGGTCGGTATCATAGATGGATGAGAACGGTTCTGGCTCTCCTCGTCGCGGCGGCGGTCGGCCCGGCGGCGGCGTCCGCGCAGGTCGTGACCGAGTGGGGGACGCCCAGGGGACTTCCCGTGGCCGTCGTCGAGATCGGTGGCGGGGACATCGAGTACGCCGCGGCCGTCGTCCCGCCCGACGCCGCGGTGCCTGCGGCGGTGGCGGGGTTTCCGACCGCGCTCACGCCGGGTCCGTCGAACGAGCTGTGGAGCGCCGCCGTGCCGTCGCTGGCGACGCAGCCGGCGCTCGCCGAGTTCGTCGCCGCGCTCGGGCGCTCGGGCGCCGCCTCCCTCGTGATCTTCGGTCCGGTCCCGGCGCGGGAGATCCGGGCGCTGGCCGCGGCGATCGACGCGATCCCCGCCACCGCACCCCCGCACCCTTCGTGCGCGCTCGCCGAGGGCGCCGTCGAGGAGCGCTCCGGCGCGCTCGACTCCGTCGAGCTCGCGATCGCCCTCCCCCAGCCCGGCGACCCGAGGAGCGACCTGTCCCCCGCCATCGTCTCGCTCGTCCACACGCGCCTCGCCGCCGGCTTTCCCGATGCCCGCGTGACGGAGGAGACCGTCGACGGCTGTGCGCGGCTCGTGGTCCGGGTGCCCTCCCCTGACGAGCACCCCCGTGCCGTGCTGCGGCGCTTGCGGCAGGCGCTGGCGCAGCTGCCCACGGTCCCAGTCGGCGCCGACGAGCTCGGCCGCGCGGTCGCGGCGTGCGAGGAGCGGGCCGGTCAGGCGCTGGTGGACGGCGGCACCTCGACCCGCGAGCTGGCTGGGAGGCTTGCGGCCGGGGGGAGCGCGGTGCGAGCGTTCTCGACGCCGGCGATCGACGGCGCCACGCTCGCCGAGCTCGGGCGCCAGCTCCTCGGAGGGCACCCCGGTTCCGCCGTGCTGTTCGCGCGCGAGCGGAGGGTCAAGGAGGACGCCCCTCGCACACTCGAGAACGGCGTGACGGTGAGCACGCGGTGGATCCCGGGGGAGACCGGCGTCGTCGCGGTCGCGCTCGGGGGTGTCACGCCGCGGTGGGGGCACGAGGTCCTCGCGGCGACGGCGGCGACGGCAGCGCGGCAGGGGTGGCCCGTGGTGGTCGGGGAGATCGTCGGCGTCCCGACGCTCGCGATTGCGGCCCCGGGCGCGGCGATCGCCGACGCGATCGAGAGGGTCGCCGAGAGCCTGTCGGCGGCGCGCGGCGAGACGAGGGACGACCTCGAGGGCGAGGCGACCCGGACGATCGGGCTCGCCGAATCGCTCACCGCGGAGAAGCTCTCGGTCGCTCTCGCCCTCCCTCCCGAGGTCGAGATCGGCGCGGAGGCGGTGGAGAAGTTCTTCGGAGGGTTCCCGGCCGGCAGCGTGACGACGGGGGTCGCGTCCGCACGCGTCCCGCTCCAGTGGGCGGTGACGGACGGCGCGCCGCGCCTCGTCGGGGTCGCCGAGCTCCCCGCGTCCGCGGAGGGGCTCGTCGCGTGGAGGGTCCTCAGGGACCGCCTCCGCGGCGAGAGCGGCGTCCGTGCGGCGGCGCTCGCGCCCACGGGTCGGCTCCTCCTGGAGATCGGCGCCGAGGGAGGGGAGAACGTGCCGGCGCTCGACGGCAGGCTCGCGGCGATCTGGAAGGGGGCGCAGCGACCCGCCGCCGCCGCCGAGGTCGCCGCGGCCGCACGCGGCACACTCGAGTCGCTGTACGGCGACGCTGCCCAGGCGGCCGCGCGCGCCGCCGCGACCCTGTTCCTCCCCGCGGTGCCGCGACCGGAGGAGCTGCTCGCGATCGACGCCGGGCAGGTCAACCGGGTGATCGCCGCGCTGCCCGCCTGGGAGAAGCTCACCCGGTTCGCGCGCGGTCCGGCGCCGCCGCCCCCGACGCCGCGGCCCGCCAAGCCCGGTGTGCGAAAATCCCACACCCCTGCGCGTCAGGAGTTGTGAGGGGAGCGGGAGGAGCGATGCGCCACGCGGCACTGTCGGTGAAGGAGCAGATGGACCTCTTGCTCAAGGGGTGCGTGGACGTCGTGCGCCCGGAGGACCTCGAGGCCCGCATCAGGAAGGCCCAAACCGAGCGGCGGCCGCTCACCGTCAAGGTCGGGTTCGACCCCTCGGCGCCCGATCTCCACCTCGGGCACACCGTCGTCATCCGCAAGATGCGCCACTTCCAGCAGCTCGGCCACCGCGTGATCTTCCTGATCGGCGACTTCACGGGGCTGATCGGCGACCCCACCGGCAAGAAGTCGACCCGCCCCCAGCTCACCCGGGAGCAGGTGGCCGCGAACGCCGAGACGTACAAGCGTCAGATCTTCACGCTGCTCGACCCCGAGGCCACGGTGATCGACTTCAACGCGCGTTGGCTCGGCGCCCTCACGAGCGAGGAGTGGATCCGCCTCACCGCGAAGGTGACGCTCGCCCAGATGCTCGAGCGCGACGACTTCGCCAAGCGCCTCGCCGCCGGGGAGCCGATCTCCCTCCACGAGCTCCTGTACCCGGTCTCGCAGGCGTACGACTCGGTGGCGCTCAAGGCGGACGTCGAGCTCGGCGGCACCGATCAGCTGTTCAACCTCCTCGTCGGCCGCGACCTGATGGGGAAGCTCGGGATGGCGCCGCAGATCGTGATGACGCTCCCCCTCCTCGAGGGGCTCGACGGCGTCGAGAAGATGTCGAAGTCGCTCGGAAACTACGTCGCCGTCGAGGACCCGCCGGAGGAGATGTTCGGCAAGCTCATGTCGATCTCGGACGCCCTGATGTGGCGCTACTGGACGCTGTGCACCGACCGCACGCCGGACGAGATCGAGGCGCTCAAGCGCGCGGTCGCGGCGGGCGCCCGTCATCCGATGGACATCAAGTTCGAGCTCGCCCGCCAGGTGACCGCCGACTTCCACGGCGCCGACGCGGCGGCCGCCGCCGAAGCGCACTTCCGCACCGTCCACCAGAAGCGCGAGGTTCCGGACGAGGTCGCCGAGGTCGCGCTCGCGACCGTCCCCGGCGGGCTCCACCTCGTGAAGGCGCTCGTGATGGCGGAGCTCGCGCCGACCAACGCCGAGGCGCGCCGCCTCGTCCAGCAGGGCGGCGTGCGCGTCGACGGCGAGACCGTGCGCGACCCGTTTGCGACGCTCCCCGCCGGCGCTGGCGCTTCGTGCCTCGTGCAGGTGGGAAAGCGGCGCTTCGCCCGGATCAGGTTCGAGTAGCTACGTCCCGCCGGCGAACGCGAGCAGGCACGCCTGCGCGCAGAGGTCGCAGCGGGCGCCGGGAGGGCAGCTCGCCGTGGCCGCGCGGAACGCGGCGACGAACGTCCTCGCCTCCGGCGTGTCCGAGCGCAGGAATCGGACGAGACGGACCAGTGCCGCGCCGCTCTCCTCGGAGAGCAGGTGCTCGACCTTGCACGCGTCGAGCTCGGCGGTGGCGTCGCGCACGCCCATCACCTCGCGCAGGAACACGTAGAGCACCTCGCGCTTGCTGGCGACGCGCGCGACGATGTCGGCGCCCGACCGCGTCAGCGCGAGCCGCTGGCGCGGGTCGGCCTTGACCAGGCCGTGATCGTGGAGCGCCCGGAGCTGGAGCGACGCGGCGGCGCGCGTCACGCCGAGCTGCCGCGCGACGTCCGCCGCGCGCGGCGCCTCCCCCGACCTCGCGAGCGCCGCGATCGCGAGCAGGTAGTGGGCGCCCGAGTGCGTGATCTCGTTGTCCTCGAACGCGCGCCAGACGGAGACATGTGCGCCCGCCATGGCCTACCACTCCACCAACGGCCGGAGGTAGATCCCGTCCGCGATCTCGTCCTCGAGCGCGAGGAGCGTCCTGTCGACCTCGACGACCAGCGACGGCCGGCGCTGGCGCAGGTTGAGCACCGCGCCGGGCGTGACCCCGAGATCGGTGAGCTGCTCGAGCCGCTCGTTGTGGCGCGGCGCGACGAGCACCACGCGCCCGCGCTCCCCCGGCGTCAGGTCGGACAATCGGCAGATCAGCGACTGGACGCGCCTCGAGAGCAGCGCACAGCAGGCGCCCGGTGGGATCGGGCGCCCGTGAGGGCACAGCGGCGGGTGGCCGAGGAACGAGCACACCGCCTCGGTGACCTGCGGCGACAGCTCGTGCTCGAGACGGCACGCCTCCGCCTCCGTGGTCTCCATCGGCAGCTCGAGCACCTGGTTGAACAGCACCTCCGCCAGGCGGTGCCGGCGCACGACCTCGCGCGCCTCCTTCTGGCCCGCCTCCGAAAGGCGCAGCCGCTCCCCGTCGACGCGGACGAGGCCGCGCTCGATGAGCTCCTGCGTGACGCCTCCCCAACCGTCGCCGGGCCCCGCGTGGATCGTCCGCCCGAGCGACGAGAGGGAGACGACTGCGCCGGTCTCCTCCGCCGTCCAGAGCTCTTCGAGCACCTCCTCGCGCGCCATCGACGGCGAGTGGGACGCCATGAGAAGACCGCGCTCGCTCACGCCCGCCTCCTGCGGAGCACCCGGCCCACGAACGCGACCAGGGCCGACTCCTCGACGAAACGGTAGTTGCAGTAGGGGCAGCACAGCGTCCGGCAGCTCTTCGAGAGCGGGCACCCGCTCGCGCACGACGCCCGTCCCGGGAACCGGTTCCCGCACAGGGGGCAGCGGACCGACGCCGGTTCGCCGGTGCGGTCGGGCAGCGCGCTCACAGGTGCATCCCCGCAGCGCGCAGCGCCCAGTTGAGGGCGGCGCCGACCGCGAACGCGAACGGCACGATGAACGCGATCATCGCCGCCGTGGTCCGCACCCCGCGCTCCTTGATCATCACGAACACGTTCGCGATGCAGGGGACGAACAGCGTGATCACGACCAGCGCGACCAGGGACTGGACGCCGTCGAGCTGCCCCTGCTTGCGCAGGAGAAAGAACCCGGCCGCTCCGTAGTCGCGGCGCAGGAACCCCACGAGGAACGCGTCCGCGGCCTGCGGAGGGAGCCCGAGCGCTCCGACCACGAGCGGGCGCGCGAGCACCTCGAGCCGGGTCAGGGCGCCTGCGGCATTGAGCGTGTACAGCATGAGCGTCCCGAGGATGAACAGCGGAACGGCCTCCTTCAGGTACCACTCCGTGCGCGCCGCGGTCTTGATCAGGATGTTCGCCACGCTCGGCACACGGATCGGTGGGACCTCGAGGAGGAAGTCGGACGAGCGCCCCGGCATGAGCTTCGCGGCCGCCCACCCGACGCCGAACAGCGTCCCCAGCACCACCAGACCCCAGATCAGAGTCCCGAGCGGGGCCATCGAGCCGAGCATCGCGAGCACGACCCCGAGCTGCGCGGAGCAGGGGACGCCGAGCGCGAGGAGGAGCGTGACCAGCGCCCGCTCCTTTCGGGTCGGCAGGATCCGGGTCGTCAGCGTGGCCATCGTGTCGCAGCCGAGGCCGAGGATCATCGGCAGCACCGCCTTGCCGTTGAGGCCCATCGTCCGGAAGATCCGGTTGACCATCACCGCCAAGCGCGGCAGGTACCCCGAGTCCTCGAGCAGCCCGAAGAACACGAAGAACGTCCCGACCACGGGCAGGACGATCGCGATCGCGTACGTCAGGGCCATCGTCACAACGCCGTACGGCCCGACGAGGACGTCGCGCAGCCACGCCCACGGCACCGCCCGCTGCGCGAGCCACACCGCGGCGGGGTTCACGACCTTGCCGAACAGCTCGTCCTCCATCAGGTGGACGAGCGTCCCGGCGCCGAACACCCCGACGAACCCGTACGCGAGCAGCAACACGCCCGCGAGCACCGGCACGCCCCACACGGGGTGCATCGCCAGGGCGCCGGCCCGGTCACGCAGCGAGCCCGCACGCGGACGCTTCACGTGGAACACCGCGCGCAGGAGCTCGGTGACCGCCCGCTGGCGCGCCCGCGAGATCGCGACGCTGGCGCCGCACCCGAGCGCGCGCTCGAGCTGCGTCCGCCGGCTCTCGACGAGTTCGACCGCGGTCGGCGACATCCGGCTCCGGGCCCACTCCGCGAGCGTCCGGTCGCCGGCGAGGAGCATGAGGGCGACGCCGCGCCGCGCCTCGCCGAGCTGGGCGGGCAGGGCGGCCGCGACCTCGAGCGCCGCCCGCTCGACCGCAGCCGGGTAGGAGTTCGCGAACCGCGCGTACCCCGCCTCCTTGAGGCGCTTCCTGATCGTGTCGAGCCCCGCGTTGCGCGTCGCGGTCGCCGGGATCACCGGGACCCCGAGCAGGCGCTCGAGCTCCTCGCACTCCACGCCCACGCCGAGGTCGCGCGCCTCGTCCTGGAGGTTGAGGACGAGCACCTGGCGGCGGCCGAGCTCCGCGAGCTGCGCCGTCAGGTACAGGACACGCCGCAGGTTCTTCGTGTCCCCGACCTGGAGCACGACCGCGTCGGGCTCGGCGAGCAGGATGTCGCGCGTGACCTGCTCGTCCTCCGACTGCGGCGTGAGCGAGTTCGTCCCCGGCGTGTCGACGATCTCCGGCGCACCGCCGAGCAGCCGTGCCCGTCCGCGAGTGATCTCGACCGTGGTGCCGGGGTAGTTCGACACGGTGACGTACGTCCTGGTCAGCGCGCCGAAGATCACGCTCTTTCCCACATTGGGGTTTCCAACCAGGAGGACGGGGGGTGCGGGGTCGGCGGCGGCGAGTTGGGAAGCGCGGGCCATGGTGTGCGGCGGATTCCGATCCCCGGACGACCGCCAGGGGCATGCTACGGCCCCGGCCGCCGGGTGTCAAGTATACCTAACAACCTGAAAGCTCATGAGAAGGGACCGTCTCGCAAAACCGCCGCCTCGCTACTCGCTCTTCTGGCACTCCGCGCACAGCCCCTGGATCTGCAGGCTGTAGAAGCTCGGCCGGAAGCTGTGCTCCAGGCACACCTGGCGCTGGCGCTCGTCGAGGTCGGAGTCGTAGAACTCGATGATCTGGCCGCACCCGGTGCACACCATGTGGTCGTGGCGCTTGCCCGGGGTCACGCGTTCGTAGACGTAGTGCTCGCGACCGAGACGCGATTTCCGCGCCAGCCCGCACTGGACGAGGAGGTCGAGCGTCCGGTAGATCGTCGCGCGCGAGACGCGCTTGCCCTGGTTGCGGAGCTGGAAGAGGAGCGAGTCGGCGTCCAGATGACCGTTGGAGTTGAACAGCTCCTCGAGGAGCATGAGTCGCTCTTTGGTGACCTTCAGGTTGTTGTCACGCAGGTACTGGACGAAGAACTTCTCGGCTCGCTTCATCGTGGCCTCCGGTTGCGCGTCTCAATATCACTCGAAAGGCACGCTAATCGGTTCTGAGTCTGGTGTCAAGTGCCGGGTTCGTCGGGATTGCCAGTTCGCGTCATGTGCACCGGCCCTTCGACGATCCCGCCTTCGTCGACGACCAACGTGGGCGCGAAGATCTCGGCGAAGACCTTCCCGGTCCCGTGCACCACCACCCGCTCCTTGACGCGAACGGTCCCCCGCACGGTCCCCGCCACGACGAGTCTGCCGACCAGCACGTCGCCTTCGACGACCCCGCCCTCGCCCACGAGGAGCTCGTGCTCGCTGGAGACGCGGCCGGTCACCTGGCCGTGCACCCTCAGCAGGTCGGAGAACACCACGTCGCCCTTGATCGTGCACCCCTGATCGAGAAAACCGTTCAGCGTCCCCTGACCCTTCTTCATCGCGCCCCCTGCGTGAGCAGCCGGAACAGCCGGATGAGATCCTCCTCGCTCGAGAAGCGCAGGCGGACGTCGCCGCCGCGCCGCCGGCGCGTGATCTCCACCCGGACCCCGAGCGCGAGCGCGAGCCGGTCCGCCGCCTCCCGCGTTTCGGGGTCGACCGTCCTGCGCGGCCGCTTCACGCGCGGCCGCAGGAACTGCTCGAGCTGCCGGACGCTCCACCCTTCCTTCACGCACCGCTGCGCCAGACCGAGCTGCCGTTCCTTCCCGTCCACGGCGGCGAGCGCGCGGGCGTGCCCCGCCGACAGCTCTCCGGAGTCGACGAGCCCCTGGACGTCGAGGGGGAGGTGGAGCAGCCGCAGCGAGTTCGCGACCGTCGAGCGCTCCTTGCCGACGCGCGTCGCGATCTCTTCCTGGGAGAGGCCGAGCTCGCTCCGCAGGTGGTGGTACGCCCGCGCCTCCTCGATCGGCGTCAGGTCCTCGCGCTGCAGGTTCTCGATCAGGGCGAGGGCCACGCGGTCGGTATCGTCCACGTTCTCCCGCTGGACGGCGGGGATCCTCTCGAGCTTCGCGAGCTTCGCGGCCCGCCACCTCCGCTCGCCCGCGATCAGGACGTACCCGCCCGCCGGGTCCCGCGACACCACGATCGGCTGCAGCACGCCGTGCTGCCGGATCGAGGCGACGAGCTCCTGGAGGCTCTCGGTCGCGAACCTCCGTCGCGGCTGCAAGGGGTTCGCGTGGATCTCCCTCACCGGCAGATCGGAGCCCGGCCCGAGGCGCGAGGGCGGCGCATCCGGGATCAGCGCGGCGATGCCCTTACCCAGCGCGGAGCGCTTCATGTTCCCTGTCCTTCCGCCGGCGAACCACTTCGTCCGCGAGCCGCAGGTACGCCTGCGCGCCGCGGCTCCGCATGTCGTACTCCAGGATCGTGCGCCCGAACGACGGCGCCTCGGCGAGCCGCACGTTGCGCGGGATGATCGTCTCGAACACCGCGTCGCCGAAGAAGCGGCGCACCTCGCTCACCACCTGGTGGGAGAGGCTGACGCGCTCGTCGAACAGCGTGAGCACCGCCCCGTCGATCGCGAGGTCCGGGTTCCACACCGCCCGCACGCGCTCCAGCGTGCGCACGAGCTCGCTCACGCCCTCGAGCGCGAAGTACTCGCACTGGATCGGGATCAGCACCGCGTCGGCGGCGGCGAGCGCGTTCAGCGTGAGCAGTCCGAGCGACGGCGGGCAGTCGATCAGCACCCACTGGTGGTCCGTGGGGGAGGACGAGAACGCCTGCGAGAGCCGCTGCGCCCGGTGTTCGTCGGCGAGCAGCTCAACCTCCGCGCCGACAAGGTCCCGTCGCGCCGGGAGCAGGTCGAGGCCCGGAAACTTCGTCGGCACCGTGGCGTCGCGCAGCGCCGCGAGCCCCTCGAGCACCTCGTACGAGGTCGCCCCGCCCCCCTCCCAGCCGAGCCCCGAGGTGCAGTTCGACTGGGGGTCGAGGTCGAGCGCGAGCACCGTCTGCTCGTACGCCGCGAGCGCCGCGCCGAGGTTCATCACGGTCGTGGTCTTCCCGACCCCCCCTTTTTGGTTCGCGACCGCCACAACCCGCTGATTCTTCAACGTTTCTCCCCGTGTTTCACGTGGAACAGCGGCGCCAGACCGCAAGCACCCCGCGCGAAGGATTCGGCAGCGGAAAGGTTAGCACACGGCCGTCCGACGCCCGCGGCTCGAGGGCGGCCGCCTTTGCTTCGCTGGTCCACCAGAGGAGCGATCCGTCCTCGCGGAGCAGGCGCGACCTCACCCCGACCCAGGCATCGAGCTCGACGCCGCGCACGGTCGCGACGTCGTAGGCGCCTGCGTGGTCCTCAACGCGCTCGCGTCGCACCTCCGCCGCGAGCCCCAGTTCGCGCACGACCTCCTTGAGGAATGCCCAGCGCCGCTCGCGCGGCTCGAGGAGCACCCCGCGCACCCCGGGACGCGCGAGCAGCAGCGGCACCGCCGGAAACCCGTTGCCGGTCCCGATGTCCACGAGAGTGTCGGCGCGCTCGAGCCACGGCAGCGCCGCGAGCGCTTCCCGCACCAGGGAGGGGACGACGCGGTCAGGGTCCTCGCCACCGAACAGGTCCACCGCCGCGCCCCAGCGCGACAGGATGACCGCGTACTCGGCCACCCGCGCGGCGAGCTCCTCGTCGATCCCGCCTCCCGCCAGGAGGGCGCGCCAACCCTCGCGGCTCCGGTCGGGGCCGCGCATCACGCCGTCTTCGGCGCCCCCGCCATCATCTTCTCGGTCAGCATCTGCTGCCCGATCGTGAAGATGTTGTTGACCAGCCAGTACAGCACCAGCCCCGCCGGGAAGCTCATGAACATGAACCCGAAGATGAACGGCATCAGCATGAACATCCGCCGTTGGGCGGGGTCGCCCACCTGCGGCGCCATGCGCTGCTGCAGCACCATGCTCGCGGTCATCAGGATCGGGGTGATGTACGTCGGGTCCTTGGCGGCCAGGTCGTGGATCCACCACACGAAGGGCGCTTGCCGCAGCTCGATGGCGTACGCGAACAGCGAGTACAGGGCCCACAGGATCGGGAGTTGCACGAGCATCGGCAGGCACCCGCCCATCGGGTTCACCCCCTCTGTCTTGTACATCTGCATCACTTCCTGGTTCATCTTCGCCCTGACGTTCGGGTCCTTCTTCGCCCTCTCCTGGTACCGGTCCTGGATCGCCTTCATCTTCGGCTGGAGCGCCTGCATCCGCTTCATCGCCACCGCGCTCTTGTGGTTCAGGGGAAACAGCAGCAGTCGGATCGCGGCCGTGAGCACGATGATCGCCACGCCCCAGTTCCCGACCCAGCCGTGGATCCACCGCAGCGCAGCGAGAAACCCGATCGACAGGATGCCGAAGATCCCGAACGACACCGTCTCGTCGAGCCCGCGCCCGTACCCGCCGAGCGTCCCGTGCTCCTTCGGCCCGGCGTAGAGCGTCCCCGTCACCGTCCCGCCGACACCCACCGCCGCGACCTGAGGCAACGCCGTCGGACCCGCGCCGCTGGCCGACACCCGCACCTCGTCGAGCGCCGCCGACGGCAGCAGCACCATCAGGAAGTACTGGTCCTCGACGCCGGCAAAGTCGACGCTGCCGCGGACGCTCTTCACGCCGTCGAGCTTGGCGGCGGCGATCCTCTCCAGCTTCCCGCCCACCCGGACGACGCCGTCAGCGCCGCCGAACCGGCTCTGCTGGTCCACCTTCAACGTCTTCTCGAGGCCGGTCCCCACGATGACGCCCGCGCGGGCCGGGATGCCCCCGGAGCGGACCTCCACCTCGAGTGCGTGCTTCCCCTTGCCGCTCGACAGACGCTTGTCCACCCAGTTGCCGGCCCCGTCCGACCACCGCAGCCGGACCCACCCGGTCCCCTTCTCGACCCGATACACCGCGTCGTTCCAGGCGCCGGGCGCGCCTATCGCGAGCGGGAGCAGCCCGCCCGACCGCACGAGATCCATCGGGGCACCGTCCTGGTCGCGGTAGCCGTCCACCATGAGCGAGGCGATCACGCCGCCGCGCGGGTCCACCGACGCCTGCCACCCGTCCCCCGCGAGCGGAAGAGGCGCCGCGTCCTCCCCCACGAGCGCGGGGACCGCCGGCTCGGCCGGCCCGGCGGATTGTCCCGGCGCGGGCGTCGGCGTGGCGGCGGTGCCGACCGGCGCGACCGCGCTCGGCGTCGCCCCTGGCGGCGGCACGTTCGGCCGCGGGGGGGCGACGAGGGAGAACCACACGATCACGACGATTCCCGACAGCACCGCGGCCAGCAGCACACGCTTTTCCATCTACGGCTCCCTTGTCCGCGGCGGCACCGGATCGTGGCCGCCGGGATGCCACGGGTGGCACCGGGCCAGTCGCCGAACGCCCAGCCACACCCCCGCCCCGAACCCGTGAACGCCCACCGCTTCTCTCATGTACTCGGAACACGTCGGTTCGAACCGGCACGCGGGCGGCAGCAGCGGCGACACCCACCGCTTGTACCCCGCCAGCACCGCCATCACGGTGCGGGCGGCCGCGGAGCGGCCTGCGCCTTCCTCATGCACCGCCCGAAGTCCTCCGTGAGCTCGTCCCACCCCGCCCCATCGCACGAGTGCCGCACGTTGACCACGACGTCCCCGTGCCATCCCTCGAGGTCCTCCGCTCGCGCTCGGAGCAGCTCGCGCACGCGGCGCCTCGCCCGGTTGCGCACCACCGCCCCGCCGACCTTCCGACTCGCGGTGATCCCGACGCGGCACGGCCCGCCCTCGCTCGCGAGGGCGAACACCACGAGGTACCTACCCACCACCTTGAATCCGTCGGTGTAGACCCGCTGGAAATCAGCGCGCCGGAGCAGCCTGTCCAGATCGCCCCCGGGGTGCTCACACGGTCAGGCGCTTGCGCCCCTTCCGCCGACGCGCCGAGAGAACCCGACGGCCCGTCGGTGTGCTCATGCGCGCCCGGAAACCGTGGGTCTTCTTCCGACGCCGGTTGTTCGGCTGAAATGTCCGTTTCATCTCCGCGCTCCTTGCCAGCCCCGAACGAACAGACCACGGGGAACCGACAGTTTACTCTCTCGTTCCGTCCCGGTCAACCGTCCGCTGTGGTAAGCTCCCCACGCCTCGCGGGACGACCGACCGATGCCGACTCAAGATCTCTGGACCACCGTCAAGGAGTTGCTGCGGACGCGCCTGTCCGCGGATGACTTCGACGTCTGGTTCGCGCCGCTGGCGGCCCGGGCGTCCGGCGGTCGCCTCACCCTCGTCGCGCCGTCCCGCGCCTACGCGGATCACATCCGGGACCACTTCTTGAATCTCATGGAGGAGCTCGCTGCGGAAGCCGCAGCGGCTCCCGTCACCGTGACGCTCGCAGTTGAGTCGCAGGCGGCAACGCCGGCACCGCCGGCGCACCGCGGCGCCCCGATCAACCCCCGCTACACGTTCGCGGCGTTCGTCCCGGGCCCCTCGAACCAGTTCGCGCGGGCGGCCGCGCTCTCCGTCGCCGAGAACCCGGCGCGGGCGTACAACCCGCTCTTCGTCTACGGCGGCTCGGGGCTCGGCAAGACGCACCTCCTCCACGCGATCGGCAACGAGATCCTCGCGCGCAGCCCGCGCACGCACGTCCGCTACGTTCCCACCGAGAACTTCGTCAACGAGCTGATCAACTCGATTCGGCTCCAGCGGATGGCGCAGTTCCGCGAGGCGTACCGCTCGATCGACGTCCTCCTCCTCGACGACGTCCACATCGTTGCCGGCAAGGAGCGCACACAGGAGGAGTTCTTTCACACGTTCAACGCGCTGCACGAGGCGGGGCACCAGATCGTGCTGACTTCCGATACCTCGCCCTCCGCCATCCAGGGGCTGGAGGAAAGGCTGCGGACGCGCTTCGTCTGGGGGCTCGTCGCGGACATCCAGGCGCCGGACCTCGAGACGAAGTGCGCGATCATCCGCGAGAAGGCCCACACCGAGGGGTTCGAGATCCCCGACGATGTCGTCCTGTTCGTCGCCCGCCGCGTCCGCGAGAACGTGCGTGAGCTCGAGGGGTACCTCAACCGGATCATCGTGTACTGCTCGCTCACCGGTCAGCCGCCCACGCTCGACACCGCGCGCAGCGCGCTCAGCCCGCTCCTCCCCCAGGAGCGGCACGCGACTCCCGCCGACATCATCCGTTTCGTCGCCCACCACTACGGCGTCAAGGTCGCCGATCTCAAGGGCCGCGACAACCGGCGCTCGGTGGCGTTCCCGCGCCAGGTCGCGATGTACCTCATCCGGGAGATCCTCACCCTCTCGTACCCCGAGATCGGGAAACTGTTCGCCAAGCACCATTCCACCGTCATGTACTCCGTCGAGACGATCACCGAGGAACGACGATCGAACCCGTCGCTCGACGCCACCCTGACGACGTTTGTGGAACATTTCCGCTGACCTGCGGAAAATCGTCGCTGCCCGCCGTCGCGGGCGCGTCGACGCGCGTTTGCCCGCCGTTTCTCCGCAGCGGTTTTCCACAGCCACCCGTCGCACAAACCCCCATCCTCCAAACCCCTGGACCCCTCGCCGACCTTCTCCACACTCTCGACGACGACCACGAAAGTCTGTACAATCCCGCTGTTCTATAGACGAAGCCGGGAGATCGCGCCCATGGACGTGACGCTCAACCGAACGGTCTTGCTCGAAGAGCTCCAGCTCATCCAGGGGGTGGTGGAGCGCCGGACCACGATCCCCATCCTCTCGAACATCCTGCTCACGGCCGAGGGCGATCGCCTCCACCTCGCCGCGACCGACCTCGACGTCACCGTCTACACGCAGTGCTCTGCGGTGGTTCGGCGGGAAGGCCAGACGACGATCCACGGGAAGGTGTTCTTCGACCTCGTCCGCTCCCTGCCGACCGAGAGCCTCGAGCTCAGCTTCAAGGAGTCGCGTGTCGAGGTGAAGTCCGGCTCGTTCAACTCCCAGCTCGCGAGCCTCGACCCGGCCGACTTCCCGACGCTCCCGGAGATCCCGGACGGACAGGGGTTCGCGGTCGACCTCCCGACTCTGCGCCGCCTGATCGACCGCTCGGCGTTCGCGGTGTCGAGCGAGGAAGGGCACTTCCAGTACAACGCCGCCCTCCTCCTGCTCTCCGCGAAGGCGCTGGAGATGGTCGCGACCGACGGCCACCGCCTCGCCTGGACGAAGGCCGCGCACACGGCCGGGACGCCGCCGTTCGAGCAGCAGCTCCTGCCCCGCAAGGTGCTCAACCAGATCCGCCACTTCTCCGCGGAGGCGGAGACGCCGCTGTACATCGCCCGCGGCGAGAACCACGTGGCGTTCCGCCTCGGCGACCGCGTCCTCCTGTCGCGGGTGCTCGAGGCGCGGTTCCCGCAGTACGAGCGGGTGCTGGTCCGTGACAACCCGCACCGCGTCCGCATCCAGCGGCAGGAGCTCTCCGCCGCGCTGCGTCGCGTCGCGTTGCTCGCGAGCGAGCGCACCCACGGCGTGCAGCTGCAGTTCGAGAAGGACTCGCTCTCGCTCTCGTCCGTCGGGTTCGACCTCGGCCAGGCCGCGGAGGTCGTCGGCTGCACGTACAACGGGGAACCGCTCAAGGTGTTCGTCAACGCGAGCTACATTCTCGACTTCCTCGGTGCGGTGGATGTCGAGGAGGTGGAGATGCAGCTGCGCGACTCCGACGGCCCGATCGTGATGACGCCCACCAAGGAGGACGCCATCATGGGCGAGTGCCTCTACGTCATCATGCCGATCCGCCTGTAGTCGTGTGCCGATCTCTCGCCTCTCCGTCTCCGGGTTCCGCAACCTCGCGACGCAGCAGCTGGAGATCGCGGCGGGGCTGACCGCGGTCGTCGGGGCGAACGGATCCGGGAAGACCAGCCTCCTGGAGGCCGTGGCCGTCCTCGGCAACCTCGCGTCGTTCCGCCCCGGTCCGGCGGCCTCCTGGATCTGCCGTGGCTCGGGTGGGTTCTCCCTTGCGGCCACGGTCGACCGCGCCGGCGTCCCGGTCGAGGTGCGCCACGAGCTGCAGCTGCGTGGGCAGCTGGTGCGGTCGCTGTTCCGCGGAGCCCGGCGGCTGGGCGCCGCCGAGTATCTCGAGCTGATGCCGGTGGCCACCCTCTCCGGTCACGACCGCGCCCTCGTGTGGGGCGCGCCGGAGGACAGACGCCGCTTCCTCGACCGGCTGTGCTTCCAGCTCCGCCCCGAGACGCTGCCGGTGCTGCAGCGGTACCGG